>Ga0157377_10000040_pt1 | contig 112182 bp, 108 predicted proteins | sample M55metaG_FD_121116 | JGI IMG/M metagenome (GOLD analysis project Ga0157377, IMG submission 121116) | Miscanthus rhizosphere microbial communities from Kellogg Biological Station, Michigan, USA - M5-5 metaG | ecosystem: Host-associated > Plants > Roots > Rhizosphere > Soil | place: USA... | reverse complement strand
ATCCCGTCCGCCTCGGCGACGAAGGCAAGACGCACCAGCACATCCAGTTCGGCAGCGGGACGTTCCAGCCGGTCCTCTCCGCGCAGTTCGCCAACCGCCGCTTCGTCGCCGCCGCCGAGGCGAAGCTCAGCCTCTACGAGAACAGCGAAGGCTTCCGCGCGCCGGCGGAGATCAACTGGTCGCTCGGCCCCACCTTCCGCGTGCGCGGCATCGCCATCGACCCCCGCCTCTCCGGCACGCGCCAGACCATCGGCCGCTGGAACGGCCAGATCGACGAAGGCTCCGGCTTCGACAACGGCGGCCTCCGCCTCCACGTCTCGGTCCCCTACCACGGCACCATCATCGCCCCCAGCCTCTACCGCGAGCTCTGGTCCCACGGCATGCACCACGAGTCGTTCCGGCAGCGCGTGACGTTCGGCCTGTCGCTGCTGCGCACCTTCTAGGGGTCAGACCCCTCTACGGCGCGTAGAGTTGAGATTTGGGGTATCGTTTCGGAACCACACGCGAGGCCTTCGCGTCGTCCCTTCGGCTCCTCGATGGGATCACCAGCGAAGGTATGTCAAGACAACTAAGAATCGAGTTCCCAGGTGCGCTGTGGCATGTGACCAGTCGCGGCGTAGAGAAGCGCAACGTTTTCTCCGACGACAAAGATCGACGCGAGTTCCTCCTCCGGCTCGGCAGAGTGGTCGAGCAGCAGCGATGGCGACTTTATGCGTATGTACTGATGGGGAATCACTTCCATCTGCTGCTCACGACGCCAGAACCAACGCTTTCGCGCGGCATGCAGCGTCTGTGCGGAGGCTACGCGCAGCACTTCAACGAACGGTATGGGCGATGGGGTCATCTGTTCGGAGGTCGCTTCAAAGCCCACCTGGTGGCAACCGACACACATCTGGTCACCGCCGCACGCTATATCGTCCTCAATCCCGTGCGGGCGGGGATCACCGCGACGGCAGAGGAATGGCCGTGGAGCAGCTACCGCGCAACGGCAGGGCTTCGGCATGCGCCAAGTTGGCTCGCCATCGATGACATCCTGGCCCGCTTCCACCCTCTGAATCCTGAAATCGCAAGGAGTTATTACTGCGAATTCGTTCGAGCGTTGGGGTCAGACCCCTCTACGGGGTGAAGACCAGCATTACGCCCGCGGCCGCACGTCGGGCCGCCACGTCTTGATGCGCTTCTTGATGTCGCCGGGCGTTTGCGCTTCGCCATTCAGCACGGCGCGCGTCAGGTCGGCGACCTCGGCGTCGTCGCAGAAGCGCAGGGCGATGAGGTGGCGGGTGCGCAGCTCGCCGAGGCGGGCGCGCAGGTCGTCGGGGAGGCAGCGCGCCAGGCGGATCGACTCCTCCAGCGCGATGATGCGGTCCTGCACGCGCAGCGTCATGAAGCGCGCCAGGAGGGCGAACAGCAGCAGGGCGAGTGCGACCACCACCTCCCACCAGTTCAACCGCGCGCCGGCGTGGCGGACGGCGTAGACGATCCGCACGATCAGGTTGATGCCCAGCAGCGGGATCAGGACGAAGTGGTACAGCGGCAGGAAGCGGCGGTGCGTTGCGTATGACTGCATGTCAGTAATCGTAGTCGACCGCGATGTCTACCTGCCGCATCGCCTTGGCCAGCTCCGAGCTCGGTTGCACGCGAAGGTGGCTGATCTTCAGCCGCAACTCGCCGTCTTCGGAGAGCGCCGTCGGCGCTTCGAACAGATGCACGCTCACCGGGATCTCGCCCAGATGCTCCTCGACGATCTCGCGGATCTGCTTGATCTTTTCGTCGGTCATTTGCGCGTAGGGCGCCTTGAGCCTGACTCCCTTCGCCTTCTTCTCGCGGATCCCTTCCAGCGGGATGATCTCCAGCGCGTTGAGCTCCGGCGTGATCGGCGTCTCGTGAAAGGCGGCGGCGTGGACGGCGAAGGACGGCTCGGGCTCCGGCGGGCTGAAGCCCGCCGCTCCACCAAACAAGCCGAGGTTGCTCTCCCGGTCGCCGTACTTTTCGCGCTCGATCTCCTTCGGGTCGCGGTCGTCGTCGACGCTCTCCTCGGTGATCTCGTACGCGGAGATCTGCACCGGCGCGTACTCGTCGTCGATGCGCTGTGCCTGCTGCTCGGCGGACTGCAGCGCGGCGCTGCGCCCCGCTGCCACGCCGCCGGTGTCCTTCACCGTGGCGGTGAGCAACACGGCGACGCCGTTCTCCAGCCAGCGCGCGTACTTTGAATAGAGGTCGCTGAAGACCACCACCTCGACCGAGCCGTGCTGGTCGTCGAGGATGAACTTGGCCATCAGCTTCCCTTCGTTCGGTCCCTTCTTGATCTTCGACTTCTTGATCTGGGAGACGATGCCGCCGATGTTGACCACTTCGTCAACATGTTGATGAAGTGTCTCGGTGGTGGCGTTGGAGAAGAGCTTCAGCTCCTCGGCGAAGCGGTTGAGCGGATGTCCGGTGATGTAGAAGCCGAGCGTTTCTTTCTCGTAGCGGAGCTTTTCCTCCTCGGGCCATTCGGCGTGGGGGCCGGACAATCTTGTCTGGCTCCGAGGGACAGACACGATTGTCTGTCCCCCACCGAACAGGGAGCTCTGGCCGCGCTCCTTCTCGTCCTTGATGCGCTGCGCGGAGTCGGCGGTCGATTCGAGCGCCTCGAACAGCACGCGGCGCGAGTCGCCCAGGAAGTCGAACGATCCCGACTTCACCAGCGCCTCGATCACCTTCTTGTTGCAGGCGCGCAGGTCGACCGCCTCGCAGAACTGCAGGATCGATGTGAAGCGGCCCATCCGCTGCCGCGCCTCGAGGATCGAGTCGATGGCGCTGGAGCCGACGCCCTTCACCGCGCCGAGGCCGAAGCGGATGTTGGGGCCGACCACGGTGAAGGCGTAGTTCGACTCGTTGATGTCCGGCGGCAGGATCTTGATCCCCAGCTGCCCCGCCTCGTTGATGAACTTCACCACGTAGTCGGTGCGGTCCATCTCCGAGGTCATCAGCGCGGCCATGAAGTGCAGCGGGTAGTGCACCTTCAGCCAGGCGGTCTGGTAGGCGACGAGCGCGTAGGCCACCGAATGCGACTTGTTGAAGCCGTAGCGGGCGAAGGGCTCGATGTAGTCGAAGATCTCGCCCGCTTTCTGCCGGGTGTAGGAATTTGACACGGAGCCGGCGATGAACTTCTCGCGCTGCTGCTCCATGATCTCGCGATCCTTCTTCCCCATCGCCTTGCGGAGCAGGTCGGCGTCGCCGAGGGAGAAGCCGGCCACAGCCTGCGCAATCTGCATGACCTGCTCCTGGTAGACGATGACGCCGTAGGTCTCCTCCAGGATCTCCTTCATGGCCGGCACGAGGTAGCGCGCCTTCGAGGTGCCGTTCTTGCGGCGGACGAACTCGTCGACCATGCCGGCGTCGAGCGCACCCGGGCGATAGAGCGCGTTGAACGCGGCGAGGTCCTCGAACTTCGTCGGCCGCGCGCGCCGCAGCACGTCCACCATGCCGCCCGACTCGAACTGGAACACTCCCTTGGTCCGTCCGTCCTGGAACAACCGATAGACCTCGGGGTCGTCGAGCGGGAGGGTTTCGATGTCGATGTCGACGCCTTCCGCTGCCTTGGCCGACTTGATCGCGTCGTCGATCACCGTCAGCGTGCGCAGGCCGAGGAAGTCCATCTTCAACAGGCCCATCTTCTCGACCACGCGCATGTCGAACTGCGTGACGATTTCATCGCGGTTGGTGCGATAGAGCGGCACGTAGTTGGTGACCGGCTCGGGCGTGATGACCACGCCCGCGGCGTGCATGCCGGCGTGGCGCGCCAGGCCTTCGAGCTTGGAGCCGATCTCGATGATGCGCTCCACTTCCTTGTCGTTGCGCATCGCCTCGGCCAGCGCCGGCGAGTCCTGCGACGCCGTCGGCAGCGTCACGTCGGGACCGGCCGGAATGGTCTTCGCCACTTTGTCCACAAGGCCATACGGCAAGCCGAGCACGCGGCCGACGTCGCGCACCACCGACTTCGCCGCCATGGTCCCGAAGGTGATGATCTGCGCGACCTTGTCCTCGCCGTACTTGCGGCGGACGTACTCGATGACCTCGCCGCGGCGGTTCATGCAGAAGTCGATGTCGATGTCGGGCATCGAGATGCGCTCGGGGTTGAGGAAGCGCTCGAAGAGGAGGTCGTAGTCGAGCGGATCGACGTCGGTGATCCCCATCGAGTACGCCACCAGCGAGCCCGCCGCGCTGCCGCGCCCCGGCCCCACCGGGATGTGGTTGTCCTTCGCGTATTTGATGAAGTCCCAGACCACCAGGAAGTAGCCGGGGAACCCCATGTTCTTGATGATCTCGATCTCGCGCGCCAGGCGGTCCTGGTACTCCTGCTCTTCGTGCTTCTTCTTCTTCGCCGCGAACAGCGGCGCCATCACGTCGAGGCGTTTCTTCAGGCCGGCGCGCGCCACCTCCTCGAAGTAGCCGGCCAGGTCCTTCCCCGGCGGCATCGGGAACTTCGGGAGGTGATGTCCGCTGACGTCGATCTTGACGTTGATGCGCTCCGCGATGCGGCCGGTGTTCTCGATCGCCTGCGGGTAGTCGCGGAAGATGCGCGCCATCTCCTCGCCGCTCTTGACGTAGAAGTCGTCGGAGTAGAACTTCATCCGCTTCTCGTCGCCGAGGGTCTTGCCGGTGCCGATGCAGAGGAGCACTTCGTGGGCGAAGGCGTCTTCCTTGGAGAGGTAGTGCGAGTCGTTGGTCGCTACGAGCTGTAGACCGACTTCCTCGCCGAGGCGCGCCATCATCGGGACGATCTTCTGCTGGTCGGGGATGCCGTGGTCCTGGATCTCCAGGAAGAAGTTCTCCGGTCCGAGGATGTCGCGGAACTGCAAGGCGGCGTCTTTGGCCTTGGTGTAGTTGCCGCCGGCCAGGCTCTGCGAGACCTCGCCTTTCAGGCACGACGAGAGGACGATCAGCCCTTCGCGGTGCTCGCGCAGCAGCTCCTTGTCGATGCGCGGCTTGTAATAGAAGCCCTCGGTGTAGCCGGCGGAGACGAGCTTGACCAGGTTCTTGTAGCCCTGGTCGCTGGCGGCGAGGACGATGAGGTGATTGTTCGATCCGGCGTCGGCCGCCTGGTCCTCCACGCCGGCCTTGTCGAAGCGCGAGCCGTAGGCGACGTACATCTCGCAGCCGATGATCGGCTTGACGCCGTTTTTCTTCATGGCGTCGCTGAATTCGATGGCGCCGAACATGTTGCCGTGGTCGGTGATGGCGCAGGCCGGCATGCCGAGCTTGGCGACGCGTTTCGCCAGCTCGTCGGGACGGCTGGCACCGTCGAGTAGCGAATATTCGGTGTGAAGGTGGAGGTGAACGAAGGACATTCGGTGGCTCCGCGAATTCTACCGCGACACAGCGCCGAAACACTCCCGTGTTCGATGCTTGACATCGGGCGCCACGGCATTGAACGCGCGCACCGGAATTCCGCACGCGCACCGCGCGCGAACCGACGCCGCCTCTCTGCGCGGCGCGTGGCACGCGCGCTGAAGCCTCGGCGCGGAGCAGGAGGTGTCTCATGCGCCGCTCACTCCTCGTCGGGCTGGTCGTCCTGGTCGCTTCATCCGCCGCCGCGACGCCGCCGGGCGAAGGCTTCCGCCGCGACGCGCGCAAGGCGCCGACGCTCACCGTCGCCGACGACGAAGGCCGCGCGGCGCTGGCGCTCGACTCGCTCGTGGTGCGCGCGATCGTCCGCGGACACCTGGCCCGCACGGTCTTCGAGCTCACCTACCGCAACGATCTCGATCGCGTGGTCGGCGGCGACTTCGTCTTCCCGCTTCCCGCCGACGCCGAGGTCAGCGACCTCGGGCTCTATTTCGACGGCAAGCTGCGCCACGGCGTGGCGGTCGAGCGCGTGCAGGCGCGCAACGCATACGAACAGATCGTCCACCGCCGCGCCGATCCGGCGCTCGCCGAGTGGAACAGCGGCCGCAGTTTTCGCCTCTCCATCTATCCGATCAATCCGCAGGGCAAGAAGAGCGTCGTCATCGCCTACGACCAGGAGCTGACCGCGCAGCCGTACGTGCTCGACCTGCGCTGGGGGACGGCCATCGATCGCGTCGAGGTGATCGTCGACGCGGAAACGCAGCGCGTCGACGCCGAGGGACTCGACCTGCGGCGCGACGGCGCGACGTTCCGTGCGCGCGCAGAGAAGACGAAGCTCGACGCCGTCGTGACCATCGCGCGCAACGCGGGCGACGAGACGGCGCTCACGGCGTACTCGCCCGAGGACCGCATGTGGTACGCCTCGGCGCCGGTGCGCGTCGGCGGCGACGCGCCGCTGCTCGCGCCCGCGTCGAACCTGCTGTTGTTGTGGGACGTCTCCGGCAGCGCCGCGCGCCGCGACGACCGCCGCGCCATCGACTTCATCCGGACGCTGCACGCCGGCCGCATCACCGTCGTTCCCTTTCACATCGCCATGGACACGCCGCGCGAGATCGACGCGGCCGCGCTCGAGCCGGCCATCGCCGCGCTGCCCACCGCCGGCGCCACGAACCTCGCCGCGGTCATGGAGCGCCTCCCGGCGCTCGCCGCCACGCTGCCCGCCGACGCGCGCATCGCAATCGTCACCGACGGCATCGCCTCCATCGGCGACGACGCGCAGCTCGCGCGCGCCGCGGCGGCGCTGACCTCGCTGCGCCGCCCGATCATGGTGGTGAACGCGTCTCCGTCTCCGAACGATCACCTCCTCGGCGCGATCGCGCGCGCCACCGGCGGCTGGTATCTCGACTTGACCTCGATCGCGCCGGAGCGCGCGCTCGAGCTGGCGCGCCACGCGCCGTCGCGCCTGACGATCGACTCCGCCTGGCTGCCGATCCGCGACGTCGTCCCAAGCGCCATCCTCACCTCCGCCGAGACAGCGGTCACGCTCAGCGCACGCTCGCGCGACCGCCTCGGTGAAATGCTGGTGGGCATCGCCGGCGGGCGGCGTCTGCTGACGGTGCGCGACGCCGCGCTGCCCGATGAGGCGTCCGATCTCATCCGCCGCGCCTGGGCGCGCGCGAAGCTGCGCGAGCTGCTCGACGCCGGCGCATCCGCCGCCGCGGTGCTCGAGCACGGCCAGCGCTACAACCAGCTCACGCCGCAGACGTCGCTGCTGGTGTTGGAGACGTGGCAGGACTACGAGCGGTACAACGTGCCGATGCCGCGCGATGTCCGCGCGGAAAAGGAGGCGGAGGAGAAAGCCGCGGCGCAATGGCAGCAGCGGTGGGCGCCGGTGCAGCGGGAGAGCACGATCGAGCCGGGCGGCACGAGCAGCGAGCCGCCGCCCGACGGCGCGGCGTGGTTCATTCGCGGCACGGTGCGCGACCCGAGCGGCTCCGAGCTTCCCGGCGTGACCGTGACGCTCGTCGCCGGCGACGAACGGAAGGTGACCATCACCGAGGAGCACGGCCGCTACCGGCTGGCGCTCGCGCAACGGCCGGCGTCGTTCCGCCTCATCGTCCAGCTGTCGGGCTTCGGCTCGGTGGATCGGACGTTCGATCACGGCGCGGCGAGCGGCACGATTTTCGACGTCACCTTGAGCACCGCGGTGGCCGAAACGATCACGGTGACCGCCTCCTCGCCGGCCCTCGGCGACGCCTCATCGATGGTCTCCGCCGACGTGCCGCGCGTCGAGCCGACGAAGGAGGCGCTCGCCGACCGGCTGGTCGCCTCGCTCGCCGGCGACTCGCAGCCGTTCATCGAGGATGAGGAGCTCGCGGCGCAGGCGGCGGCCAAGCGCCACGCCACCATCAACCAGATCGTCGACAAGCTCCGGTCGTTCTCCGGCATCGCCGACCAGCTCCGTTACTACACCGCGGCGCGCTCGGTCCTCGGCGGCGACAAGTGGTTCCACGCCAACGCGGCGGTGGCGATGCACGACGCCGACGCGGCGCTCGGCGTCCGCCTGCTGACCGACCTGATCGAGGCCTATCCGAACGACGCGCCGCTGCTGCGCATCGTCGGACGCATCCTCGCCGGCTGGGGCGAGCCGGCGCTGGCGCGCCTGATGTTCGAGCGCGCGCTGGTCATCGCGCCGGACGAAGAGCAGACCGAACGCGAGCTGAGCCTGCTCGCCGCGGGCACCGCGCAGCCGGGCAGCGCGCAACTGCAGGTCGAAGCGATGTGGGACACGAACTTCTCCGACGTCGACCTGCACGTCATCGAGCCCGGCGGCGAGGAGGTCTACTACTCCCATCTCGCCAGCGCGAAAGGCGGAACGCTGGACGAGGACATCCGCGACGGCTACGGTCCCGAGACCTACACCATCGCGCGCGCCTCCGCCGGCGACTACAAGGTCGAGCTCCACTACTACGGCGCCGACCTCGCCTCGGTCGGCGCCGAGACGCTGGCGCACGTCATCACCTGGGAGTACGGCCGCCGGCGCGACCACGTCGTGGTGCTCGGCGGCGAGAAGGACCGCGTGACGGTGGTGACGCTGCGCGGAAAGTGAGCGAGCCCCTCACCCGGCCCTTCGCTACGCTCAGGGCCACTCGATCTTCAGAGCCCTTCTCCCCTCTCAGAGGGGAGAAGGTGCCGAAGGCGGATGAGGGGAGCTTAGCCCGCTACTGCGGGACGCCCATCCCCCAGTAGTACTGATCGAAGAACGGCACCCAGTCCTCCTTGGTCATGAAGCCGAGGAGGCCGGCGACGTCCTTGGTCGTGCCGAACTTCCACTGGAACGACTTCTGGTACGACTTCATGAAGATGAGGAACTTCTCGGCGCCGATCTTCTTGTCGACGGCGGCGAGGAGCACGGGCCCCTTGTTGTAGAGGAGGCTCTGACGCGCGAAGCCTGCCAGCCGGTTGTCGCCGCCGATGCGGTTGGCGAACGGGATCGGCGCCACCGCGGCCGACTGCGCGGTGCGGGCGCGCCAGGTGCTGACCATCCGGTTGTAGATGGCGTCGCCGCGCAGCTTCTTCAGCAGCAGCGCCGCGGAGTACTCCGCGAAGGTCTCGGTCAGCCACTGCTCCTCGGGGCTGGGCATCTTCACCACGTGGCCCCAGTACTGGTGGGCGATCTCGTGCGCGAAGCGCTCGTTGATGCCCTGCGAGAAGAACTGGTCGATGTCGCTGACCAGCGGGGTGAAGGCCTCGTTGGTGATGAACATCGTCGCCGCCGGCGCCTGGCCGTAGCCCCAGGTGTTGACCTGCACGATGTTGAACTCCTTCCAGGGGAAGGGGCCGAGGAAGACCTGGTACTCCTCGATGAAGCCGAAGGCGAGATCGATCAGCGTCTTGGCGCCGCGATCGTTGCGCATGCCGTAGGTGGCCACACGAATGGTCAGCCCGTTGCGGGTCTCTTCCACGATGTTGTACTTGCCGCCCTGCACGTTGGGGAAGTTGATCGGCTTGTCGATCACGTTCTCCACGATGGTGTAGTCGCCCTCTTCCTTCCGCGACACGGTGTTGCCCGGCACGATGGGAACGAAGGGCTTCTTCACCTTCACCACGGAGTGCACGGTGAAGTAGCCGGCCGCCCAGCTCCACGGCTGCGGGAACCAGTTGAAGTTCGCCAGCTGCCAGGCGTTGTCGCCGCCTTCGCGGATGAGGAAGTCTCCGTCGAGGACGAACTTCAGCTTGAAGGGCTGCGACGCGGGCGCGGCGAGGAGGACCAGCAGATCGTCTTTGTCGTGCGCGGAGGAGAGCGCGCGCCCCTGCTCGTCGGTCACCGAGCGGAGGTTGATGGTGCGCATCGGCTTGCCGGCACCGGCAAAGAGCTCGCTGGAGAGGGCGAAGCGGAGCGCCTGCTGGCCGGCCACGCGCGGCGCGATGGTCTCGGTCACCTCGAGCTTGGCGTTGTCGCCGTCGGCGGTCAGGAAGTAGTCGACCGCGGTGACAGTGAAGGGCGGCTTGGCGTACACCTTCACGTCGCGGCCGACCGGCTGCGCGGAGAGCGGCGTCGCCACCAGCCAGTTCTCGACGCGCTTGTCGCCGACGTAGCCGTTGATGGGATGGACGGAGAGGAGCGACTCCTCCTGCGCATCGGCGGAGTCGAAGCTGTAGACGAAGTGGTCGCGCGGCGTGACGATCTCCGCCACCAGCGCCTTGCCCGGCAGCCCGAGCTTCACCGGCGCGATGACGTGCGCGGCGCCGGGGATCTGCACGCGCTCGAACAGCGCCTGATGCGCCTTGAAGGCGTCGGCCAGCGCGGCGCCGCCGCTCTCGGCGATCGCCGGCATCGCTTCGCCCGCGCTGAGGATCAGCACCTCGGCGATCTCGTCGCTGATCGTCGCGCCGTTGATCTTCGCCTTCGAGTCGCTCTTCACGTTGCGCGTGACCAACGGCAGCTCCGTCGCCTCGGCCACGTACTCGAACGTGCCGCTGCCCTTGAAGAAGAGCCCCACCGGCTCGGTGCCCGCCATCAGTTTTGCCGCCGATCCCGAGGCGAGGTTCAGCTTCAGGTGGCCGATGGTGACGGCGACGTTGCTGACGGCGCCGGGCGTGCCGAGGGTGGGCGTGCGGAGGTCGCGGAGGAGATCGGCCGGCGCGGCGCCGAATGCGGCAGCGGCCGAGCACACGGCCAGCGTGGCGAGGAGAAATGCGCGTTTGGACATGAAACGGCTAACCGCTCAGCTGTCGAAGGCCATTCCACCCACCGCCCGGTGCGCGCGGGAGTCGAGCAGCTCGCGCAGGTTCGTCATTTCCAAAAACATGTGGCGGTGCCGGATGCAGTGGACGGCGATGGCGAAGAAGAGCATCGAGACCAGCGCGAAGTAGACGATCGACGCGGGCGTGGCCGGCGGCAGCGCCTGCAGCGGCGTGGAGACGAACAGCTCCTGGATCAGGATCAGACAGAAGAGCGGAAAGGGAAAGAAAACCAGCGCGCTCAGGACGCGGCTGGCCTGCACGCTGAAGTACGGGCGCAGCGCCAGGAAGGTGATGGAGACGAAGCAACCGAGCATCAGCACGGCGACGAAGTGCAGCTGGCTCACCGCCTCCACCGCCGTCCGCTGCCGCGCCAGCATCAGCATGCGCGACTGCAGCAGCAGCGTCCAGGCGAGGGTCAGCATCGCGGCGGTGATCGAGAGCAGCGCCACGAAGGCGCCGAAGAGGTTGCGCGCGGCGAGCAGCGCCGCCATCCGCACCAGGATCGCCGCCACCGCCATTCCGGCGATCAGGGCGACGAGGATGCTCCACGCCGCCGCGCCGCTGCCGCTCACTCCCGCGCCGTGCACGGCGACGAAGGCCAGCGGGCCGCCGTCGAGCTGGCCGAGGAATCCGGCCGCGGCGGAGAGGGCGAGGAAGAGGCAGAACCCGGTGCCGACGTAGAAGAGGAACTTGGGCATCGCCCGATTCTACGCCTGGCGAAAGGAGATGATGTGATCGAGGCGGATGTCGACCGGGCCGGCGTCGCCGACGAACTTGATGAACTCCGCGCCGCCGGCGGTGTAGACGTCGGCGATCCTGCCGCGCTCGCGCTGCGGGACGCCTTCCAGCTCGAACTCCAGCTCCACGTCGCTCTTGTGCATGGCCGCCGCTTCCAGCTCGTCGTGATAGTCGCAGGAAACGGGCTCGTAACGCTCCTCGGTCATAGGCAATCCTCCGAAGCGTGGACTTACACAATTGGTGCCGAGGTCCTGCGTGCTGCGTCCTGAGTCCTGCGTGGCAGTTTCCCGCAGGACGCAGGACACGGGACGCAGGACTCTGTTACGATTTTCACCGGGTCCCAACTGATGAACATCTTCCGCATCGACTCCCTCTCCGGGGTCACGCCGCTGATCTTCGCCGGCGTGCTGCTGCTGATCCTGGTCGTCTCCTTCCGCTCCCGCGCCGTGGTCTTCTGCCAGTACCTGCGCGCCATGACGGGAATCGAGCTGAAGCCGTCGGACGTGCGGCGCGTTTACCGCGAGCGCGGCAAGGACGGCGTGCGCGAGTTCTTCCTCGACCTGATCATCCGCGAGGACCTGAAGGAAGGGCCGATCGAGATCCCGTCCGACGCGCCCGTCGAGGACGAGAACTTCCTGGTCAATAGTTAGCGTCCAGCGCGCGGCGGTAGGCGGCGGTGACCTCGTCGCCGAAGCAGGCGAAGACGACGCGCTCCATCCCCTCGGCGTGCGCGATCACGGTGGAGACGGCGATCTCCGCCGCCTGGTCCACGGGATAGCGATAGACGCCGCAGCTGATGGCCGGAAAGGCGATGGAGCGGACGCCGTGCTCCTTCGCCAGCTCCAGGCTGCGCCGGTAGCACGACGCCAGCAGCTCCGCCTCCCCGGCGCCGCCGCCGCTCCAGACCGGGCCGACCGCGTGGATGACGAACTTCGCCGGCAGTTTGTAGCCGCGCGTGATCTTCGCGTCGCCGGTGGCGCAGCCGCCGAGCGTGCGCGTCTCCGCGAGCAGCTCCGGCCCCGCCGCGCGATGGATCGCGCCGTCGACCCCGCCCCCGCCGAGGAGCGAGTTGTTCGCCGCGTTGACGATGGCGTCGACGGGGAGCTTGGTGATGTCGGTTTGGATGACTTCGAGCATGGTCAGTGCTGAGTGCTGAGTGCTGAGTGCTGAGTGCTGAGTGGCCGGGCGGGACTCAGCACTCAGCACTCAGCACTCAGCACTTCTGCCCAAGCTTCACAACGATCTCGTACTCCGCCCGAATCACCGGCTGAATCGACAACCTCGACCCCTTCTTCGTCACCACCATCTTCTCCAGCCCCTTGGTCTGCTTCAGCGTCTCCAGCGAGACCGTCTCCTTGAATTTCTCCACGAAGCGGATCTCCACCATCACCCACGTGGGATCCTTCGGTTCGGGCACCGCCTCCCCGCTCACCTCGGCCAGGCCGGTGACGCCGGAAGGGTCGGCGTTGGAGGCGTAGAAGAGCACCTTGTCGCCGGCCTTCATCTCGTCGCGCATGAAGTTGCGGGCCTGGTAGTTGCGTACCCCCTCCCATTTCGTGGTCCGGTCTCGCTTAAGATCGTCGATGCTGTACGCGCCGGGCTCTACTTTCATCAGCCAGTACTTCATGAGTGCATTCTAGCGATGGTTGCGTTCGAGAAAGCTCCGCCGGAGGCGATGAAGGTCCTCCCCATCCCCATCCGCGAGCTCGGCCTGAAGCTCGAGGGGACGCAGCTCGCCGCGCAGATCGAGCAGCTCTACCGCGAGCTCGACGAGCGCGGCCTGCATCACTTCCGCCCGCCCTGCTACCTCTCCGACGAATGGGGCTGCCCCTCGGGCGAGCCGGTGATCGGCCTCCCCTTCTACCTGGCCGATCCGCGCACCGCCACGCTGGAGGAAGCGGTCAACGACGTGGAGAACGAGCGCGAGATCATGATGTACCTCCGCCACGAGGCGGGCCACGCCTTCAACTACGCGTACGAGCTGTACAAGACGCAGGAGTGGACCGAGATCTTCGGCCCCTTCCGCCGCCCGTATCGCGACGACTACCCCTTCGTCCCCTTCTCGCGCCAGTTCGTGCGGCACATCGCCGGCTGGTACGCGCAGAAACATCCCGACGAGGACTTCGCCGAGACCTTCGCCGTCTGGCTCGACCCGTCGTCGAAGTACCGGCGCAAGTACGCCGGCTGGGGCGCGCTGAAGAAGCTGCAGTACATGGAGCGGATCTGCCGGGAGCTCGGCGACACCAAGCCGATCCACGCCGTCGGCGAGATCGACTACACCGTCGACGAGATGGAGCAGACGGTGGAGGAGTTCTACCGCTCGCACACCGTCGACGAGTCGGCGGACATCGCCGATCTCCCGCTCGACTCCGACCTCCTCGACATCTTCGTCAGCGCCGACCGGATGAGCGCGCGCCGCGAGTACCGCCCCGCCGCGGAGCTGCTGGCCGAGCACCGCCGCGACATCGTCGACCGCGTCAACTACTGGACCGGCGTGCGCCGTTCGCTGGTGCGCACGCTGGTGGAATCGCTCGAGCGCCAGCTGGCCGAGCTGCAGCTGCACGCCGACGTGCAGCGCAGCCGCGCCCACATGATCGAGATCACCGTCTACGTCACCACGCTATCCATGACCTTCCTGACTGGAGGAAAATCATTGCGACATCGAAAGCCGGCGGCCGCTGAATGAAAATCGCGATCGTCTTCGACACCTGGGAAGGAACCGAGTCGTACCCCGGCGAGAACGCCGAGGCGGAAGCTCCCGTCCGCCGCGGGCGGAAGAAAAAGAAGCCGCTCACCGACCGCGAGGCCATCGCCAAGGCGCTGACCGAGCTCGGTCACGAGCCGTTCGAGATCCCCATCGACGGCCGCCCGCCGACGCTGGGCAAGGTGGCGCGCGCCGACGCCGACCTCGTCTTCAACCTCCTGGAGTCGTACGCCGGCGACGACACCAAGGAGATGCACTTCGCCGCCTACCTCGATCTGCTGGGGAGGAAGTACACCGGCGCCGGACCCGACGCCTCCTACCTGGCGATGGAGAAGTCGGTGGCCAAGAAGATCATGCGCTTCCACGGCATCGACACGCCGTCGTCCGCGGTGATCTACAAAGGCCAGATCGAGCACGCGCAGGACATCAAGTTCCCGCTGATCGTGAAGCCGTCCTCCGAGGATGCCTCGAAGGGAATCGACGCGAAGTCGGTGGTCGACTCGATCAAGGACCTGATGGAGCGCATCGAGTACATCCACGACGAGTTCGACGCGCCGGCGCTGATCGAGGAGTACATCGACGGCCGCGAGATCTACGCCGCGGTGCTCGGCAACGACAAGCCGGAGGCGCTGCCGCTGGTGGAGCTCGACCTGTCGAAGCTGCCGCAGGACGTGCCGCGCATCGCCGGCTACGAGGTGAAGTTCGACGTCAACACCGAGGCGTACAAGCTGACCAAGTCCGCGCCGGTGCAGGACCTCGACGAGGAGATCACGGAGAAGATCCACGGCATCGCCCTGACCACCTGGCGCGCGCTGAAGTTCCGCGACTACGGCCGCATCGACTGCCGCCTGACCAAGGAAGGCAAGGTCTACGTGCTCGAAGCCAACCCCAACCCCTGGCTCGACCCGACCGCGGAGTTCTTCATGGCCGCCAAGGAGTCGGGACGGTCGTACACGAAGATGATCGGGGAGATCGTGGACGCGGCGGTGGCGCGGTACCGGTGAGTGGTAGCCCTCGTCATCCTGAGCGAAGCGAAGGATCTCGGCGGCGAAGATCCTTCGCTTCGCTCAGGATGACGGGCTAACCGCCGTACCGCTCCAACGCAATCCGCAAGAGTCCGACCGCCGTGCGCAGGTGCTCCTCGCGCAGCACATACGCAATCCTCACCTCGCTCTTTCCGAGCGGTGAGGCGTAGAAGCCGCTGGCCGGCGCGACCATGACCGTCGCGCCGTCGTGCGAGAAGTCGCGCAGGAGCCAGGCGGCGAAGTCGTCGGCGTTCTCCACCGGCAGCTTGGCCACGCAGTAGAACGCGCCTTCGGGCTTCTCCAGGAAAACGCCGGGGATCGAGGTGAGGCCTTCGTACAGCACGTCGCGGCGGCGCTGGTACTCGTCGACGATGGCGCGGTTGTAGTCGTCGCCGAGCTGGTCGGCGCCGACGGCGATGAACTGCGCCAGCCCCGGCGGCGAGAGCCTCCCCTGCGCCATGCGCATGGCGGCGTCGAAGACCGCGGCGTTGCGCGTGATCAGCGCGCCGAGACGGATGCCGCAGGCGCTGTAGCGCTTGGAGTGCGAGTCGACCACGATGACCACGTCGTCCGCGCCGCCGAGCTCCAGGGCCGACATGGCGCGGCGGCCGTCGTAGACGAACTCGCGGTAGACCTCGTCCGAGATGAGGAAGAGGCCGTGGTCGCGGCAGAAGGCGGCGGCGGCTTCCAGCTCGTCGCCGCCGTAGACGGTGCCGGTGGGGTTGTTCGGGTTGCAGAGGATCACGGCGCGGGTGCGCGGCGTGAGCGCGCGCTCCCAGATCGGGCGCGGCGGGAGGTGGAAGCCGTCGCGCCCGCGCGCGGTGATCGGCACCAGGTTGACGCCGGCCATGGCGGCGAAGGCGGCGTAGTTCGCGTAGAACGGCTCGACCACCAGGATGTCGTCGCCCGGATCGGCGCAGGCCATCAGGGCGAAGAGGATCGCCTCGCTGCCGCCGGTGGTGGCCATGATCTGGCCGAAGTCGAGGCTCACGCCGACGCGCCGCTCGTAGTAGCGCTGCAGCGAGCGGAGGAACTCCGGCGTGCCCGGCGACGGCGAGTACTCCAGCACCTTGGCGTCGATCTGCTTGAGGCGGGCCAGCATCGGCGCCGGCGTCTCGATGTCCGGCTGTCCGATGTTGAGGTGATAGACCTTCGTGCCGCGCGCCTTCGCCGCGTCGGCCAGCGGGACCAGCCGCCGGATCGGCGAGGCGGGGATGCGGTTCGCGCGCGCCGACAGCGCCAGCGCACGCGACCGCTCATCGAGTGTGGATGTCATCGTTTCGGCTGCTTCCCTTTGTGGCCCGGCAGTTCCTGCTGCTCGCTCATGCCCGGGAAAGCTGCGAACGGCGTGCCGCGCGGAAGAATTGCGCGGGCGCGCCCGGAGGCGCGCCCGCGCGGGACTTACTGCGTTACCGGGGGAACGTCCGGCTGGGGCTTCGCCTTCCGCGTCCGAACGCCGAGGGCGCGGCGCATGTCATCGACCAGCGGGGCGATGTCGGCCGTCTCCGGGCGTTTGGCCAGGCGGCGCGCCAGCGCATAGGTGGTGAGCGCGTCGCTTCCCGCCTTGTTCTTCGCCAGCGTGACGCTGTGGCGGATGAACTGCGCCAGCGCCTCGAGCTCGTCGGCCACCGGGCCGTACGCCTCGGCGTAGCTCAGCTGGTCGCGGCTCTGCGCCGCCTCGGCGCCTGCTCCGCGGACCAGCGCCGGGATGTTCTTCACCGCCACGGTGGCCAGCTCGATGAACTCCGGCGAGACCGAGGCGGCGCTGGCCAGCCGGCGCCGCGCCCCTTTCGACTGCGGGATCACGAAATTGGGGATCTGCTGCCGCAGGGCGCGAATCGCTTCGACGCACGCCTGCGCGGAATCGGTATAGGACGTCGTTTCAGTAGACATACATTCTCCTTCTCATTTCTCGACTGCGTTGCGATTGAGAGCGGGCAGTCAGAGAACCGGAGGAGCGCGTCCGCGGGAGATGCGTCGGGGAGCGTCGGCGAGAGCCGCCGGGACGAATCGCCGGCGGCGGATGAAGAACTGCCGGAAGCCGCTGTCGGGCTCCATCAGATCGAGCAGCGGCGTGGCCGGAACCGGCTGCGGCTCGGCGGCGAGGCGGAGCGCCTCCAGGGCAGGATCGAACGGGTCGACCGGCACCGCGCCGCTGAGGACGGCGTCGACCAGCCACGCCCTGCTTTGATCGGCGCGTTCGGAGAGCTCGGCCAGGCGGCCCGTGGCGCAGACCAGTTGCGCCATGGTCTCGAGGAACAGGAACGGCGGCGCGAGCGGAAGGCCGCGCGAGACGCGCTCCAGCTCACGCCCCGCGGTCCGCAGCACCTCGGAGACGCGCATCAGCTGCCGCAACGTCTCCACCGGCCGCCGCGCCCCGAAGCGCTCGGAAGCCTCGATCATCCGCTCGGACGACCCCATCCGCCGGAGCGAAGAGTCGATCGCCCGCCGCACGCGGCTGTGCGAGCGCTTCCAGGACCGTGTCTTCACGAATACCATTCCGATCATTAGACGCCGGAAGCGGACGGGAGTTGACCGGCGAAGTGGTTACAACTGATAAGCCCAAGGCCGTCAGTCGGTTGACGAGGCATCCGCAACCGCATTCACGCCTTCGGCGATGGCGTCGATGCCTTCCGGGATGGCATCGCTGCCTTCGGCGACCGCATCGCCGCGGTCGGGGATGGCGTCGACGCCGTCACGCATGCCGTGGATGCCTTCGCGGATGGCATGCACGCCGTGGCGGACGGCGTCGACGGGCTCCGCCACGGCATCGCCGGCATCCGCCGGGAGCCGCGAGCCGTCATGCTTGGGCAAACTGCGGTCGGCGCGCCGCGCGATACGACGCCAGCGCCACCACCGCGGTTCCGCAGAGCACGTACGTGCCGATCTCGGCGCTGTGGTTCCAGGCCGGGAACGACTCGAACCAGCCGATGGCCAGCATGGTCAGCCCGGCGGCACCCTGCAGCAGCGGCTTGAACCGCCGCGCGGCCAACGCCGCGACGTAGACCGCGGCGAGGAAGAGGAGCCGCTTCGGCTCGGTGGCGCTGTTCATGGTGAGCCAGGGAAGGGCGGCAACGGCGGCAGCGAGAATCAGGTCGGTCTTCATGATCAATCCTCCATCTCATCGTCTCAGTGCATTAGTTGACTAATACACTAAGTCTGCGAGGGAGGTTTGTCAAGAGCGGTCAGTCGAAGGACTTGTCCAGCCTGCGCAGCCACGACGGCTGGACGGTGATCAGCGTGACGTCGAAGGCTCCCTCGTAGACCGGATCGATGGCCACCGCCACCCACGGGCCTTCCCACGGAGGGTCATTCCCGCGGGCATAGAGGCGATAGTGGGTGCCGTCCTGCAGGAAGCAGGCTTCGGGGAGGATGGCATCGCCCGGCGAATGCTTCTCCAGATACCGCCAGCCGTGCCGTCGCAGCCAGCCGTCGAAGAAGGCCATGATCTCCGCCGCGGTCTTCCAACCCTGGATGTCGGCGTGAGCGTCCCCCGTCTGGCGATAGACATAGAGAGCCCCCCACGTATCGTCGTAGCGAACCTGCGTGAAGTGGGTCTCCCGCCAGAAGGAGTCCCGATGCGGAGGAACCTTCACCTCGATCGGGAGCTCGAGGTAGGAGGGACGCTGCAGCCACCAGACGAAGCCGATCGCAAACAGCAGGAGCGCGCCGCACCCGCAGCCGAGCCTATTGCGGCGAATGGTGGCGATGGCGGCGTGCATACGGCGAGGATGCTAGTTTACGAAATCCTGCCATGGACCTGGAGCGCACCGCGCGAACGAGTGCGGTGCCGGGAGCGTCGTCGAGTCAAGCCGCCGAGCGCAGGTTTTCGCGAATGACACGGGGATGACGTGCGGCGATTCTCAACAGTGCGATCGCGGGGCCTTCCGGAGTTCGCCTTCCCTGCTCCCAATTGCGGAGGGTGTGCACACTGATCCCCATTGCTCGCGCAAATTCCACCTGCGTTAACCCCACGAACCTTCTCAGGGCGGTCACGTCCCCGCCCGTTTCAAACTTCCCCTGTATGAGTCTTTTGCGGCGACGCGCGGAAATGGCCCCTTCCAATTGGCCGGATGTAAGCTCGGGAATATCGTTCATTTCTCTCTCCTGAGATACTTGAAGAACAACTCGCGCTCGCGATCTGTTGCCCAACGAGCGCTGATGATTCGAATTTCCTCTTCATCACGTTCGGTCCAAACGACGACGACGACTCCCCTCGTGACCGGACCAATGGCAACGAAGCGATCCTCCTCTTCAGAATGGGCCGCGTCGAAGATCTCGAGATAGTCGGCCGCCGACGTGAAGAGTCGACTGGCCTCTTCGAAGGTAACGCCATGTTTCTTCTGATTCGATCGGTTCTTCGCCTCGTCCCAGGCTACCTTCACACCGGCAGTGTAAGCCAATGGCTTACCACCCTGAACCACTCGGCCCACCGCATTCGGGTGGGCTGTCTGCGGAGCGAGCGCGCCGGACGGCTCGTCAGCTCGGCGCGGCGACCGTCACCGGCTCCCCCACCAGTTCGCGCAGCACGAACGGGAGGATCCCGCCGTTTTCGTAGTAGTCGACCTCGATCGGGGTGTCGATGCGGACGATGAGCGGCACTTCCTCGGTGGCGCCGGCCAGGCGGTGGATGACCAGCGTTGCGGCCTGGCGCGGCTGGAGCTCGCCCTGGAGGCCGGTGATATCGAACGTCTCGGTGCCGTCGATCCCGAGGGTCAGCGCGCTGGTTCCCTCCTCGAACTGCAGCGGCAGCACGCCCATGCCGACCAGGTTCGAGCGGTGGATGCGCTCGAAGCTCTGCGCGATCACGGCGCGCACGCCGAGGAGCTTCGTCCCCTTGGCGGCCCAGTCGCGGGAGGAGCCGGTGCCGTACTCCTGCCCGGCGAGGACGATGAGCGGCGTCCCTTCCTCCTGGTAGCGCATCGCCGCGTCGTAGATCGAGGTCTGGTCGCCGTCGGGCTGGTGGCGCGTCACGCCGCCTTCCACGCCCGGCACCATCAGGTTCTTGATGCGGACGTTGGCGAACGTGCCGCGCGTCATCACCCGGTCGTTGCCGCGGCGCGACCCGTAGCTGTTGAAGTCCTCGGGGCTCACCCCCTGCTCGACCAGGTACTTGCCGGCGGGCGAACTGGTCTTGATGGAGCCGGCGGGGCTGATGTGATCGGTGGTCACCGAGTCGCCGAAGACCGCCAGCGCGCGCGCGCCGGTGATGTCGCCGGAGGCGACGCAGGCGTTCTCCTCGAAGAAGGGCGGCTCCTGGATGTAGGTCGACTTCGGATCCCAGGCGTAGAGCAGCCCGGCGGTCGACGGGATCTGGTTCCAGAGCGGGTTCTTCTCCGCGAAGTCGCCGTAGAGGCGGCGGAACTGCTCGGGGTCGAGCGCGTCGCGCATGACGTCGCGCACCTCTTCCATGGTCGGCCAGATGTCGCGAAGGTAAACACGTTGACCATCTTTGCCGCGTCCCAGCGGCTCGGTGGTCAGGTCGACGTCGACGCGCCCCGCCAGGGCGAAGGCCACCACCAGCGGCGGCGACATCAAAAAGTTCGCGCGGATCGATTGGTGCACGCGCGCCTCGAAGTTGCGGTTGCCTGAGAGCACCGACGCGGCGACCAGGTCGTGCGTGGTGATGGCCTCCTCCACCAGCGGATCGAGCGGGCCGGAGTTGCCGATGCAGGTGGTGCAGCCGTAGCCGACGGTGTAGAAGCCGAGCTGGTCGAGGTACGGCTGCAGGCCGCTGCGCTGGTAGTAGTCGGTGACCACGCGCGAGCCGGGCGCCAGCGAGGTCTTCACCACGCGCGGCACGCGCAGCCCGGCCTCCACCGCCTTCTTGGCCAGCAGTCCGGCGGCGAGCATCACCGAGGGGTTGGAGGTGTTGGTGCAGGAAGTGATGGCGGCGATCAGCACGTCGCCGTGGTGCAACTCGGCGACGGCCATCGGGAACTCGTCGGCCAGGTCGGCGGCGGCGACGCGGTCGGGCGTCGGACGGTTGTTCACCATCTCTTCTTCGGTGGTCACGCTGGTGTTCTTGCGGTCGGACACTTCTTTCGACGTCGCCGCGTCCTGCGCGCCGCCGCCGGTGACCTGCGCGCCGTGCAGCTCGGAGCCGACGCCGACGATGGCGCGCTCCATCCGCTCCACCTCGCTCGACGGCTTGCCGTAGCCGGCGGGCGTCGGCGCGCAGAGCATGCCGTTGAACTCCTTCTTCAGGTTGGGCAGCTCGATGCGGTCCTGCGGGCGCTTCGGCCCGGCCACGCTGGCCACCACGGTGGAGAGGTCGAGGTCGAGCACCTTGCTGTACTCGATGTCGCCCTGCCGCGGCATGCCGAACATCCCCTGCGCTTTGAAGTAGTTCCGGAACGTCGCCACCTGCTCCTCGGTGCGGCCGGTGAGGAGCATGTAGCGGCAGCTCTCCTCGTCGATCGGGAAATAGCCCATCGTCGCGCCGTACTCCGGCGCCATGTTGGCTATGGTGGCGCGGTCGGTGACGTCGAGCGACGCGGCGCCCTCACCGAAGTACTCCACGAACTTGCCCACCACCTTCGCCTTGCGCAGCATCTCGGTGATGGTCAGGACGAGATCGGTGGCGGTGACGCCTTCGCGCAACGCGCCGGTGAGGTGCACGCCGACGACGTCCGGCGTCAGGAAGTAGACCGGCTGCCCGAGCATCCCCGCCTCGGCCTCGATGCCGCCGACGCCCCACGCCACGATGCCGAGGCCGTTGATCATGGTGGTGTGCGAGTCGGTGCCGACCAGCGAGTCGGGATACCAGACGCCTTCTTTTTCCAGCACGCCGCGCGCGAGGTACTCCAGGTTGACCTGGTGCACGATGCCGATCCCCGGCGGGACCACCTGGAAACCGTTGAAGGCCTGCGTCCCCCACTTCAGGAACTGGTAGCGCTGCTGGTTGCGCTTGAACTCGATCTCCATGTTCAGCTGCAGCGAGTCGGGGCGATTGGAGAAGTCGACCTGCACGGAGTGGTCGACGACCAGGTCGACCGGCACGAGCGGCTCGATGATCTTCGGGTCGGCGTTCATCCGCGACGCGGCGGAGCGCATGGCGGCGAGATCGACCAGCAGCGGGACGCCGGTGAAGTCCTGCAGCAGGATGCGGGCGACCATGAAGGGGATCTCTTCGGTGCGCTCGGCGTTGGCGCGCCAGTTGGCGAGCGCCGTCACGTCGTCTTCGCTGATTTTCTTGCCGTCGACGTTGCGCAGCACCGACTCCAGGACGATGCGGATGGAGACGGGCAGCCGGGAGACCGGGCCGATTCCGGCCGCCTCGAGCTTGGGGAGCGAATAGAACTGGGCGGAGGCGCCGCCGCCGGTTTGGAAGGTATCGAGAGTATTGAAGGTGTTGTGACGCATGGCTCCCGAAATCTATCACCCCTGCCGTATGCTCGTTGCGGTGACCCGGAACCGGATCTGTGCCGTCATCATCCTCGTCGCGGCCGCCCTCGCCTGCCCCGCTTTCGCCGCGCCGCGCAGGCACGCCGCCACGCCGCCGCTGACCTCCGAGGCGGCCGCGCGCTGGCTCGACGCGCACGCCATTCCGCTGGCGACGACGGAGGCGGCCGGCGGGCTCGATGACCTCGCGCCGCTGGCCGGCATCGTCGGCGACGCGGCGGTGGTCGGGCTCGGCGACGGCACCCACGGCACGCACGAGTTCTTCACCACCAAGCTGCGCATCCTGCAGTGCCTGGTGGAGCGGATGAACTTCGACGTCCTCGCGGTCGAGGGCTCCTTCCCGCAGTTCGAGCGCCTCAACGCCTGGATCCTCGGCGGCGACGGCGAGCTCGCGTCGCTGCTCCGGCCGCGGGGCGGCGAGCAGTACTTCTACTTCTGGGACGTCGAGGAGTTCGCCGCGGTGGCGACCTGGATGCGCAACTACAACCTGGCGCGCGGAAGCAAGCCGCCGATCGAGATCCTCGGCGCCGACGTCTACGACGGCTACAGCGCCGGGATGCTGGTGGTCGACTACCTGAAGTCGGTCGACGCGGCCGCCGCCGACCGCGCCATGGGCGCCTACGTCTGCACGCGCGGCGCGGCCACCGCCGACTGCCGCCTCGGCGCGGCGATGGTGGCGCAGGAACTGTCAGCGAAGGAGGCGGAGTACACCACGCGCTCCTCGGCGCGCCGCTTCGCCGACGCCGCGCACGCCGCGGCGGTCGTCACGCAGTCGTTCACCCCGTACGACGAGCAGCGCGATCCGGCCATGGCGGCGAACGTCTCGTGGGCGCGCGCGAACCGCAGCGTGTCGAAGCGCGTCGTCTACTGGGCGCACGCGGAGCACGTGACCAAGCACCTCTCCGCCGTCGAACACAACGTCGCCGCCGGCGAGTGGCTGGCGCGCGAGCTCGGCAGCGGCTATGTCGCCTTCGGCAACGCCACGTGGAGCGGACGGTTCCGCATCCCGGGCGGCACCGCGGCGTTTCCCGACGCGGGCGACGACGCGTACGAGTCGTTCTTCCACGCCGCCGGCGCCGCCGCGATGATCGTGCCGCTGCGCGGCGCCGTCCACCCGTACCTCGCCGCGCCGCACCACCACCGCGGCGCCGGCGCCGGCGCGCCGGCGTGGGACGTGGTGGTCGACCTGCGCCGCAAGTTCGACGCGATCCTCTACGTCGACCAGACCACGCCGACGCGGCCGTTGCCCTAACGCGTCACGGCCCCTCACCCGGCCTTCGGCCACCCTCTCCCCGCTTCGCGGGGCGAGGGACACTCGCGACACTCATGGCGAGAGCCCTTCTCCCCTCTCGGAGGGGAGAAGGTGCCGAAGGCGGATGAGGGGAGCTTATCGCCGCCCCTGCGCGATCCGCTCGGCTTCGGGGAGCGCGCGCAATCGCATCATCGCCACGATTCCGAGCACCGGCCCCGGCGCAAGGAACGCGAACGCGTACTGCCACCCCACCCGCGCCACGACGAGAGGCAACAGGCGGATGGAGATCGTGGTGATCAGGAAGCCGATGCACGTCTGCAGCGTCAGCGCGGTGCCGATGTAGCGCTGGTCGGACAGCTCGGTCACGCACGCGGAGAACTGCGCGGAGTCGGCCACCACGGTCGCGCCCCACACCGCGGCGATGACGAGCAGCAGCGCCGGCGGGCCGCCGTAGAAGAAGCCGATGGCGGCGCAGCAGGCGCCGCTGACGGCCATGGCCGCCGAGGCGATCATGGTGCGGCCGAGGCGATCGGCGAGGCGGCCGGCGACGATGCAGCCCGCGGCGCCGGCGGCGATGACCATGAACGACGCCACCTCCGCCAGCCACGGCGGGTCGCCGCTCGCCTTCAGGCTGGCCCGGATCATCGCCGGCGCCCAGGTCCACATCGCGTACAGCTCCCACATGTGCCCGAAGTAGCCGAGGTTCGCCAGCCGCACGCCGCGGTTGCGCACCACCGCGGTCACCTGCGCGAAGTCGAAGCGTTGGCTCGGCAGCGCGAACGGGCCGTCGCGCACGAACAGCAGGATGATCGCGCCGCCGATCGCGGCGAGCAGCGACACCGCGCCGACGTTGACGCGCCAGCTCGCGGAGCCGATGGCGTTGACCAGGTACGGCGAGGCCTTGCCGAACGTGAGCGCGCCGACCAGCACGCCGAGAGCGAAGCCGCGGCCTTCGCGGAACCAGGTGGCGATGACCTTCATCCCGGGCGGGTAGACGCCGGCCAGCAGCGCGCCGGTGAGGAACCGCAGTGCGATGCCGCTGGCCGCGCCGTGCGCGAAGACGGCGAAGAGCGCGTTGGCCACGGCGGCGAGCAGCGCGCAGGCGGCGAAGAGGAAGCGCGCCGGGATGCGGTCGGGCAGGTTGGTCAGCGCGCTGACGAGCGTCCCGGTCACGAAGCCGATCTGCACCGCAAGCGTCAGCCACGACGCGGTGGCGTCGCTCAGCCGCCACTCCGCCGCGATGCGCGGCGCCACCGCGGAGGCGGTGAACCAGAGGGACATGCCGAGGAGCTCGGCCAGGGCGACCAGCGTTAGGGCGCGCGCGCGTTCGGTCATCACCGGCCGGTCCTGAGTCCTGTGTCCTGCGTCCTGCGTTCAGAGCGAGCACGCAGGACGCAGCACACAGCACACAGCACCTTCATGTTGCCGCCCCGCTCACGGCACTACGTCGCTCGGGCCATCCCCTCTGTTTCACCTCATCGAACGTCAGGAGCGAGTTCGCGTAGTAGTCGCGCAGCAGGATCTGGCCGGCGTTCCACTGCCAGGCGTCCTCGATGATCGGCACTCCTTCGCCCTCGAACAGGTCCGAGCGCCAGCGCTGCGCCGGCTGGATCAGGTGGCGCAGCTCGAGCACGCGGCGCGCGGCGGTCCAGATGTCGCGTCCCGTCTTCTCGCGCAGCAGCCAGACGCGGTCCTTCCACAAGGTCTGCAGGCGCTCGATGTCGGCGGCGATCTCCGACTCGGTGGCCACGCCGCGCTCGGCGAGGATGCGCGCCACCAGCGGCACCGGCGTCACCGGCAGCGCGCCGGAGATCTCGCGCATCACCATCTCGGCGATCTCCTGCATGTGCGGCTTGCGCGTCTCGAAGTCGTGCGACAGCGCGTCCGGGTGCGCGCGCACGAAGTCGTCCACCGAGACCGGCGTGCCGAAGCTGACCACCGCGTATCCGTATCGCTTGAACCGCTTGAAGATCCCGCGGAAGAAGCCTTTGAAGAGGAAGTCGAACGACGTCTTCAGCTTCTCCCCCTTCGTCCGCCGGTCCTCGCGGCTCACCAGCTCCTCGGTGAGGTTGCGGTCTTCGAGCACGCGGTCGAAGTTGATGGCGGTCGGGATCAGGAAGAGCGGCGAGGTGAACTCCGCGTCGCGCTTGGCGGTGACGATGTAGTCGAGCATGCCGAGCTTCGGCTTCTGGAAGGCGCCGTCGCGCGTCAGGCCGCCCTCGATGAAGACGCCCTGCGTCACGCCGTTGCTGGTGATGGTGCGGACGAAGGTCGACAGGATGGCGTGATAGAGCGGCTCGCGGTAGCGGCGGCGGATGAAGTACGCGCCGAACCACTTGAAGAGGTGATTGAGCGGCCAGACGCGCGCCCACTCGCCGACCGCGTACGACAGCGAGATGAACTTGAACAGCATGTGCGCCACCAGCACGTAGTCGGCGTTCGAGCGGTGATTGATGATGTAGACGACGCTGGCGCCTTTCGGCGCGGTGGCGTTGAACTCGCGAAGCACCTTGTGCTCGACCACCGGCCGGTAGAGGAAGTGCATGATGCCGCGCGCCAGCGGCGCGCCGAGGCGGTAGTAGGCCAGCAGGTTGAACTTCGGGACGATCTCCTGCAGATACTGATGCGCGCGCTTCGAGGCCTCGTCGACGCTGACGTGATGCTCCTTGGCGTACGTCCGCACCGCCTCCACCACCTCGCGGCTGCCGAAGACTTCCAGCTCGATCTCGGCGTGGCGGCGCTTGAGCTTGAAGCGGTCGATGTGGATGCGGCGCTGCCGCTGGAGGCGTCGCGCGTGGCGCTTTCCGAATACGAGCGCGATTGCGGAAACGATGAGGACCGCGGCGAGCACGCCGAGGAGTCGCATGAGCGGCGAAGAGTGTAGCCACCCCCAGATGAATTGTGGTAATCAGGCGAGCGCGTCCCTCCAATACACAAAGCAACTCGAACGGGGCCCGAATGCAGTCGCAGGCGCGGCAGTGAAACAGGAGGAGTGCATGTTCAAGACACCGAGAGTGGTCATCGCAGCAATGGTCGCCGCCGCCGTCCTGGCCGGTCCGGGCGTGCTGGCGCAGAACAGCATGGAGTGCAGGAAAACCGGGGCGGATGCGCTCATTCTCGAGCCGGCTCTCAACATCAAGTCCATTCCGCTGCCCGCCCTCAGCCGTGAAGAGTTCGAGCGCCTCCTGAAGCGGCCGATCAAACGGCGGATCGACGCGAACGATCTCGTCATGCCGTCGTCGGCTCCGACCACGGAGTCTTCCGTTCCCGGGACGCCGGAGCAGGCGGACGTCAATCAGATGCCGTACGCGGAGGCCGGCCGCTTGTTCTTCAACGGCGGGGCCTGTTCCGCGGCCTTCGTCGGAGGCGCCAACGTGCTGATCACCGCCGCCCACTGCGTGCGCGACGGCGAGACCGGCAAGTGGAAGTCCGGATTCACTTTCTACCGGGCCTACGCGAACGGCGGCGGGCAGGGCGTCGGCACTCAATGCGTCTGCACCTGGTCGGATTGGGTGCACGCGGGCGGTCCCGACTACGCCTTCGACTACGCCTTCATCAGTACCGCGACGCCGAGCAACGCCGGATGGCTCGGGATGCGTATCGGAGCGCCGTATCCGGTGTGGACGTCGGTCGGATATCCCGACAACTACAGCGCGGGGTGTCCGATGGGCTCCCAGGGCTGCTTCATGTACGAAGTGAGCGGATGGAAGGGAGCGGTGACGCGCAACCTCGTGCAGATGAAAGGCAACCCGATGGGTCAGGGAATCAGCGGCGGCCCGTGGATCGGCGAGGTGAACTCGTCCGGCTCGAGCGGAAACTACGTCATCGGCTTGAACTCGTTCTACCTCAAGGATGAATCGAACACCAATTACAGTCCGTATCTCGATCTCGCCACCACCATGCTGTACCAACGCGTGGCGAATGGCTGCAAATAGGATCTGACGGGGCCCCCATGAGTCCGACGCTTCGGAAAGCCGCGATCGCACTGCTCGTCATTCTGGCGGGATGCCGGGGCGACTCGCCGGCGGCGCGGATGCGCGCCTCGGCGGGCAAGGGCGAGCGCACCGTGGAGGCGCGCCTGACTGGCTTCCACTGGGCGGCGATGCGCGTGCAGCGCGCCGGCCGCGCCGGGTCGCCGCTCGATCCGGGGCGGCTGGAGGTGGCGGGGGCGGCGGGGGCGGTGATCGAGCAGAATGCGTCGAGTCACGACGCCGGCGTCGGATATCTGATGATCGACCGCGACGCCGACGCGGTGGCGGCGCTGCAGGAAGCGGCGCAGAAGTCGCCGAACGACGCGGCGATCTGGAGCGACCTGGCGGCGGCGCGCTACACGCTGGCGGTGCGCGGCAACAACGCCTACGAGCTGCCGCGCGCGCTCGCTGCCGCCGACCGCGCGCTGCGCATCCATGCGGCGCTCCCCGACGCGCTCTTCAACCGCGCGCTGATCATCGAACGGCTCGGCCTGGCCGAAGCGGCGCGCCGCGCCTGGCAGCGCTACCTCCAGGCCGACGGGACGAGCAAGTGGGCGGACGAAGCGCTGGCCCACCTCGGCCGGCTCGACGTCATCACCACCGACGCGGAGTTCCGCCAGGCCTTCGGCCGAGCCACCGCGGCCGTCGCCCGCGGCGACGCCGCGCCGCTCGCCGCGCTCTCCCGCACCCATCCGCAGGACGCGCGCAAGTGGGGCGAGGCGCCGGTGCTGGCGGAGTGGGCGCACGCCGTGATCGACGGCGACGCCGCGCGCGCGGCGCAGCCGCTGAGCGTCGCGCGGACCATCGGACAGGCACTGTCCGAGGCCAATCACGAAATGCTGCTGGCGGACGTGGTGGCCTCGATCGACCGCGCCGCGAACGACCCGCGGCGCCTGCGGGAGCTGGCGGAGGTCTTCGCGGTGTACGACCAGGGCCGGCAGCACTACGGCAAGCGGCGCATCGCCGAGGCGCGGCAGGCCTTCGAGCAGTCGGTCGGCGGCTTCGCGCGCTGGGGCAGTCCGCTGAGCGCGGTGGCGCGCTACTACGTCGCCAGCGCGCTGTACGACGACAACCGTCCCGACGACGCCTTCCGCATGCTGGAGGACGTCAACCGGTCGATCGACCGCGATCGCTACCGCGGCCTCGACGCGCAGATCAAGTGGGAGCTTTCGCTCTGCGCCATGCAGCGCGGCGCATGGGCGGCGGCGCTGGGCGAGGCGCACGAGGCCAGCCGGATCTTCGCCGCGCTCGGCGAGTCGATGAACCGCGCCAACATGGACGCCTTCACCGCGCAGATCCTCGGGCACATGGCGCAACAGCGCGCCGCGTGGCGGCTCTGGATCACCACCTTCGCCGAATTCAGCCACGCCGGCGCGCAGGACCGCCTCCACAGCGCCGTGGCCGAGGCCATCCAGAAGGAGCGCGCGGCGGGCGAGTACGAGGCGGCGCTGGCCCTGGCCAGCATCGAGGCCGGGCAGAGCGCGGTGCGGCCTCACCTCACCGCGCACGCCAACGCCATTCGCGCCCGGCTCCTGGCGGCGCTCGACGACCTGCCGGCCGCGGCCGCCGCCGTGCGCGCGGCGCGGCAGAACGTGGCGGCGGTGCCCGACGACGCGCTTCGCGCCCGCGCCGCCGTGGCGGTCGACATCGCCGAGAGCATCGCCGTCCGGCGGAGCGACGCGCGGCGGTCGAAGGCGCTCCTCGACCAGGCGGCCGGATTCTTCGTCTCGCGCGGCGACCGCCAGTTCCTCCCCGACGTCTACCTGCAGCGCGGCCGCACCCTGCTCCAGCAGAACGACCAGGCCACGGCGCTCGCCGATTTCGAGGCCGGCATCCGCGAGATGGCGGTACAGCGGGCCACGGTGCAGGACAGCCTGCGCAGCAACTTCTACGACAGCGCGCCGGACCTCTTCGCCGAAACGATCGGGCTGCTCCTGCGGCGCGGAGAGACCGACCGCGCCTTCGCCTACGCCGACGGCGCGCGGGCCCAGAGCCTCAGCGAACAGCTCGGCGGGGCGGGGGCGGCGCCGGGCGCCGTCGACCTGCGCGGAATCCAGCAGGCCCTTCCGGCCGACACCGCCCTCCTGGAGTACGCCATCCTCCCCGACTCGGTGGCGATCTTCTGCGTCACGCCCAAGGGGTACGAGGTCGTGCAGATGCCGCGCGACTGGAACGCGCTGCGCGGCGCGGTGTCGCAATTCCGCGACTCGCTCGAGCGCGCGTCGGCCATCGAACGGATCCAGAAGCAGGCCGCCGATCTGCGCCGCCTGCTGATCGGCGGCGTGGCGCCGAAGATCGCGGGAGCGCGGCATCTGATCGTCGTTCCCGACCGCGAGTTGAACAGCATTCCCTTCGCCGCGCTGTACGACGGGGCCACCGGCCGCTATCTCATCGAGGACTATTCGATCTCGGTCGCGCCGAGCGCGCGCTTCGCCGTGCGGCGCACCGCCGCCGCCACCACGCCGGCGCTGGTCATCGGCGATCCGAAGAGCGACGGCGGCCCGGCGCTGCCCGACGCCATGCGCGAGGCGCAGGCCATCGCCGCCATGTACCCGGCGGCGACGCTGCTGGTCGCCGAGCGCGCCACCCGCGCGCGCTTCATCGAGTCCGCCGAGGGGAGCGCCATCATCCACTACGCCGGCCACGCCGACAGCGACGAGGCCGACACCTACGGCATCCTTCGCCTCGCCGCCAGCGAGGACGGCCGCAGCGCGGGGGCGCTCGACGCCGCCGACATCGCGCGGCTGAAGCTGCGCAACGCGCCGCTGGTGGTGCTCGCCGCCTGCGGCACCATCCGCGGCGAAGCCGACCACGTGGAAGGGATGCCCAGCGTGGCCAGCGCCTTCCTCGCCGCCGGCGCGCGCGGCGTGGTCGGCACGCTCTGGGAGATCAACGACGACGTCGCCGCGCGGTTGTTCCGGCGCATCCACGAACAGATCCTCGCCGGCCAGTCCGCTCCGGCCGCGCTGCGCAACGCTCAAATTGAACTCGCCCGCGATTCCGATGCGCGCCTTCGCCATCCGTCGTCGTGGGCTCCTGTAGAGATCCTTGGCAACTAACGGAGGAGGGATCGATGACTACCGTCAGCTTCATTGGCTTGTTCGTGCTGATCTACACCCAGAATGTCGGCTATCAGGTACTCATGCCTCACTTCAACATCACCCCCAAGCACGATTCCGTGATCGTCTATCCGAAGACGGACCGAGTGCAGGGCGACGGCAAGGATGAATGGCCGGTCGCAGGAACGTTCCCGCTCAACGGCATCGACTATGAGTACGTGGAGGTGAAGAAGGAGTACATCACCTTCAGCGGTGCCACCGACGGCGTTCCCGATCAGCTCATCGGCTCGCCGACCAGTCCCGCACCGCCGCACCTCTCCTGCTGTTGTTCGGCCCTCAGACCGGGCGGGAGCGGCATTCAGAAGGAATACCAGGATCCCGACCTGCCCGAAGGATCGAAGAAGGGGGCGCAGATCCTGGTGACGCGCGGCGTCGCCACGGCGGTGGTCGTTCCGGCCGAAGATCCCAACGGCCGGATCCAGACGCAGGTCTCCATGACCACCGGCACCGGACCGGTCGGCATCGTAGTCTCGGGCACCCTCGGCGGGAGCACGAAAATGATCGCCTTCAAGCCGGGCGCGAACGTCACCTTCGGCAACACGCCCCTCTGCGTGCTGCAGAACAACTGTCCGCCGATGCCGGAGGACCACGGCCCCGAAGACTTCACCGCCTACTACAAGATGGCTGTCCAGCAGAACGACTGCAAGGGCGCGCCGACCACCTGCAAGGAATGCCGCGACTCGGCGAAACACGGCACGCCGTGTCCGGCCGCCGTCTGCACGTTGGACATCCTGAAGAAGGAGAAGGCAAAGGCGATGAAGATGGCCCACCCCCCGGGACCCCTCCCCAAGCCGGTCCAGCAGATGATGACCATCGACTGCTCCAACTCCTCATATCCATGACGCGTCCCTTTCCGGAGCGCCGGCCTCACCCGCCGGCGCTCCCGGCGTACAATCTCCCCTTCCCATGGCCGAGAAAACCCGTGTCCTCGTAGTCGACGACAACGAGTTCGATCGCGCGCTGCTGCACGAGCACCTCAGCGACGAGCAGTACGCCGCCGACTTCGCCGTCGACGGCCTCGACGCCTGGGGGATGCTCGAGCAGCGCGGCGATCAATACGATCTGGTCCTGCTCGACCGCAGCATGCCGCGCATGAACGGCCTGGAGCTCCTCGGCCGGATGAAGCGCGACGCGCGCTGCCGTACCATCCCCGTCATCCTGCAGACCGCGCACGTCGACCGCGAGTCGATGATCGAAGGGATCCGCGCCGGCGCCTACTACTATCTGACCAAGCCGTACGACGGCGAGATGCTGCGCAGCGTCATCCGCACCGCCGCCGCCGACTCCGCCGAGATCCGCGGCCTGCAGAAGCGCGTCAAGCGCGGCCTGAACGTCCTCTCCCTCCTCTCCGACGCCCGCTTCTCCATCCGCACCATCGACGAGGCGCGCGACCTGGCCGGCGTCCTGGCCAACGCCTGCCCCGATCCCGAGGCGGCGGTGATCGGCCTCACCGAGCTCCTGGTCAACGGCGTGGAGCACGGCAACCTCGGCATCACCTACGAGGAGAAGTCGCTGCTGCGCAACTGCCACCAGTGGGAGGCGGAAGTGATCCGGCGGCTCGACCTGGCGGAGAACGCCGCCAAGCGCGTCGACGTGCAGTTCCAGCGCGTCGGCGAAGAGATCCGCTTCCACATCCGCGACGCCGGCGACGGCTTCGACTGGACGCGCTACCTCGACATCGACCCCCGCCGCGCCTTCGACACCCACGGCCGCGGCATCCTCCTGGCCCGGCATTTCAGCTTCAGCAATCTCGAGTACCGCGGCACCGGCAACGAGGTGACCGCCACCGTCCGGCTGGCGGATACCGCCGCGTGAGCGAGACCCCGCAGCTGGCCCGCCGTCTCGGCGCCTTCGACGCCACCATGATCGTCATGGGCGGCATCATCGGCTCCGGCATCTTCATGAATCCGTACGTCGTCGCCCGGCAGGTGCACACTCCCGCGCTGATCATCGGCGCCTGGGTGGCCGGCGGCGTGATCGCGCTCCTCGGCGCCTTCGCCTACGCCGAGCTGGCCGCGCTGCGCCCGGACGTCGGCGGCCAGTACGCGTATCTCCGCGACGCCTACCACCCCAGCGTGGCCTTCCTGTACGGCTGGGCCCTGCTGCTCATCGTGCAGAGCGGCGGCATGGCCGCCGTGGCCGTGACCTTCGCCCGCTACGCCATCGAGCTGACCGGCTCGCCGATGCCGCCGGCAGTGGTGGCGGTGATCACCCTGGCCGCGCTGACGATGGTGAACTGCTTCGGCGTCCGCAGCGGCAGCAACACGCAAACCATCCTGATGCTGCTGAAGCTGGCCGCCATCCTCATGCTGATCTTCTTCGGCATATGGACCGCCCCCGCCTCGGTCAACAGTCAACCGCCAACGGTCAGCCACTTCGACTGGCTGAAATTCGGCGCCGCCATGACTCCCGTGATGTTCGCCTACGGCGGCTGGCAGACGGCCAGCTTCATCAGCGGCGAGCTGAAACGGCCGCGGCGCGACCTCGCTCTCGGCCTGCTGGTCGGCGTGATCGGCGTGATCGCCGTCTACGTCGGCGTGAACATCGTCTGCGTCCGCGTGCTCGGCGCCGCCGGCCTGGCCGAGACCACCGCCCCCGCCTCCGCCGTGATGCGCCTGGCGCTCGGCGAGCGCGGCGCGCGCCTCATCGCCGCCGGCATCGCCGTCTCGACGCTGGGCTTCCTCAGCCAGAGCATGCTCACCGCGCCGCGCGTCTACTACGCCATGGCCGCCGACGGCGTCTTCTTCCGCGCCGTGGCCAAGATCCACCCCGAGACGCGCGTGCCGATCGTCGCCATCATCCTGCAGGGCGCGGTCGCCGTGGTCATCACCCTCTCCGGCACCTACGAACAGATCCTCGGCTACGTCGTCTCCACCGACTTCATCTTCTTCGGCCTGACCGGCCTGGCCCTCTTCATCTTCCGGCGGCGCTCCGTTCCGCACCCCCGGCCACCCTGTCACCACCGCCCTCTTCGTCCTCGCCTGCTGGGTGATCGTCGTCGCCACCGTCATCCGCGCGCCGCTCGACAGCGCCATCGGCTTCGCCATCCTCGCCGCGGGGCTGGTGGCGTACGCCGTCTGGCGCGGATGGCATACTCGTCGCGCTTGAACCGCGCCGACATCCTCACCCGCCTGAGCCGCGCCAGCGGATTGGCGCTCGGCGCCGGCGCGGCGCTCGGCGCGATCGCCGTCTTCGCCTTCGCCCCCGACCTGCGCTGGCTCTTCGACGTGCCGGGCGGCGGGGTGGGGCTGGTGACGGTCACCAAGTACCCGAAGGGCTTCGACTACTTCGTGGCCATCGCCCTGATCGTCGTCTCCGCCGCCTGCTCCGCGCTCGTCGCCGTGCTCACCTCGCGCGCGCGCCGCGTGGCGGCTCGTCCCGCCCCTCCGCCCGTTCTCGCCGCGCGCTCGCGCGCTTTCGCCGTGGCCGGCGGCATCGTCGTCTTCGCCGCCATGCTCCTGGCGCACGACCACCCGCACGCCTTCATGGACATGTTCCACGAGGGCGAGCACCTCACGCCGGGCGGGATGATGCGCGAGGGTGGGAGGCCGTATCGCGACATCTTCTTCCTGCACGGCTTCGCCGTCGACGGCGGCATCGATGCGCTGACGTTGGGCGCGCCGCCCTCGCCGATGCGCGCGCGGCGGATGGAGACGCTGCTCAACGCGCTGACCCTGGCCATGCTGGTCCCCATCGCCGCGGAGCTGTCGACGTCGCTGGCCGGCGGCATCGTCGCGGCGATCGTCGGCCTGGCCGCCGTCGGCGCGGGACTCGTCCCCGCCTTCCCCTGGTTCCGCCTGGCGCCGCTGCTCGTCTCGGCCTGGGGCCTGCTGGTGCACGTGCGCCGGCGCAACCGTGCCTCGATCATCGCCGCCACGCTCGCCGCTACGCTCGGCGTGCTCTGGAGCCTGGAGGTCGGCCTCTACACCTTCGCCGGCGCCGCCGCGGTGCTGGCCGGGCTCTGCATCATCGCGCGCCGCGACTTCACCCGCGCGGTCGTGAAGTACGGCCTCATCGCGCTCGTCGCGCCGCTGGTCGTGCTCCTGCTGGCGCGCGCCGACGTGGTGCGCTTCGCCCGCGACTCCTTCGTCATCATTCCGTCGGCAATCGACGCCACCTGGTCGCTGCCGGCGCGACCGATGCCGTCGCTGGCGAAGTTCGACTGGGAAGCGGCGCGCTACTACTTCCCGCCGGTCTTCTTCGGATTCCTGATCGTCCTCGGCGCGCGCGAGGCGGCGCGCCGGCATCGCGAGGCGGCGCTGCGCATCTTCATCGTCGCCGCCATGTCCGTCTTCGTCTTCCGCACCGCGGCGGGGCGCTGCAGTTGGAGCCACACTCGCTTCGCCGTCCCGCTGCTGGGCGTCGCCTTCATCGCCTTCGTGGTCGAACCGGCGATCCGCTCCATGAAGTTCGGCGGCGCCTGGTGGCGCGCGCCGCTGCTGGCGCTGCTGCTGGTGCCGGCGTGGCGCTACTTCGAGGTCGACGCCAACGCCGTCTCCACCTGGAAGTTCGTGAAGGAGTTCCGCTCGCGCCTGGTGCCGCAGGTCGGCCAGGTGCCGATGCCGTTGCCGCGCGCGCGCGGCGTCTACACCTACCCGCAGGAGGCGGCCGACCTCGCCGCGCTGGCGCAACTCGCCGCCGCGTTACCCCCCGGCCCGATCTTCGACCTCTCCGGCGAGCGCGCGCTCTACTACCTCCTCGACCGCCGCCCCGCTACCCGCTGCCCCGACATCGCCATGCTCTCCGCCCCGCGCCTGACCTCCGAGGCGCTCGGGCAGCTGGAGCAAAACCCGCCGGTGTTCGTGGTGGTGGAAGGCCTGCAGGTCCTCGGCAGCCTCGACGGCGTCCACAACCGCGACCGCGTCCCCGCGATCGCCGCGTGGGTGGACGCGCACTATCCCGTGCGGCAGCAGGTGGGCAGGTACGTGGTGGCGCTGAAGTAACGCCAGCCCCTCATCCGCCGCTTCGCGGCACCTTCTCCCCGCAAGCGGGGAGAAGGACTCTCGCCATGCGTGTCGCGAGTGCCCCTCGCCCCGCGAAGCGGGGAGAGGGTGGTCCTGAGCGCAGCGAAGGGCCGGGTGAGGGGCCTTCCCTACGCCCCAGCGCGTGCCGACAGTTTCGGCTCCGCCACCGACGGCTGCTTGAGGATGCTCGTGGCCATGGCGATCATCGAGCTGACGTCGCTCACCGTCGCCGGCACGATCATCGACGTGCCGCTCTTGGCCAGCAGGCCGAACTGCTTGATGTACTCCTCGGCCAGGCGCAGCTGCATGGCGTCGCGGCCGCCGGTGGCGCTGATCGCTTCCGCGATCTGGCGGATGCCCTCGGCGGTCGCCTTGGCCACCGACATGATCGCCGCGGCCTGACCCTCGGCCTCGTTGATGTTCTGCTGCTTCTTCGCTTCCGATGCCTTGATCACCTGCTGCTTGTCGCCCTCGGCGTTGTTGATCGCCGCGTCGCGCTGCCCTTCCGACTGCAGGATGAGCGCGCGCTTCTCGCGCTCGGCGCGCATCTGCTTTTCCATCGCCGCCAGCACGTCCTGCGGCGGATTGATGTTCTTGATCTCGTAGCGCAGGACCTTCACGCCCCACGCCTCGGAGGCCTTGTCCACCTCGCTGACCACCTCGGTGTTGATGTTGGTCCGCTCCTCGAAGGTCTTGTCCAGGTCGATCTTGCCGATCTCGCTGCGCAGGTTCGTCTGCGCCAGCTGCGAGATGGCGTAGGTGTAGTCGCTGATGCCGTATGACGCGCGCTCGGGGTTCAGCACCTTGAAGTAGAGGATGCCGTCCACGCCGACCTGCACGTTGTCCTTGGTGATGCAGATCTGCTCCGGCACGTCGATGGCGATCTCCTTCAGCGAGTGCTTGTAGCGCACCGTGTCCATGAAGGGCACCAGGATGTGGAAGCCGGCGTTGAGCGTGCCGCTGTACTTGCCGAGGCGCTCCACCACCCACGCCTGCTGCTGCGGGACGACGCGCGCGATGCGCGAGACGAGAATCATGAAGAAGATGACGACGACCACTGCGACGATGAGAGTGCCCATGAGTTCCTCCTAGGAAGCTGCCCGAACGTACAACGTCAAACCGACTACGCGATCCACCACGCATTTCTGCCCGCGCGCCACCGGCGTGGCGCCGACGTTGCGCGCGCTCCAGGTCGTGCCGCGCATCTCCGCGCGGCCGTCCGACTCCGACGCCATGTCCTCGAGCGCGATGGCGTGCTCGCCGGCGATGGCGTCGACCACCGGCGTCTTGTTCAAGCCGAGTTTGCGGACGATCACCGGACGCACGAAGATCAGCATCACCACCGACGAGACGGCGAAGAGCATCAGCTGAAACCAGAGCGGTCCGGCGACGTCGAGTCCGACCAGGATGGCCACCAGGAACGCGCCGACGGCGAAGAAACCGACGTGCGCCGTGGTGGTGAAGAACTCGATGATCAGCAGAAGAAAGGCCGCAAGGACCCAGACCCACCAAGCCATGCTTTGATTCCGATTTTCGTGTGTAGAGGAGCGTAACACACGCGTTTGCAGGCTATTTCAGTTGAGGTCTCGAAGTCTCGGGGTCTCGGGGTCTCGGGGTGGGTGGGACCGCGAGACCGCGAGACCCCGCAACCCCGCAACCCCTCCTCACTTCAGGTTCTCCAGCAGCGTCGTCGCGATCCCCGGGATCAGCTTGACGTCGTCCGCCGCGCCGCGGGTCAGGATCACCACGATCCACTTCTTCCCGGACGGCAGCTCGATGTAGGCCGCGTCGTGGCGCACCTCCGAGGTCCAGCCCGCTTTCGCCCAGAGCTTCGCGTCGGGCGGCAGGGCCGCACCGATGAACTCGACGATCTGGTTCTCGTCCTTGGTCGGCGGGTTCATCGGCCGCGCCATCAGCGCCAGCATGGCCTCGCTCGCCTCCGGGGAGACCGCGCGCTTGCGCAGGATCCAGAGGATGAACGAGGCGAAGGCGTTGGCCGTGGCGCGGTTGCGGTTCGGGCGGCCCTCGCCGCCCATCAGCTGCACGTCGCGCCCGAACGGCCCGAAGCTCCACGGCTTGGCCATGGCGCTGATGTCGTAGCCGAGCGGGTTGAGCCATTTGTTCGTCACCCGCCGTTTGTCCATGAACTTGTTGAGCGCGCGGCCCTGCAGCTGCGACCCGCTGCAGGTGTCGCTGATGACGTCGATCAGGAAGGCGGTGGCGTCGTTGTCGGAGACGTGAATCATCTCCTGCAGCGCGCGCGGCACGTCGGGATCGTTCTCCTTCCGCTGATGGAAGACCTCGCCCATGATGAACAGCTTGACGACCGAGGCGGGATAGAACGGCGCGTCGCCGCGGACGTCGCCGCGCGAGATGGTGGACAGGTTGGTGACGTCGACCACGCTGATGGCCAGGTTCTCCGCGGTCAGCTTCGGAAAGTCCTTCAGCACCTTCTCCGCCGTCTGCCGGATGGCGTACTCGATCTTTGGGTCGGGCGGAAACTCCTTGAACTCCCGAAAGTTCGCGCGGGCCGCTGCGGCGACGAAGAGAAGAAGGAGGACGAAACGCACTCGCATGCCGCGTAGTGTAGCCGCCCGCCCACAAAGCACCGGCGACGGTGTCTATCGATCTGAACGATGAAGTTCAACATCCGCGAGTGGCTCAGCGAAATGCTCGTAGGCTCCATCGCGGCCGCCGCGGCAGGGTGGGTGTGCGCGGTAGCGGTGCCGGAGGCGCCGGTCGGCCGTGCCGTCATGGTCGCCGCACTCGCCGGCTTCACTGCGGGAGTACTCAATCTGCCGCTGAAATGGCTGTTCGATTGGGCGACGCGCAGCCGGAAAGATTTGGAGTGAACGTATGCGATCCGTTGTCGTAAGTCTCATGGCGATCTTCTATGCCATCGTCCTCGCCACAGGGGTGCTGGCCATCGGTGTTGCGGTGATGGCCGCGTCGAAAGGCTATAGCCTCGCGGAGCTCTATACGGACACCTTCCCCACCTTCCGCGGCGGCGCCGAACCGGCATCTATGCCGGCCGTCGTCTACCTCATCTTCTTCGGTTATGTGGTGGGTACAGCGGAGATCGCCATCCTCTATCGCCGCCGCATCGCCCGGCGCTGGCTCGATCGACGATGAGAGAATCTTCCCCATGCGTAAAGCCGCGCTCACCATCCTCTTCGCCGCATCGGTCGCCATGGCGCAAACGCCGGCTCCTGCACCGCCGCCGGAGCAGCCCGAGTTCGTGCGTCGCGCGCAGCAGCTCGTTCGGAGCGGCAGTCTCGACGACGCGCTCGGCGTCTATCAGGCGGAGCTGAAGACCTCGCCCGACTCGGTCGCCGCGAACAACGGCGCCGGCGTGGTGCTCGACCTCCTCGGCCGCACCAAGGAGGCCAAGGCGTACTTCAACCGCGCCATCGAGCTCGCCGCCACGCCGGCGGCGAAGGCCAACGCGCAACGCGCGCTCGCCATGTCGTACGCCTTCGACAACGACTGCGCGAACACCGCAAAATACGAGGAGCTGGCGGCGGACTACTGGGCGTCCGTCCCCGACTACTTCCGGCAGGGCGAGCTGTACAACGAGGCGGCGCGCGTCTGCATCGAGGCGGGCGCGTTGGACGCCGCGGAGAAGCTCTACCTGCGCGGCCAGGAAGCGGGGCTGAAGGAGCCGAACATCGCGCCGGCGCGCGTGGCGCTCTGGAAGTTCCGCACCGAGCACGCGCTGGCCCGCCTGGCGGCGCGGCGCAATCAGCCGGAGGTCGCCAAGAAGCATGTCGCCGCGGCGCGCGCCATCCTCGACGGCAATCCCGAGATGGCGAAGGACCAGGAGATCTTCTTCCCCTACCTCACCGGCTACGTCGCGCTCTACGGCGGCGACGCCAGGACCGCGCTTGCCGACCTCCAGAAGGCGCGGCAGGACGATCCCTTCATCCAGTTGCTGATGGCGCAGGCGTACGAGAAACTGGGCGACCGCGAGCAGGCCGACGCGCTCTACCGCAAGGCAGCGGCGACGACGGCGCACAACCCGCCCGCCGCGTTCGCGCGGCCCGCGGCGACGAAGAAACTGAAGCGCTGAACGTCTAGCCCCTCACCCGGCCTTCGGCCACCCTCTCCCCGCTGTCGCGGGGCGAGGGACACTTGCGACACTCATGGCGAGAGCCCTTCTCCCCGCCTGCGGGGAGAAGGTGCCGAAGGCGGATGAGGGGCGCCTACCCCTTTGGCTGCCACCCCTCGTCGGCGGTCGGCCCGTAGACCGACGGCACCGGCCGATCGTTCAGGCGCAGGTAGACCGACAGCTGCCCGCGGTGATGCGCCAGGTGGGAGAACGTGTCGACGATCATGATGTGGCGCGGCTTTTCGTCGAGCACCTTGTCGCCCATGCGGAGCTGCCACGGCTCGAGCAGGTGCTCGTCCGTGGTGTTCGACAGCGCGCGGCGCGCCTCGTCCACCGCCTTGTCGAAGATCGCCAGGCGCTCGTCCGTGGTCTCGGCCTGCGGCCGGGCGCCGCTGGCGAGATCGAGATAGTCGTTGTCGATCATCTTGGCGATCCAGCCGAACATGCTGGCCGTCAACACCGCCAGGTATCCGAGCGGCATCGACTTCGGATGCGGCTTCCAGTCCGGCTTCCCTTCCGGCACGCGCTCCAGCATCCTGCGCGTGGAGCCGACCTCGCGCTCCAGTTGTGCCAGCAGCATCTCCGCGAGCTTCATCGTCCTGCCCACTCCTGCACCCGCGCCGCGACCTTCTCCGGCGTGAATCCGAGGTGCTCGGCGATCTGCTCGTAGGGAGCGGAGGCGCCGAAGCGGTCGATACCGATGACCAGCGCGTCGTGGTTCACGTATTTGTACCAGCCGTCGGAGCGGCCGGCCTCGATGGCCACGATGCGGCTGCGGTCGCCGAGGATTTCGTTCTGATAGTCAACGTCTTGACGATCGAACAGGTCGAGGCAGGGCGCGGAGACCACGCGCGCGTTGCCCACCAGCTGCGCCGCCTTGACCGCCAGCGGCAGCTCGGAGCCGGTGGCGAGGAAGGTGATGTCGCCCTCGCCGTAGCCGTCGAGCACGTACGCGCCGCGCCAGATCGTCTTCGGGTCGGATGGCGCCGGAAGGATGTCGAGCTTTTGTCTCGTGAGGGCCATCGCCGTCGGCCCCTTCGCCTTCCCCACCGCCCACGCCCACGCCATCGCCACCTCGGCCGGCGTGCCGGGGCGGAAGAAGGTCATGTTCGGAATGGCGCGCAGCGCCCAGTAGTGCTCCACCGGCTGGTGCGTCGGCCCGTCTTCGCCCAGGAACACCGAGTCGTGCGTGTAGACGAAGATCGAGGGGATGTTCATCAGGCAGGCCAGGCGCACCGACGGCCGCATGTAGTCGGAGAAGATGAGGAACGTCGCGCCGTACGCGCGCCAGGAGCCGTACAGCGTGAGCCCGTTGACGATGGCGCCCATGGCGTGCTCGCGGATGCCGAAGTGCAGGTTGCGTCCCTTGAAGATCTCCTCGGGCGGCGGCTGCTTCTCGCCGCCTTTCGGGCGCTCGAGCGAGCCGGCGTCCTTGATCAGCGTGTTCGTCGACGGCGCGAGGTCGGCCGATCCGCCGATCACCCACGGAGCCATCGAAGCAAGTTTCTGGATCACCTGCCCGGAGATGGCGCGCGTCGCGGTCGCCTTGTCGATCCCCTGCACCGCTTCGAGCAGCGCCAGCGGATCGCTCAGCTCCGCGTTCCAGTAGGCGTCCCACGACTCCTTCACCTCGGCGCGGCGGGCGAAGAGGTCATCCATCCCCTTCTGCCACGTCTTCCTCGCGCGGGCCAGCTTCTTGGTCTTGCGCGCGAACTCCGCCTGCACTTCGTCGGGCACGAGGAACGTCGGCTCCTGCGGCCAGCCGAGCGCCTCCTTCGTCGCCTTCACCTCGTCGGCGCCGAGCGGCTCGCCGTGCGCGCGCGCCGTGCCGTGGAACTTCGGCGAGCCCCAGCCGATGATGGTGCGGGCGACGATCATCGACGGCTTGTCCGTCACCTTCTGCGCCTTGCGGATCGCCTTGCGGATGGCGTCGCGGTCGTGGCCGTCGATGGTCAGCACGTGCCAGTGGTACGACTCGAAGCGCTTCTTCACGTCCTCGGAGAACGCCAGGCGCGTCTCGCCTTCGATGGAGATGTTGTTGTCGTCGTAGAAGTAGATGAGATTGCCCAGCCCGAGGTGGCCGGCGATGGAGGCGGCCTCGGAGCTGATGCCCTCTTCGAGGTCACCGTCGGAGCAGATGCCGTAGATGTAGTGATCGACGGGCTTGAATGTCTCATCGTCATTGAAGCGGGCGGCGAGCATCTTCGCGCCGAGCGCCATGCCGACGCTGTGCGCGAATCCCTGCCCGAGCGGCCCGGTGGTCACCTCGATACCCGGCGCGTGGCCGTACTCCGGGTGGCCGGCGGTGCGCGAGCCCCACTGGCGGAAGGCCTTCAGCTCGTCGAGGGTCATGTCCGGATAGCCGGTCAGGTGCAGCAGCGAGTAGAGGAGCATCGAGGCATGGCCGGCACTGAGGACGAAGCGGTCGCGGTTGCGCCACTCCGGATCGCGCGGATCGTGGCGGAGGAACTCGGTCCAGAGGACGAAGGCCATGTCGGCCATCCCCATCGGCGTCCCGGGATGTCCCGACTTCGCCTTCTCCACCGCGTCGACGGCGAGGAAGCGGATGGTGTTGACGCAGAGCTCTTCGAGTTTGTCCTTGGCGCCGATCTTCGGGTCGTTGCTCGCCTCGGCGACGGCGATGGCGGTGCTGGCTTCGCGCGCGGTCTGCTCGTCCATGTGGCGGCGGATTATACTCGTCGCATTCCGGCCAAATCGGAGAGAGAGATGGCACGAGACGAGAGCGTCACGGTCAAGGGAACGCCCGTGCGCAGCCTGCAGAAATTCATCGACGCGCAGCTGACTCCGGCACAGCGCGACGCGGTGCTGAGCGCGCTCCCTCCCGACTACGCCAAGCGGATGCGCGGCCCGGTGCTGGCCACCGAAACGATCCCCGTCTGGATCCTCAACGTGATGACCGAAGAGGCGGCGAAGGCGAAGGGCGAGCCGCTCGACGCATTCGCGCGCCGCGCCGGCCGCGAGGGCGCCGGCGACGCGGTGAAAGGCATCTATCGCTTTCTGGCCATGGTGCTGACGCCGGCGTCGCTGCTCGGGCGCGCGTCGCAGATGTGGAGTGGGCTTTACAATCGCGGCCAGTTGCGCGTGGACAATCAAACCGACGGCAGCGCCACCATCCGGCTGATCGACTTCCCGTCCGAGATCGCCGGATGCGCGCGATTCACCGGCTGGATCGAGCGGATGGGCGAGCTGACCGGCGCGAAGAACGTGCGCGTGGAGCAGACGCAGTGCTTCACCAAGGGCGCGCCGCACTGCGCATGGACGATCACCTGGCAATGAACAAGCTCTTTCCGATCGAGTCCGACCACCCGCTGTTCCGCTACTTCACCGACGACGAGCGCCGCCGCATCGAGGACATCGGCGAGCTGCGCAAGGTGGACGCGGGCCAGTTGCTGATCCACAAGGGCGACAGCGACGCCACGCTCTTCGCCATCGAGGAAGGCCACCTCGACATCGTGGCGCGCGACGCCGTCATCGCCACCGTCGGCCCCGGCGACGTCCTCGGCGAGACGTCGTTCATCGACGACTCGCCGCGCGCCGTCGACGTGCGCGCCGGCGAGGAGCCGGTCATGGTGCGCGCCTGGGACAAGCGGACGCTCTCCGAGGCGCTGGCCTTCGACCCGCAGCTACTGGCGAAATTCGCGGTGTCGATGTGCGAGCTGCTGGTGGAGCGCCTGCGCGACACCGCGCGTCGGGTGTGACTCTTATCGATGCCTTGACGTAAGGCAGGATACGCACCTACATTGTATAGGTGCGCACATACGGAACTAAGCTGGCTCAGGTGTTGTCGCTGGCCCTGCTTCTGATCCCCGCGAGCGCCCAGCCCGAAAAACAACTGAGTCCTAAGCCAGCGGCGCCGATCGACTGTGGTTATGCCCAGCCCTGTACGGGGACGGTATGCGTCAATCAGCAGCTCACGTACTACTGTGCGGCCGACGATCGGGAAATCATTTGTCAAAACGATACGCAGAACTACGTCGGAGGCCCGCAGATCTGCTGCGTCGGCAAAAATCCGTGTGACCGCTGCCTCGTGAGAGACCGTTGGTTTTATATCTACAACTACAACGGCGTGAACGGCTCGTGCACCCCCAATCCATGAAGACCGGCATCGCGTTCGCGGCATTGATCGCCCTGCCGATGTGCGCGGGAGTGATCGCCCCCAACCCACCTGTCCCGTTCGAGTCGTCGCGCCGCATCTTCTACATGGCGGCGCAGCGCGTGATCCCGCTTCCCGACGGCTCGGAGATGCTCATCTATCAGCCCGATCCGCCGGATGAGAAGCCGCCGGCGAAGCGCGTCTACATCGTGTCGCCCGACGGAACGGAAGGCGACCGCAGTTTCTCGCTGGAGATGCTGATCCCGAAAGAGATCGCACCCGGCTTCCCCGGTCAGATCCGTAGTGGCGCAATGTCGTCGGATCACCAATGGCTGGCAGTTGTCGGCGGATGGCGCGGCGCGAAGGATCAGGCCGGCCACAATGGAGTCTTCGTCCTGAAGCTGGATGACCAGGGGGGCAAGTTCTGGCGGCTGAAATCGTGGTTCGAGGTGCCGGAGCTCGCCGTCGGCGAGATCGCGTTCGGGCCCGACGATCTCCTCGTCGTCACCTCGCAGCCCCATGATTCTGGCTCCGGCGCCGCGCCGATCCTCACGCTCTTCTCGCACAGCGGCCAGCGCCTCGGATCATTCGTCGTTTCGCCAACGCGTGGAGCGTTGGAAATGCGCATCGTCCGCATCGGCGAGCGCTCCTATGCCATTTACGACGCGCCGGCCTCGCAGGTCCGCTACGTCACTCTGAGCTCGAAACCGGAGCTCGTGGAGACGAAAGCTATCCCTCTGCCCTTTAGTACGAAACGAATTAATGTGATCGCCTTCGATCCGCGGTCCGACGGGCGGATCGTCTTCGTACGCACCGTCGTGGAGAACCAGCGCGGCCGCACCTTCATCTCCGTGCTCGATGCGGACGGCAAGGCAGTCGAGGAGTGGGAGGCCCCGCGCTCCTGGCGCTACGGCTTTGTCGACGCAAAGCACCTACTGCACGGTTTCTCCGGAGCCGGCAATCCCGCCGGCATGGAGACGCGGACCGTCACCGTCCGCTAGCCCGCGTCCCCTCCTCCCACGGCCGGTAGTGCAGCACGAACTCGATGCGCCGCCCGAGCGACGGATGCGAATACCGCCACCACTCGATGAACCGCGGCGGGTTCGGGTCAACCTTCGAGTCCTCCGCGAACTTCACGAAGGCGCTGGCCATCGGCTCGTTCATGTGCGTCAGTTCCAGGCCGAAGATGTCGGCCTGGTGCTCGATGTGGCGCGAGAAGCTGTTGCTGACCGGCGACGAGAGGAAAGTGATCACCGTCGCCACCACCAGCAGCCACGGCAGCGCCGCCGGATCGCCGCGCTCCGCGACGCCCCACCGCCCGCCCCAGCGCACCAGCCCGCGCTCGTAGGCCTTCTGCGCCAGGAAGAAGCCGAGCAGCGAGACCAGCACGCCGAAGGCGATCCCCTTCCAGATGTGATGCAGCACGTAATGGCCCATCTCGTGGCCCATTACCACCAGCACCTCGTCGTGATCCATCTTCTGCAGCAGCGTGTCCCACATCACGATGCGCTTGGTCGGCCCGAGGCCGGTGACGTACGCGTTCATCGTCTTGGTCTGCTTCGACTTGTCGACCTGATAGACGCGGCTCCCCTCGATGCCCGCCTTCGACGCCTCCTCGAGCAGCGCGCGCTTGAGCACCTCGTCGCGCAGCGGCTCGAACTTGTTGAAGAGCGGATCGATGATCAGCGGCACGGCGATGACGGCCAGCACGATCAGCGGGATCGAGCCGACCCACAGCACCACCCACCAGCGCCGGATCTTGCGGATGACCAGCAAGGCCAGCGCGGCGATCACCGAGCCTATGACCACGTCGACGGCCAGCGCCTTGCCGAAGTCGCCCATCCACGAGGCGAAGCTCTGCTCCGTCAGGTCGAACTGATGCGGCACCACGTAGCCGGCGTAGAACGACAGCGGAAACTGGATGACCGTCAGCGCCAGGATGAGGCAGAGGAAGTAGATCATCGCGGCGACGAACTTCTTCTTCGTCGCGCGCTCGGCGGCGTCGCGGAAGCGCGCCGACCAGCCGGCGCCGAGCACCAGCAGCAGCGCGCCGATGGAGTAGGCGAAGTCGACGAAGTAGAGGACGTCGCTCAGCCGGCTGTGCCGGATCATCTCCGGCGTGACGCGCACCTCCAGGCGGCGCTGTCCTTGTGGAGGGGCGGGCTTCAGCCCGCCGGCATCGGGCCTCTCGGCGGCCTGCAGGCCGCCGCTCCACACCACGAGCATCGCCAGGAAAAGCAACTTGCGCATGGCCAAGTATGATCGCACTCATGATTCGAGAAGCGACCGAAGCCGACGTCCCCCTCATCCTGCAATTCATCAAGGATCTCGCCGAGTACGAGCGGCTGTCCGACCGCGTGGTGACCACCGAGGAGATGCTGCGGCGGACGCTGTTCGGCAGCCCGCGCTTCGCCGAGGTGATCATCGCGGAGGAGGACGGCGAGCCGGCCGGCTTCGCGCTCTTCTTTCACAACTACTCCACCTTCCTCGGACAGCCGGGCATCTACCTGGAAGACCTCTTCGTGCGCCAGGTGATGCGCGGCCGCGGCATCGGCAAGGCGTTGCTGGCACGGCTGGCGCGCATCGCGCGCGAGCGCGGCTGCGGGCGGGTGGAGTGGGCGGTGCTCGACTGGAACGAGCCGTCGATCGCCTTCTACCGCTCGATCGGCGCCGTGTCGCTCGACGACTGGCTGATGATGCGGCTCACCGGCGACGCGCTGACGGCGATGGCCACCTGACAAGCGGCGAGCAGGTTGCAGCGAGCAGCGAGCAGGGTGCGAGCGAATCCCTGCTCGCTGCTCGCTGCAACCTGCTCGCTAAGCTAAGGTCAGTGCCCGCGCAGGCCGGTCAGCGAGGCCTCCCCGAGCACGTGCCCTTTGATGATCGCGCGCAGTTTCCTCCACGTCAGCGGCGTCCCCGCATCGTCGATCGACGGCAGGTCGAGCGCGTAGATCGTGAAGCGATACTTGTGCGCCGGCCCTTCCGGCGGACACGGACCGTCGTACCGGCGCCGCAGAAAATCGTTGTAGGCATTGCGCCCGCCTGCGCCGGCATTCTCCGGCAGCGACGTGGTGGCGGCGGGGATGTCGTACGCCACCCAGTGAATGAAGCCGTCGCCGTGCCGCGCCTCGTAGTCGTCCAGGATCAGCGCGAAGCTCTTCGTCCCCGCCGGCGCGCCCGTCCACTGCAGCGCGGGTGAAGCGTTCGCGCCGTGGCAATCGAGTCCATCGAGCACCGTGCGGTCGGGGAGCGTGGCCCCCGGCACGAACGCGCTGCTCGACAGGCGGAACCCCGGCGTGTCGTTCCGCGCCTCCTCGGCGGCGCGCGTGTCGTCGGCGATCCAGTTCACTTCCCATGTCTTGCCGCCGTCGTCGGAGAAGGCCTGCTCGAAGTGAACGGACGTCAGCGTGATGGCGGAGATGACGAAGCGGACGAAGATGGCGCGGCCGCGGTACGCCTCCTGGTCATAGAACTCGCCGCGGCCGTCGCTGAATTGTCCGACCGTCGGTTGCGCCAGGTCGCCGTCCGCGGCGTTCGCGAAATGCAGGCTCCACTGCCCGGACTCGGGGTGATAGAGCCGCATGCTGAGTCCCTGGAAGTGACCGTTCGGGCCGTCGGCCTCGAGCTCGACCAGGTTGGCGCGCCCGTTCCAGACCTTGCGCACCACCGTCGTGCCGTTCATCTCCACCCACTCGTTCGAGCCGGTCAGCGGCCCCACCCGGCGGCGCACGTGCGTGCGCCAGGTGCCGATGTGGAAATCGAAGTCGCGCGAGCCGTCGCGGACGGCTGCGTCCGCCGTAACAACGTAAAACAGTGCGAACAGCAGCAGGGCGCGTTTGGTCATCATCCGTGGATCGTGGTCCGGACCACGCGCGCGGGCAATGACCACTTGCGCCCCGAACGACAGGACCAGTGGCGGTTACGGCTTCTTCAGGTCGCGCGCCGCGTCGTCGATCACCTCGTTCACCTTGCGGGCGACCTTGCCGACGCCGGCCTGGACGCTGCCGGCGGTCCGCTCCGCGGCCCCTTGCTCTTCGAGCTTGCGGTTGCCGGAGAGGCGGCCGACGGTCTCCTTGACTGCGCCGATGCCTTTGCGCGCCTTGCCTTCCACTTCGTCACGGTTCCTGGTGGTCATGGGGTTCTCCTTCGCGTAGGGAGCATCGCAAACCGGATGCCGTAACGCGGCCGTTGGATGCCAGGGCAGTTAGAATTGAGGAGTGAGCGCATTCAAGGTCAGTGTCGTCGCGAGGAACCCGAAGGACGAATCTCGGGAAACCCTGCCGGTCGAAGCGCTCGTCGATACCGGTTCGGAGCTCTCGTGGCTGCCCTCCGAGTTGCTTCACAGGGCGGGCATCGTGCCGCGGCGCAAGCGCGCGTTCGCCACCGCGACGCAGCAAATCGTGGAGCGCGAAGTCGGCTTTGCGATCGTTGCCGCCGAGGGATACGAGACGATCGACGAAGTGGTTTTTGCGCTGCCCAGCGACGCCACGCTCCTCGGAGTGCGGTCGATCGAGGGATTCGGCGTTCTCGTCGACAACATCGGCCACAGGTTCGTCGCGCGGACCACGATCGTCGCCGCAGCGCGCTGATCAGATCGTCGCCACCGCGTAGACGACGTTCGCCTCCCCCTCCGTGGTCCCCGATTCGCGGATGAACGCAAAGTTCGCCGCGCGGACGCGTTCGAAGTCGCCGGCGTCGAGCTGGTCCACCGTGCCGCGATATCCCGAGCCCATCACCGCCGCCCACCACGCCTCGGGCGACGGAATCGGATGCCATCCCGGCTCGGCCACGATCTCCGCGCGCTCCACCCCTCCCTCGGCCAGCACGGCGCGGAGCGACTCCGGATCGTTGATGCGATCCCACGGCGTGAAGCCTTTGTAGAGATCCGGCCGCACCGCGCGCACCGAGTCCCAGAAGATGCTCGACGCAGGCTCCAGGAAGCGCGGCCCCCAGGTGGTGATGGCGAGCTGCCCGCCCGGCCGCACGCGGCCGCGCAGCGAGCGGACGGCGGCGGCGATGTCGCGGTCATCGCTCGACGCGGCGGTATCGCGCATCGGAGCGTTCCTTCTCGCCGCGCAGCACGAGCTCCTTGTCGTTCACCGCGACGATCCGGTAATTCCGGACCACTCCGGCGCAGCAGACGACGATGAGCGCCTCTCCGTCCACCGCCCACCGCCCGACTGCCGAGGGCCGCTGGTGAAGCCAGGAGCGGAAGATGTGGCGGCCGTCTTCCAGGGCGAGCTCGATCTCGGGATCGATGCACGGCCCGCTCGCGCAGCTCCACGCGCCGCGGATGGCCTCGCCGGGACTGACGGGCGGCGCGGCGTCCTGCGCGGCGAAGATGAGAGCGGCGAGCGCCCAGGCGGCGAGCATCCTTTTTTCGATTGTAGCGGAGGGCGCCGGCAGGTAAGAGCCGGCGAAGATCGCGTAAGCTCCCGCCCAGCCGATGCTCCGCACCATCACCGCCACCGAGTACGTCACGCCGCTTCGCGAGGGCGGCTCGCTCCCCGCCATCGTGGAGGGAAGCGACGACGGCATGTACGTCGTGAAGTTCCGCGGCGCGGGACAGGGGGTGAAGGCGCTCATCGCCGAGCTGGTGTCGGGCGAGCTGGCCCGCCTCCTCGGGCTGCGCGTGCCGGAGATCGTCTTCGTCGAGCTCGACCCGCGGATCGCCAAGACCGAGCCCGACGCGGAGATCCAGGACCTGCTGCGCAAGAGCGCGGGGCTGAACCTCGCGCTCGACTACCTCCCCGGCTCGATCACCTTCGACCCGCTCGTGGCGCGCGCCGCCGCCGTCGCCGCGCCGCCGCGGCTCGCCTCCGCCATCGTCTGGCTCGACGCGCTGGTGACGAACGTCGACCGGACGGCGAAGAACACGAACATGCTCATCTGGCATCGCGAGCTCTGGCTGATCGATCACGGCGCGACGCTGATCGTGCACCACGCCTGGGACGGCGACCCGGCGCGCGCGACGGGCGCCTTCCCGCAGATCCGCGAGCATGTGCTGCTGCGCTGGGCCTCCGAGCTGCGCGAGGTCGACGCGGAGCTGAGCGCGATGCTCACGCCCGAGGCGCTCGAGCGCGTGGTGGCCATGATCCCCGAGGAGTGGCTGGCGGAGGACACGCACTTTCCGGATGTCGCGGCGCACCGCGCCGCGTATGTCGACTATCTCGTCAGGCGGCTTGAGTTGCGGCCCTGGCTGGAGGAGGCAATCCGTGCCCGCACGTCACGCGTTTGACTACGCGCTGGTCCGCGTCGTCCCGCGCGTGGAGCGCGGCGAGTTCGTGAACGCCGGCGTGATCGTCTTCAGCCGCACCGCGCGCTTCCTCGGCGCGCGGATCGAGCTCGACCCGGCGCGCCTCGGCGCGCTGGCGCCGTCCATCGACCGCGACGTGGTGCAGAGCTACCTCGACGCCATCCCGCGCATCTGCGCCGGCGGCGAGGAGGCCGGCCCGATCGGCCAGCTCTCGCAGAGCGAGCGCTTTCACTGGCTCGTCGCGCCGCGCAGCACCATCATCCAGACCTCGCCCGTGCACTCCGGCGTGCACGCCGATCCGGAGGCCGCGCTGGCGCACCTGTTCGAGCGGCTGGTGAAGTAAACGACGTGCTACGATCGATTCATGCGGCGGGTATCCCGGCGGCCTGAGGGCGAGGATTCGATTGCCGACGCGGCGATCATGCAGCGGACGATGAATCGTCTTCGCGGCGGCGCGCTGATTCCGCGGGGTGTCTACCGCTTTCGCGATCACGAGGAGGCCGACGAGTGGATGATCAGGACGATCGCCGCTACTCACGCCCGCCTGAGCTCGAAGACCTCTGCAAAGCGCTGAACGACGAAGAAGCTTGCGCAAGTCATTGATCCGTCGCCCTGAGCGAAGCGAAGGGTCTCAAAATGCGCGAATCACGTCGGGTGAGATGCTTCGCCGTCTTCGCGGCTCAGCATGACGGCACGATCGAGGGGTCCACAGTCGCGCCGCTGAACCGCCCGCCCCTCACTCCGGCCGCACGATCCCCAGCGCCACGATCTTCTCGTGCAGGTAGGTGCGCTGCAGGTCGAGGAGCTGCGCGGCGCGGCTCACGTTCCAGTGCGTGCGGCGCAGCACCGACTCGATGTACTCCTTCTCGCACTGCGTCTTGAACTCGCGCAGCGGCGTCACCTCGGCTCCCTCGGCCAGGCGGACGATCCCACTCTCCGCGGCGCCGCGGTTCCGCAGCGACGACGGCAGCTGCTCGACGGTGATCGGGTCGGTGCCGAAGACCGACATCCGTTCGGCGAGGTTGCGCAGCTCGCGCACGTTGCCGGGCCAGTCGTACGCGGCGAGAACTCCGTACACGCCCGTGTCGATCGAGAGCGCGTTGCGCTGCGAGCGCGCGCAGAACTGCTGCAGGAAGGCGGAGAAGAGCAGCGGCACGTCCTCGCGGCGTTCCCGCAGCGGCGGCACGTCGATCGGCACGCCGGCCAGGCGGAAGTAGAGGTCCTCGCGGAAGCGCCCCTCCTTCGACAGCGAGGCGATGTCGCGGTGCGTGGCGGCGATCACGCGCACGTCGACCTTGCGGTCGGCCGTCTCGCCGAGGCGGCGCACGCGGCCGTCTTCAAGCACGCGCAGCAGGCGCGCCTGCAGCGCCGGCTCCATGTCGCCGATCTCGTCGAGGAAGAGCGTCCCGCCGTCGGCCTCCTCGAAGAGCCCGCGCTTCGGCGTCTTGGCGTCGGTGAACGCGCCGCGCGCGTGGCCGAAGAGCTCGTCCTCGATGAGCGGCGACGGGATGGCCGCGCAGTTCAGGCGGATGAACGTGCGCGCCGCGCGGCGGCTGAGCCGGTGCAGCGCGCTGGCGACGAGCTCCTTACCGCTGCCGCTTTCGCCGCGGATCAACACCCGCGCCTCGGATGGCGCGACCGTCTCGATCGTGGCGCGCAGCGCCTGGATGGCGGGCGAGCGGCCGAGGATCTCCTGCCCCTGCGCGCGCAGCTCGCGCACCTGCATCCGCAGCGAGGCGTGATCGAGACAGTTGCGGACCGACTTCAAGAGCCGCTCGCGCGTGAACGGCTTGTCGAGGAAGTCGTAGACGCCGAGGCGAAGCGCCTCGACCGTCTCGGCCATCGTCGCCTCGCCGGAGATGACGATCGACGGCGGCATCGTCTCCGCCGCGGCGCGCAGCAGCTCGATCCCGCTCATCCCCGGCAGGCGGACGTCGAGCAGCGCCATGTCGGGCGGCACGCCGTGCGGATCGCGGAGATGAGCGAGCGCCTCCTCGCCGTTGCGGAAGGCGACCACGCCGTAGCCTTCCTCGCGCAGGCGCAGCGTGACGTTGCCGGCGATCTTCGGGTCGTCCTCCACCAGCAGGATCAGCTGCATTCGCGCTCCCCGAAGGTGAGGCGGAAGGTGGTGCCGGCCGGCGAGCTCTCGACCAGCTCGAGGTCGCCGCCGTGCTCCAGCATGATCTTGCGCGAGATCGACAGCCCGAGTCCCATCCCTTCGCCGGTGCGGCGCGTGGTGACGTACGGGTCGAAGACGCGCGCGCGCAGCGACTCCGCGATCCCGCCGCCGGTGTCGGCGACGTCGACCGCGATCTTCGCGCCGCGGCGCACGACCGAGAAGGCGACCGCGCCGTCGCCGTCGATGGCGCGCGCGCTGTTGGTGCAGAGATTGACGAGCACCTGGCGCAGCAGGTCGCGGTCGGCGCAGACGGTCGCGTCGCCGCCGCCGAAGCGGAGCGCGACGTTCGGCCAGGCGTTCGCGAAGGTGGTGCAGAACTCCCCGATCGCCTGTTCCAGCGATACGGGACGAAGCACCGGCGCGCCGATGGCGGCGAACGAGGCGTGCTCGCGGATGAAGCGCGCGACGCGCTCCAGCTCGTCGCCCGCACTTTCGAGCGCGGCGCGGATCGCGGGCGGCGCGCCGTCCGCCGCGCGCTCGAGCTCCATCCGCGCGGCGGCGAGCGGTCCCTTGATCTCGTGCGCGTGGCGGCGCGCCGTCTCCTGCAGCACCGCGACGCGGTCGAGGTACTCGGTTCGCTCGCGCGCCTGCGCGCGGCGCGCGCGCGCCCAGACCGAGGTCGCCGCGAGCGCCGCCGCGAGCGCGAAGCTCGCCACCAGCAGCAGCTCGAAGCGGCGCAGCATCTGCGCGCGGCTCATGCGCAGCACTTCCAGCCGGTGCAGCAGCATGCGCGTGCTCTCGAAGCGGCGGCGGTAGTCGTCCGCGTGTTCCGCGTCGAGCGCCCGCAGCCGCTTCTGGTCGTCCATCGACCGCTCCAGCGCCTGGCGCACGTCGGGGCGCAGCGCCATGTCGAGCCAGAAACCGGAGACCTGATGGATGGCCAGCCAGAAGAGCATCGTCGCGGCGGCGACGGCGAGAACGAGGAAGGCGATGGAGCGTCTCACGGCGCGGCCACCTCCGCGGACCAGCGGTAGGAGCGGATCGGCTTCGCGCTGACCGTGGTGCCGACCATCGCCGCGATCAGCGGCGAGCCCTCCCCCACCGCCTCGCCCGTCTTCGAGATCCACGCCCGCGCGTCTTCGCCCTCGGCCGGGGAGAACGGCAGCACGGTCAGCGTCACCTGCAGCGCCACGCGGTCCGCCGCCGCGGCGAAGAGCCGCAATGGCGCGCTCCACCACTTCTCGAGCGCGGCGCGCGTGGCGATCCGCTGCCGCTCTTCCTTCCCGTCGAATTCGACCCGCCGCGCGATCCACACTTCGTCCCACAGGTCGAAGCGGATCTCGATGCGCGACGCGCCGCGCCGTGCGGCGTCGCGCTGCTTCGCCTCGAGCACGAACGTCGCGGTGAGGCCGCTGCGGAGCCGGCGCTCCACCTCGCGGTCGGAGAGGATCGACGCCGGCAGCGCCGCGGCGACCACGCGTCCCGGCTGCATGGCGAACGCCGGCCGCTGCTGCGCGGCGACGCCCGCCGGCAGCAGGAGCATGGCGAGCGCGAGCAGCCCGGCTACTCGCCCCACGCGTATCCGATTCCGAGTCTGGCCATTCCCCAGGAGCTCCTTCGCACCCACGCGATCGAGGCCTGATAGATCTTGTCGCTGTCGCCGAACTGGTCGCCGCCGTCGCGATGGAGCTGGCGGGTCATGAAGCGCCCGTCGAGCTCGAGGCGCGAGTCGCCGCTCCGCGCCTGGCCCGCCCAGAGGTTGCGCGAGTAGCCGGCGCGCACGACCTGGTACGCGGGCCGCGACCGCAGCACCCCTTCGGCGAATCCTCCGACCGTCCGCTCCTCGACGTCCGCCCATCCCGCCACGAGCGCGGCGGAGACCGCGTGGCGCTCGGACAGCTCCCAGTAGCGCGACGCGGCGAGGTCGAGTCCCCACGCGTTGTTGTGCCGCGCGGACGGCACCACCCCGCCACCTGTCACCTGCGAGACGCGCGAGCGGTCGCGCATGGCGCGCAGCGGCGTGACGCGCAGGATCGTGCCGCGCGTCGGCGCGAACGGATGATTGGTGGTGTTGTACGTCCAGCTCAGCGACAGCAGCCGCTCCGCGTCGCGAAACGGGATCTCCACGCCGGCGATGTCGCGCGTGTCGTCGCGGAAGTGCGTGTCCTGGAAGTCGAGCGTCAGCGTCTGGCTGGCCGACAGCGGGACGCCGGCGATCAGTTGCGGCGAGCCCGTTCCCTCCGTCCATCGTCCCTCGGGCAGCCGCGCGTTCAGCGTGACGAAGGCGCCCGTGCCGAAGAGGTCGTACTGCGTGTAGCCGGCCGCCACCGCGGAGTAGTGCGAGGTGAACGTGCGCCGGTCGCTCTGGCTCAGGACGCCGACGTGCACGATGCCGCGCCGGCCGACGAACCAGCGAAAGCCGAGCGCCGCGTCCTTCGACTCGCTGCCGAAGTCGTCGTCCGAATATTCGAAGCGCGACGGCCCGTGGTCCTCGCGCAGCACCGGGCGGGTGTCGACCAGGAAGAAGAACGGCTTGGTCTCCACGACGTTGATCACGAGCACGTGCCGTCCGCGATCGGAGCCTTTCTCCAGCGCGAAGTCGGTCGAGAGCAGAAACGGCAGCCGCGCCAGGCGTGCCGCCGCCGCGGCGAGCTGCGCCTCGGAGACCTCCGTCCCTTCGTGGAGCAGCGTCTCGGAAATGATCAGCGCGGGCGAGACGCGGCGCGCGTTGCGCACCTCGATCCGCTCGATGAAGAACGCCGCCGGCGCCGCTTCCTGGGCCAGCGCCGAGGATGCGATGAGCATCAATAGAAGGATGCGGGTCATGGAGCCTCCGAGAGCCCTGCTCACGCGTGCCGGGTGCCATCGGAGCGATCGCGGCTGGTGGAGGTAACTCATTCGAAGGGGACGACTTCGCGGCGCGGGTGATTCGCGCGCCGGCCCGCAGTGTATGTCAATGCATACACCGCGCGTCCCTTTTTCCTGACGTTCAGCGCGCGCGCCACCAGATGATCGTCGCCGGCCGGTCGATGGTGTGCGTCCCGGCGGCGAGGAATCGCGGCCCGCGGTACGGCACGCCGTCGACGACGACGCGCGACGGATCGGTCGCGATCACGGCATAGACCTGCGGGACGGCGATCGTGAACCTACCGCCGCGCGACGCCGTGCCGCAGACGCGCATCGCGCCCGCGTCGACAAAGTGCGCGTCGAGGAAGGCGCGCGTGCGCGGCGGGATGAAAGAGACGTCGCGGATCGCCACGCAGCAGCCGCGCGCCGCGAGCTCCTCCGGGCCGCGGTCGGGAATCGCGCCCCTGCTGGTGAGCGCGCGGCCGACCGCCTCGTAGATGGTGAAGACCGCGCGGCGGCGGAAGACCGTCTCGCCCTTGAGGTCGAAGACGGCCTCGCCCGGCGCGGCGAGCCGCACGGCGTCGTCGACCACCGCGTGCCGCGACAGCTCCGCGTCCTTCCACGGCGCCGCGTACCAGACGCTGGCCAGCGTGGCGGCGGCGAGCGCGAGCGCCGGCGGGATGCGCAGTGCGGCGAGGCCGAGCGCGGCGAGCGGCACGAGCGGCAGGAAATCGCGCGGCGTGAGCAGCGGCCAGAAACAGAGGAGCACCACGGCGTACCAGGCGGCGAAGAGCGCCAGATGCCGCGCCAGCGGATGCGCGCGCGACGCGGCGCGCGGCAGGCGGAGCGCGAGCGCCGGCGCGATGATGACGAAGGCGAGCGCGCCGCCGATCCGCCGCCCCGCCGCCACCGGCAGCGCGCCGTTGTACGACAGCGTGGCGTAGAGCATGTCGTCGAGCGCGCCATGCGCGAGCATGAAGAGCGCGACGCCGGCCAGCGGCACCGCCGCGCCGGCCGCGAACCGCGCCATCCCTCTCGGCGACACCTCGGTTCGCTGCACCAGGAGCGCGAGCGCATGCGCGGCCATCAGCGGCAGCGCCTTCACCGACGCGAGCAGGCAGAGTCCGGCCGCGACGCCGCCAAGGAGCCACGCCGGCTTGCGCCGCGCGAGCAGCGCGAGCGCCGCCAGCCAGAAGAAGATCCAGAGCGTGTCGTTGCGAAACTCGACGCTCTTCGGCAGCCACGGCGGCAGCACGCTGAACGCCGCCGCCGCGAGCAGCGCCGCGCGCTGCGGCGCCACGTTCCGCGCCACGAGGTACAGCAACACCGCGCAGCCGATGGCGAACGGCGCGATGGCGATCCGCGCGATGGTGAACACCGCCGCGCTCTCCGGCACCACCGCCAGCAGCGGCGCGAAGAGGAGATGCAGCAGCGGGAAGTGATTGTCGAAGACGTCGCGGTACTGCACCAGCCCGTGGCTCCACGCCCACGCCACGTGCAGGTGCTGCGGCTCGTCCGAGTCGATGCGCACCAGTCCGATGAAGGCGGCGCGCACCAGCAGCGCCAGTAGCACCAGTGGAGCGGCGGCCTTCAGGCCGCCGTCCGGCGGGCTGAAGCCCGCCGCTCCATGATCTCGCCGTGCGCGAAACATGGGGGCAGTGCATGGGCAACCGGTGCGCCGCGATCACACGCGCTGCCGCGCGCGGCCGTATGCGCGTGCAAGTCGATCCGCCGCAGCGCGATGCGCGCGACTTCAGCTCGCGCGCGTCATCCGCCCGCGCCGCGCGCACCGTCAACGAAATCAGACAGCCGGTGTACGAGGGAGCTGACTGGCGCGCGCCCGCGCCGTCGTGAAGAGCTCGAGGTTGCTCGCGCCGGCCGCGTCTTCCAGCCCGATCCGGCTGTCGTAGCCGCGGCGGACTGCCTCGTCGAACAGCTCCCAGACCATCGCGCCGTGGCCGTGCAGCAGCCGCGGCGCGGCGTGGTCGCCGAGCGTAGCGATGATGATGTCCGCGGCGCGGAGCGCATCGTCCAGCCGCTGCTCCTGCAGCTCGATGAGGACGCGCACGACGGGGATGTCCATCGCCAGGAATCGCCGCGTGCTCGCGGCGTCCAGCACGCCCGCCTCGACGCCGACGCCGCGCTCGAGCAGCGTCCGCGCCACGAGCTCGCAGCCGTCTTCGTCGAAGTTCACCGAGGCGAAATCGGGGAGCTGGCGCCAGCGCGCGATCGCGTCGACGCGCTGCTGCACATCGGGAAGGATCCACGCGCCGGTGGTCAGTCCGAGGCTCACGTGCGGCGTTCGCGCGCGGATCGCCGCCACCACCGCGCCGGCGTCCGCCGGCTGCAGGCTCTCCTTCCCGTCCTTCCCGCGCGGATGGACGTGAAACACGGTCGCGCCCGCTGCGGCGCAGACCGCCACGTCGTCCGCGATCTCCTCGGGCGTCGCCGGCGCCTCCGGCCGGCCGCCGTTGAGCGCGACCTTGATGAGCATCGGCTAAGACTACGTGACGCCGGTCACAACCACCACCGCCTGCCGGGCGTATGCGTACATGGATGGTTGTCACGACCTCGCGCGCCGATCCCGGGACCCTCCGCCTGCTGATCGTCGAGGACGACATCCGCTCCGCCTTTTCGCTGCGCGAGCTGCTGCAGGCATCGAGCGAACAGCAGTTCGCCATCCATCACGTCACCACCGCCGCCGCCGCGTGCGACGCGGTGCGCCAGGGCGGGATCGACGTCGTCATCCTCGACCTCGGCCTGCCCGACGCCACCGACCTCGAGGCGCTCAACCGGCTCGAGGCGGCGGTGAGCGAGATCCCGGTGATCGTCCTCACCGGCCGCGGCGACGAGAGCCTGGCCGCCGACGCACTGCATCACGGCGCCGAGGACTATCTGCTGAAAGGCGCCATCGACCACGACTCGCTGCTGCGCTCCATCCGCTATGCCGTCGAGCGCCATCGCGGCGTGCGCGACCTGACCCGCGTGAAGAAGGAGCTGGAGAGCGCGAACCGCGACCTGGAGCGCCTGACGCTCATCGAGCCGCTCACCGAGCTGCTCAACCGCCGCGGCCTGCAGCAGGCCCTCACGCGCGAGGTGCAGCACCTCGCCCGCGGCGTCAACGCCACCGCCATCGTGGTGATCGACCTCGACGACTTCAAGCAGATCAACGACAACCTCGGCCACGCGGTCGGCGACGTGGTGCTCAAGGAGGTCGGCCGCCGCCTCCGCGCCTCGGTGCGCGCGGTCGATTACGTCGGCCGCCTCGGCGGCGACGAGTTCATGCTCATCCTCCCCGACACCGATCCGTCCGAGGTCTCGCGCCTGGCCGAGCGCATCCGCCTCAGCCTCGCCACCGCCATCATCCAGCACAACACCGGCACGGTGACCCTCACCGCGTCGCTGGCCACGCTCCTGCTCAGCGACGACATGCCGGCCGTCGACCAGCAGCTGGCCCGCGCGCACCTGCTGCTCACCCGCGCAAAATCCGAGGGGAAGAACCGCGTCGTCTTCCAGGACAGCGACTTCGACGACACCGCGCAGCGCCTGCGCGCGCAGGCCGACATGTGCACGCACCTGACGCAGGGGAAGCACATCGTCACGGTCAAGCAGCCGATCTTCCGGCTCGACGACGAGAGCCCGGTCGGTTACGAGTTCCTCAGCCGCTACTCGAACGTCACCGTCGAGCTCCCCGACAACTTCTTCCGCATGTGCTCGGAGCGGAACATCCTGACGCTGGTCGACCACGCCTGCCTCCGCGCGGCCATCGGCGCGGCGCTGGACCTGCCGCCTTACGCGCGGTTCCACCTGAACATCTTCCCCACCACGCTGCTGTCGATCCCCACCGAGCACCTGCTGGAGCTCTTTCCGAATCCGCTGCCGCCGGAGACGTTCTGCCTGGAGATCAGCGAGCAGCAGATCATCGGCGACCCGAGCTACCTCGCGCCGGTGGTGCAGGCGCTGCGCGACGCGGGGATGCTCATCGCCATCGACGACGTCGGCTTCGGCAGCAGCTGCCTGGAGAGCCTGGTGCTGCTCGCCCCCGACATCCTGAAGATCGACAAGCGCTGCGTGATCGGCATCGACGAAGACCCGCCCCGCATCGAGCACCTCCGCCGCTACGTCCACATCGCGCACACCCTCGGCTGCGCCGTCATCGCCGAGGGGATCGAGACCGCCGGCGAGCTGGCCGTGGTGCGGTCGCTCGGCATCGAGTACGGGCAGGGATACTTCTGGGGCAAGCCGGCTTGACCGGCGAAACCGTTCTCCTGATCCACAGCGGCGGCTTCACCTCGCGGCAGTGGCGCAAGCTCGCCGAGCTGCTCGCGCCCGACTACCGCGTCCTGGCGCCCGACCTCCTCGGCTACGGCGCGTCGGGGCCGTGGCCCGACGGCAAGCCGTTTCATTTCCGCGAGGATCTCGACCTGCTGCTGTCGCTGATCGACGCGCCGGTGCATCTGGTCGGGCACTCGTACGGCGGCTTCCTCGCTCTGCAGCTCGCGCTGGCGCGGCCGGAGCTGGTGCGCTCGATCGCGGCGTTCGAGCCGGTGGCCTTCGGGATTCTCGATGACGTCGACGACGCCGACGCGCGCGCCGGCTTGTCGACCGTGAAGCGGACCTGGGATCCCGACGCGAACGGCGTCGACGAGGCCTGGCTCGCCGCGTTCGTCGACTGGTGGAACGGCGCCGGCGCCTGGACGCGCCTCCCCGAGGAGACGCGCGCGGCGTTCCGCGGCGTGGGGTGGAAGGTGTTTCAGGAAGTGACGACGCTCGCCGCCGACCGCACCAGCCGCGCCACCTACGCCACGATCACCGCCCCGACGCTGATCCTCGGCGGCGCAAAGTCCCCGCTCACCGAGCGCCGCGTGGTCGAGAAGCTCGGCGCCGCCCTCCCCCACGCCCGCGCGCAACTGCTTCCCGAGGTCGGCCACATGGGACCGATCACGCACGCGGCGATCGTGAACGCGGCGATCGCGGAGCACCTGCGGGCGCTGCGATAAGCTCGCGCCAATGCGCCGCGTCCTAATCGCTCTTCTCCTTCTGCTGTTCCTCTGTCCCATTGCACACGCTGCCCGGCGCCGCGCCATCGGCCCGGGCGACACCATCGTCGTCGGCGGGCTCTTTTCGCTGACCGGCGACGGCGCGACCCTTGGACGCGCCAGCGCGGCGGCGCTCGACCTGGCGGCGCGCGACTTGAACGCGGAATTCGCGGAGCTCGGCCTCCCCGAGCGCGTGCGCGTCGTCACCGCCGACACGCGGCTCACCCCTGCCGGCGCCGTGGCCGGCATCCAGGCGCTGGCGGCGGCCGGCGTATCGATCGTGGTCGGCCCGCAATCGAGCGCCGAGGCGGCGGCGATCGTCGGGTACGCGAACGAGCAGGGGATGGTGGTGATCAGCCAGGCCAGCACCGCGTCGTCGCTGGCCATCGCCGGCGACAACCTCTTCCGCCTCGCGCCGAACGACCGGCTGGAAGGAGCCGCGCTCGCGGCCCTCATGCGCGCCGACGGCATCGACGTCCTGGTGCCGGTCTGGCGCGACGACGCCGGCAACGGCGGACTGAAGACCAGCACCGCGACGCGCTTCGCCGCCGCCGGAGGCATCGCCGCCGCCGGCGTTTCCTACGCCCCGACCACCACCGACTTCACCGCCACGGTGAACGCCCTCGGCAACGCGGTGCGCGCCGCGAAAAGCGCGAATCCGTCGAAGAAGCTCGCCGTCTTCATCGCCTCGTTCGAAGAAGGCGCGGCGATCCTCGACCGCGCGCGGCTCGATTCCGACCTGGCCGTCAACTGGTACAGCGGCGACGGCCTGACGCAGAGCCGCGCCATTCTCACGCCGGGCGCCGTCGCCTCGTTCGCCGCCGCCACGCACTTCACCGCGCCCGCCGTCGCGCTGAGCGAATCGACGCGCACGCGTTGGGAGCCGCTCAGCGCGAGATCGAAGCGCGCGTCGGCTTCCTGCCCGACGCGTTCTCACTCTCCGTCTACGACGCGGCGATGGTGGCCGTCCTCTCCGCGATGGAAGTCGACCGCCGCGCCGATGCCTTGCGCGCCTCGTTCGTCCGCAACGTCGAGCGCTACTGGGGCGTGACCGGGCCGCTCGCGCTCGATGCCGCGGGCGACCGCCGCTTCGCCGATTTCGATTTCTGGACCGTGACTGAAACGGGCGCGGAGATCGACTGGAAGAAGCGGTAGTCCGCGACGACTACAGGATCTCCCGCACCGCCTCCGGCGGCCGCGCCACCACCGCTCGCCCGCCGCGGACGACGATCGGCCGCTCGATCAGGATCGGATGCGCGGCCAGCGCCCGCAGCACCTCGTCGTCCGGCGTGTCATCGCTCAGCCCGAGCTCGGCGAACTGCGGCTCCCCGCGCCGCACGAAGTCGATCGGCCGCACGCCGAGCGCCTTCACGATCGCGCGCAGCTCGTCGACGGACAACGGCTCGCGCAGATACTCGCGCACCGGCAGCTCGACGCCGGCGTCGCGGACGAGCGCCAGCGCCGCGCGGCTCTTGCTGCAGCGGGGGTTGTGGAGGAAGAGGTCGGGCATGGGGGGAGGATATCGCGCGCACGGGAACGCGCAGGCGCTCAGCCGCAGGGGACGCGCACCTTGCTGACACTGCGTCTCGGCGCGGTGATGCTGTGATTAACTAGCGTGTCACGGCTGAAGCTGCGCTCAAGCCTGACGGGGAAATCCTCGGCGTCGAAGGGCAGGGTGAAGTCGCCATGCGCCTCCAGTACTTCGATACCTCGCTCCCGGTGAAGATGACCGTTCGCCTGACGGCGGAGATTGACCTCAGCGAACTCGCCCTAGTCAACAGAGATCGTTTGGGGCAGTCGTTCTCATCTAGGTCGCTACGCCACAAACATCTAGTTTAGTTGTCTATCGGTGTGGCCATGCCAAAGAGGGGTGAGTGAAAGCGTAAGCACTTGCAACTCGTCGACCAGCAACACACTCAGCTATCTGAAAGAAGAATGCGACGCGCCAAAGCGACAAATGGATCCCCGGCTGCGGCAAGATGGCGGAACGCGAGTCCGAAACAACCTGCTTCATCGTATGCGAGCGGAGAACTGCACCGCGTCAAGCGAAAACGAAGCACTAATGTCGCCACGCACCATGAACAGCCTGGGATCTTCACGAAAGTTGAAGAGGCGGTACACATAGTATTGGTCGGCACGCTCGAACGACACATCGACCTCGTTCCGGGTGACGAAGAATGGAGTGTAAGCGCCGAACGTCGTAGTCTTCACCTCGATGCATCGCTCACGGCCATTTTGGTCGAACGACAGAATGTCGTAGCCTTCGTTATCGCCGAGCGTTCTGGCGACATGCTCGACGCGGTTGGCCAACTCCTTTTGTCCAGCACGCCACAGACGTTCGGCTTCGAAGCGCATCGCGAACTCTTCGCCCGCCGCGCCGAGTTTCCGATTGCGGGCCTCGATCTCGAGAAAGTTCCCGACGCGGCGAGGGCGAGGGTGATCGGCGATGATCGAATGTGCGACTCGGACATCGCCGCGGGCGGGAGGCTCGACGAGCCGGGCGAGCAGATCGATGAGTACAACCTCAGGTGCGGTAATCGGCTCCTCGGCGCGAAAGCGAGTGGCCTCGACGAGGTCCTCTGCCCCGCCAAGGCGATCACGAACGACTTCATACAGCAGCCGTTGGTAATTCGACAGCGGCTTATACCCGCTGATGTAAGGGAACCCAAGCTCGATCAAGACGGCACTAATGTTCGAGTGCTTCCGACCGATCGAGCCCTCGGAGCGATTGTTCAGGACCGGCTCGAGCTCTTTCCGAGCCAGGGCCTTGCTGAACGGTTCGCCTCGCAATTCCTGCGCAAGCATCCGGAAGTAGACACGAACAATCGCCTCAACCTCCTGCAGCGACCAATCTTCGGCCATGCCGTAACCATCGTACCAGGGTACTCACCAACTCCGTGGAGCAACCACGACGTGGTATTTTCGCCCGACGTCGTTCCATAATCGTGGACTCCGAAAAGGTCGACAAGGTGACGAAACTCCTGACCGACGACTACCGTCGGCAGAGTAACCATCTTTCTTTTCAAGACTTCGCCCGGACTGTGGCGAAGCGCAAGCTTACCGGCGCCGAGTCCGACGCCGTACGCGCGCAATTGGCCAGTAATGGCATCGAAATCGTGCCGCCGCCTGATCGCCCGCGAAACCAGAACGTCGAGACCGCCGGTACGAGCGACCTACTGCGTCTCTTCATCCGAGACATGAAGCGATACCGTCTGCTGAGGCAGACTGACGAAATTGCCCTCGGCCAGGCCATTGCCGCTCACCAGGAGCAGATCGAGCGCTGCCCTGACTCAGTGTCGGCCGATATCGCAGCCGCCGGAGAACAGGCGCGACACGAGTTCGTGCTGGCCAACCTTCGTCTAGTTCTCGTCATCGCCAAGGAGTATGGGTGGTCGGGTATAGATCTCCTCGACCTCGTGACGGAAGGGTGCTTTGGGCTGATGCGGGCGGTCGAGAAGTTCGACTATACGCGCGGGTTGAAATTCTCGACGTATGCAACGCACTGGATCAACCAGGCCATCTCTCGATCCATTGCGGATCAAGGACGCATGATTCGGCTGCCGGTTCACATGTACGAGCAGGTTCAGAAACTGCGGCGCGTCACTCGTGCAATCGAACTCGAGGGGCGCCCTTGCGATCCCGCCGAGATAGCACTGCAGCTCGGAGTAGATGAGGAACGTGTCGCCTTCCTGGAAGAGATCAGCCAGGAGGTAGCGTCATTGGACGAACCTCTTCCCGGTGACGACAGCGATCCGATAACGCGCCTCGCCAATATCCCGGCACCCGCGGAGTACCGACCGGACCATCTTCTTCTCGACGTCGATCGTCGCAACACCATTCGTCGCGTTTGCGAAGCACTCGGCGAGCGCGAAAGGCAGATCTTGGCGCTTCGGTTCGGCCTTGATGACGGAGAGGAGAAGACCCTCGAGGAAATCGGCCGGCAGTTCAACGTCTCACGCGAACGCATACGACAGATCGAATCGAAGTTACTCAAAAAGCTGCGGCATCCCGTGCGATCACGCGAGCTCGAAATTTACTATCGGAGTTGACATGGACGAGAAGAGTGTGAGTGAAGCTGCCACTCGTTTTTTGGGTTGGCTATCAACCGAGGTAATGACGAGCGCAAGGGGCGACCGAGACACCGAGCTGACCGTACAGCCGAGCGGCCGTTTCTGGCTCGGGCGGTTAGCGTCGGAAGAAGCGGTCGACGACCTCGGGTTCGGTGATCGAGGCGAGAGACTTTCGCCCTGTGCGATCGGGATTCGCCTGTTGCCGACCGAGCCGGGACCCTGGTCGTTTACCGCTACCGTTGCGATGTGCTGCTGGCTCAAGCAGGACAAGACGTTTAGAAAGGCGCCCAAAGTCGAAGTATCCGTTGCGGTGCGCGCGGAACCGGGCATCGAAGAACAGGCGTTCGGCACCAAAGAGATAGAGACGGCACTAGCTACTGCGACCGGATTGGTAGGTTACGTGGCCGAGGTTCGTGTCGAAATTAGCCATGATGCAACAGGCTGCATTGAGCTGACCGTTCTGTTGGTGAATACGACCCCGACGGATGCTCCAGGGTTCGGGGATCGGAACATTTACGAATGCTCGCTGACGCTTTCGAATCTCCCACACCGCCCGTACACACTCGAAGCGCTGCCCGACGCCTTTCGATACGACCGGAATGTCGAGGCGTACGGCATCAACTGCGGTGTCGTCGCTGACGCGGAAAGCCTCCAGACGAGCGACGCGCCTACGGCCGAACAGGCGCGTCCCACCTACTGGAGCGGCCCTGGCGCGGAGCCTGATCTCACTTTCCGTTCACTCGCGAAGAGCCCGCTGCCGCCGCTCCAGCAGCTTGTGGAAAGCCATCGGGCGTGGGGTGCTGAAGAGTGGAGCCAGAAGACCCTTGAAGTACGCGCAGTCGCGGAGCAGTGGTCGCCAGCGATGCGCGCAGCGGCTGCAGCCTCCTCCGACGCGTTCCGCGATGAGGCGATGCGCCTGACCGCCGGGCTAGATCTACTCTCGAACAACAATCGCCTCCAAGAAGCCTTTCGGTTGATGAATCGAGCAATGGAACGATCTGCCGCGGGGAAGTACGACCGGTGGCGTCCGTTTCAAATCGGCTTCCTCCTCGCGAATCTCGTGTCAATCACTTCGACGACAGATGACGCGGGGATCGCTGACGTGGTCTGGTTCGCCACAGGCGGCGGGAAGACCGAGACGTATCTCGGCCTGATCGTCACGGCAGCGTTTTACGAGCGTCTCGACGGTCGCGTGGCGGGAGTGACAGCATGGAGTCGCTTTCCGCTACGGATGCTATCGCTTCAACAGACCCAACGCGTAACGAACGCTATGGCGGCGGCGGAGACGATACGCCGCGAAGCAGCGATCGGTGGCGACCCGTTCTCAGTCGGCTTCCTGGTGGGCGGAAGCTCGACACCCAACAAGATCGCGAGGGATCCGCGGGGTGACGATGCCGATCCGGACGACGACGACATGCCCAAGCGCTACAAAATATTGGAAGTATGCCCGTTCTGCCGCCGAAACACGATCGAGATGCGCTTCGATCGCCTCACATGGGCACTACAACATCACTGCTCGAATCCGAACTGCAGCTGGTCGGACGACGCATTGCCGTTCTACATCGTCGACCAAGAGATCTTCCGATTCCTGCCGACGGTCGTGATCGGGACGCTTGATAAAGCCGCGTCTATCGCCCTCCAAGGGGCACTGAGAGGCATTATTGCAGCACCGGTTGCCAAGTGCACTGTAGCTGGTCACGGCTACACGTACGTCGCGCGGTCTGAACGCCCGAACGGTTGTCTCGTACCTGGCTGCCGTGGTGAAAGGATGCCGCTGGAGATGCCGGAAGAGCGCTACGCGCCCACATTCCGACTGCAGGATGAGTTGCACCTTCTCCGTGACAGCCTCGGCGCGGTCGACGCCCATTACGAATCAATGCTCGACTCGTTGGAGATGGCGATCACCGGGCGATACGCCAAGATTTTGGCGTCGTCCGCGACGTTGTCTGGTTATCAGCGCCAGGTCAACGTCCTGTACGGCCGAGCAGCTCGCGTCTTCCCCTCCCCGGGGCCTCGGGCACGCACTTCGTTCTGGTCACGCGACACATCGGATTTGTCGCGCCGCTTCATTGCGCTGGCGCCACGCGGCGTAACTATCGAGTACGCGCTCGACCGGCTCATCACTGATACGCAAGCGGCTGTCCGGCGGCTTCTGAACCACCCGGATGAAACCTGCGTTGCAATCGGCGTCTCTTTGGATGCGGCACCCGTTCTCGTGTCGCTATACGGCACCAACGTCATCTACGGCAATACTCTCCGTGACCTCGACGCGGCAATGCGGTCCGTTGAGTCGCAGATCCTCGTCGACGGCCCGGTGAACGCCGCGCCACTCACTGGACGTTCCGCTTTCGATGAAGTCCGTCAGACACTCGCCCGCCTCGAGAATCCGGAAGAGGCGTTCGAGGATCGGCTTCACGTGATCGCCGCATCCGCGATGATGTCGCACGGCGTCGACGTCGATCGTCTGAACATCATGGCGATGCTCGGGCTGCCGCTCACCACGTCCGAATTCATCCAAGCCACGGCCCGTGTCGGGCGACGGTGGCCCGGCATTGTTTTCGTCCTGCACAAGATCGGTCGCGAGCGTGATGCTTCGGTGTACCGCTCATTCGGAAGCTACGTGACTCAGAGTGATCGTTTCGTCGAACCGATCGCGATTACCCGGCGCAGCCGACGCGTCCTGGAACGGACCCTTCCCGGCCTGATGCTCGCCAGAATTCTGCAACTTCACGAACCGAAAGCCGGCCGCTCCTTGTATCGCGCGTCGCAAATACGCAACTACTTCGCGGCCGCCGGGGTGACGGAGGAGATTGAGCGTGACGCCCTCATAGCGTGCTTGGGCATCAGCAGTACCCTAGATGCACCGCTCCGTGAGGACGTCACAACGTGGGTAGCGCGGTTCTTTCGCAACCTGAACGACCCATCGGGCACCTACGAAACCGCAGCAGACCTCTGCGGCGGCCTCAAACCCATGCAATCACTTCGTGACGTTGAAGAACAAGCGCCAGTCTACGGAGCCGTCGAACGATGAGAGAGTTTCGGAGCGGATCGCAGATTCTTTTCGGGTTTCTGCCGGAGCAGACGGTCGACCTACGGAACGGCGTTTGGAAGATTACGGAGTGGGTTCAACCGGATAGGCCGGGCGTTGATGCACCGACATTACGCCGAGAGCTGCGGAAGCAGGTTGCGCCTTGGACAAATGCAGGCAAGGACGGTGGCTATGGCCAGGATCTTATTCGAGGGATCGAGGTCAAGATCTTGTCGTTGAACAAGACGATGGGAGTGAAGGTGGAGTCCTTCCCCCGATGGTGGCGCTGCAGCGACTGCAAAAGACTGCGTGACAAACTCACCACTAACTGCATCTGTGGGTCACCACGGCGGAGTCAATTGGCATTCGTCGCGTACCACGACGAATGCGGTGCGATGAGAGCACCTTATATTCCGACCTGCCCGCAGCATGGCCAGATTCGACTCGAGTATCCCGGAACCGCTACCGCCACTGACATTCGGTTCGAGTGTCCCATCTGTCGGGCCGTGTTGCGCAAAGGTTTCGGCTTTCCACAATGTGAATGCGGGCGAGGCCGGATGGTGGTCAACGTTCATCGAGCCGCCGCAGTCTTCACACCGCGGATGATGGCGATGATCAATCCGCCGTCGCTCGAACGTGTTCGCCGGCTGAACGATGCGGGAGGCGCCGCGCAAGCCCTGACGTGGGTTCTCTCCGGCTTGTCGGCCGACACTTTGGAAGGCGCCGCAGGGACGGTCGATTCTTTCCGCGCTCAGCTCGCCGCACAAGGCCTGTCGGCTGCGTTGATCGACCAACTAGCAAACACCGCGATTGCTTCTGGCGAGCTGAGGGAAGCCGTCTCGGCAGCAGATCTGCCCGACAACGTCCGATCCACTGCGGAGGCGGAAGCCGTCCGTATCGCGACGGCACTTCTTGAGTCACGGACACGCTTAACACATATGGTTGCCGCGACCGACGCAACGAGTGAACTGGGGCTGCTGTATCGCGGCGCCTACCCCCGCGTGATTACGGCCTGCGGGTTTGAGGAGGTCGAGCTCATCGATCGATTCCCCGTGCTCACAGGCGTGTTCGGTTACACGAGAGGAGGCAGCAGCCCAGGCGACTCGCGGCTCGTGCCGTATCGCGACCGAAGTAGTAATGCATATGTCGTCTACGGAGAGGTCGGGCGGACGGAGGCACTCTTTTTCCGCCTCGACCCAGTGCAGGTATTGAGATGGCTTCGCCGACGTGGCCACGCTATCGACACAGCGAACGACGCCGCGAACGCGCGGCTGAACCTCCTGCGGCAGGCACCCGTGGAAGAAGTCGCGGCTGAAACGACGGATCAGGCCGGTCGAGACATCGTCACGCTCGTTCACTCCTATGCCCATACGATCATGCGCCAGGTCGCCGTCTTTGCCGGTGTCGACCGCAACTCGCTCTCCGAGTTCCTCATCCCCGGACACCTCGCCTTTTTCATATTCGCGGCTGCGAAAGGGGACTTCGTGCTCGGCGGCCTGCAGGCGGTTTTCGAGACGGAGCTTCACCGATTTCTGGAGACGACTCGCGGCCTCGATCATCGGTGTCCGCTAGATCCAGGTTGCAGGAGAGCGGGTGGCGCATGCGTCGCCTGCCTGCATGTCGGAGAACCGTCGTGCCGCTTGTTCAACCAGTTGCTCGACCGGCGCGTGCTGCGTTCGTCCGCTGGCTACCTCGAATCGACCTCAGCGGTGCCCGGCTAGTAGGCGTCCGCTTCCGATGTTGATCTTTCTGCCACCGAAGTGGATTTTTCGTGCTACATTTCCGTTCGGAATTAGCGCATCGAATCTTTATCGTGCTTTCCCTTTGATGGCTGCCGTGAGAACGACTCCCGAGCGATCAGCGCTGATGTCGCGCGTGAGGCAAAAGGGCACTGCCAACGAGCTCATCGTCCGGCAGGCCCTGCACTCCGTTGGCGGCCGGTTTCGGGTGAATCGGCGTACATTACCGGGATCCCCTGATATCTCGTCGGAGCGCCGCCGCAAAGCCATCTTTGTGAATGGGTGTTTCTGGCACGCCCATCGCACCTGCTCGAAAGCAACGTTGCCGAAGAACAACGCCGAGTTCTGGCGAGACAAACTTGCGGCGAATATCGAACGCGACGCTCGCAAGATCGCGGAACTGCGCCGGCTCCAGTTCGACATTCTGGTCATCTGGGAATGCGAGCTTTCACACGTGGCAAAGCTTCGTAAGCGGCTGGACGCGTTCTGGTTCGGCACCGCTGGGAAGAAACGATGAGTGTCGCTGCCGTCGTCGAACAGGTTCCGACGTCGGCGACGGCCGTGTGGCGTGCGAACGACGAACCGATCGAATCTTTTCGTTGGGATGAAGCCACTCGCACAATCGTGCGGACCGTTCGAACCCGCTTCGGGTCCGAAGTCGAGTCGCATATACATTCGATGCATCCGCCGAAGTCGAAGGACCTCGCGGCGGAGTTCGACGCCGCGTGGCTCCGCGCGTCCGAACGCCCAAAGTTGCCAGATGCAGTCAACGTGCGGTTCGCAGATTTGTTTGCCGGCTGTGGTGCCATGTCGATCGGGGTCGTGGAGGCGTGCCGTGCTCTCGGGAAAATGGCTCATCCGATGTTCGCGGCCGACATGAATCGGAAAGCACTCGACGTATACAGGGAGAACTTCACCCCGAAAAGAAGTGCTTCCAACCCGATTGAACATGAGCTGGACTCACCGATAGGTTCTGCACCCTCGAACAAGGAACGGGCTCTCAAAAGGAGCGTCGGCGAGATCGATCTCGTAGTCGGCGGGCCGCCCTGCCAGGGCAACTCTGATCTCAATAACCATACACGACGCCGCGATCCGAAGAACGCACTGTACTTGCGGATGGTCCGCTTCGCTGAGGTGCTCGAGCCTTCGAGCATCATTATCGAGAATGTCCGTGGCGTCCTGCACGATGAGAACAACGTTGTTGACATCGCGCAGGAAGCGCTCGAACGGCGTGGCTACACGGTTGAGGTTCTCGTGATACCAGGCGAAGATCTCGGCGTGCCGCAACGCAGGCGCCGAGTCTTTCTGCTCGCCTCGAAAGACAATCTGCCCCTTCTCGGAGACGAACTCAGCCGGTATCGGCAGCCGAGTCGATCATTCGCTTGGGCATGTGGTGATCTGATCAAGACGAACGCTCATCCGCTCTTGGATACGACCGGTACTCCCTCGGCAACCAACAGGAGGCGCATCGACTACTTGTTCGACAATGACTGTTACGATCTGCCGAATAGCGAGCGGCCCAGCTGCCACCGGGACAAGGAGCATTCGTACAATTCCGTTTACGGCAGGATGAGATGGAACGCTTCGTCACCGACGATCACCACCGGTTTTGGTTCGATGGGCCAGGGACGGTTTGTTCATCCGAAGCAGCGACGCACGATCACACCCCATGAAGCGGCGCGGCTGCAATTCATCCCCGATTTCTTTACGTTCGGAACTTCCAATCGTGCCTCTGTCGCAGAGATGATTGGTAATGCCGTGCCACCGAAGATGGCGTATGTTGCTGCGCTTCACCTTCTGCGTTAGGTCGGTGATCCACCTACTCCATCGTCGCGGCGGCAACGCTGCTGGAGACGGACATCGATGACCGTCGACGCTGGATCGAGGTCGGCGAACTGCAGATCGTCGAGGCCGGCGAAAGACTCCTGTTGCCATGGGCCGAGCTGGCCTCGTTCGGGATGAACTTCTGGTCGCAGGAGTGGTCGAAGAAGCGCTTGAGGCGGATGTGGCCGAGGCGATTCGGGAATGCTGTGTCTGACGGTCCCCAAGGTGCGCATCCCGCGAATGGAAATCGTGGCGCTGGTCGGTTGGCGGCCCTCGCTGACGAGCGTTCGAGGTGACAGGTTCGCGGAAGTGGTAGTTCGATCACCGGAGTGTGTCGCTCTCACATCCTCGGATGTAGCCGGATGGTTTTCATGCGATGCCGGCACATCCGCGGAAGAGTCCAAGCCGCATGCATCCGTTCCAATCACATCCACGGACGTGCTCGATGCGGGTTGATTGGCCTCGATGACATCCGCGGATGTGAACTAGCTGCATGTGTGACATCGAGACACATCCGCGGATGTGGCCAGGTCATATTAATGTGTCGTGGTTACATCCCCGGACGTGACAATGACATTATTAATTGACTTTAGACTCATCCTTGGATGTGATCACAGGCTATGAATCCCGTACAGTTACATCCGGGGATGTGCCATTCTCACAAAGATGAGGAGGGGGCTGGTTCGCGAGTCAAGACGTCTCAGCCGTGGCTGAGACGTTTTGACTCGCGAGCAGCCTCCCTTCAGCCCTGGCTGAGGAAAGTTGAGACGAAAGCCACAAGATCACGGCCGCGGATGTAATTTCTACCCTCGAATCCAAAATCGCCTGACTCGAAAGCCACGAAACCACGGCCGTGGCAGTGAAGAGTGGCCTCGCGAGTCAACTTGCTTGAGCCGCAACTGTAATTTCCAGCGTCGCGAGCCAAAGAACCACAGCCGTGGCTGAGATCGGATGAGGAGTAGACTGTCCTCATGCCCAAACTCACCACCGTCAATCGCGACGCGGTCCGCTTCGGCGCCGCTCTTCGCCGGCTGCGGCTCGAGCGCGGCTGGACCCTCCTCATGGCCGCGCAGCGCTGCGGCATGAATCCCAACTACCTCGGCTCGCTCGAGAAGGGCGGCAACATGCCCAGCGTCGCCACCCTGCTCGAGATGGCGGACGTCTACAACGTCAACGCCTCCGACATCGTGCGCGAGATCGAGGAGCTGCGGCGCGCCGCGCGCAAGGAGATTGCCGCCGCGGCCGCGGCGAATACGCCGCCGGTAGAATGACCGCCACACCGTGAAGCGCATCCTGCTCGCAGGGCTCCTCCTCTCCACCAACGCCCTCGCCCTCGACCCGGGCCGCGCCCTCACCCAGGCCCGCCTCTCGGTCTGGACCAACGAGTCGGGGCTGCCGCAGAACACCATCGACGCCATCGTGCAGACGCGCGACGGCTACCTCTGGATGGGCACCGAGGAGGGGCTGGTGCGCTTCGACGGCATCCGGTTCGTGGTGACGGACCGGCAGTCGGCGCCGGCGCTCCGCAGCTCGTTCATCTCGTCACTGTTCGAGGCGCGCGACGGCACCCTCTGGATCGGCACGTACGGCGGCGGCCTGGCGCGCATGCGCGACGGGCGCGTGGAAGCGTTCCATCCGGAGCAGCTCGGCGCGGATCGCCTCCGCGAGATGCACGCGACGGCGGACGGCGCGATCTTCGCGGCGACGGCGGGCGGCGGGCTGCTGCGCATCGATGGCGAGAAACTGACGCGCTTCACCGCGCGCGACGGCCTCCCCACCGATCGCCTCTGGGCCATCGAAGACGACGGCGCGGGCGGTCTCTGGGTGGCCACGCACGGCGGCGGCGTCGTCCGCTGGCGCGACGGGCGCGTGCAGCAGAAGTTGACGACAGCCGAGGGCCTGCCGAACGACTTCGCGCGCGCCATCCTCCGCGACGCCGACGGCACGCTCTGGATCGGCACCGACGGCGGCGGTGTCGCGGCCTGGCGCGACGGCGCGATCCTCCGCACGCTCACCACCGCCGATGGCCTGCCGAGCAATCTCATTCGCACCTTGCATCGCGACCACGACGGCAGTCTCTGGATCGGCACCGACGGCGGCCTGGCCCGCTGGCGCGGCGCGCGCGCCGAGGCCGTCGGCGTGGCCGAAGGCCTCCCCAGCCCGCTCATCCGCGCGGTGGCCGAGGATCGGGAAGGATCGCTGTGGGTGGGGACGACGGGCGGCGTGGCGCGGCTCAGCGACACGCGATTCCTCTCCTTCACCCGCAAGGAAGGGCTGCCGGTCGACGCCACCCGCGCCGTCCTCGAAGACCGCGACGGGCGGATCTGGGTAGGCACCGAAGGGGGCGGGCTCTGCACGATTCACCCCGCGCCGGTGCGCTGCCTGACCACGCGCGACGGGCTGCCGCACGACAGCGTCTACGCGCTGGCCCTCGCGCGCGACGGCGGCCTGTGGGTCGGCACCGACGGCGGCGGCGCCGTCCGCGTGCGCGACGGCAAGGTCGCCGAGACGGTCCCCGCGCTCCCGAACAGCCGCGTGCGCGCGCTCGTCGAAACGGACGACGGCACGCTGTGGATCAGCACCACCGGCGGGCTGGCGCACGTGCGCGGCGGACAGGTCACCCGCGTCGCGGAGCTCGACGGCCGCCAGCTCCGGCCGCTCCTGGCCTTGCCGGATGGAACGCTGTTCGTCGGCACCGACGGCGCGGGACTCTGGCGCGTCGACGCGCGCACGCTCCGCGCGACGCTCGTCACCGCCGCCGGCCGCGGTCTCGAGAGTGATCGGGTCTTCAGCCTCGCGGCGGACGCGGACGGCGGCGCGATCTGGATCGGCACGTCCGGCGGCGGCCTGTCCCGTCTCGATCTCGCCACCGGCTCGGTCCGCACCCTCACCCGCCGCGACGGGCTGCACGACGACGTGGTCTTCCAGGTCGTCGACGGCGGCGCGGGCGGCGATCTCTGGATGACGAGCAACCGCGGCCTCTATCGCGTGAGCCGCGACCGCGTGCTGGCGGCGATGAAAGGGACGGTCGACCGTCATCCTGACGCTGAGCGAAGCGAAGGGGAAGGATCTCCGCGGCCGAGATCCTTCCCCTTCGCTTCGCTCAGGGTCAGGATGACGAGTGAGAGCGATCTCGCCGGCACCGTCTACAGCGGCACCGACGGCATGCCGTCCGCGGAGTGCAACGCCGCCTTCCCCGCCGCAATCCGCGCGCGCGACGGCCGGCTGTGGGTCTCGACGGCGCGCGGGATCGCGGTCGCCGATCCGCGCGCCAACAGGCGCAACCTGCTCCCGCCGCCGGTGCACGTCGAAGAGGTGCGCATCGATGGCGACCCGGCGCCCGCCGGTCCGCTGCGCGTCCCTCCCGGCACGCAGCGCCTCGAGCTGCGCTACACCGCCCTCGGCCTGCGCGCGCCCGAGCGCGTGACCTTCCGCTATCTCCTCGAGGGCTACGACCGCGACTGGGTCGACGCCGGCACGAGCCGCGTCGCGCACTACACGCGGCTGGCGCCGGGCGGCTACACCTTCCGCGTCACCGCGGCGAACGAGGACGGCGTGCGCAGCGCCGCCGAGGCGCGGCTCGGCGTCACCGTCGACCCGCGCTGGTTCGAGACGTGGTGGGCGCGCCTGGCGGGAATCGTCCTCGGCGCCGCGGCGATCTGGGGCGCCATGCGCGCGCGCAGGAATCAGGAGCTGGCGGGCATGGCCGCGCAGCTCGAGGAAGCGAACGTCCGCCTGCGCGCTCTTTCGTACGTCGACGGACTGACCGGCGTGGCCAACCGCCGCCGCTTCGACGAGGCGCTGGCCGAGGCTTGCCGGCAGGGAGCCCCCGTTTCGTTGGTCTTGATCGACCTCGATCATTTCAAGATGCTCAACGACGCGCAGGGACATCAGGACGGCGACGAGGCGCTGCGCGCCGTGGCCGCGCTGCTGGCCGAGGAGACCGAGGCGCGCGGCGGCGTGGCGGCGCGCTTCGGCGGCGAAGAGTTCGCATGGCTCCTGCCCGGCGTCACGCTCGACGAGGCGAAGCGCGCGGCGGAGACGCTGCGCATCCGGATCCGCAAGGCCGGCATCCGCCACCACACCGCGGAGGGCGGCATCGTCACCGCCAGCTTCGGCGTCTCGGCCGGCGCCGACGCGCAGGCGCTCGTCGCCGGCGCCGACGCGGCGCTGTATCGCGCGAAGTCAGGCGGACGGGACCGCGTGGAGACGTGGCCGATGTAGGCTTCGGCCCGTGAAGATCTCACTCGCCCTCGCGGCAGTCCCGCTGCTGGCCGCCTGCGCCACCCCGCGCGCGGCGCCGCTGGTCGACTATCACCAGCACCTGGTCAGCACCGCCTTCGCGCCGATCGTGAAGCTTCCCGAACGGGACGGCGCGGCGCTGGTGAAGGAGCTCGACGCGGCCGGGATCGAAAAGGCGGTCGTGCTCTCGGTCGGCTACAGCTTCGCCGACGAGCGCAAGGCCTTGCCCGAGCCCGACCGCCTGACGCGCGAGCAGAACGACTGGACGTCGTCCGAGGTGGTGAAGAACGCGCCGCGCCTGATCGGCTTCTGCAGCGCCAATCCGCTGCGCGACGTCGCACTGAATGAGCTCGAGCGATGCCTCGGGCTCCCCGGCATGATCGGGATCAAGCTCCACTTCGGCAACGCCGGCATCACCCTGCGCGATCCGGCGCATCTCGCGCGGATCGAGCAGGTGTTCGCGCTCGCGCAGCGGCGGCGCGCGCCGGTCCTGGTGCACATCCGCGCGCGCGGCGGCACCAACTACGGCGCCGAGGACGCGCAGCTTTTTCTGGACAAGATCGTGCCGCTGGCGCCCGACATCGAGATCGTCGTCGCGCACCTCGGCGCCTCCGGCCCCGGCTACTCGCCGCAGCACGACGAGGTGATGGCGGTGTTCGCCGCCGCGGCGGAGCGTCACAATCTGTACTTCGACGTGGCATCGAACGTCACCGACGAGATCACGCCCGCCGACGCCGCGCTGGTGGCCAAGCGCATCCGCCAGGTCGGCGTGAAGCGCGTGCTCTACGGATCCGACCTCACCGCCCCCGGCGGCGGCATCCGCCAGGGGTGGGAGATTTTCCGCACGAAGGTCCCGCTGACGGCGGCGGAGTTGCAGCAGATCGCGAAGAACCGGACGCGCTTCGCGCGGTAGGCTCAATCAATTCCGAACTCGTACAGGATGCCGCCCGGCACGACGACGCCGTATTCGCCGGGCTGAAGGTCGCGTTTCGGAGTGATCTGCCAGACACCCGCAGTTTTCTCCGTCGCGTCGTATTCGACATGCCACCGTCCGGCCGGAATGACTCTGGTCGTCTCCGTGAACCCGCTCACCTTTTGCTCGATTTTCAAGGAGCGGTTGTTGTCGTCCTCATCGTTCACGTCGAGCATGGCGAGATAGTAGTAACCCTTCGGGTCATGCTCCGAGTGGATCACCAGTACGGGGCGACGGTTTGTGGTTCGTGTCCGTGCGTGAAGGCCCGGATAATCGAGAAACACAAATACGACCGGCCACATACCTGTGGTGGACAAATCTCCCCGGCTCGCAGGAAGGTGCACTTCTTTGTTGCCCGAGATGAGCAGTACGTCTTGAAAGCCGGACAAGCTCGCCGCGCTGCTGTCGTTGGCCGCGATGGCGCTCGGAGCTGCGCTCTTCGGCGTCATTTTCTCGAGCATTGCCGAGATGATCGGTCCGCTCACGCCCGCCTGCTTCAACTGGATGAGGCCGTCGGTGGTGACGTCGAGGGCGACATTGGTCGCCTGTTTGATTTTGGCGATGACGACCTCGTCGCCAAGACCGAGCTTGGCCAGCTTGATGACATCTTTGTTCGACAGGGGAACTTCCTGCTTGGCGGCCTCCGCCTGGGCGGGAGATGCCTGGGTGAGCGGCGCCGCCGACGCGGTGATCGCTGACGCCAAAAGAACAATCAGGACGAGCCGATTTCCACGCATAGCGAGACCTCCCCACAGTTGATGTCGTGCTACCGGGAGCTACAGACACCGGCCTCACAGTTTTTGTGGCGCTCAACAGGGGAAACGTCACCATCCACACCTTTGCCACGGAACTGTGTCTTTGGTATGGAGCCTCGACCTGATGCGCCGCCGTCTCCTGATCGTGGTCCTGCTGCTCGTGACGGCGGGCGCGCGCAGCGCCAGCGCGGACGATCGGCTGGAGCGGATCATGATGCTCTGGCCCACCGGCAACTTCGAAGCACTGCGCGTGCAGATCAACGAGGCGCTGGCCGCGTACCGCGAGGCCCATGACCCGCGGCGCGAAGCGATCGCCTACCTCTTTCTCAGCCTGGTCGACATCAACCTCGGCGACGTGCAAAGCACCCAGACGCACTTCGGCGAGGCGACCACCCGTCTCGAAGCGGCGGGCGACTACGTCGGGGCGTGGCTGGGATACTGGTTGTTCGCCGAGCACGAGCGGATGCGCGAACGACAGTCCGACGACGTCCGCGCGTTTTACGAAAAGTCCTTCGCCATGCTGGAAAAGGCGAGGTCGCCGTCCACGCCGTTCTCCATCGACGCGCTCATGGTGGTCGGTCCTGTCGTAGGGCTGCCACCCGCGGAGTACGAGCCGAACGGCGCGACGTCCGAGGTCAACAAACCGGTCGTGTTGCAGCTTCTGGAGGTGTTCACCAGAACCGGATACGGCGCCGAGCTCCTGCGCATCGGCGAGCTCGAAAAGGCCGACGTGCAACTCCGGCGTGCGAAGGAAACGGCCGCGATCTTCGGCGGGAGGCTCGACCCGCCCATCGATCGCCACATCGGCAATCTGCGCCGGCGGCAGTGGCGGTTGGACGAGGCGCGGGAGAGCTACAGGAGCGCCCTCGAGGGCTTGAAGGTGCTGCGACCCGTAGGGGTCCTCACTCCGAAACGCCTGCGAGTCGAGGTCTACGCCGAGCTCGCCGACCTGGAAATGCTCAGCGGCAGGATCGAGGATGCTCTGGCGTGGAACGATCGCGCGCTGGAGCTGGTGCGCGCGGAGAAAAGTCCGGAAACAGAGGCCCTCGTTCTGAAGCGCCGCGCCGAGACGCTCATGAGCGCCGGCCGATTCTCCGCCGCGGAGACGGCGTTCGCTCAGGCGTTGGCGCTGGCCGAAGCGACCCAGTCCTTCTACCTGCAGGTCTCGATTCATCTGAGCGCTGCGCAGATGAACAGGACGCGCGGCCGCTATGGAGCGGCGGCCGCCGACATGGAAAAGTCGCTGCAGGCTCTCGCCGAAGCGAATGAACCGATTCGCGAGCCGGCGATCCTGGGAAATCTCGCCATGAATTACGTCCTCCTCGAAGCGAACGACAGCGCCCGCATGGCGTTGGAGAGAGCGCGGCAGGCGGCGGAGAAAAACGGCCGCTGTCTCGACGTCGCGGCAATCGATCTGATCGAGTCCACCCGGAAGTTCATCCAAGACGAGATTTCTTTCGCGGACTTTCAGCAAGCCGCCGAGCGATGGTCCAGAACGCCCGACGCCCTGAGCGTGCCGGGCTCGGAGTACCTCGTGCAGCTCACCACCGCGATCATGGGCACCGCCCCCATCGATCCGCGGCTGTCCGTCAGCAGCGGAATGCTTGCCGACGGCACGGTGGAGCTCCTTCAGGCGGCGGCACTCTTCAGTCAGGGCCGTGAATTCGTGCTGGTTCGCGAGCTAGCGCTGAAGGGCCTGAAGGTCAATCCGAACGCGAAACATCGCGCCGGCGCTCTGGCCGTGATCGGAAGGACCTACGTCGCGGAGGGCGACGACGATAAGGCGATCGCCTACTACAGCAAAGCGATCGACGCGCTCGACGCCGCGACGGATGAAGCCCCTGTCGATCCGCTCTTGAGCGGTTCCGATGCCGGCTGGGAATCGGCGGCCTTCGAGATGCTCATCCAGCTGCTGGTCAGGCACCGCCGGTACGAGGAGGCGTTCGCCGTCTCCGAGCGCGCGCGTGCGCGGGTGTTTCTCCAGATGATGGGCAACGCCCGCGTCTCCCCGCGCGGTCCGGAGAACACGCTTCCGGCGCAGGAGGCCGAGAGGTTGCGCACGCAGATGCTGCAATGGCAGCAGCAGGCCCGCCTCGCGCCGTCCGCGCAGATCGACGACGACCTTCGCCAGGCGCGCCGGCGGTACGAGGCGCTGATGACGCGCGTGAAGGCCGCCAACCCCGATTACGCGTCGATGACGAGCGTGGAGCCGCTGCAGCTCGATGCCATCCGCAAGGAGCTTCCGCCGAACACCACGCTGATCAATTACTTCCTGACCGGGAGCGGGGCGCACGCGTGGGTGCTCGACCGGACGCGGCTGCAGTACGTTTCACTGCCGTTCGATCCCACCGCCCTGGCACGTGCCGAATGCGCGGCGAAGCGGTTCCGCGCCGGCGGCCGCGGCGTCCGCCCGCTCTATGCGCCGTGCGAGTCCGCCACCGTCGAGGAGCTGTACGGCCAGCTCGTCGCGCCGCTTCGGGCTCACCTCCGCAAACCGCGGCTGGTCATCGTGCCTCACGGCGTGTTGCACTACCTGCCGTTCGGCGCGTTTCGCGATCGGCGCACGAAGCGGTATCTGATCGAGGACTACACGATCACGTACGCGCCGAGCGCCAGCGCCATCCGCTTCCTGCACGACAAGGAAACGCCCGTGAACGGGAAAGCGCTGGTGATCGGCGCGCCGGCGGGCGTCTCGCCGGAGCTGCCGGGCGCGATGCGCGAGGCGAGGTTCGTCGGCGCCAAGCTGCATTTGGTGCCGATGGTTGGAACTGCGGCGAAGGAAAGCCTCCTGTACCGGCTGAAGGGCAAGGTCGATCTCGTGCACATCGCCGCGCACGGCTTCTACGAGGCTGACACGCCGCTCTTCAGCCGCCTCGCGTTGGCCGAGGGCGATGGAAGCGACGGCAATCTCGAGGTGCACGAGATCCTGTCGGAGGTCGACCTGACCGGCGTGAATCTCGTCGTCCTCTCCGCCTGTCAGACCGCCCTCGGCAAGGGGAGCGCCGGCGACGAGATCGTCGGATTGACGCGCGCGCTGCTGTATGCCGGCACTCCCGGCGTGATCTCGACGCTGTGGGACATCGATGACGACGCCGCGGAAGCGCTGATGAACCGCTTCTACGATCGTCTCCTCGACGGCGACTCCGCCGCCGACGCGCTGCGGCGCGCCCAACTGCAGCTATTGCACGGCGACTATCCCAATCCGCGCGAGTGGGCAGCCTTCACGCTCAACGGCGATCCGGAAGGCCGTTGGAAGCTCCGGCGCGCGCGCTGACGATAGTTTCCGCGCCGTTGACAGCGCGCCCGCTCGCCGCCGCTACACTCGATCGTCATGATCGAGAATCTCCGGATCGCGGCTCCCTGCCCTGCCTCGTGGGAGGGCATGGCCGGCGACGAGCGGGTTCGCCACTGCTCGCTCTGCAGCCTCAACGTCTACAACTTCGCGGAGATGACGGACGGCGAGGTGCGCCAGCTTCTCGAACGGACGGAAGGACGTGTCTGCGCCCGGCTATACCGGCGCGCTGACGGCACGGTGCTGACGCGCGACTGCCCGACAGGACTTCGAGCGCTGCGGCGCCGGGCGTCGCGCGCGGCGACCGCGTTGATCGCGGCGCTGCTCAGCCTCCCGGGCTTTGCGAAACCACGGCTCAAGACCCATGGGTCCAAGGTCAAGATCGAGATCCAGCGGGTTGGCACTCAGCAGGCGGCTGTTCTCACCGGCGTGGTCCGCGATCAGGCGGGCAACAAACTTCCCGGCGTCACGGTCTCGGTACGAGACGAGGTCTCCAATCAACAGCGCACGGCAGTTACGGACGTGAACGGCGCGTTCGGTATCGCTTCGTTGAATGATGGGCTCTACCGCGTAGAGGTGACGCTCCCGGGCCTCGAGCCGGCGACGGTGGAACATCTGTCACTCAAGGCGAGCGAAGTAACGCATGCCAGCGTCGTCCTGCGGTGGGACACGATCACGGTGGGAGTGCTCACGCTTGCGGTGCCAATGAGCGACGGCAACACCACCACGGTGTCGCGCGAGCTCATGCAAAAACTGCCGTTCTGACTGAGAACGCTACAATCCCCGGATGCGCTCCGCACTGCTGTCCCTCTTCTCCATTCTTGTCGCCTCGGCGTCGTTCGCGCAGGAGGCACCGCTCTGGAAGAAGATGCAGTGCAGTCCCGGCAACACGCTGCTCAACGCCGCGCTGTGGGTGCAGAACTCGGCCGAGTACAAGGCCAACGCGCGCCAGGTGTATGCGAACGCCCGGCGCGCGCTCGACGCCGCGCTCGCGGACAAGTCGTGGTCCGCGACCGGCCAGACGAGTGCGCAGAACCTGCCGCCGGCGATCATCCTCGACCTCGATGAGACCGCGCTGAACAACATCCGCTTCGAGGCCCGCGCCATCCGCGTCGGCGTCACCTATGCGCAGCCCTTGTGGGACGACTGGACCAGCAAGCCGGAGGCGACTGCGGTGCCGGGCGCCAAAGAGTTTCTCGATTACGCCTTCGACAAAAAGCGGGGGGTGACGCCGTTCTACATCACGAACCGCAAGAAGAAGGAAGAGGAAAAGACCACGCAGAATCTCGTCGATCTCGAGTACCCGATCGTCAAGACGGTACCGGACACTCCGGGCACGACGACCGACAACCTCCTTCTGCGGGGCGAACGGCCGGCGTGGGACGCGCGGGACAAATCGGCGCGGCGCGACTGGGTGGCGCAGCGGTATCGCGTGCTGCTGCTGGTCGGCGACGACCTGAACGACTTCGTCTCCGCCGCCGACAAGACCGAGGCCGAGCGCGACGCGATCGTCGAGAGCTACGCCGACAACTGGGGCACGCGCTGGTTCATCCTGCCGAATCCGATGTACGGATCGTGGCACGACACGCTGCTGGCGCGGCGCACCGCCGGGTCGACCACGGTCGAGACCCCGAAGGACGGCTGCGACGAGGTGACCTGGAAGATCGACGCCACCAAGCCGTAGGACGGGGTGAGAGGACGCTATCGCGCCGCCAGCGACGGATAGGGATTGACATACGTCCCCTTCCACCAGCGCCGCTCCATGTCGAGGCGGATCAAGGCGAAGTGAAGGTGGGGCGTGTCTTTGGGGGCGTTGCCGGTGGTACCGACGTAGCCGAGGACTTCGCCGCGGTGCAGGAGCTGTCCTTCATGCAGGCCGGCGGCATAGCGATCGAGGTGCGCGTAGTAGTAGCAGAAGCGCTGGTCGGGGTCGAACTGATACACGGTCAGCCCGCCCGGCTTGCTGGTGAACAACTTCTTCACCTCGCCGTCATCGGTGGCGATCACCGGCGTCCCGGCGGGCGCGAGGATGTCGATCGCCTCGTGGCGGCGACTGCCTCGCGTTTCATCGAACATGTCGCGGATCTCGCTGCGGGCGATGCCCGCCACCGGGACGATCAGCGCCCGCGGCGCATCGGGGTCGCGCATCGACGGCGGCTCGTTCGCGACGACAGGTGGCGGCGCCGTCTCGGTCGCGATCGGCGCGATGACCTCGGGCGGTACCACGGGGTCGGCCCGCATTGGAACAGCCGCGGGAACAGCCGCCGTCCTCTTGGGTGCAGACGCCGTCCATGCGAGCGCGCCGATCACCGCAAAGGCGAGCAGTACGAGAAGCTTCTTCACCACATCCTCACTCCACGAGCACCGCCGGCATTCCCGGCGTCACGAGCGTCGCAAGCTCGAGGGCGTCCCAGTTCGTCAGACGGATGCAGCCGTGCGAGCTGGTCTTGCCGATCGTCGACGGCACGGGCGTCCCGTGGATGCCGTAGTGCGGCTTCGAGAGATCGATCCAGACCGCGCCGACCGGGCTGTTGGGGCCCGCGGCGAGCTTCACTTTCTTCTCGGCCGCCTCTGCATCCCAGAAGAGGTCGGGGTTGTAGTTGTACGTCGGATTCCTCGCCACGCCGTTGATCTTCCACTGGCCGAGGGGAAGCGGATCGTGCTTGCTGCCCGTGGTGGCCGGATAGCGCGCGACGACCTTCCCGTTTGCGTCCACCGCTTCGACGCTTCCGGCGCTCCTGCTGACGCGAATGGTCGTCGCGCTCTTCCCGATCGCCGGACGGACCAGACCCGGCACCTGGATGACGGTACCGGCGCGACTGAATTTCTGTTTCGGATTGAGCGCGGCGAGGAGGCTCGGGCTGACATGGAACTTCTCCCCGAGCGCCTCGGCCGCGCTCTCATAGCCGAGAGCCGGAAGCCTGGCCTTGTCCGCCATCTCCTCGGGAATCGCCGTGAAGGGGCCCGCCACATCCTCGGTGGTGAGGGTGTACGAGACGATGGCAGGAGCGGTGTCCAGGTTCAGCGCCTTCCAGGTTGCCGCACTGACGCGAGGGCCGTCTTTGATCTTTCTGTCGCGGTTGAAGGCCGCGATCGCGCCGCGCATGGTGCCGCCGAAGCGGCCGTCGATCTCGCCCGGCGAAAAGTGCGCGCGGTCGAGCAGGATCTGCGCGCGCGCCACCGAGGCGACGCGGTGCGAGGATGCACTGAGGATTGCATGTCCGCCCGCCTGGTTCACGGCCGCGGCACTGACCGATTCCGTTGCTGCGTAGAGGGGAAACGCGAACGCGAAGAGAAAGGCGCTGCCCGAGAGAGACAACAGGTTTCGAGGGGTCATACCGCTGACCCTGCAATGGAGGGGCCGTGGTCAAGGTTCCGGGAGCGCCTACGACCGCAGCGCTTCCACCGGCTGCAGCCGCGATGCGCTGATCGACGGATACAGCCCCGCCAGCAGGCCGATGGAGATGGCGAAGCCGACCGAGACGCTGGTTCCGAAGAGCGACACCGGGAGGCCGGCGGGGAAGAAGCCGGCGATCAGCTTGACCACCAGCACGCCGAGGCCCAGGCCGATGCCGGCGCCGACCACCGAGAGCGTCACCGCCTCGATCAGGAACTGCATGAACACTTCCGTGTCGCTGGCGCCCATCGACTTGCGCAGCCCGATCTCGTAGAGCCGCTCGCCGATGGAGATCTTCAGCACCGAGAAGATCCCCACGCCGCCGATCAGCAGCGAGACGCCGGCGATGGAGAAGAAGACGATGCGCCAGTTCTTCAGGATGGTCTGCACCTTCCCGCGCTCTTCCAGGATCTCCTTGCCGACGTTGTCGATCTTCACGTCGTGAATGCCGTTGTGCGCCCGCGCGTACACCGCGTTCGCCTCATCCTCGGCGTCCACGCTCTTTTCGGGATCGACGGCCTTGGCCAGCATGTACGAGAGCGCGGTGGCGCGGCCGTACATGTCCTGGTAGACGGAGAACGGGATGTAGACGCCGCCGGTCTCCTTGCGCATGTCGTCGTCGTTGACGAACTCCATATTGAACTTGGTACCGACGCCGATGACGGTCAGGCGGCGCGAGCCGATGGTGATCTGCTGGCCGAGGGCGCTGTCGCCGCCGAAGAGCTGCTGCTTGAGCTTGTAGCCGAGGACGCAGACCGGCGCTTTCTCCTGCACGTCGGAGCGGCCGATGAAGCGGCCCTCGCTCACCTTGCGGCCCTTGATGCTGACGAACTCCGGGGTGATGCCGTAGAGGTCGACGCGGCGGGTGGTGCCGCCGGCGGTGACCACCGCGCGGGTCTCGCCCACCGGGCCGATGGAAGTGATGTTGTCGCTGGCCTCGAAGTACTTGGCGTCCTCGACGCGCAGGCCGCGCGAGAGATGCGCCTTGGCCTGCTCCACCTTGTCGGTCGGCTTCTTGGGCGACATGGCGATCACGCCGTCGAGGCCGAGGTCTTCCACGCCCTGCCACACCGCGGCCTCCACGCCGTCGAGGACGGAGAGGACCACCACCAGCGCGAGGGTGCCGAGGATGACGCCGATGAGGGTGAAGAACGAGCGGAGAGGATGTCCTTTGACTTCCTCGTAGCTGGTGCGGATGGATTCGGCGATGACCATGTCTGTCCTTGGTTGCGGGGTCTCGCGGTCTCGCGGTCTCGGGGCGGGTGTGACCGCGAGACCTCGCGACCGCGAGACCTCGCTACTCCGTCCTTAGTGCCTCGATCGGATTCAGCCTCGACGCCCGGATGGCCGGATACATCCCGAACACCAGCCCCGTGCCGGCGGCGAAGATCATGGCGTTGACCAGCGTCGACGGGGTGACGATGGCCGGCTGCTTGATGAGCGAGGTGATGGCCTGGGTGAAGAGGCGGCCGACGAAGAGTCCGAGGAAGCCGCCGAAGATGGAGACCAGCACCGACTCGGCGAGGAACTGGAAGAAGATCTGGGCCGGCGACGCGCCGACGGCCTTCCGCGTCCCCACCTCGCGCACGCGCTCCTTGAAGGAGGCGAGCTGGATGTTCATGACCACGATGCCGCCGACCAGCAGGGAGATGATCCCGCAGATCATGAAGGTCATGTCGTACATCTTGTTGTTGGCCTCGTTGCGCTTGAGGTTGGCCACGCGCGAGAGGACCTCGAAGTCCTTCACGCCGTGATTGCGCTGCAGCACGGCCTCGATCTGCTCCACCGCCTCCTTGTGGCGCTTCACGTCCTTCATCCGGGCGTTCATGATGGAGACCTTCCCCTTCGACACCGGTTCGCCCTTGCGGGTCATCATGGTGGTGATGGGGATGTACATCTGCTTGTTCATCCAGCGCAGGACGTTGCGCTTGTTGTCGAACGAGAAATACTTTTCTTCCTGCACGCCGACCACCATGTAGCCGGCGCCGTTGATGATCAGCGTCTTGCCGACGGGGTTGTCGGTGGAGAAGAACTCCTGGGCGCGCTCGGTGCCGAGGACCACCACGCGCGCGGCCGACTCGACGTCCTGGTCGGAGATGAAGCGGCCGTTGGCCACGTGCACGTCGTTCATCGGGCTGTAGGCCGGGAGGATGCCCATCACGTCGTGCGGCTTCTCGAGCGTGCCGTAGCGGATCGGCATCTGCGACGACGAGACCGGCGAGACGAGGTCGACGTCGGGGCACTGCGAGCGGATGGCCATGGCGTCTTCGAAGGTCAGCCCCTTGGAAGCGAGCGCCTTGGCGTCGAGGGTGACCTTGCCGGTCGGCTTGTTCCAGATCCAGATCTTCTGGATGCCGCCGCTGACCTTGTAATACTCCATCGAGGCGGCCTTGCCGGCGACGGAGAGGGAGAAGGTCGCCACGATCGAGCCCGCGCCGAGGATGATGCCGACCAGTTGCAGCATCGTCCGGCCGAAGTGGTCCTTGATGTCGCGGATGCCGTCGATGATGGATTCGAACAAAATCATGAGTGCTGAGTCCTGAGTGCTGAGTCCTGAGTCTCAGTCGATCGAATCGATCAATCCGTCCACGATCCGGATCCGGCGGCCGGTGGTGGCGGCGATGGCCGGGTCGTGCGTGACCAGGACGATGGTCTCGTCGTTGGCGGCGAGCTGCTGGAAGATGCTGATGATCTCCCAACCGGTCTTCTGGTCGAGGTTGCCGGTCGGCTCGTCGGCCAGGATCAGCGACGGGGCGTTGACCAGGGCGCGGGCGATGGCCACGCGCTGGCGCTGCCCGCCGGAGAGCTCGTTCGGGCGGTGCTTGAAGCGGTTCTCCAGGCCGACGCGCTTGAGCGCCTCCATGGCGCGCTCGCGGCGGTCGCCGCTGCGCATGCCGGCGTAGAGCAGCGGCAGCTCGACGTTCTTCAGGATGGTGGCACGCGGCAGGAGGTTGAAGGTCTGGAAGACGAAGCCGATCTTCTGGTTGCGGACGCGCGCCAGCTCGCGGTTGGACATCTCGGCCACGTCCTGGCCGTCCAGCCAGTACTTGCCGCTGGTCGGCGTGTCGAGGCAGCCGAGGATGTGCATCAGCGTCGACTTGCCCGAGCCGGACGGGCCGATGATGGAGGCGAACTCGCCGCGCTGCACTGCCACGTCGATGCCGCGCAGCGCCTGCACTTCGTTCTCCCCCGAGTCGTAGGTCTTGGTGACCTGCTCGAGCTGGATCAGGGCCTTGCCCGTCACCGGCATTTCGTAGACTTCGGCTAATGCGCTCATCGTCCTCTCCTGCTCGCCGCTCGCTGCTCGCTAATCGTCGTCATCCTTCTTCGCGTCGGCCGGCAGCGTCGGATCCTCGAGCGCCACTTCTTCGCCGGCCTTGAGGCCCTTGATGACCTCCACCCGGCGGTTGTCGGAGAGTCCGGTGACCACCACGCGCTTCTCGAAGAACTTCTTCCAGGCGTCCTTGTCTTCTTTCTTCCCGTCCTTCTTCCCCTCGGCCGGCTTGGCGTCGGCGGCGACGGCCTTCGGGTCGAACGGCTTCTTGACGTAGACGATCTCGCCTTCGTCGCGCTGGAAGACCGACTCCACGGGGACGGTGAGGACCTTTTCTTTCTTCTCGCCGAGCACTTCGATGTTGGCGGTCATGCCGGAGCGGAGCTCGCGGCCCTGCGCGTCGAGGCGGATCTCCACGTCGAACACGCGCACCTTGTCGTCGACGCGGACGGCGGGCGCGATGCGGTCGATGCGGCCGGGGAACTTGTTCTTCGGGTAGGCGTCGAGCGAGACGTTGACCGGCATGCCGACGTGGATCTTGCCGATGTCCACTTCATTGACGCCGGCCTTGATGATCATCTTGGTGACGTCGGCCACGGTGAAGAGCACCGTGCCGGCGTTGAACGACGAGACGCCGGAGGTGATCGACTCGCCGATCTCGACGTTCTTGGTCAGCACCAGGCCGTCCATGGGGGCGACGATGTTGGAGCCCTGGAACTGGTCGGGGCGCTGGTTGATGGGGATGCCGCTCTTCTCCACGATGGAGTACTTCTCCTGCGCCTTCTCGTACTCCTGCTTGGCGGCGCGGTACTCGGTCTCGCTGTCGCGGTTCGCCTTGTTGGCCAGGAGGCCCATCTCGAAGAGGCTGTGATCCTGGTCGTAGTTCTTCTTGGCCTGCTCGAAACGGATCTGCGCCGAGGTCAGGCCGTTCTTGGTCTCGGCCAGCGACTGCGCCTGCGCCAGGTCGGGCTCCACTCGGGCCAGGACGTCGCCGCGGCGGACGATGTCGCCGTCGCGATGAAGGATGGCGATGATCTTGCCGCTGACGGCGCTCTTGACGTCGACTTTGACCTCGGGCTGCACGTTGCCGACTTCGGTGACCTTGACCTGTACGTCGGCGGTCTCCGCCTTGCCGACCTTGACCGGCAGCTTCGGCTCCTGCTTGTTGTTGGCCTTCGCCTTCATGGCCACGAAGACTCCGGCCACGGCCAGGACGACGACGATGATCGAAACGGTGGCGTATCTACGCCGGCGCTTGGATGGACTCATGGCTGCTCCCCTTTGATTTCTGCTGCCTATAACGGCCGAGCAAGCGAAAGGTTGCAGCGTGTTGTGAATCCTGAGCGGGGGTGGGCCCGAGGGGTGGGAGCGAAGGATCTTTGGTTCCACCGCTGTAGCGGTGGCCATGTTGCGCGGGAGTCACCACCGGCCGCGCTGACCGCGCCTTCACGGATAGGGCGCGGTCAGCGCGAGCGGTGGTCGCCTCAGCGTGCGAAGGCCACCGAGACCGCGGTGGAACCGAAGATCCTTCGCTCCCACCCCTCGGACCCGCCCCCGCTCAGGACTAGAGTCTCTGAAGCTGCTCCTTAGGGTAGCTCCGAGGGTCCACCTTCGGATGCGCCTCGGCGATCTTGCCGTCCTCGTCGATCAGGTAGGCGATGCGCTTCGCGTACTCGTCCTTCGGCCCCGAGGCGGCGCCGTAGGCCAGGCCGATGGAGCGCTCGGTGTCGCAGAGCAGCGGGAAGTTGAACTTGTACTTCTCGGCGAACTTGGCGTTCGCCGTCTCGTCGTCGAAGCTGGCGCCGAGGATCTGCGCGTTCTTCGCGGCGTACTGGTCGTGGAGGTCCCGGAACCCGGAACCCTCCGCGGTTCAGCCGGGTGTGTCGGCCTTCGGGTAGAACCAGAGGACGACCTTGCGGCCGCGGTAGTCGGAAAGCCGCGTGGTGCGGCCGGTGTGGTCCTTCACTTCGAAATCGGGGGCGGCTTCGCCCGGCTCGAGCATCTTTCCTCCTCGGTGCAGCAGATAGCGGATGGTTCCGGTCAGCGACATCGCCCGCCATTGTAGTGGGTCCGAATGATCCATACTGGTGAAGGCATGCGACCTCGCGACACCACCGCTCGCGCCTACGAAATTCAGACGGAGATCTTTCGCTCGCTCACCTCGGGCCAGCGATTCTGGGCGGCGGTGGAGTTGAGCGACTTTACGCACAAGCTCGCGGAGGCAGGCTTGCGCATGCGCCGGCCGGATTGCACCGAGGCCAACATCCAGCGGCTGCTGGCGGAAGAGCTCTTTCCGGAGAGGCGGAGGCGGAGCTGAGCGTCGAGGATGTCTTTCGCAAGGTGAAGGCCGCGCTCGACGACGCCGGGATCCCGTACATGGTGACCGGTTCCTTTGCCAGCTCGATTCACGGCGAACCGCGGGCGTCCAAAGACATCGATATCGTCATCTCGGCTACCGCGGATCAGGCCAGGCAGTTCGTCAGCCATTTTCCGAAGGATCATTACTACGCCGAGGAGATCGACGCGGTCGAAGCGCTCGAGCATGGATCGATGTTCAACATCATCGATTTCGGCTCGGGCTGGAGAATCGATTTCATCCCGCTCAAGGCGAGGTCCTTCAGCCAGACGGAGTTCGCACGGCGCAGGGAGGAAGACCTCGGCGGGTTGACGCTGACGGTCGCGACACCCGAGGACATCGTCATCGCGAAACTCGAATGGGCCAAGCTCGGCGAATCAGAACGTCAAATCGAAGACGCGGCGAACATCATTCGCATCAAGGGTGACGCGCTCGACATCCAATACATCGAGAAATGGGTGAAAGAGCTGGCGCTGCTCGCGCAATGGAACGCCGCGAAGGCTCGGGCCGGCTGACTCGTTCGTTGCGAGCTGATCCGTCGCGAGGGGCACAAGATGACCTTTCGGTTCGGGAGAAGCGGGTGCTCAAACAACTCGTGGCGGAGGAGTTCCAATGAAGAAGCAACTCTTCAACGAATTAGTCGAGAGTATTCGCGAGGCGGGGAAGATTCATCGCGGTGAGGCCCCGCCATCCCGGCAGTTCATCTTCGAACCGCAAGACGTCAAGAAGATCCGGGCCAAGCTTCAAAAGTCGCAGAGTGAGTTTGCTCGGATGATCGGCGTCAGTGTCGCCACGCTTCAGAATTGGGAGCAGGGTCGTCGGCAGCCGGAGGGACCGGCAAGGGCACTGCTGGTTGTTGCCTCCAAAGCGCCACAGACCGTCGCCCGCGCTTTGGCTTCCGCTGTGCGTCGTGGCGCCTGACTTTTTGCCGGAGCGCTCAGCCGCTCACACCACCGGAGCGGCGGCGGGACGCCGCCGGTCCAGCCGGCGGGACGCCGGCGCTCCTCACAGGTAGCGGATGGTGAAGTCGATCAGCTTCTGCTTCCACTTGTTGTACGGCGGGTAGAGCAGCTGGATGGCGCTGAAGGGCGTCGGCTGCTCGAGCACGCCGCGGGCGTTGGAGAACGACTGGAAGCCGAAGACGCCGTGCGCCTTGCCCATCCCGCTGTTGCCGACGCCGCCGAAGGGCAGGTTGCGCTGGTAGAAGTGGACGAGGGTGTCGTTGACGGCGGTGCCGCCGGCGCGGGTGCCGCCGAGGACGCGGCGGATCACGGCGCGGCTGCGGCTGAAGAGGTAGAGCACCAGCGGCTTCTCGCGCTCGTTGATGATGCGCAGCGCGTCGTCGAGCGAGCGATACGGCACGATCGGCAGCAGCGGGCCGAAGATCTCCTCGCGCATCACCGGCGCGTCGGGGGCGACGTTGTCGAGCAGCGTCGGCGCCACGCGCCGCTCGTCGACGGTGCCGCCGCTCACCACGCGCGCGCCGCCGGCGACCGCGTTGTCGAGAAGCCGCTTCACGCGCGAGGCGTGGCGCTCGTTGACCAGCCAGCCGGTCTCGGGCCGGATGGCGGCGCGCAGCTTCTCCACGAAGGCCGGACGGATCTCCTCGTCGACCAGCAGATAGTCGGGGGCGATGCAGATCTGCCCGCAGTTGAGGAACTTTCCCCAGGCGATCTTGCGCGCCGCCTCGTCGAGGTTCGCCGTCCTGTCGACGATCACCGGGGACTTGCCGCCCAGCTCTAGAGTGACGGAAGTGAGGTGCTCCGCGGCCGCCTTCATCACGATCTTCCCCACCGCCGGGCTGCCGGTGAAGAAAATGTGGTCGAAGCGCTTCTTCAGCAGCGCCTCGGCGACCGAGGCGTCGCCTTCGATGACCGCCACTTCGCTCTCGTCGAACAGCTCGCCGGCGATGCGCTTCATGCAGGCGCTGGTGTGCGGCGTCATCTCCGACGGCTTGATGATGGCGCAGTTGCCGGCGGCGACGGCGGAGACCAGCGGGCCGAAAGTCAGGTTCACCGGGAAGTTCCACGGCGAGATGATCAGCACCGCGCCTTTCGGCTCGTAGAGGATGCGCGAGCGCGAGCCGAACAGCGCCAGCGGCGTAGCCACGCGGCGCGGCTTCATCCAGCGGCGGAGGTGGCTGATGGCGTGTTTGGCCTCGCCGACCACGGGGTAGATCTCGGAGAGATCGACCTCCGGCGATGGCTTGCGGTAGTCGTCCCACAGCGCGGCGTGGAGGTCGGCGCGGTGCGCGAAGATGGCCTGGCGCAGGCGGCGCAGCTTCGCGGCGCGCTCGCGCGCGGAGGTCGCGCCGATCTCCGCGCGCCGCTCCTGCTGCTTCGCGTAGATGCGCTCCAGATCGTCGAGCGCCGCGGCGCGCGCGAAGTGCGGGTCAGCCACCACTGACGGCGGATTCTACGGGAAAATGATCTCGGAGACGTCCGTCAGCGGGATGTATTTGGCCGTGGCGGACGAGCGCTCGATGCCGATCACCTCGACCGCGTAGCCGAAGCAGCTGTCATTGAGAAAGCCGGTCACCGTCTCGCCCGTCTTCAGCTCGACGTCGATGGCCATCACCGGGCCGCGGTCGCAGCACGGCGCGGAATTCGTCGAGCGTGCCGGCCCGACGATCCGCTTGATCTCGGCCTTGGTCGGCTCCCACTGCTCGCCCTTGGTCCCGTTCACGCGGCAGAGGTTCGGGCTCTCGCCGGCGGCGTAGCCCTGGAAGAGCTGCGCGTAGCCGAACTTGGTGCTGGGGGCGTCGAACAGCAGCGTCTGCCCCTTGGTGGTCTTCACAGTGATGGTCGCGGACTGCGGCAGGGAGAAGTCGAGCGGCGATCCGGCCACGGTCTTCTGCACGGAGACGTAGCCGCCGCGCGACGCGGTGACGATCCCGCCCTTGAAGATGGTCAGCGTGTAATGGCCGGCGTCGTCGGTGACGGCGTACGAGTCGCCGGCCGAGACCGTGGCGCCCTTCAGCGGAAGGCCGGTGACGGCGTCGGTCACGGTGCCGCTGACGTTGACTTTCTCGATCGCCGGGTGCAGCGCCGCGTGCTTCTTGACGGCCGCGGCGAGCGGCAGGGCGGCGAAAACGGCGAGAAGGATGGCGCAGGCAACGCGCGCCGGACGGGGGTGAACGGTCATCGAGGTCTCCTCAGAACAATGTGGTTCGCGAATCGGGCCGCGCATCTTGCATGGTAGCCCATCGTATGTACGCGGCAGCATGACGAAACGTCACGGCCGCGCAGCTATACTCCCGACCGCCATGAACATCCTTCCGATCCTGATGGCCTTCAGCATGTTCGCAACCGACCAGACACCGCCCGCCTCCGCCGCCGCCGCACCGACCGCAGCCGAAGCCACGCAATTCGTCACAGAAGCCGAGGCGAAGCTCGCGGCGGTGAACGTGGAACAGCAGCGCGCGTCGTGGGTGGCGTCGAACTTCATCACCTACGACACGCAGATCCTCGCCGCCGCGGCGAACGAGAAGCAGATCGCGCTCGGCGTCGAGCTCGCCAAGCAGGCGGCGCGCTTCGACAAGGTCGCCAGCCTCCCCTACGACACCCGCCGCAAGCTCGACCTCATCAAGCTGGCGCTGACCACACCCGGCCCGAGTGATCCCGCCGCCACCGCGGAGATGGCGCGCATCGGCGCGGAGATGGAGGCGATGTACGGCGCGGGCAAGTACTGCGCGCCCGGACAGAGCGACGAGAACTGCCTGGACATCGAAGAGATCACCGCGATCATGCAGAAGGATCGCGATCCGAAGAAGCTGCTCGAGGTCTGGACCGGCTGGCACACGGTGTCGCGTCCGATGAAGCCGCTTTACTCGCGCTTCGTCGACCTGACCAACCAGGGAGCGCGCGAGCTCGGCTACCGCGACGCCGGCGCGATGTGGCGCTCGAAGTACGACATGCCGCCCGACGCCTTCGCCGCCGAGGTCGACCGGCTCTGGAACCAGGTCAAGCCGCTGTACGACTCGCTGCACTGCTACGTCCGGACGAACCTGACCAAGAAATACGGCCCGGAAGTGGTCCCGCCCGGCAAGCCGATCCCCGCCCATCTCCTCGGCAACATCTGGGCGCAGGAATGGGGCAACGTCTACGACATGGTCGCGCCGGCCGGCACGGACCGCGGCTACGACCTGACGCAGATCCTCGAGGCGCGCAAGGAGCTCGACGCGGACGGCATGGTGAAGATCGGCGAGAACTTCTTCACCTCCCTCGGCTTCGCGCCGCTGCCGAAGACGTTCTGGGAACGCTCGCTGATCACCAAGCCGCGCGACCGCGACGTGGTTTGCCACGCCAGCGCCTGGGACATCGACGACGTGGAAGACCTCCGCGTCAAGATGTGCATCACCAAGACCGCCGACTACTTCCAGACCATCCACCACGAGCTGGGACACAACTTCTACCAGCGCGCGTACAACAAGAAGCCGTTCCTCTACAAGAACAGCGCGAACGACGGCTTCCACGAGGCGGTGGGCGACACCATCGCGCTGTCGGTCACGCCGAGCTATCTGGTGAAGATCGGCCTGCTGGACAAGGAGCCGCCCGCGTCGGCCGACATCCCGCTGCTGCTGCGCGACGCGCTGGACAAGGTCGCCTTCCTCCCCTTCGGCATCATGATCGACAAGTGGCGCTGGAAGGTCTTCTCCGGCGAGGTGACGCCGGCGAACTACAACAAGGCGTGGTGGGACCTGCGGCGCCAGTACCAGGGCGTCGCGCCGCCGAACGCGCGGACGGAGCAGGACTTCGATCCGGGCGCGAAGTACCACATCGCGGCGAACGTGCCGTACGCGCGCTACTTCCTGGCGCGCATCCTCCAGTTCCAGTTCCACCGCGCGCTCTGCCAGAGCATCAAGTACCAAGGGCCGCTCAACCGCTGCTCGATCTTCGGCAGCCAGGAAGCCGGCACGAAGCTGAACAAGATGCTGGAGATGGGACAGAGCCGCCCGTGGCCCGAGGCGCTGGAAGCGCTGGCCGGACAGAAGCAGATGGACGCCACGGCGATCATCGACTACTTCGCGCCGCTCAAGCAGTGGCTCGACGTGCAGAACAAGGGACAGAGCTGCGGATGGTGAGTCTTGAGGTTGCGAGGTAGCGGTACTTCGGGGTTGCGGGGTAGCGAGGTCTCGCGGTCTCGCGGTCCCACCCACCCCGAGACTCCGAGACTCCGAGACCTCGCAACCTCGCAACTTCGCAACCTCGCAACCCCGCAACCTCGCAACCATGTCCCACGAGGAGCTTCGCTCGATCGTCGCCGCCATCAACGACGCCTGGCAGGGCGGGCGCTATGACGAGCTGCGCGAGTACTTTCATCCCGAGGTGGTGCTCGCGCAGCCGGGGTTCGCGCAGCGGAGCGTGGGACGCGAGGCGCTGATCGAGAGCTACCGCGACTTCTCGCGCGACGCGACGGTCCGCTCGTTCACCGCGGGCGAGGTCCACGTCGATCACTCCGGCGAGTCGGCCGTCACCACCATGCCGTGGAAGATGTCGTACGAATTCGGCGGGACGAGCTACGAGGAGCAGGGCTGGGACCTGCTCGTCTTCGGCCGCCACGATGGACGGTGGCTGGTGGTGTGGCGGACGGTGGTGGTGGAGCGGTGATCGAGCAGCTCGCCGCGCCGGTGGCCGAGGACGACATCCGCGGCCTGGCGCTCCTGCTGCTCGACGCGGTCGACTCCGGCGCGTCGGTCAGTTTCATGGCTCCGCTGCCGCTGGAGTCGGCGGAGGAGTGGTGGCGCGGCACGGTGGCCAAGGCGCACGATCGCGCCATCTTTCTCGTCGCCCGCGATGAGCAGGGCGTGGCCGGTTGCGTCCTGCTGCATCCCGCCTGGCCGCCGAACCAGCCGCACCGCGCCGACATCGCCAAGCTGCTGGTCCACCGCCGCGCCCGCGGCCAGGGCGTCGGCCGCGCGCTGATGGAAGAGGTCGAGCGCCGCGCGCGCGATGCCGGCTTCACGCTGCTGACGCTCGACACCAAGCGCGGCGACGCGGCCGAATCGCTCTACCGCCGGGGCGGGTGGGTGGAGGTGGGCGTGATCCCGAACTACGCGCTCAACCCGGACGGGACGGCGTGCGATACGGTGGTGTTTTACAAAGCGCTGGCGGGGTGATTCGTCATGGTAATTTGCACGCGTGGACGAGCAGGGCTTCGAGATCCTGAGCGAGATCACGAACGTCGAGATCATCGCTCTCGGAAGCAGCATTCGGGATCTTCGGCGATTGATCGAAAGCTACGGTGACGGTCGATGGCGTAAACTCAAGGGCGTGGCCGTCGTTCGTCTTCGCAGCGGCCGCATTCGTAACGCGGAACTGCACTGGTACGAGGCTCACGGAATCGGAAAGAAAGACTTCAAGATCAAGCGATACATCGAATGACCACGATCGATCACCCACGATTTGTCATCTGCATCAAGAATTCCGGTTATCTCGCTTCGCTCGAACTGCGAAAGCTCTACGAAGTCCTGGAGGATCCGGAAGCAGCGAAAGACGAGATGATCCGGGTCATTGATGAATCGGGTGAAGACTACCTTTATCCGACCGATATGTTCGTAGCGGCGCTGCTGCCTGCCTCAGTCGAAGACGCCGTACTTCACGCAACCAGCGAATCAGCCGCCTGAGAACTGCGTAGTCAATCGTGAGTTGCCGCATGTCGCGCTGACGGGCCTCACGGCGGGCAGCCGCAAACGCCGCCGTGGCTCGAACAGCACCCCTGCTTCTTCGCGCAGTTGTTGCAGGTCGGCGAGACGGTTCCGTCGCAGCAGCGTAAATTGCCTGATTGCGGCGGCGCGGCCACCACGATCGAGGACGTCCGCTGCAGTGATCCGCATGTGCCGTTTGCGGTGAGCGTAATGGTGTCCGAGCCCGTGCGTGTGCCTGAGTAGGTCACCGTCGCGCTTGTCGTCCCCGACGACGGCGAGAGGCCGTTGCCCAGCGAGGAGGCGAGCGACCAGCCGCTGACGTTGGCGACGGTGACGGTGAGCGTCGTGGTCTGACCCTGCTGGATCGATGACGCGCTCACGCTCAGCGACGCCGTTCCATTCTGCTGAACCTTGACCTCGGCGAACGCTTCGGTCCCCGTACCGCAGGCGTTGGTCGCGCGGCCGGAGTAGATCCCCGCTGACGGGTCAACTGTCTTCGAGCCGCTCGAGGGCAGCGATGAACCGATGCCGGCAATGAACACGACGGCCTGCGGGTCGGAAGCCTGCCAGAAGAGCGTCACCGACTCGCCGGCGCAGACGGAGGCCTTGGAAAGCGTAAGGAGCAAGTTCGGGCGCGAGCATGTGGCGGGATTCGGCCGCACTGCTCGCCGGCGCGGAGGCGCAGATTGCGACAAGGCGCTCGTCGCCAGAATCAACAGAAACGAGACGAGCGTACGCGCAGATCTCGCGGGCATGTCGCATACGACACGGAGCGGCGAGTTTTGTGGCGTTGGCAGGCTCGAACTGAATCATTTCTTGTCGCGCCGCGTGGCCTCGCCGCTCGCCCTGACTTCGGCGACGAACTCGAGCGTCCGCTGGAGGGCGAGCAGGCGCTCTTCGTGGGTCCGGCGCAGGTTCTCGCGGATCAGCGTCCGGTCGATGCCCTCTTTGTAGAAGGCGATCACGGCGTCGACGTTCGAGTGCGCCATGACCGTGATTCTACGTCCGCGGGTCGCCGGCACATTTCTCGCTTCCCCACTCCGCCGGAGGAGAACCGATGAGCGACTTCCTGCGCCAGTTCACCGAAGACGTCCGTCATGGCCGCGAGAGCTGGCGCGTGCTGACGATCGCTTCCGCCGTCAGCTTCGCCGTCGCCGTGGCCGTTCGCCTCAACTTCTGAGCCAGTCGGCCCGCGCTATGCCGTAGAGTAGCGATCGAATGCTGGCAGTCCTGCTCGCGACGGCGCTCACGGTTCAGCCGAACCCCGTCTACATCGAGACGACGAGCGGCGGCAGGCAGTCCGTCAACTGCGACCTGATCATCGAGAGCTCCTCGGCGGCGCCGCTCGACATCGACGAGATTGAGCTGTCGGTCTTCGACCGCGCGGGCAAGCTCGTACTGCGCCGCTTCGTCGACGGGAACGGCACGCGACCCAGCATCCGCACCATCGACGCGTCCGAGGTGCCCGCCAAGTCGCAGGTGCTGGTCTTCAATCCGTTTCACACCTTCGACCCGGAGGTCGAGCTCGCGTCGATGCGGTTCATCGTGAGGCTGAGCACGAAAGACGGGAACACCCGCGAGCGCGCCACGGTCACCGTCAACCCGCGGCCGTACGCCGGCGCGGCCAAGCTGATTCTCCCCGTCAAGGGGCGGCAGATCGTCTACGACGGCCACGACTTCTACGCGCATCACCGCCGGTGGGACTTCACGATTCCCGGGCTGCGGCAGCTCGGCTTCCGCACGAATTTCATGCGCTACAGCTTCGACTTCGTGCCGGTCGACGAGAACGGCAACATGTCGCGCGGGGACGAGGAGAAGAACGAGAACTGGTTCGGATTCGGCCGCGAGGTGCGCGCCGCCGCCGACGGCAACGTGGTCGCGGTGGCCGACTCGCAGCCCGACGACCGGCAGTTCTCCCCCGCCATGATCGCCGAGCGCGGAACGATGGCCATCTGGGGCAACTACGTCGTCATCGATCACGGCGGCGGCGAGTTCGGCCTCTACGGACACATCAAGCAAGGCAGCAGCCGCGTCAAGCCGGGCCAGCGCGTGCGCCGCGGCGACATCGTCGCCGCCATCGGCGCCGCGGGCAGCTCGAAGTTTCCGCACCTGCACTTCGAGCTGCAGGACGGCCCGGACACCAATGCCGAGGGGCGGCCGTCCACCTTCCACGACTTCGACCGGCTTTACGGCGCGCGGCGGGTGCGGGTGCGGGCGGGGTCGGTCGACAGCGGCGATCTGATCGACGGGCGTTGACGCTAGCTGCCGGCCGGCTCGTAGCGGTTGACCACGATCCCGCAGGAGTACGCGGTGGACGCCGTGAGCTTCAGCGGCGTGCGCTCGCCGAAGATCCGCAGTCCTGCCCCAATGGCAATCGGATTGACGAAGAGATTCAGCTCGTCGATCAGCCGCTTCTCGATGAGCGATGAGACGAAGCTCGCGCCGCCGTAGACGATCAGGTCCTTGCCGTCCCGATTCTTGAGCTGCGCCACGGCCTCGGCCAGCGGCCCGTTCTCGACCGTGACGTTCTGCCCGGCGACGCTCGTCACCGTCTTGCTGAAGACGATCTTGGGGATCTCCACCATCTTGCGGGCGAACTCGAATTCGGGGCTGTCCGGCTTCACTGACTCCCAGTAGCTGATGAACCCCTCGGTCATCTTCCTGCCGAGGAGGATGGTGTCGCTGCTGTCGGTGAGCTGGTTGATGAAGGCGATGAGCGTCTCGTCCATCTCCCAGGTCATCCAGTCGAGCTGGCCCTGCGGGCCGGCCACGAAGCCGTCGACGGTGATCTGCATCTGCAGCTTGAGTTTTCTCATGGGCGAAGGATAGTACGATTCGTACTATTGGCGTCCCACTCGTCCCGCACGATGCCGTACAACTCCACGTCGATCGGCTCGCCCCACTTCACCAGGTGCTTGCGCTGCGTCCCTTCGTGGCGCATGCCGATCTTCTGCAGCACGCGTCCCGAGGCGGGGTTGCGCGTGAAGTGCTCGGCGTGGACGCGGTTGAGCGCCATCTCCTCGAACCCGTGGCGCACCAGGGCGCGGCCGGCCTCGGTGGCATAGCCGTGGCCCCAGTGCGCGACGCCGATGTAATAGCCGATCTCGGCGCGCTGGTGGTCGCGGTTGACGATCATGCTGATGCCGCCGGCGAGCTCGCCGCTCTCGCGCAGCACGATGGCGAAACTGAGCTCGTTCTCGTTGCGCGGCTTCGAGATCCACGCCTCGGCCGCGCCGTCGGGATACGGATGCGGGATGAGCAGCGTGTTGTAGGCGACCTCCCGTGCGCCGGCGAGCTTCTGGACCGCCGGCGCATCGGAGAGGTCGAAGGGGCGGAGGATGAGCCGCTCCGTGGTGATCATGGCTTCTTCGGTTTTTCGAGGGCGGCGAACGCGGCCGCGCGGCGGTCGAGCTCCTTCGACAGGTTCTCCATCTCGGCGAGCTGCGAGTCGGTGGGCCGGCCGTCGTACGCGTTGACGGAGCCGTAGAGCATGCCGAGGCGCTCGCGCAGCTGTTCCTCGCCCGAGAGCCAGCCGCCTTCGCTGGTGGCAACGAGCGTCTTGTGCATGGCGTCGAGCTTGTCGGCGAGCGGCTTGTCGCCGCGCTTGGCGGCCTCGTCGCGCGCCGCCATCACGCGTTCGGTCAGCGCGGTGAAGCTCTCCACCATGTCGTACAGCCGGCGCATGGTCTTCTGCTGCAGCGCGCGCTCGTCGGCGGAGTACGTCGCGCGCGGGTCGGCCACGAGCTGCACGGTGCTCTCGTACGTCTCCTTCCCCTTCACGAACTTCACGGTGTACGTTCCTTCCGGCATGCGCGGGCCGAAGAAGGTGCTGCCGCCGGTGATGATGGCGTTGCCGCCGGGCATGCGCGGCGCATTCATGCGCATCGGCCAGCCGACGCGATTGATGCCGCGGCGCTTGCCGGCGGGGAGCGTGGAGACGAGCTTGCCGGACGGGTCGTAGATCTCGACGCGCGAGTCGCCCACGATGTGGCGCTTCTTGAGGTAGTACGTGATCCAGGCCGTCTCCGCCATCCCGCCCGAGCTGAACGCCGCGTCGCCTTCGGAACGCGCCTCGCCGCCGCCGATCGACAGCGGCGATGGGCGGGACGGCAGCATGGCCACGTCCTTGTCCAGGATCTCCGCGGTCAGCGCGCGCAGCGGCGTGATGTCGTCGATGATCCAGATGCCGCGGCCGTGCGTGGCGAGGACGACGTCGCCGTCGCGGCGGTGGATGGTCAGGTCGTCGACGGCGACCTGCGGGAAGTCCTCGCGGAACTGTGCCCAGTTCGCGCCGCCGTCGACGGAGATGAAGAGTCCGAACTCAGTGCCGAGGAAGAGCAGCCGCGGGTTGACCGGATCCTCGCGCACGACCTGCGCGAAGCCCTTCACGTCCGCGGTCGCCAGCGGCGTCCAGGTCTTGCCGCCGTCGGCGGTCTTGAAGACGTACGGCGTCATGTTGCCGGTGCGGTGGCCGTCGAAGGTGGCGTAGGCGACGTTCTCGTCGGCGTTCGACGCCTCGACGCCGGAGACCCAGGTGCGCTTCGGCACTCCCGGCACGTTGCCGGCGACGTTGGTCCACGACTTGCCGCCGTCGCGCGTCACCTGCAGGTTGCCGTCGTCGGTGCCGGCCCAGATCACGTTCGCGTTCTTCGGCGACTCGCTGATGGTGATGATGGTGGTGTAGTTCTCGGCGCTGGAGTTGTCGACGGAGAGGCCGCCCGACTGCAGCTGCCGCTGCCGGTTCTGGTCGTTGGTGGTGAGGTCGGGCGAGACGCGCTCCCACGAATCGCCGCGGTCCTTGGAGCGGAAGAGATGCTGCGCGCCGATGTAGATGACGCCCTTCTGCGTGGGGCTGGGATAGATCGGCGTGTTCCAGTTGAAGCGGAGCTTGGTCTCCCCTTCCCTGGCGTACGGGCTGATCTCGCGGTTCTCGCCGGTGGAGCGGCGGACGCGGACGATGCGGCCGCCCTGCGACTCGAGGTAGACGACGTCGGAGTCGCTGGGGTCGGGGACGACGGCGAATCCGTCGCCGCCGCCGAGGTTGCGCCAGTGGCGGTTGGAGACGCCGCCTGCCGCGCGCGACGGCGCGGTCCACGAGCCGTTGTCCTGCAGGCCGCCGTAGACGTTGTACGGCCGCTCGTCATCGACGGCCACGTGGTAGAACTGCGAGACCGGCAGGACGTTGCGGTAGGTCCAGTGCTGCGCGCGGTCGAGCGACTGATAGAGCCCGCCGTCGGTGCCGAGAAACATCTCGGCGGTGTCCTTCGGGTTGATCCATAGCGCGTGGTGATCGCTGTGCGCGCTGCCGCCGCTCATGCCGCCGGCGGTGAACGAGTTGCCGCCGTCGGTGCTGTAGGTCAGCGACAGCCCCGGCTTGTAGACGCGGTTGAAGTCGGACGGATCGACCACCAGGCGCGCGAAGTAGAAGGGGCGGACGGTGACGTTGAAGGAGTCGTTGACCGCGCGCCAGTGCTCGCCGAGGTCGTCGGAGCGGTAGAGCGCGGTCTTCTTCGATTCGATGAGCGCGTAGATCACGCTCGGGCGCGACGGAGCGACTGCAATGGCGATGCGCCCGAGGTGGCCAGCCGGGATGCCGTTGCTCAGTTTCTGCCAGTGCTCGCCGCCGTCGGTCGACTTGTAGAGAGCGCTGCCGGCGCCGCCGGAGTTGAAGAAGTCGGGCTGGCGGCGGAACTGCCACATGCCGGCGTAGAGCACGTTCGGCATCTGCGGATCGAGGTCGATATCGGAACAGCCGGTGTCGGCGTCGACGTAAAGGATCTTCTTCCACGTCTTGCCGCCGTCTGTCGTCTTGAAGACGCCGCGCTCCTCGTTCGCGTTCCAGAGATGGCCGGAGGCGCAGACGTAGACGGTGTCGCCCTGCTTCGGGTCGACGGCGATCCTGGCGATGTGCTCGGAGTCCTCGAGCCCCATCAGCTTCCACGACGCGCCGCCGTCGGTGGTCTTGTAGACGCCGGTGCCGACCGAGACGCTGTTGCGCATCCACGACTCGCCGGTGCCGACCCAGACGGTGTCGGACTTCGAGGGATCGACGGCGATGGCGCCGATCGACTGGGTGTGCTCGTCGAAGACCGGCTTGAAGGTGGTGCCGTCGTCAGTCGACTTCCAGACGCCGCCGCTGGCCGCGCCGACCCAGACGGTGGCGGGCGAGCCGCCGACGCCGTCGATGGCGGCGATGCGGCCGCCCATCACCGCGGGACCGATGGAGCGCGCGCTCAACCCGCCGAGGGTGGAAGAGTCGAGCTTGACGGCATCCTGGGCGAGGAGCGGGAGCGCGAACAGGACGACGACACCCGTCATCCTGAGCGCAGCGAAGGATCTCCGACTGCGCGAACGAGATCCTTCGCCGTCTCCGCGGCTCAGGATGACGGGGGAACCAGCCATCCGTCGCATGTCCTCACTGCGCTTTCTTCGGCTCGGCTTTGGGCTCTTCCTTCTTGACCTCGGGCATCTTGAACTGCGCGGCGTCGACCTTCGTGTTCAGCTCGTACTTCTCCACGACGATCGCCTGCGACGCTCCGGCCGGCGCGCCCTTGCGGCGCATCTCCATCGAGTGCGGGAACATCAGGCCGCCGACTTCCTTGTAGTCGCCGATGATCGTCTCCGACTCCACTTCCTGACCCTGGATCTTCCGCTTGCTCTCGCTCTTGATGAGGAGGTAGGTGTCGGCGTCGATGTAGAGGTTCGACTCGGTGCCGCTCTTGGTGGTGAGGTGGAGCTTGTAGGCCGGAGAGCCCTCCACTTCTTCCTTGCCGACGTACTCGACCTTGTTGCCCTTCGACTTGTAGTCGATGAGCGGACCGTCGAAGTCAGCCTCTTCCTTCATGCTCTTCTGCATGTCTTCGTTCATGGTCTCGGGGTCTTTCTTCCCCATGAACGGCATGACGCTCCAGCCGGTGGTGCCGTCGTAGGCCTGCGTGCCGGTCATCCCCTGGACGGTGAAGTCCATGCGGAACAGCTCCGGGCGGGCCTTGACCATGGTGGCGGGGAACTCCATCGGGCCGGCCTTCATCTTGCCGGTCATCTTCATCGACTGGACGGCCTTGAGCTTCTCCAGCCCGCCGAGGGCTTTGATGTGCTTGTCGATGATCTCGTCCGCGGTCTGCGCGGAGGCAACGACGGCAAGGAACAGCGCGCAGACGGACAGCAACGTCTTCTTCATGGGGGTTTCTCCTTCAGTTGGTCCCGATTCGGGTTTGCGATTGTAGCGAACGCGAAAGCTAGCCGGCGCACTCCACCACCAGCTCGCGAACACGTCTACGCAACTCGCGGCGCGGGGTTTCGATCCGCTCGTGCTCCAGGGCGTCGAGCAGGGAGCGGACGCCGCGCCAGGCGTCGCCGCGGTCGGAGGCCTCGCGCAGCAGCGAGGCGGGCTCCAGGCCGCGCGCGACGAGCCAGGCCTCGATGGCAGCGCGCGTCTCGGCAGGGGTCTCGCGCAACAGCGCGCGCGACTCGCGGCGCACGCGCCGGCTGCGCTGCAGCGGCGGCACGGCGATGGCCAGCGCAAGCAGCGCCAGGCCGGCGGCGCCGGCCCACGGCAGCGCCTCGCGGGCCGTGGAGCGGCGGCCTTCAGGCCGCCGGTTTTCGGTGGGCGCGGGCGGGGCGGCGGCGTTGACGATGAGGACGCGCTGCTCGCAGCGGAGCTCCTGTCGCGCGCCGTCCGGGCCGAGGACGCTGGCGGCGAGAGGCGGAATGACCATGGTGCCGCCGGTCTCGGGGAAGATCAGGTAGCGCCAGCGCCGCGACATCCGCGCTTCCTCGCGCGTCCGCTGCACGGTCAGCGGGCGCTCGGCGATCTGCACGCTCCCCTCCAGCGGCTGCGCGAAGCGCGGCGGCTTCGCCGCGCGGAGGTTGGCGCGGCCGGCCAGGACGACGTCGAGCGAGATCGGGCCGCCGTTGGCCTGCACCGGCGCGAAGCACTGCAGGGTAACGTCGCCGACCACGTCGATGGGCGGGCCGGGCGGGAGGGGACGGACGTCGAGGCGCAGCGGCGCGGAGCGCGCGCGCACTTCCACCAGCGCCCCTTCGAACAGCCCGAACGGGTTGCGCGTGACGACGCGCTTCATGATGGCGGCGTTGATCGCCATCGCCTCGACGCTGAGCGTGCCGCTGCGCAACGGAAAGAGCGCCGCGCGCCGCACCACCAGCTTCTGCGCGAACTGCCCACCGACTCCAACCTGCTGCGGCTGCTCGGCGCGCACGTCGAGCTCCTCGGTCCAGAAATCGCCCAGCGCCGGCAGGTCGGCGATCCCCCACTGCTGCACGTTGATGGCGCTGTACAGCGTCCAGGTGACGACGACTTCTTCGCCCGCGTACACCTCCGCCCGATCGGCCTCGGCCACCAGGAACACCGGGTCGCGTCCCGTGGCGATCAGCTCGCGCATCACCTTCGCCGGGTCGTTGCTCCCGAACGCCGCATCGGGCATCACCTGAATCGACAGCGGCGCCAGCGTCTCCACCTGCCCCCCAGCCGCGCGCAACACCACCGGCCCCACCAGCGCCGCGCCGGGACTGCTCGCGTGCGCCGTGTACTGCAGGACCTTGCTCCGGAAGGTCTGCCCGTTGATCCACTGAAACGAGCTCGAGGTCGACGGCCCGCCATCGATGACGAGGTTCTGCACGGGGATTTTTATGTCGTCGAGGGAGGCGAAGTCGTTGGTCAACGTAAGGGTGATCGTCAACGAGTCCGTTAGGGTGAGGGTTCGCTTGTCGACGGTGAGCTCGTTGGCCGCGAGATTCACGGCGAAGAGGAGGACGAGAATGTTGAAGGTTGAATGTTGAAGGTTGAATGTTCGGCGGGGACGCGCCGACGGTCTCTCATTCAACATTAAACCTTCAACATTCAACATTCCCGTCCCACCCCGCTCACCACCCAACATGCGCTTTCCGCCGCGCCGGCCGATTCATCTTCGACAACTCCTCCTGCTCCTGCTGCTGCACCGAGCGCAACAGGGCTTCCGTGTTGGGGTCGGATTGCGGCTGTTCCTGCCGGGTGTCGGGCTGCGGTTTGGGCTGCTGCTTTTGTTTGTTGTCGCCGCCGCCGGCGCCGTTGTTGGCGCGTTGTTCGGCGTCGCGCTTGCGGAGGGCGATCTCGAGGTTGCGCTTGGTGGCGGCATCCGAGGGGCGGAGCTTGAGGGCGTCGGTGTAATCGCGGATGGCGTAGTCGTACGCATTCGACGACAGGGCGGCGTTGCCGCGGTTGAAGAGGGCGTCGGCGCGCAACGACGGGTCGCGCATGGCGGCGCTGATGGTCGAGGAGCCGGCCTCGCGGTTGCCGGCGGCGATCTCCGCGGTGCCGAGGTTGAAGGCGCGGGCGGGGGTCGGCGCGATGGAGTGGGCCTTGCGAAACGAGTCGGCGGCGGCGGGGTACTGCTTCGCCGCGTAGGCCTTCGCGCCGCGCGCGGCGGCGGCGTGCGAGTTGGTGTCGTGCCACCACGACAGCCAGTTGGCCAATAGCACGATCAGGATCATTCCGACCCTCGGTTGGCGATCGAGCCGAGGAAGAGGAAGGCGACGGCGAAGGCCAGCGGCCACTGGTAGCGCTCGATCGGCACGCGCACCGTGGTGCGGCGCAGCGCGCCGCCGGTGCTGGCGGCGAGCGGGTCGAGGGCGTGCTCGCCGAAGGGGTTGTCGAAGAAGCGCCCGCCGGTGGCGGAGGCGATGCGGCGCAGCGTCCGCGGGTTGGCGGAGGTCGTCACCACCTCGCCGTTGTCGTCGCGCAGCGGGCCGCGGCTGGCGCCGTCGGGAATCGTGCCGCCGGCCTGCGTGCCGACGGCGATGGCATGGACGGCGATGCCGCGCGCGGCGAGCTTGCCCAGCTCCTGCTCCACGTTCTCGCCCTGGTCCTCGCCGTCGCCGATCAGCACCAGGTCGCCGCGATGGCTGGCGTCGCCGTCGAGCAGCCGCGCCGCTTTCGACAGAGCGACGCCAGCGTCGGATCCCGGCAGGCCGATCTCGCCCGCCTCGATGGAGTCGAGCAGCGCGGTGACCGCCTCGTCGTCGCTGGTCAGCGGCGAGATCACCTCCGCGCCGGCCTCGAAGATCACCAGCCCGATGCGCCCCTGATGCGCGGCGATCACGCGCTTGGCGATCGCCTTCGCCGCGTCGAGGCGCGAGGTCCCGACGTCCTCCGCCAGCATGCTGAGCGAGACGTCGATGACCAGCACGCGGTTCGACTCGCGCTGTTCCACCGGCATGACGACGAAGCCGCGCTGCGGCCCCGCCACGGCAACCACCGCACCGGCCAGCGCCAGCGCCAGCAACGCCGGCCGCAGCACGCGCGCCGGATTGGCCGCGCCGCGCAGCCGCTCGGAGACGAAGCGGCGCGACGCGGAGGTGCGCCGCCGCTCGCGCATCAGGAAGAAGGCGAACGCCGCCGGCACCGCGGCCAGGAGCCAGAGGAGCTGCGGCGCGCGGAAGGCGATCATGCGCATCCTCGATCTCGAGGGCCCCTCGCCCCGCGCAGCGGGGAGAGGGTGGACCTGAGCGTAGCGAAGGGCCGGGTGAGGGGCCGCCCCTCATCCGCCGCTTCGCGGCACCTTCTCCCCGCGAGCGGGGAGAAGGACACTGGGGGTTTCATGCCGAAAGCTTCTGCCAAAGCGTCTCCCCGGAAAGCAGCGCCAGCGCGAAGACCGCCATCCCGCCCGCCAGCGGCGGGAGGTACAGCTCGTCGATCTTCTCGCTCTTCGGCGCGTTCAGCCGCGTCTTCTCCAGCTTGTCGATGCGATCGAGGATGGCCTCCATCGCGCGCGCGTCGGTGGCGCGGAAGTACTCGCCCCCGGTCGACTTGGCGATGGCGGTGAGCGACTCCTCGTCGATGTCGGCGCGCACGATCTGGTAGGTCGTCACCACCTCGCCGGTGAACGGGTCCTCGCGCTTGAGCGGGATCGGCACCGGGCCGCGGCTGCCGACGCCGATGGTGTAGACCTTGATCCCGAACTTCGCCGCCAGCGCCGCCGCGGTGCGCGGCTCGATGGAGCCGGCGTTGTTCACGCCGTCGGTGACCAGGATGATGATGCGGCTGCGCGACTTCGACGTCCGCAGCCGGTTCACCGACGTGGCGATGGCGTGGCCGATGGCGGTGCCGTCCCCGTTCTCCCCCACCTCCGCGCGATCGAGAATGGCCTCGGCCACGTCGCGGTCGTAGGTGATCGGCACGCGCGTCGCCGCGCGGACGCCGAAGGTGACGATGCCGATGCGGTCGTCCTGCCGCTTGGAGATGAAGTCGCCGATCAGCTCCTTGGCCACGGAGAAGCGGTTGCGCGGGCGGAAGTCCTCCGCGGCCATCGACCCCGAGGCGTCGAGGGCGATGACGATGTCGATGCCGAAGCGATCGTTGGAGGCCATGCGCATCACGCGCTGCGGCCGCGCCAGCGCCACGATCATCAGCAGCGCGGCGATGACCTCCAACGCGAACGGGAGGATGGCGAAGCGCGCGCGCAGCGGCGTCTTCGGCGCGACGAGCGCCAGCGACGAGACGGTGAAGGAGGCGAAGCGACTCCGGCGATCGCGGATCAGCAGCGCGATGCGCGCGATGACGGCGATCGCCAGGAGAAGCCACCACGGATTGGCGAAGCGGATCACGCCCGCCCCTCGTCATCGCGAGCGTCAAGGTCCGCATGCGCGCCGCCCGCCCACGCAGGTCCCTCGCTCACGCTCGGGATGACGGCGAGGGCGCGCGCTACCAGCGCGCGAAAATCGGCGGCCACGGCTCCCCACGGCGAGAACTTTTCCAGATCCCCCTGCCGCAGCACCTCGGCCACCGTCGGATCGTCGCAGCGCGCCAGCAGCTCGCGCGTGGTGAGCTCCATGCCGAGGCGCGGGTCGGTCGCCGCGAGGTAGCGTCGGGTGGCGTCGGCCAGCGCGGCCCAGCTGCGCGCGGCCATCACGCTGCTACGGAAGCGTTCCACCGGATCGATGACGATCTCCGGCTTCGCGATGCGGCGCCGCGCCAGCAGCACGACGGCGATCCAGGCGGCGATGGCGGCGACGGCCGCGACGCCGATGGCGATGAACGGCGCGCGCGGATAGGTCTCGGCGCGCGGCGGCTTGAGCGGCGCCGGCTGCAGCTTGTCGTTCGGCGGCAGCACCGAATGGATGGGGATCATCACCTCCTCGCCGCCGCTCGTGCGCAGCGTGAAGGTCTTGGCCTCGAAGGTGCGGACGATCACCTGGTTGCCGCGCTGCGCCACCACCTCGTACTCCTTCGCCGGCTGCACGGTCACCGGCGCCGGGAAGGTGACGGTGATCGGATCACCGACGGTGGGGCGCGCGGGGGTGAAGGTGATGGCGGCGAGCAGCGCGAGGGCGATCATCGTTCCCGGAAGAATCGCAACAGGTCGCGGTCGTACGGCATTGCGGTCGAGACTTCGAGATGATCGACGCCGGCGGAGCGGAAGCGGCGCTGGAGCTGCTGCCGGCGCGCGGCGGCGCGGCGCTCGACGTCGGCCTTGCCGAGGTGGACCAGGCGGGCGGCGTTCGTCTCGGCGTCGGTGAGGTAGGCCAATCCGGCTTGCGGGAAACGCTCCTCGCGCGGGTCGGTGATCGTCAGGGCCACGACGTCGTGCCGCCGGTTGAGCCGCTTCAGCGTCCGCTCGAAATTGAGGTCGAGAAAGTCGGAGAGGACGATGAGCACCGCGCGCCGGGCGCTGACGCGCTCCATGAAGCGGCCGGCGCCGTCAAAGTCCGCGGCGCCGGACGTGCCCCGCATCGCCGCGTCGACCGCGGCGCGGACGATCACCTGCGCGTGCGCGCGTCCGCGCCGCGGCGCGATGTAGGTGCGCGTGGTGCTGGAGAAGAGCAGCAGGCCGATGCGGTCGGAGTTCTGCACGGCGGAGAAGGCGAAGACCGCGGCCAGCTCCGCGGCGATGTCGCACTTGCGCCAGTCGACCGAGCCGAAGCCCATCGAGCCGCTGACGTCGACGGCGACGATGACGGTGAGGTCGCGCTCCTCGATGAACTCCTTGACGTGCGGCGTCCCGCTGCGCGCGGTGACGTTCCAATCGATGGTGCGGATGTCGTCGCCCGGCTGGTACTCGCGCACCTGCGAGAACTCGATGCCGCGGCCGTGAAAGGCGGAGTGGTAGTCGCCCGCGAAGCCGGCGCGGATGAGGCGCGCGCTCACCAGCTCGAGGTCGCGGACGCGGCGTGTGAGCGGGGCGCGATACTGCGGCGGGCGCCTACGGAACGGCCACACTATTGAGAACCTGCTCGATCACGTTGTCCGCGCCGACGTTCTCCGCCGCGGCCTCGTAGCTGAGGACGATGCGGTGGCGCAGGACGTCGGGGGCCACCGCCTTCACGTCCTCCGGCACCACGTAGGCGCGTCCCTGGATGAAGGCGAAGCCCTTGGCCACGTGCGCCAGCGCGAGCGTGGCGCGCGGCGACGCGCCGAAGGAGATCAGCGGCGCCAGCGACGGCAGCTTGAACTCCGCCGGCCGCCGCGTGGCGGCGACGAGCTGCACCGCGTATTTACTGATGCGGTCGTCGACGTGCACCGACGCCGCGAGGTGCGCGATCTCCTGGATGGCGTCGATGGCCAGCACCGGCCGCACCGCCACCGGCGGCCGCGTCGGGTCGAGGTAGAGCGCCAGCATGCGCGATTCCTCATCCGGCGACGGATAGCCGACGTGCAGCTTCATCACGAAACGATCGACCTGCGCCTCCGGCAGCGCGTACGTCCCCTCGTGCTCGATCGGATTCTGCGTGGCGATGACCACGAAGGGATCGGGCAGGCGATACGAGGTGTCGCCGATCGTGACCTGCCGCTCCTGCATCGCCTCCAGCAGCGCCGACTGCACCTTCGCCGGCGCGCGGTTGATCTCGTCGGCCAGCACGAGGTTGGCGAAGACCGGACCGAAGCGCGGCGTGAACGACTGCGTGGCGGGGTTGAGGATCAGCGTGCCGGTGACGTCGGCCGGCAGCAGGTCGGGGGTGAACTGGATGCGGTGGAACGAGGCCTCGATGGCGCCGGCAAGCGTCTTCACCAGCAGCGTCTTGGCCAGGCCGGGGACGCCTTCGAGCAGGACGTGGCCGCGGATCAGCAGCGCGATGATCAACCGGTCGACCACCGCCTCCTGCCCCACCACCGCCCGCCCGACCTCGGCGCGCAGTTTGGCGATGACCTCGTGCGCCGCGGCGATCTGCGAGGCGACCGCGCTGGAGTCCAGTGTGGTGGTCATCGCTCAGAGCACCGCGTCGATCTTGGCGCGCAGCTTCGGGTCGGCGATGGCGCCGACCACGCGGTCGACGACCTTGCCGTCCTTGAAGAGGAGGAAGGTGGGGAACGACATCACTGCCTGGCGCATGGCCAGTTCCTGTTCCTTCTCCGCGTCGACGGAGAAGACGGCGAGGCGGCCGGCGTAGTCGGCGGCGATGCGCTGCACGATCGGCAGCATCGTCTTGCAGGGGGCGCACCATTCGGTGCTGAAGTCGACGAGCGCCACGCCCTTCGCCGTGGCCGTCCCGAATTCGTTCGCGGTCAGTTCTTTCATGGCGCACAACGCTAACATGCATGGGGAACGACGTCATCCTGAGCGAAGCGAAGGATCTTGGGTTCGATCGGCGCTGATCGAGCCGAAGATCCTTCGCTTCGCTCAGGATGACGGGAACACCTGATGGCTCCCAAAAAGAAATGGGGACAAAACTTCCTCCGCAACCGCGGCGCGGTGGCGCGGATCGTCGAGGCGGTCGAGGCGCCGCCGGACGAGCTGATCCTGGAAATCGGGCCCGGCGAGGGGGTGCTGACCGAGGAGCTGGCGAAGCTGCCGAATGACGTGGAGGCGATCGAGATCGATCCGGAGCTCGCCGCGCAACTGCGCGCGCGCTTCGGCGAGCGCGTGGCCATCCGCAACGAGGACGCCACCGACGCCCCCCTCCCCGCCCGCCCGTACCGCGCGGTGGGCAACCTGCCGTACAACGTCGGCACGCCGATCCTGCGGCGCGTCATCGCCGGCGGCAGCTGGCGCCGCGCGGTCTTCATGCTGCAGAAGGAAGTCGCCGACCGGCTGGTGGCCAAGCCGCGCGACGAGCCGTACGGCTACCTCACCCTCTACACGCAGCTCTTCGCCCGCGCGCGCATCCTGATGACCCTCGACCCCGGCTCGTTCCACCCCCGCCCGAAGGTGCGCAGCGCGGTGGTGGTCCTCGACCCCGACCGCAAGCCGTTCGCCAACGAGGCGATGCTGGAGCTGATCAGCGCCGCCTTCCGCATGCGCCGCAAGAAGCTGGTGAACAACCTGACGACTTACGACCGCGCGCAACTGATTCAGGCGATGGAGCGCCTGGAGCTGAATCCCGACGCTCGGGCGGAGGAGCTGTCGCTCGACGACTTCGCGCGGCTGGCGGGGCAAATGTAGGACGGGCTTCAGCCCGTCTACTCTCCGTGGATCCCGCCTCCCCGAGGTACGTTATCCCCGTGTGGAACCAGCGCGCCTACCGCCGCCACCTGCCCCATTTCCAGAATCGAGACCGCACATACCTCGTGACCTTCGTGACGCACAATCGATGGGTCCTGCCGAATGTTGCTCGTGATATCGCCCTGGCCGAGGTCGTTCGCCATCACGAGCAAAGCGCTTTCATTCTGACGTGTGTGGTAATGCCCGAACATGTTCACGTCGTCATGCAACCGATCGAGAGCGCGTTGTCCGAGATTCTGCGGCTCATGAAGGGACGATCTTCGCGCGCGATCAACCTGGCGCTGCAACGCTGTGGGAGCGTGTGGCAGCAGGAATCGCACGATTATCAGATTCGGACGGCGGAATCGCTGGTCAGGAAGTGCGACTACGTTGCGATGAACCCGATGCGGAAGGGGCTTTGTTCGTCCGTCGACGAGTGGCCTTGGCTCTTCAGGTGGTGGACAAAACGGACGGGCTGAAGCCCGTCCTACATTGAGCCCGGCGCGTCACGTTCCTGCAGATAAGATTTGCCAAGTTTCCGAAACTTCTGCATTCTGCGCGCTGCACACTTCTGCATTCCGACAGCCCGGAGGAACCTTCTTGTCCCGAATCGCCATCGCGTTATTTGTCTCTCTCCTCGCCCTCCCCGCCCTCGCCGCCACTCCCTGCGCCCTCGAGATCTCGCTCACCTGCACCTCGGGGAACTGCACCTCGATCACGCGCAACGTCGGGACCACGGCCTGCACCGGCACGTACATCTCCATGCTCTTCAGCGAGCGGCCGCAGACCCTCGTCTCCGGCTTCACCAACAGCCTCGGTCTGGAGACCTGCTTCGACTCCACCAGCTTCCCGGTCGAAGTGGGCGGCGCGTTCGCCTTCTGCTTCGGCGAGAGCTCGCTCGCGCCGGGTGCGTCCTTCACCGCCAACGGCACCGT
>Ga0157377_10000039_pt1 | contig 112711 bp, 106 predicted proteins | sample M55metaG_FD_121116 | JGI IMG/M metagenome (GOLD analysis project Ga0157377, IMG submission 121116) | Miscanthus rhizosphere microbial communities from Kellogg Biological Station, Michigan, USA - M5-5 metaG | ecosystem: Host-associated > Plants > Roots > Rhizosphere > Soil | place: USA... | reverse complement strand
TTCTCTTGGCCCTTCGACAACTCGGCGTGCCGCCATCCTTGCTTCAGCGTGTCACCAGGCTCTTCTTGGACCTCGTCGTCACCCCAACCTGCTCACTCCGCGCTCATCGCCTCGCGTCAACGTGAACGGAGCTCAAACTGAAAATTGCAGGCCCGACTGAGTATCACACCCTCAGCCTTCGCGATTGACCTAAGCTCTTGATCCTGCGGAGTTTTCCGCGAAATCGGTGGTCCCGCCGACAGGAATCGAACCTGTATTTGCCGCTTAGGAGGCGGCCGTTCTATCCATTGAACTACGGCGAGGGCGGGCGGATTTTGGCATGAGCTGGGGCAGGGTCTTCGCGGCGGGGGCCGCCGTATCGCTCAGACCGCCTCACTGCCACCGCCAGGTCCAGATCAGGTCCACCGAATTGTCCGCCCCGGTCTGGGCGCGCAGCGTGAAGCGCTGGGCGATGCGGTAGATCAGCTGCCAGGTCCCTGTCGTCGCATTCAGGCTGCGTTCATACCCGACGTACCAGCGCCGCGAGAGCTGCTTGCCGAGCGAGATCACGGTTTCGCGAACTTCGCCTTCGGTCTGGCGCAGCGACACGTCGTCCAGCCCGATGGCCTTGGTGAACTGGTCGCTCACGCCGCCGCCTTCGCCGGCCAGGAGCGCCAGCGCCGCGCGTTGCAGCAAGGCAGTGTCGGTGCGGCCGAGGCCGTCGCTCGCACGGCCGAGCACCAGCCACGAGAGCTTGTCCATTTCCGACAGCTCAGGCTCGGAGAAGAGCCGGATGCGCGGGTTCAAGGCCGTGCCGCTCACCTGCACGCCCACGCGGACGTCGGTGTTCGGCCGCGTCGCCTCGATGTCCAGCCGCGGGTTCTCGGGCACGCCGATGAAGGTGATCAAGCCGCGGTCGATGGTGAGCTTCTGGCCATAGGCGGCGTAGGTGCCGTCCACGGCGCGCACCGTGCCGTTGATGGCCAGGCGGTTGTTGGGCGAGCTGATGTGCAGGTCGCCGCGCAAGCCAGTGTCGATGCCCCGGCCGCGCAGCCGCAGCCGCTCGCCCAGGCCGACGTCGATGCTCAGCTTGAGCGTGTGGCCCGGTGCCGGGTTGGCGCTCGGTGCAGCCTCGGCGGCATCGGGCTTGCCGCGCACCACCTGCACGTCGTCGGACAGCCGCGGCGCGTCCGAACGCGTGAAGTCGAACAGGCCTTCGTCGATGCCGAACTTGCCGTCCAGCGCCAGGGTTTCGCGGTCCAGCTGCAGCTGCGCCTCGCCGCTCGTGACGATGCGCCGGTCCACGCGGCCGAGCAGCTGGAACTTGTCGGCCTTGAGCTTGAGCACCGCGCGTGGTGCCGCACCGAGCGCCGCGTTGCCTTCGAGCGCCACCGTGCCGTTGCCCGCGCGCGCGGTGAAGTGGTCGATGCGTGCCGTGGCGCCTTGCAGCGTGATCGCGATGTCGCCGTCGCTCACGTTCACGCCCTCGATGAAGTTGCGCACGCTCAGGGCGCTGCCGCGCAGCTCGCCGGTGTATTCGGGCGCGCCGAACTTGCCGCCGATGGACGCGCCGATGTGCACCGCGCCGTTCAGCCGCCACCCAGCGGGCACCCACGGCCCCCAGGTGCCGAGGTTGGCCACTTGCACCTCGAGCACGCCCTGGATGGGGGTGTCTGGCGCGGGCCAGGTGGCCTGCGGCGTGCTGTGCGCGATGACGGCGCCCGCCGCCACGCCCAGCGTCTTGCCGGCCAGGCCCTGCGTGAAGCTCCAGACGCCGTCGTGCGCGTCCAGGCCCAGCCGCAGGTCGGTCAGGCCCAGCAGCTGCGTCTTGCCGGTTTCATCGGTCACCGAGAGGTCGCCCGCCTGCCGCTCGAGGACGATGTCGGCGGTGAACACCGGCGCGCTCTTGAGCTTCACATGGCCGACGACGGTGAGGTCACCGCCCCAGCCGAAGTCGGGTTGTGCGCGCTGCAGGAAGGGCGCCATCGGCACGGGCTCCAGCTCCGCCTGCGCGTCAATCTGCGCAGGCTGGTTGCCCACGCCTGCCTGCCAGGCGATGCGGCTCCAGCGCAGCGCGGCGCCCAGCAGCGTCGCGCGTCCGGGCTGCACCACCACGCGCATCGGGCCGCCGGCGAACTGCGCTTCCACGCCGACGTTGCGCGTGCGGACCAGCGGCCGCACGTTGGGGTCGTCGCTGCGCAGCTCCAGCAACTGCAGCGTGCCGCGCCAGCCGGCCCACTGGCCCTTGTTGACGGCACCGCGTGCGCCCGTGGATTCGAACGCGCCGCCGTCGGCCACCAGCGTGGCGATGGTGCGCTGGTTGCGCGCCGCGCCGGGGGCCGTGCTCGGCGCGGAGGCATTGGGGCTGCGCACCTGCAGCGCGTCGGTCCAGGCGGGCGGCAAGGCCTTGGTGTCGCCGCGAAGCTCGAGGTGATGGGAACGCATGGTGCCCTTGAGCGTGAGCTGCGCGCCCTCGATCGGCGGCGTGCCCTTGAAGAGCGCCTGCGAGAACGACACCTGCGTGACCGAGGCCTGCACGTCGACCACCGCATCGGCACTGCTCGCCGTCTTGCTGTCCATCTGCCAGCGCGCCTGCGCCGACTGCACCTGCGTCTGGCCCACGCGCAGGTCCTTCGCATCGAACTGGCCTTGCGTGCTCATGACAGGCCAGCGCCCCGCGACATGCGCCTTCGCGGTGAGCGAGCCCGCCAGGGCCGATTCGCCGGCGGGCGCGGCCCCCAGCTTCCACAGGGGCGCAAGCCGGTTCAGCGCCGGCGCGGCGATGTTCAGGTCCCACTGGTCGCCGGCGCCGTTGCGGCTTGCGCTCAGGCGTCCGTCGAGCTCGACGCGGTTGCCGCCGGCGTCGAGCCTGGCCTGCGCGCTGGCGGTGCCGCCTTCCGTGCTGCGCAGCGAGATGTCGCCCGTGATCGGCACGCCCGCGAGCACGCTGTTGGCGATGCTGGTGCTCGCGCGGCCGCGCAGTGCCGAGAGCCGGTCGATGGCCGCCGCGGACGCGCCGAGCATGGGCACGGCGAGGTCGAAGTCCGCTTTCGCGTTCAGGCGGTTGGGCCCCTTGCGCAGCGGCGAATCGTCCGCGCCCGGCCACCACGGCGCCGGGTCGAAATCGACGAGCTGCGCCTGGCCTTTCAGCTGCCACGGCGCTGCATCGGCCGCATGCGTGGCCGTGCCGGCGAAGGTCGCGTTGGCGCCGCCGATGCTCGCCTTGGCTGAGCGGATGTCGATGCGGCGCAGCGTCCAGCTGCCGTCCACGGCGAGTTGCGCATGGCGCTGCGCGGCCTTGCCGGGCAACTGGCCCGACAGCTCGGTCTTCAGGTCAACCTTGGCCTGCTCGATGGGGCCGCCGAAGCCGCTGCCCTTCGCGGCAAGAGGCCCCGACAGCACCACATTCGCCGCGCGTGCGTCCAGCGTCGAGGGGGACAGCGCATCGAGCGTCGCATCGAGCGACCATTGCGACGGCGTCCACTGCCCGCGGGCGTCGATGCGACCCCCAGCCTGCTGCTTCGTGCCGACCTGCACGAGCGCGCGCCGCAGGTCGATGGTGCGCGGGTCGTCGGGCCGCGCACGGACCTCGACCGACAGCGAGCGAACCGGCAGGCGGGTTTCGTTCCATCGGCCGGCTTCGTCGTTGCGCAGCTCGGCGGTGATGGACGCGGGCTGGTCGAGCCCGCTCGTCGCGGCGGATGCGGCACCGCTCAGCGACGTCACCGGCAGCCCGCCGTGCAGTGCCGACAGGTCCAGCGCCTTGACCTGCGCCTGCAGATCGCCGAGCGGCCAGGCGGCGAAGGGCTTCAAGGTCGCCTGCAGGTCCAGCGACTGCTCGGGGCGGGATGCGACCGGCGTCGCACGGATCGCGGCCTGCAGCTTGGGCTGCTCCAGCGGCCCGGCCAGCACGGCGCTTGCCTTCCATGCCGGCACCGTCGTCTTGCCGGCGGCGTCGAGCAGTGCATCCTGCGACACGTCGAGCCGCGTTTCCAGCGCAAAGGGCCGCTGAGTGGCGATGCGCGCCGAGCCGGACGCCTTGAGCTTGTCCCACGCGAGCGAGAGCTGGTCCACGCGATGCAGGCCGCCGTGCTCGTCCCCCAGGTGCAGGCGCGCCTGCAGGTCGCGCAGCGGCTTGTCGCCAAGCGCGGCCATCTGCAGCTCGCCGATGTGGACGAGCGCTACGTCCAGCTCCAGCGGCAGCGTCAATTGCGCCGGGAGCTTGGGTGGGGCTTTCTTGCCCTGGCTTTCGGGCAGCAGCACATCCACGTGCTGTGCATGCAGCTCGCTCATCACCACCCGTGTCTGGTAGGCCGTCCACGGCGCGCGCTCCAGGCGCATGCCGTGCCAGCCTGCCTTGAGCAGCACCACCTTGCCGCCGCCGGGAATGTCGAACTCGATGCGGTCGGCCTCGTAGTCGCCCCAGATCGTGCCGCGGCCGCCTTCGAGCTTCAAACCCGGCAGCTTCGACAGCACCCAGGCCGAGCCGGCATCGGTGCGCACCGACCACCACAGCCCGCCGCCCGCGGCGACGAGAAGCAGCACGAGCAGGATGACCAGCGAGCCGATCACCCAGGCGATGCGCCGGCGCCAGCGGTACTTGGCCGGCAGCGGCGGTTCGGCAGCGGGTGGGGGCGGCGTGTCGTCCAGGCTCATCGCATCCGCCTCAGAAGGCCACGCCCACGCTCATGTGCACGCGCGTCTTGTGCACCTGCTGCCCATAGGCCAGGTCCAGCCGCAAGGGGCCGACGGGGCTGCGCCAGCGCAGGCCAACGCCGTAGCCGACGGCGGGGTGCAGCTCGCTCCATCGGTCGGCGGACTGGCCGGCATCGATGAACGCGGCCCACTGGAAAGCAGGCCGCTTGGGCGAGATGGGCCGCGCGATCTCGGCGCTGCCCGTCCACAGCACGTGGCCGCTGGTCACCACGCCGTCGACGATGGGGCCCAGCGTCCGATAGGCATAGCCGCGCACGGATTCGTCGCCGCCCGCGCGAAAGAGCAGGGTGTCGGGGACGCCCACGCGCTGGCGCGCGAACACCTGGCCGGCTTCGGTGCGAAGGGTGGCGTACCAGCTTCCGACCGGCCGGTACCAGGTGAGGCGCCCCCACGCGCGGGTGAACGGGCCACGGCCTTCGGTCAGGCCCTCCTCGGTGATGTCGCGGCCCTTCGCGTAGCCGGCGGCGGTCTGCAGCGACAGCGTGAGGCCCTTGGTCGGCAGCAGCACGCTGTCCACGTGGCGCCAGATCCAGTTGTAGTTGAGCGATGCGGCATCGCTGCTCGCCGCGCCTGCCGCCGTCTCGAGGTTGGAGTGCGTGAGCTCCGCGTAGTACAGCCGCTCGATGTGCGGCGTGTCCTGCGCCCGGCCCACGCGCGCGCTCCAGGACTTGCGGATCTCGCTGGCCGACTCCAGCCGCTCCGCGCTGCCCGACACCAGGTTGCGGTACAGGCCTTCAAGCGGATGCGAGGTCAGCTCACCTTCCCAGGCAGTGCGCTTGGGGCCGAGCTCGATCTTGTTCTTGGCGATCCACGGCTGGCCGAAGACCCTGCGGTGCAGGTGTTCCAGCGTCAGCCGCTGGCCGGTGTTGGCGCTGTAGCCCACGCCCACGGTGGCCGCCTGCAGCGGCAGCTCCTTCACGCGGATCAGCACCGGCGCCGCGGCGGCCTTGGTGGGGTCGGGGTCGATCTCGATCACCGCGCCTTCGAAGAGCCCGACCTTCACCAGCCGGTCCTGGTAGTCCAGCAGCAACTGCTCGTTGTAGGCCTGGCCGGGCGCGAAGGTGGTGAGCCGGCGCACGTCCGATTCGCCGTAGCGCTGCAGGCCTTCGATGCTGATGGCGCCCATGTGGAACAGCGGGCCGCTGTCGGCCAGCACGCTCAGCGTGACGCGGTTGGTCTGGGCGTCGACCTTGGCGCTCGTGCTCACGGAGGTGGCCGCGGGGTAGCCTTCTGCGCGCAGCTGCGCGAGCAGCAGGTTCTTGGCTTCGTTCCAGGCGGCTTGCCGGAACGGTTCGTCGGCCTTCAGTCCCCAGCGCCGGCGCAAGGCGGCGAGCTCGACCACCGCGTCTTCGTCGTCGGCCTGCACCAGCGTCTGCAGCTCGCCGCGCACCTCCACCGACCACTTCTCGATGATGGCGCGCGCGCCGGGTTCCACATGCATGCGAAAGCGCGGCGTGCCGTCGGCATTCGTCTCGCGCGTGACGCGCACCTCGGCGTTGAAATAGCCCTCGGTCTCCAGCAGCGTGCGAGCCTGCGCGGGCGCGGCCGCCGCGATGCGATCGAGCTCGACGGTGCTGATGCTGTCGGTGGCCGGGGCGTTCTGGAATCGCGAGAGGTCGAGGTAGGTCTGCAGAAGTTTGCGCAGGTCGCCCGGAGCCTCGATGTCCAGCGAATACACGGCCCGCTCGGCACTTGCCTCGGCGGCGGGTGCAGTGTCCTTCTTCGAGAAGAAGGGCAGGCTGGAACAGCCTGCCAGCAGCGCCACGAGGGCCGCCGCGACCAGGGTCGATGCGAGCGCGCGCCAGCTCATTTGCTGAGCAAGCGCATCGCCCCTTCCAGCCCCTGCAGCGTGAGCGGAAACATGCGCTGGTTCATCAGCTGCTGGATGACGGCGATGCTCTGCCGGTAACCCCACACGCCCTGCGGCTCGGGGTTGATCCACGCGAATTTCGGGAACGCATGCGTGAGCCGTTGCAGCCATTCGGCGCCGGCTTCTTCATTGTTGTATTCCACGCTGCCGCCGGGCTGCAGGATCTCGTAGGGGCTCATCGTGGCGTCGCCGACGAAGATCAGCTTGTAGTCCTTGTTGTACTTTCGGATGATGTCCCAGGTCGGGAACTTCTCGCTGTAGCGGCGGCGGTTGTTCTTCCACATGAAGTCGTAGACGCAGTTGTGGAAGTAATAGAACTCGAGGTGCTTGAACTCGCTCTTGGCGGCCGAGAACACCTCTTCCACGCGGTGGATGTGCTCGTCCATCGTGCCGCCCACGTCCATGAGCAGCAGCACCTTCACCTTGTTGTGCCGCTCGGGCACCATCTTGATGTCGAGGTAGCCGGCGTTGGCGGCGGTGGAGCGGATGGTGTCGTCGAGGTCGAGTTCTTCTTCTGAACCCTCCCGCGCGAAGCGGCGCAGGCGGCGCAGCGCGACCTTGATGTTGCGCGTGCCCAGTTCAAGCGTGTCGTCGTAGTCCTTGTAGGCGCGCTGGTCCCAGACCTTCACCGCGCTCTTGTTGCGGCCCTTGTCCTGCCCGATGCGGATGCCCTGCGGGTTGTAGCCGTAGGCGCCGAAGGGCGAGGTGCCGCCCGTGCCGATCATGCGGTTGCCGCCTTCGTGGCGTTCCTTCTGCTCCTCGAAGCGCTTCTTCAGCGTCTCCATCAGCTCGTCCCAGCCCATCTTCTCGATGGCGGCTTTCTCTTCCGGGCTGAGCTCCAGTTCGAGCTTCTTCTGTAGCCATTCGAGCGGGATGTCCTGCGTGAAGTCGGTGAGCATCTCCACGCCCTTGAAGTAGGCGGCGAAGGCGCGGTCGAACTTGTCGAAGTTGGCCTCGTCCTTCACCAGCGAGGTGCGCGCGAGGTAGTAGAACTTGTCGACCGTGGGACCGCCCTCGTCGTCGATGACGCCTTCCTTGATGGCTTCGAGCAGGGTCAGGTATTCCTTGACGGACACCTTGAGCTTGGCCGCCCGCAGGGTGAAGAAGAAGTTGATCAGCATGGGGTCACCGGTCGGGCGAGGATACACGCCAAAACATCCCCCTGGCGTCACGGTCGTTACGAGGGGCGACAATGCGCCGGTGCCTCCGTTCTCCACCACCGAATTCGCGTTCCTGATGGTTGGCTGCCAGCAGGCGGTGCTGGCGTTCGGCTGGCTGGCGGCGGCGGGCTTGCTGCCGCAGACACGCCGTCCGATGCTGTGCTGGGCGCTGCATGCGGGCCTGAGTTCGCTCGGGCTGGTGGGCTTCGTCGCCGCGACGCGGCAAGGCGATGAGTTCACGCGGGCAGCGGCCAACCTGTGCATGCTGGGCGCGATGATCGCCCTGCAATGGGGCGTGCGCCTCTTCGTGCGTCGCGCCAATGCCTGGCGCTGGCATGCGGCGGCCGTGCTGGTGGCTCTCGCCGTCACTTGGTACGGCCTGGACCCGGCGCACGGCGCGGTGCGCATCGCCACCATCTCGGCGCTGCTGGCCGTGCTGAGCTTTTTCACGGCCTGGGACATGCAGCTGGCCGCGCGCTGGAAGCTGGACTGGCGCTGGCGGCTCATGCTGTCGGTGCCGATCGTGCTGGTCGGCCTGGTGTTCGCCGCCCGTGGCGTGAAGGCGCTGGTCGACCCCTCCATCGCGGTGTCCTATGTCATGGCCAACAGCGCCCTCAACGCCGGCTCGGCCATGGTCTACCTCGTGGTGGCGCTCGCCTTCCAGCTCACGCTGGTGGCGCTGGTGGTGTCGCAGTTCGTCACCGAGCTGACCGAGGCCTCGCGCTTCGATGCGCTCACCGGCACCTTGAACCGCCGTGCGGTGGAGGAGGTGCTGGATGCCGAGGTGCTGCGTTCGCGCCGCCTGAAGGAAGTGTTCAGCGTGCTGATGATCGACGTCGACCACTTCAAGGACATCAACGACCGGCACGGCCATGCCGCCGGCGACCGCGGCCTGCAGCACCTGGGCACGTTGTTCACCACGCAGCTGCGCGAGATCGACCGGGTCGGGCGCTACGGCGGCGAGGAGTTCGTCGTGGTGCTGCCGGGCACCTCGATGGCCGAGGCCCGCCTGCTGGCCGACCGGCTGCGAGAGCGGATCGAGGCCCTGCCGCTGCGCTGGCAAGAGCGGCCCATCGTCCTCACCATCAGCGTGGGCCTCGCGCAATGGCAAGGCGATGAGGACGACGTGGCCCGGCTGCTGGCGCGCGCCGACGCGGCGCTCTACCGTGCCAAGCAGGCGGGTCGCAACCGGGTGATGTCGTCCGAGCTCAACGCGGCGTGAGGTCGCGCCTGCGGCGCCGGCGCCGCAGGTTCAACGCCTGGCCTGCGCCTTCAGCCAGTCGAAGAACTCGCCGTACCAGAGCTTCGAATTGCGCGGCTTGAGCACCCAGTGGTTCTCGTCGGGGAACCACACGAGCCGCGCATCCACGCCCCTGGCTTTCAGCGTGTTGTAGTAGGCCAGGCCCTGCTGGTCCGGCACGCGGTAGTCGAGCGCACCGTGGATGACGAGCGTGGGCGTCTGCATGGTCCGGGCGAAGGCATGCGGGCTTTGCGACTGCACCTTCTGCGGGTCGTCCCAGTACCAGGCGCCGAGCTCCTTCGCATGCCAGCCGAAGGCGTCGTCGCTGGCCATTGCCACCCAGTCGAAGCAGCCGGCATGGCAGACGTAGGCGTTGTAGCGGCCGGCCGGCACGTGGCCGTTCATCCACGCGACCATGTAGCCGCCGTAGCTGCCGCCGCTCGCGTACACGCGCTTCCTGTCGCACCAGCTGTGCTTGAGCAGCCAGTCGGTGCCGGCTTCCACGTCCTGCAGCTCGAGCTCGCCCCAGCGGTGCGTGATGCTGTCGAGGAAGGCCTGGCCGAAGCCGCTGGAGCCGTGGTAGTTGACGCAGGCCACCACGTAGCCCTGCGCCGCGAAGACCTGGTTGTTCCAGCGGTAGTGGAAGGTGTCGCCGCTGGCCGCATGCGGCCCGCCGTGGATGGCGTGCAGCACCGGGTACTTCTTCTTGCGGTCGAAGCCTGGCGGGTACACCACCCACATCTGCACCGGGTCGCCCTGCGCGCCTTGAAGGGTCACGTCCTCGACGGTGGCGGTGCGGAATTTCGCCATCAGCTCGTCGTTGAAGCGCTCGATGCGCTGCGGCGGGTGCGCGCCTTGTCGCGCCGTGACGCGCACGGGGTGGTCCATCGCATCGGCGGCGGTGACGATGACCTCGCCCGCCACGTCGAAGCCCTGCACCCAGCCGCCCGGCACGGCGACCTCCGCCTGCCGCGACGCGATGCTGAAGCGCCAGAGGTGGTTGCGTCCGCGCTCCTCGGCGGTGAAGAACACCGACTCGCCGTCGTCCGACCAGCGGATGGGGGCGTGCACCCGATGGTCCCAGTGCTCGCTCAGCAGTTCCCAGGCTTCGCCCGGCTGCACGATGGCCAGCCATTCGGGCATGGTGTGCTTGAGCCCTCGGTGGCTCGCGGTGAAGGCCACGGTCGAGCCGTCCGGGCTGTAGCGCGGCGCCTCGAAATCCCAGGCCTCGTCGAGCGCGAGCGTGGTGAACTTGCCGCTGCGCAGGTGCAGCTCGGCCAGCGCCTTGTTGTTGACGTTCTGCTTTTCCTTCGCGGGGTCGAAGGCGAAGACGATGCGTCCGCCGTCCGCGGAGATGTCGAAGCCGTGCGCATCGGGGTCGGCGCGCGCGAGTTCGAAGTCCGTGCCCTCGAAGAGGTCGCGCACGCGGCCGGTGGCCACGTCCAGCACGTGCAGGTGCGGCACGCGTCCCATCGGCAGGTTGCGGTCCCAGTGGCGGTACTGCGCCTCGCTGGTGACGTAGGCCGTCTCCTTGCGCTCGCTGAATTCCTTGTGCGCCTTGGCCTGCGCCTTGCTGCCCTTGAGCCCGGGCCACACCCAGCTGATGAAGGCGACGCGCTTGCCGTCGGGAAACCACTTGAACGCGTCGATGCCCGGCGCGAAGTTGCTCACGCGCTGCGCCTCGCCGCCGTCGGCCGCGATGACGTACAGCTGCGCCGTCTCGTCCTTGGATCCTTCCTGCTCGCGGCGGGCGACGAAGGCGATGCGGTCCCCCGTGGGCGACCAGGCGGCCAGGCCGTCCTTCTCGCCGCAGCTCGTGAGCCGCCGCGGCTTGCCGCCGAAGGTGGACAGCAGCCACAGGCTGGACGCGCTCTTGTTGGCGTCCATGTCATAGCGGGTGAGGGCGCACACGGCCTGCGCGCCGTCGGGCGACAGCGACACGCCGCCCACGCGCTCGATCTTCCACAGGTCGTCGACGGTCAGCAGGTTCTTCTTTGCCATTCGATTGCCAATCCGGTTGCCGATCAGCGCGGCCTTGTGAGCTGCCACTGCAGATGCGCCTTCACCTCCGGCCATTCGCCGGCGGTGAGGCTGTACATGACCGTGTCGCGCACCGTGCCGTCGCGGCGCAGGTGGTGATGGCGGATCACCCCGTCGCGCCGCGCGCCCAGCCGCTCGATGGCGCGCTGGCTGGCATGGTTGAAGTTGTCGGTGCGCCAGCCCACCAGCTTCGCGCCCAGCGTCTCGAAGGCGTGGATGAGCAGCAGCATCTTGGCGCAGGTGTTGACGTGCGTGCGCTGCGTGCGGCGGGCGTACCAGGTCCAGCCGATCTCGATGCGCTCCACCGCGGGCGCGATGTCGTGGTAGCTGGTGGTGCCGATGACGTCGCCGCTCGCGAGATCGATCACCGCGAAGGGCAGGCGGTGGCCTTCGGCCTGATGCTGGAGCGCTCGCTCGATGTAGCCGGCGGTGTCGGCGGGTTCGGGCACGCTCGTGTAGCGCAGGTTCCACAGCTCGCCGTCGGCCGCCGCGGCGAGCAGGCCGCCGAGGTGGTGCATCGAGAGGGGTTCGAGCCGGACGCGATCGTCCGAGAGGGTGACGGGTTCGACCGGCCGCATCGTCGCCGGGTCAGCGGTTGTGCCGCTGCATGAACACCAGCTTCTCGAAGAGCGACACGTCCTGCTCGTTCTTCAACAGCGCGCCTACGAGCGGGGGCACGGCGACCTTGTCGTCCTTGCTCTGCAGCGCCTCCAGCGGGATGTCTTCCGCCACCAGCAGCTTGAGCCAGTCCAGCAGCTCCGAGGTCGACGGCTTCTTCTTCAGCCCCGGCAGGTTGCGCACGTCATAGAAGTTCTTGAGCGCCGAGGCCAGCAGCTCCTTCTTGAGCTTCGGGAAGTGCACGCCGACGATGCTCTTCATCGTCTCGGCGTCGGGGAACTTGATGTAGTGGAAGAAGCAGCGGCGCAGGAAGGCGTCGGGCAGTTCCTTCTCGTTGTTCGAGGTGATGAACACCAGCGGCCGGTGCTTGGCGCGGATCAGCTCGCGCGTCTCGTACACGTAGAACTCCATGCGGTCGATCTCGCGCAGGAGGTCGTTCGGGAATTCGATGTCGGCCTTGTCGATCTCGTCGATCAGCAGCACGACAGGCTGGTCGGCCGTGAAGGCCTGCCACAGCACACCCTTGACGATGTAGTTGTGGATGTCCTTCACCCGCTCGCCGCCATCCACGTCGGCCAGCTGGCTGTCGCGCAGGCGACTCACCGCGTCGTATTCGTACAGCCCCTGCTGCGCCTTGGTGGTGCTCTTGATGTGCCACTGCAGCAGCGGCATGTTCATGGCGGCGGCCACTTCCTCGGCCAGCATCGTCTTGCCCGTGCCCGGCTCGCCCTTGATGAGCAGCGGCCGTTTCAGCGTCGCCGCGGCATTGACCGCCAGCATCAGGTCATCGGTGGCAACGTAAGTCTGTGAGCCCGTGAACTTCATGGCGCAAAGGCGAAGAGGGGATCGATCCAGTATAGGGGCAGCAGGCAGACCCAACATGGCACCAAGGCGTCACGCCAAGGGAGCGCCGAAGCGAAGCGACCGGCCCCATCAAGCCACGCCCGCGGGACCGGCTCCGCCGGCCCGCTGGGTGGCGCCCCTTGGGGGCAGGAGCGAAGCGACTGGGGGGCCAACAGTCCTCGACTGGGGGGCCATATACAATCCTGCGTTGCACTGAATTGCCCGCTTCTGGATCATGAGAAAACTGCTTGCTTCCGTTGCCGCCCTGATCGCCCTTGCGGGCTTCGCCGCAAGCGTTGCCGCCCAGACCGCCGTCACCGGCAGCGCAGCCGCCGGCGAGAAGAAGGCCGCGATGTGCATCGGATGCCACAGCATCCCCGGCTACCAGTCCAGCTTCCCCGAAGTGCACAAGGTCCCGATGATCGCGGGCCAGGGCGCCAAGTACATCCAGAGTGCGCTCAACGCCTACAAGGCCGGTGACCGCAAGCACCCGACGATGAAGGGCATCGCCGGCTCGCTGACCGACCAGGACATCGCCGACCTCGCGGCCTACTACGAGGCCCTGCCCACCGACAAGGCAACCCTGCCCGACACGCCCACCCACCAGCCGTCGACCGAAGTCGCCGAGCTGCTCAAGAAGGGCAACTGCGTGTCCTGCCACGGCCCCAATTTCAGCAAGCCCATCGACGGCGCCTACCCCAAGCTGGCCGGCCAGCACGCCGACTACCTGTACGTGGCGCTCAAGGCCTACCAGACCCAGAACAACCCGCAGGTCGGTCGCGCCAACCCGGTGATGGGCGGCATGGCCTCGGGCTTCACGCATGCGCAGCTCAAGCTGCTGGCCAACTACATCGGCTCGCTGGACAGCGACCTGCGTGTGGTGGCGCAGTCGCGCTTCAAGTCGAACGAGACGCACGTCAAGTGACCTTGCAGGCGCGCAGCGCCTGCAAGGTCATCCCGGCGAACGCCGGGATCCACGTGTGTGGGGATGCTCCTCCAAGGTCCACGCATCCCAACGTTCGCCGAATGACGGATATCCAAGAAAGGCCGCTGACCCCAGCGGCCTTTTTCATGCCTTGACCTTCCCATGATGGCAAGGCTGATACTGCCTGCATTCCCCGTATCGAGGCGTTGACCATGATCGAGCTCACCATTCCCGCCATGACCTGCGGCCACTGCGTGCGCACCGTGACCGACACCGTGCACCAGATCGATCCGAAAGCGACCGTGGACATCGACCTGCCCTCGCACCGCGTGCGCATCGAGTCGCAGCATGCACCGCAAGAGTTCAGGAAGGCCCTCGCGGACGAGGGCTACGAGCCGGCGGCCTGAGCCCGGCGCGGCCAATCACCACTGGCCGCACGGGGCATCGTTTCCCCGCGCACGCGAGGCGCGGTGCACTTCTACACTCGGCGGACTTTCAACGTCGCGGAGTTGTTCGAGATGAAGCATTCGCTGTCGGTCCTGTGCGTTGCCGCCACACTCGCTTTTTCCGCCCAGGCGCAGACCTTCAAGTGGGCCAGCGCGGGCGACATCCTGACCCTGGACCCGGTGTCGCAGAACGAGTCGTTCACCAACGTGATGAACGGCCAGGTGTACGAGTTCCTCGTCGCGCGCGACAAGAAGCTCAACATCGTGCCGCAGCTGGCCACCGAGTGGAAGCAGGACGGCCCGCTGAAGTGGACCTTCAAGCTGAGAAAAGGCGTCAAGTTCCACGACGGCCGCCCCTTCACCGCCGACGACGTGGTCTTCTCCGTCAACCGCTCGAAGGAAAAAACCTCGCAGATTGCCAACTACGCCAACGCGCTGGGCGAGCCGAAGAAGATCGACGACTACACGGTGGAGTTCAACCTCTCGCAGGTGAACCCCATCTTCCTCGAGCACCTGAACACGGTCTACATCCTGAGCAAGGGCTGGTGCGAGGAGCACAAGTCCGTGCATCCGCAGGACTTCAAGAACAAGGAAGAGACCTACGCCGCGCACAACAGCAACGGGACCGGCCCCTACATGCTGGTGTCGCGCCAGCCGGACGTGAAGACGGTCTACAAGCGCAACCCCAACTACTGGGGAAAGATCGAAGGCAACGTGCAGGACGTGGTCTACACGCCGATCAAGGCGGATGCCACGCGGCTGGCGGCGCTCATCTCCGGCGAGGTGGATTTCGTGCTGGACCCGTCGCCGCGCGACCTCGAACGGCTGCGCAGCACGCCGGGCGTGAAGGTCGTCGAAGGCCTGGAAAACCGCGTCATCTTCATAGGCATGGACCAGGCGCGCGACGAGTTGCTGTACTCGAACGTGAAGGGCAAGAACCCCTTCAAGGACGTGAGGGTGCGCCGCGCCCTGTACCAGGCGGTGGACATCGAGACCATCAAGACCAAGCTGATGAACGGCCAGGCCGTGCCCACGGGCGCCGTCGTGCCGTCGCCGCTGGGCGACTACAACGACCCCGAGATCGAGAAGCGCCTGCCCTTCGACCTCACCGCCGCGCGCAAGCTCATGGCCGATGCCGGCTATCCCGACGGTTTCGAGGTGACGCTGGACTGCCCCAACAACCGCTACGTGAACGACGAGCGCATCTGCATTGCCCTGGCCAGCATGTGGGCGCAGATCAAGGTGAAGGTGCGGGTCAACGCCATGCCCAAGTCCAACTACTTCCCCAAGCAGGAGAAACTGGACGTCTCGATGTACATGCTGGGCTGGGGCGGCTCCATCACCGACCCGGAGACCACCTTCACGCCCATCTACCGCAACCGCGGCGAGAACGGCGTGGGCGAATTCAACCGTGGCAACTTCAAGGACGACGAGCTGGATGCGCTCGCGGCCGCCTCGAGCAAGGAAGCCGACCCCGAGAAGCGCAAGGCGCTCGTCAAGAAGGTCTTCCTGCGGCACAACGAGATGGTCCACCACATCCCTCTGCACCGGCAGTTCATTCCGTGGGCGGCGCGGTCGAACGTGACGGTAGTGCACCGAGCCGACAACTGGCTCGAGACGCAGTGGGTGAATGTGGGGCCCCCCAGTCGCTAGCGCTCCTGCCCCCGAGGGGCGCCACCCTGCGGGCCGGCGGAGCCGGTCCCGCGGGCGTTGCTTGAAGGGCGGCTGCGGCCGTTGGCCGGCGGCCTCGCACGGTGGGGCTACCGGGCTTTGACGCCCAGCTTGAACGCAATCATCGCGCGCAGCTTGTTCGGCACCACCGGCTTGATCAGCAGGTGGAAGTCCTTCTCCTGCGCCTCCTTGTCGTGCCCCGTCATCGTGCTGCCGGTGACGACGATGGCCGGCACCTGCCTGCCGAAGCGCTCCCTCAATGCGACGATGGCCTCGACGCCGTTGCGGCCGTTCTCCAGTCGATAGTCGACGATCAGCAGGTCAGGCACCTTGGACTCGGCGGGTGAGGTGCGTGCCCATTCGGCGCTCGTTTCCACGCTGTCGAAAGACGCGATGCTCGCGCCCCATCCGCGCAGCAGGGCTTCCAGGCCGCTGCGCACCGCGGGCTCGTCTTCCACCACCACGATCAGCCGCCCTTCGAGCGTGAGACCCAGCGGCCCCTTGCCCGGCACCGCGGCGACCGCCGCCGGCACGGCCTTGCCGGGCGGCAGCTCAACGGTGAACACCGTGCCGTGGCCCGGCCGCGAACGGATGTTGAGCGGCGCGTCCATCAGGCCCGCCAGGCGCTTCACGATGGACAGGCCCAGGCCCAGCCCCTTGCGCTCGTGCGAGCCGACGACGTTGGAGCCGGGCACCTGGTAGAACTCGTCGAAGATGCGCGTCTGCTCGCTCTCGCTGATGCCGGGGCCTGTGTCCCACACCTGCAGCAGCACGCGGTCGCCGCGCTTGCGGCAGCCCACCAGCACCGTGCCGTCCTGCGTGTAGCGGATGGCGTTGGAGACGAGGTTGCGCAGGATGCGCTCCACCAGCAGCGGGTCGGCATGCACCATGTGCTTGCCGCCGCGCATCCGCAGCGCGAGCCCTTTCTCGAAGGCGGTGGGCTCGAAATGCAGCCGCAGCTTGCGGAAGATGTCGGCCATCTCGAAGTGTTGCGGGTTCACCGCCACGCCGCCGCTGTCGATGCGGGTGATGTCGAGCAGCTCGGAGAAGAGCTCCTCCAGCGCATCCACCGACGCGTTGATGCTGTTGACCAGGTGCGCCACCTCGTCGTCATGGCTCTTGTTGCGCAGCGCCTCGGCGAACAGGCCCATGGCGTGCAGCGGCTGGCGCAGGTCGTGGCTCGCGGCGGTGAAGAACTGCGTCTTGGCGCGGTTGGCCACCTCGGCCTCGCGCCGCGCGGCTTCGGCGGCCTGCTTTTCCAGGCGCAGTTGCGCGAGCAGCTCGTCGGCATGCAGCTTGAGGTCGATGACCCGTTCCAGCGCCTGCCGGTAGTTGCGCGCGAGCATCGTCGTGAGGCTCATGATGAGCAGCAGGATGCCCGCGAGCTGGTAGGCATAGACGGTGCCTTCGCTGGCGATGCGCGCGGCCAGCGGCGCCATCAGCAGGCTCGCGTAGGCGAGGAAGATGCGCGGCTGCGTCGCCAGCACGGGCACCGCCGCCACGCAGAAGGTGTAGATCAGCACGATCAGTCCGACCTGCTGGATGTTGTCTCCGTGCGGGTAGAAGATCCACGCCGTCGCGCCCCACAGCACGCCGGACGACAGCGTGCCGAGGTTGCTGTACAGGCGCCAGCGCTGCCAGTTCGCGAGCGTGTGCGGCGTGGCCCGCGCGAACTGCCGCGCCGTGAAGCCGCGCGCCAGCCAGATCGCGAAGAAGGCGGCCAGCCACGACAGCATCACGCCCATGGGCGTGATGGCCCAGTACAGCAGCGCGATCACGCCGGTGCCGGCCATGTAGCCGGCGAGCGTGGCGGGCATGTACTCGAAGACGCTGCGGACTTCGTCCGGCAGCGACGAGTGCTTGAGCTCGTCGGGAAGCTCGTCGGGCTCGCTGGGAGCGAGCGCGACCGGGAGCGCTGCCGGGCCGGCGCTCATGTCGTCTTGCGCCACGGCGCCGCGCTGCCCGGCTGCTGCTGCGACATCTGCCCCACCGCCAGCACCGCCTGCGTGCGCGAGCTGACGTTGAGGGCGCGCAGCACGGCGGCGACGTGGTCCTTCACCGTCTCCACCGACAGGCCCAGTTCGCGGGCGATGAGCTTGTTCGGGTGGCCCTTCAGCAGCAGGCCGAGCACGTCGCGCTGGCGCGGCGTGAGGCCCAGCGACTCGATGCTCTGCGCGGTCTGGAATTCGCTTTCCGACGCGCTGCGCCGCACGTTGTGCAGGCCCTGCGCCGAGTCGTCGGCGAAGTCGGCCGGCCGGTCGGCCGTGCCCATGGCCATGGGCGGGACGTAGATGCCGCCCGACATCACCATGTGCAGCGCCTCGAACAGCGTCTCGTTGGATGCGCGCTTGGGCACGAAGCCCATCGCGCCCTGGTCGATGGATCGGATGACGTCGCTCGTGCGGTCGCTGGCCGACACGATGACCACCGGCAGCGCCGGGTAGGCCGAGCGGAACTCGCTGAGCACGTCGAAGCCGTCGGCATCGCCCAGCTGCAGGTCCAGCAGCACGAGGTCGAAGTCGGCGGAGGCGGCCAGCGTCTCGCGCGCCGCCCGGGCGCTGCTCGCACCCACGACCGTCACATGGTCCCCCAGCCCCTGGATCACCGACTGCAACGCCGACAGGATCAGCGGATGGTCGTCGATCAGCAGCACCTTCATGGTCTCGTCCCCTGGTTGTTCAGGAGCGAAATGCTACGCGAGTGCGTGACTACAAGACGCCTACAAATCCGTGTGCGGCGCCTGTGCTATTGGCGAGCGGTGGCCAAGGCTCAGATGAACCGCCGCACGATCGACTCGGCCACGCACACCGGCTTGGGCGAGCCTTCGCGTTCCATCGTCACTTCCATGGCCATCTGCGCGCCGCCCTCGATGGCTTCGTAGGACAGGAGCTTGAAGCGTCCGCGCAGGCGGCTGTCGACGGGCACCGGCGCGGTGAAGCGCACGCGGTTCAAGCCGTAGTTGACGCCCATGCGCGAGCCGTCGATCTCGAAGGCGCCGGCGGCCATCTCCGGCAGCAGGCTGAGCGTGAGGAAGCCGTGGGCGACGGTGGCGCCGAAGGGGCCGGTGGCCGCCTTGGCCGGGTCCACGTGGATCCACTGGTGGTCGCCGGTGGCCTCGGCGAAGAGGTCGATGCGGCGCTGGTCGACGGTGATCCAGTCGCTCACGCCGAGCTCCTGTCCGACGAGGGCTTGCAGTTCAGCGATGGTGGCGAAGCGTTTCATGGGCGAGGGGCGATGTGGGAAAGGCTGGAGCATGGCCGAAGGCCGGGAGGCTGGCTTTCACCGGGGTGACAGGCCTGCCGAAGCCCTCGACACGCCCGCGCTACGCCAGCCACTTCACCAGCGGCTCCCACTGCTCCAGGTCGCGCTGCACCCGGCTGGGCGCCACGTCCCATAGCGTGAGGCCATGCGCGGCGAGCTGCACGTAGTTCTGCGTGTCGCGCAAGTAGGCCACCACCGGCACGTTCAGCGTGCCGAGGAAGGTCTTGAGCTGCTCGGCCGACAGGGTGGTCTCCTTCATGCGCATGCCCACGATGCCCACCTGCACCTTCGGCCCGCGCTTCCTGGAGACGATCTCGCCGATGAATGCATGCGTCGCGTGGATGTCGAAGATGCTCGGCTGCAGCGGCACGATCACCTTGTCGGCGATCTTCATCACCTCGTCCAGGCGCTTGTCGTGCAGCCCGGCGGGCGTGTCCAGCACCACGTGGGTCGTGCCCTTGGGCGGGCGCACCACCTCGCCGTGCGCCACGTCCCAGGCGCGGATCTCGGGCAGGTTGGGCGGCCGCAGGCCGAGCCAGATGCGCGAGGATTGCTGTCGATCGACGTCGCCCAGCATCACCGCATGCCCCTGCGATGCGTACAAACCCGCGATCTGGGTGGACAGCGTGCTCTTGCCGACGCCGCCCTTGGGGTTGGCCATCACGATCACCGGCATGTGCGCTCCTCGAGGGTTCTTTCAGGTTATGTTAGCGGCGACCATGAAGCGTTCTCCATTCGAACTAACCACAGCATGACCGCGCCCAAGGACACCTCACCAGGCTCCGCTGCCGCCGACAGTGTGCTCGTCATCGTCGCCCACCCGGCCATGGAACATTCGCGCGTGAACCGCGCGCTGCTGAACACGGCGAATGCGCTGCTCGCACAAACCACAGGATCGGCCGCGGGCAGTCCAGTCGAGGTGCGTGACCTCTACCGCCTATACCCGGACTATCTCATCGACATCGCTGCCGAGCAGGCGGCCCTCGCACGGGCGCGCCTCGTGGTGTGGCAGCACCCGATCCACTGGTACAGCATGCCGCCGCTCATGAAGCTGTGGGTGGACGAGGTGCTGGCCTTCGGCTGGGCCTACGGCCCCGACGGCACGGCGCTGCGGGGCAAGGACCTGTGGCTCGTCGCCTCCACCGGCGGCCCGCAGGACTCGTACCGGCCCGACAGCTACAACCGCTACTTCTTCGACGCCTTCCTGCCGCCCTACGAGCAGACAGCCGCGCTGTGCGGCATGCGCTTCCTGCCGCCCATGATGCTGCACGGCGCGCATCGCGTGACGCGGGACGAAGTCGCCGAGCATGCCCGCATGTATGGCGAGCGGCTCGCCAGCTACCCCGAGTGGCCCGAACTCGCCGAGCTGGCGGAATGCGTGGCCTGCGAGGTGCCTATGAACGCCCGCCCCGTGGACGAACCGATGGACAAGGCGGCCTGATGGAACACAGCTCCTGGCTCTACGGCGTACTCATTTATCTCGGCGCGGCTGTCGTGGCCGTGCCGCTGGCCCGGCTCATGGGGCTCGGGTCCATCATCGGCTACCTGGGCGCGGGCATCCTCATCGGGCCCAGGGGCCTGAAGCTCGTGACCGACCCGGCCGACATGCTGCACTTCGCCGAGTTCGGCGTGGTGCTCATGCTCTTCCTCGTCGGGCTGGAGCTGGAGCCGCGCAGGCTGTGGTCGCTGCGCAAGCCCATCTTCGGCTGGGGCAGCGTGCAGCTGTTCGGTTCGGCCGCGGTGATGACGGCCATCGGCGTGGCCTGCGGTGTGGACTGGCGGCTCTCGCTGGTCGCCGCGCTGGGCCTCGCGATGTCGTCCACCGCCATCGGCCTGGGCGTGCTGGCCGAGCGCAACCTGATGGCGACCACCTCGGGCCAGAGCATCCTGAGCGTGGCCTTGCTGCAGGACGTGGCGGCCATCCCCATCCTTGCGCTCATCCCGGCGATCGCCATCGGCGGCGCGGCCCAGGCCCACGACGGCGGCGGCTGGCTGGGCGCGGGCAAGGCCATCGGCGTGATCGCGATCATCGTGCTCGGCGGCCGGCTGCTGCTGCGCCCGGCCTTGCGCTGGATCGCCGGCAGCCGCACGCCCGAGATCTTCACCGCCGCGTCCTTGCTGCTGGTGGTGGCCACCGCGGCGTTCATGCAGGCCGTGGGCCTGTCGATGGCGCTGGGCGCCTTTCTCGCCGGTGTTCTGCTGGCCGAAAGCGAATACCGGCGTGAGCTGGAGACCGACATCGAGCCCTTCAAGGGACTGCTGCTGGGCCTCTTCTTCATCGCGGTGGGCATGAGCATCGACTTCCAGGTGGTGCTGCAGCGGCCGGTCATGGTCGTGCTGCTGGTGCTCGGCTTTCTGGCGCTGAAAGCGCTGGTGCTGTGGGCCATGGGCCGCGCGATGAAGCTGCCCATCCCCGAGCGACCGGTGTTCATCATCCTGCTCGCGCAAGGCGGCGAGTTCGGCTTCGTGGTGTTCCAGACGGCGGCGCAGGCAGGCGTCATCGCCACGCCGATGAGCTCGCTGCTGGTGGCGGTGGTGACGATCTCGATGCTCGCGACGCCCTTGCTGCTCGTCGCCGCCGACCGCTTCATCATCCCGAAGCTCGCGGGCCTCAAGCGCGCGAGCGTGGCGGAGATCGACGAGCCGCAGCACGAGCCGGTGATCATCGCGGGCTTCGGCCGCTACGGGCAGATCGTGGGCCGCCTGCTCTACGCCAACGGCGTCACGCCGACGGTGCTCGACCACGACGCCGAACAGATCGAGGCCATGCGCCGCTTCGGCTGGCCGGTGTTCTACGGCGACGCCACGCGGCTGGACCTGCTGCGCATCGCGGGTGCCGAGAAGGCGCGCATCCTCGTGCTCGCCATCGACGACGTCGACCAGAGCATCGAGGTCGCGAAGATCGCGCGCGAGCATTTCCCCGAGCTCACCGTCATCGCACGCGCGCGCAACGTGCGGCACTTCTACGCCCTGCGCGATGCGGGCGTGACGCACATCGAACGCGAGACGCTGGACTCGGCGCTGATGAGCGGCCGCAGCGCGCTCGAGGCGCTGGGGTGGGAGCCGCACCACGCACGCAATCTTGCAATGCGCTTTCGGCGCCACAACCTCGAGCAGGTGCTGGCGATGGCGCCGCACTGGAATGATCAGGCGCGGCTCATCACCGCGGCCAAGCAGGGCCGCCAGCAGCTGGAGGAGCAGTTCGCCGCCGAGCGCGAGCAGGCGAAGCAGCGGCAGAAGCGGTCGGGGTGGGGCGGGGAGGCGGAGTCGTCGGCGGATTGAGGCGGTGCGCCGCTCGGCGGTGGGGTCAAGTCGCTTGAAGCTTGAGCCCGAAAGCAACGATGGCGACCAACGCAATGATGATGATGCCCGCCAGGATTGTCGCTTCTACAACCCGTCCCACAGCAACTTCGCCCCCGTCAGCGCCATCCCGCTGTACGCCACCCGATAGAACCAGGTCGACGGAATGCGCTTCGTCAGCCACACCCCAAGCCACACCCCGATCGGCGCGAGCGGCATGAGCACGAGTGACGTGGACATGTTGCGCGTGTCGATCAACCCGAGCCACGCGTACGGAATCCATTTGGACAAATTCACCACCGCGAAGAACACCGCCATCGTGGCGGCGTAGGTGATGGGTGGCAATCGCATCGGCAGCACGTAGGCGGCGATGGGCGGGTTGCCGGCATGTGCCACGAAGCTCGTGAAGCCCGAGGCCACGCCCAGCAGCGCACCGAGCCGCCTGGACGGTACATGCCCATCGGCCTTGGGCGGAAAGACCAGGCGCTGCGCGAGGAAGAGCAGGGTCAGCGCCCCCACGATGGCCGCCACCGTCTTGCCCGGCAGCAGGCCGAAGAGCACCGTGCCGACGACCGTGCCCACCAGCCCCGCGGGCACCAGCAGCCGCAGCAAGGCGCGGTCACGTTGCGCCCACATGCGCTGCAGGCCGGCGGCGTCCATCACGAAGAGCAGCGGCAGCATCACCGCGGCCGCCTGCGGCACGGGCATGACGAGCGCCATCAGCGGCACGGCCAGCGAGCCGAAGCCGCCGAGGAAGCCGCTCTTGGACAGTCCCATGAGCAGCACGGCCGGCACCGCGACCGCGTAGAAGCGGGGGTCGGAGATGAGATCGAGCGTCAACGGGCAAGCAGGCCGCCGGGCCCGGTGAGAAGTGCGTCGCGGATGGCGTTCATGCAGCTGACCCCGAGCGATCGGCGGTGATGAGGAACAAGGCGACAATTCTGCGATGTTTGCCCCTTCCCAGAACGACGTCCGGCGATTCTTCTGCGACGCCTATCGCAAGCGCCGCGAAGGCGGCGTGATGACTCCGCTCGAAACCCTCGCCGCCGACTGGGTGGACGAGCACCCCGAATACCACGATGACCTCGCCGATGTCGACGCCGCCCTCGCGGCGGTCTTCGACGTGGATGCCGGCCGCACCAATCCTTTCCTGCATCTGTCCATGCACCTGTCCATCACCGAGCAGGTCAGCATCGACCAGCCGCGCGGCATCAAGCAGGCCTTCGAACTGCTGGCGGCCAGGCGCGGCTCGGCGCACGAGGCGCAGCACGAGGTCATGGAATGCCTGGGGCAGATGATGTGGGAGTCGCAGCGCAGCGGGCTGCCGCCGGATGGGGAGAAGTACATCGATTGCGTCAGGCAACGAGCGACGCGCGCCTGACGCCAAGGTTGTCCGAAGTGGCCCGTCGCCCCGGCGTTCGCCGGGGTCCATCGATGCGGCATATGTCTTGACGATGGGGCCCGGCTACGCCGCTAGCTTCAACAACCGCCTTGCCTCTGCCACCGTCGCCGGCCTTCTGCCGTACTCCCCGCACAGGTCCGCCACCTGCTTCACCAACGCTGCATTCGACGGTGCCAGCGTGTCCTTGTCCAGCCGCACGTTGTCCTCCAGCCCCGTGCGGCAGTGGCCGCCCAGCTCCAGCGACCAGCGCGCGAGCGTGAGCTGGTCGCGGCCGATGCCCGCGCCCGTCCACGTCGCATCGGGGGCGAGCCTCTTCAAGGTCTTCACGTAGAACTCGAACACCTCGCGGTCCACCGGCATCGCGTTCTTGATGCCCATCACGAACTGGATGTGCAGCGGGCCGACGATCTTGCCGGCCTGCTGCATGGCGACGGCCTGGAAGATCATGGACAGGTCGAAGGCCTCGATCTCGGGCTTCACGCCGTAGGTCTTCATCTCTGACGCGAGCCAGTCGATGAGCTCCGGCGAGTTGTCGTAGACGCGGGTCGGAAAGTTCACCGAGCCCGAGGCCAGCGAGGCCATGTCGGGCCGCAGCGACAGCATCGCGCCGCGCTCGCGGCCCGCGCCCGAACGCCCGCCGGTGGAGACCTGCGTGATGATGCCCGGCGCATGCTTGCGGATGCCATCGAGCACCAGCGCGAAACGCTCGGGCGCGGAGGTGGGCGACTCGTCGTCGTTGCGCACGTGCAGGTGCACGAGCGTGGCGCCAGCCTCGTAGGCGGCCTGCGTCGATTCGACCTGCTCGCTCACGCTGATGGGCACCGCGGGGTTGTCCTTCTTGCGCGGCAAGGAGCCGGTGATGGCGACGGAGATGATGCAGGGCTCGGACATGGGGTGTCTCCTCAATGGGGTTGGCGCAATGCAATCGCCTGCAGCGCGAGCCGGTAGCCGGTGGTGCCCAGGCCGACGATCACGCCCTCGGCGATGTCGCTGAGGTACGAGTGATGCCGGAAGGGCTCGCGGCGGTGCACATTGCTGATGTGCACCTCGATGAAGGGAATCGCCACGCCCGCGAGCGCGTCGCGAAGGGCGACGCTCGTGTGCGTGAAGGCGCCGGGGTTGATGACGATGAAGCCGATGCCCTCGAGCCGTGCGGCGTGGATGCGGTCGATCAGCGCGCCCTCGTGGTTGCTCTGGAACGCATCGAGCGCCAGGCCGAGCCGGGCCGCTTCGTCGCGGCACATCGCCTGCACGTCGGCGAGCGTCGCCGCGCCATAGGTCGCGGGCTCTCGCGTGCCGAGCAGGTTGAGGTTGGGGCCATTGATCAGCAATACCTTCATCGCACTGTCTCCTTACCGTAGTTGTAGTCGCCGCCGGGGGCGTCGACAGCATGATCTGCCAGAAGCCGGGGTCGCGCACGGTGGCTTCTCGCGGACTTCACCCGGTTGGCGGCGCCGAGCGTCTCATGCCGCGACCTCTTCCTGCGGTGCCCGCGCCGCGATGAGTTGCCTGAAGTGCCGCTCCATGCGTGCGGCATCGGGCTCTCGGCCGGTGAAGAGCTGGAAGGCGCCCACCGCCTGGCCGACCGCCATGCCGCCGCCATCGGCCGTGGGGCAGCCCACGGCACGCGCGGCCTGCAGCAAGGCGGTGTCCAGCGGGAAGTAGACGATCTCGCTCACCCACAGCGTGGGCTTCAGGAGCGAGGCGGGCAGGGGCAGGCCGGGCAGCTTGTCCATGCCCGTGGGCGTGCAATGCACGAGGCCGCTCGCCCCCTGCAGCGCCGACTCGATGTCCGTGGCGACGCCGATGCGGTCCGCGCCATGGTGTGCTGCCAGCCGGGCCGCCAGGGCCTGCGAACGTTGGGGCTCGCGGTCGAAGATGACGAGATCGCCAGCGCCCATGCGCAAGATCGCGTCGGCCACGGCAGCACCAGCGCCGCCCGCACCGAGCTGCACCACGCGCGACAGGTCGGCCTGCGGCAGCGCACGGCGAAAGCCCCAGGCCCAGCCCGAGCCGTCGGTGTTGTGGCCGACAAGCCGCCCGGCGCGGTTCACGACGGTGTTGACCGCACCGAGCGCGCGTGCTTCGTCGGAGAGTTCGTCGAGCAGCGGCATGACCGCCTGCTTGCACGGGTAGGTGACGTTCAGCCCCGCGAAGCCGATGGTGCGCACCGCGTGCATCAGCGCGGGCAGCTGCGACACGTCGGCGCCGGTAGCGTCCAGGTCGATCAGCTGGTAGTGCAGGCGCAGGCCGTGGCGGCGGGCCTCTTCCTCATGCATCGAAGGCGTCAGCGACCTCTGGATGCCAGCGCCGATGAGACCGATGAGCAGCTTGTCGTTCATGTCGCCGGACGAGCGGCGCCGATGCCGCGGGGTCCGTGTGGCCAGTATAAATGTACGAACTGGTTAGTTGCAAGCGGCTTGATGCGGACCGCCACCCCGCGCAAGGGCTATTTCCGCACGAAGCGCACGATCATTTCCACGATGCTGTCGCGCCGCTCGCGCAGCGCCTTGGGCGACTCCATGTCGCGCTTGAAGATGAGCGCGAAGGTGTGGCGGTTGGCCACGCTGAAGAAGCACAGCGACGAGATGCTCATGTGCAGGTCGATCGGGTCGATGTCCTTGCGGAAGACGCGGGCCTTCACGCCGCGCTCGTACACCTGCTGCACCGCCGCGATGGCCGGTGAGTTCAGCTCCTGGATGATCTTGCTCTGAGCGAGGAACTCGCCGCGGTGCATGTTCTCGTTCATCACCAGGCGAATGAAATCCTGGTGCTCGTGCTGGTAGTCGAAGGTGAAGGCGACCAGCTTGCGCAGCGCGTCCTCGGGCGGCACGTCCTCCAGGTGCAGGGTGGACTCGATCTCGCGGATGCGGCGGTAGGCGTCTTCCAGCACCGCGATGTACAGGCCTTCCTTGCTGCCGAAGTAGTAGTACAGCATGCGCTTGCTCGTGCGCGTGGCCTCGGCGATCTCGTCGATGCGCGCGCCGCTCAGGCCCTTGTCGGCGAACTCCGTGGTCGCCACGGCGAGGATGTCGGCCATGGTGCGCTCGGGGTCATTGGTGCGCGACGGTTCGGAGCGTGCCTTTTTGCGAGGTTTCTGTACCGTTTCGTTCATGAGAAAAGCGTAACACGCCATGAACTCAGCTGGTCGTTTTGACTGCGGGTAAACACGAATCGTAGAAAACGAACTAGTTCGTACATTTACTTCGGTGCCGCCCGGCACGTGTTCATCCTCCAGCCCTCCTCCAGCTCCACCGAGGTTCCAGATGACGACTTCTTCCCGCGCCCAACCCGTCGCACCCGTTCGCACCCCCCGAAAGGCCGCCTTCGCGAGCTGGATCGGCAGTGCGGTCGAGTACTACGACTTCTTCATCTACGGCACGGCGGCAGCGCTCGTGTTCGGCAAGATCTTCTTTCCCTCCTTCGACCCCGCGGTCGCCACCGTGGCCGCCTTCGCCACCTTCGGCGTGGGCTACGTCACGCGGCCGATCGGCGCGGTCATCCTCGGCCACGTGGGCGACAAGTTCGGCCGCAAGAAGGTGCTGACCTTCACGCTCTTGCTGATGGGCGTGTCCACCTTCCTCGTGGGCGCGCTGCCCACCTACGACCAGGTCGGCATCGCGGCGCCCATCCTGCTCGTCGCGCTGCGCCTGTTGCAAGGGCTGTCCGCCGCCGGCGAACAGGCCGGTGCCAATTCGATGACGCTGGAACATGCACCGGAGCATCGCCGTGCCTTCTTCACCAGCTTCACGCTGAGCGGCACGCAAGCCGGGCTCATCCTGGCGACGCTCGCCTTCCTGCCGGTGTCGGCGCTGCCCGAGGCGGACCTGCTGGCTTGGGGCTGGCGCATCCCGTTCTTCTTGAGCGCCATCGTCGTGGTCGTCGGCATGTGGGTGCGCCGCACGCTGCCTGAAACGCCGGCCTTCGCGGAGGAAGAGAAATCGAACAAGACCGCCCAGCTGCCGGCCGCCGTGCTGTTCCGCGAGCAGTCAGCCGACGTCCTGCGCGTGGTGCTGTGCGCACTGGTGTCTGTCGTGAGCACGATCTTCAGCGTGTTCACGCTCTCGTATGCGGTCAACACCATGCACATCCCGAAGGCGACGATGCTGACGGTGCTGATCCTCGCCAACATCGTGGCGCTCGCGGCCATCCCGCTGTGGGCGATGCTGGCCGACCGCATCGGCCGCAAGCCGGTGTTCATCCTCGGCGCGCTCGGCTCGGCCGCGCTCATCTGGCCCTACATGTGGGCCATCAGCCAGGTCGACACGACGATGATCTTCGTCTTCGGGCTGCTGCTGTCGGGCGTGGTCTACAGCGCCGCCAACGGCGTGTGGCCGTCCTTGTACGGCGAGATGTTCGACACGCGCGTGCGGCTGTCAGGCATGGCCATCGGCACGCAGGTGGGCTTTGCGCTCGGGGGCTTCGCGCCGACCATCAGCGCGGCCATCCTGCAGCCGGGGGCCACGGGCTGGATGCCGGTGGCGCTGTTCACCACCGCCGTGACGCTGGTGGCTGCAATCTCGGCGGCTACCGCGCGCGAGACCTTCCGCACGCCGATGAAGGATCTCGGCTGCAAGCCGCAAAGCCGCTGTGGCAACGGGCAGGCGGTCGAGGTGCAGATGCGGCACGCCTGAACAGTCGGGCCGCTGTTCAATGGGCTGGTCCAAGTGACACGCCCATTCCTTTCACCACAGAGCACACAGAGACCACAGAGGACTTGAATTTCCTCTGTGGTCTCTGTGTGCTCTGTGGTGTCAATGCAATCGCGGCACAAGCCGTTCCGGCGAAGAACGAGCCGGCGGCTCAGAACTCGAGGTTGTCGATGAGCCGCGTGTTGCCCAGCTTCGCGGCGCCCAGCGCGACGAGCGCATGGTCACCGGCTCGCGGCGGCAGCAGGTCGTCGCGGCGGCGCACGGTGAGGTAATCCACCGCCCAGCCGCGCGTGTTGAGCGAGGCAACCGCCTGGGTCTCGATGTCCGCCGCGCGCGACGGCGCTGCCCGGAAGGCGCTGGACATGTCGCGCAGCGCATCGGCGAGCTCGGTGGCCTTCGCGCGCTCGGCATCGCTCAGGTAGCCGTTGCGCGACGACAGCGCGAGGCCGCTGTCCGCACGCCGCGTCTCGCCCGCCTCGATGTCGATGGGCAGCGCGAACTGCTCCACCATGCGGCGGATGACCATCAGCTGCTGATAGTCCTTCTTGCCGAACACCGCGACGCGCGGGCGCACCGCGCCGAAGAGCTTCATCACCACCGTGCACACGCCGGTGAAGAAGCCGGGCCGGAAGTGGCCTTCGAGGATGTCGGCGAGCGCCGGGTCGGGCTGCACCTTGTAGGTCTGCGGCTGCGGGTAGAGCTCGCGTTCGTCCGGCGCGAACACCACGTCGCAGCCGGCGGATTCGAGCAGCTCGCAGTCGCGCGCGAGCGTGCGCGGGTAGCGGTCGAAGTCTTCATGCGGCGCGAACTGCAGCCGGTTGACGAAGATGCTCGCCACGACCGGCAACCCGTGGGCCTTGGCTTGCCGCACGAGGCTCAGGTGGCCTTCATGCAGGTTGCCCATGGTGGGCACGAAGGCGCAGGTTTGCGGCGTGGGCAGCGCGGCGCGCAGGTCGGCGATGGTGTGCAGGGTGTGCATGGCTCAGGTCCGGTGGATCAATGCCCGTGAGTCAGTAGCCGTGGAGGACGTCGTCCGGAAAGCGGCGTGCCTTCACGTCGCTCACGTAGCTGCGCAAGGCGGCTTCGATGCTGGTCGCGCCGTCCATGAAGTTGCGCACGAAGCGCGGAAGCTTGCCCTGCGTGATGCCCAGCATGTCGTGCAGGACGAGCACCTGGCCCGAGCAGCCTTTGCCCGCACCGATGCCGATGACGGGGATGGGCAGGGCCTGCGTCACCTCGGCCGCGAGCGTGCTGGGTAGCAGCTCGAGCACGAGCATCGCGGCGCCCGCATCGGCCAGTTCGCGCGCATGCTGCTTGAGCGTCGCGGCCGCTTCTTCGTTGCGGCCCTGCACGCGGTAGCCGCCGAGCGCATGTACCGACTGCGGCGTGAGGCCGAGGTGGGCGCACACGGGGATGCCGCGCTCGGTGAGAAAGCGCACCGTCTCCGCCGTCCAGCCGCCGCCCTCGAGCTTGACCATCTGCGCGCCCGCCTGCATCAACACCGTGGCGCTCTGCAGCGCCTGCGCGGGCGATTGCGGGTAGCTGCCGAAAGGCAGGTCGCCGATGAGCCACGCGTGCTTGTTGCCGCGCGCCACGCAGCGCAGGTGGTAGGCGGTCTCTTCGAGCGTGACGGGCAAGGTGCTCGTCTGCCCTTGCACGACCATGCCGAGAGAGTCGCCCACGAGCAGGCAGTCGACGCCGGCGGCATCGAGCACGCGCGCGAAGGACGCGTCGTAGCAGGTCACCATGGCGATGGCCTCGCCTTGCGCATGCATCTCGCGGATGCGGTGCAGCGTCACCGCCTTGCGCGGGGCGGCCGCCGGCGAGGACCCATACACGGGCTGCTCGCTCATGTCAGGCCGCCTTCAGGCCCAGCTTGGCGAACAGCACCTGGTCGGCTTCCACGTCGGGGTTGCCGGTGGTGAGCAGCTTGTCGCCGTAGAAGATGGAGTTGGCACCCGCCATGAAGCACAGCGCTTGCACCGCCTCGCCCATCTGCTGGCGGCCGGCGGACAGCCGCACCATCGCTTCGGGCATGGTGATGCGCGCGGCGGCAATGGTGCGCACGAACTCGAAATGGTCGAGGCGGTCGGTGCCGTGCAGCGGGGTGCCTTCGACCTGCACGAGGTGATTGATGGGCACCGACTCCGGATAGGGCTCCATGTTGGCGAGCTCGGCGATCAGCGCGGCGCGCTGCGAGCGCGATTCGCCCATGCCCACGATGCCGCCGCAGCACACCTTCACGCCGGCGCCGCGCACCTTGTGCAGCGTGTCGAGACGGTCCTCGAACTGGCGGGTGGTGATGATGTCGGCGTACTTGTCGGGCGCGCTGTCGATGTTGTGGTTGTAGTAGTCCAGGCCCGCGTCGCGCAGCGTCTCGGCATGGCCGTCGCCCAGCATGCCGAGCGTCGCGCAGGCCTCCAGGCCCAGCGACTTCACGCCGCTCACGAGCTCGGCCACCTTCTCGATGTCGCGGTCCTTGGGGCCGCGCCAGGCGGCGCCCATGCAAAAGCGCGTCGCGCCGGCTTCCTTGGCGCGGCGGGCGGCGTCCATCACGGCGTCCAGCTTCATCAGCGGCGTGGCTTCGACCGGGGTGTCGAAATGGACCGACTGCGGGCAGTAGCCGCAGTTCTCCGGACAGCCGCCGGTCTTGATGGACAACAGCGTGGACAACTGCACCTCGCTCGGGTCGAAGTGCTGGCGGTGCACGGTCTGTGCACGGAACAGCAGTTCGTTGAAGGGCAGTTCGAACAGGGCGGCGACGTCGTCCACCGACCAGCGCTGTTGCGCCGTGCGCGGGGCGGGGCGGTGAATCGCCACAGGTGCTTCTTGCATGCGAGGCTCCTCGATGATGATCTGTTGGGTCGGGCAGTGGCCCGTGCGTTGTCGGCGGCGTGGTGGGCCGCTCGGGCTCTCAGGATGGCTGGTAGGCCAGTCTCACGTAAATCGGCGCGAACGCCTCTGCCTGCGTGATTTCCAGCAGGCGCTCCCTCGCCAGTTCCAGCATGGCGATGAAGGTGACGACCAGCACGGGCGTGCCACGCGTGGTGTCGAACAGGTCTTCGAATTCGACGAACTTGCGGCCTTGCAGCGTGCGCAGCACGATGCTCATGTGCTCGCGCACCGACAGCTGTTCGCGGGTGATGGTGTGGTGCTGGTTGAGCTTGGCGCGCTTGAGGATGTCTTGCCAGGCGGCGCGCAGCTCATCGGTGTCCACATCCGGAAAGCGCGTCGTCAGGGATTGCTCGATGACCACCTGCGCCCGCAGGAAGTCGCGGCCGAGCACCGGCAGCGCATCCAGGCGCGCGGCGGCCAGCTTGATCTGCTCGTACTCGATGAGCCGGCGCACGAGTTCGGCGCGCGGGTCTTCGGGCTCCTTGCCGTCGTCCGACTTCTTGGGCGGCAAGAGCATGCGCGACTTGATCTCGATGAGCATGGCCGCCATCAAGAGGTATTCGCTCGCGAGCTCGAGGTTGGTCTTGCGGATCTGGTCGACATACGCGAGGTATTGCCGCGTCACGTCGGCCAGCGGGATGTCGAGGATGTTGAAGTTCTGCTTGCGAATGAGGTAGAGCAGCAGGTCCAGCGGGCCTTCGAAGGCCTCGAGGAAGACCTCCAGCGCATCTGGCGGGATGTACAGGTCCTGCGGCAGCGCGAACAGCGGCTCGCCGTACAGGCGGGCCATGGCCACGCGGTCGACCGTCTGCGGCAGCACGTCGGCGGGCGGTGGAGGCATGTCCGGCACCGGAGGCTCGTTCGCCTCCTGGGCTTTCGCGGCGTCGCTCACGAAGCGGTCTTCCCGTCGAAAGGAGCTCAGACCTTGCTCTGGTAGACGTACGGCTGCTGGGGCACCCGGGCGTCGCGGTATTCGGATTGCGCCTGTCGGTCGATGGGCTTGTCCCACAACAGGGCGCGGCCCGCGCGCTGTTCTTCTTCCAGGGTGGGCTTCTTGGCCTTGAGTTCGTCGATGAACTCGGTGATGTCGGACTTGTAACGCTTCCAGAACAGCGGCATGGCGGGCGCGGCGGGGAGGCCGGTGGCAAAGACGGATTGGCGGCGATTTTAGCGGCCGGGCGAAGATGCTCAGGCGAGAGCCACCAGATCGGCCAGGACATGGGCGAACGCCACCGGCCACAGCCAGCGGGCGCGCCAGTAGAAGGCCGACATGACGATGCCGTAGAGCACGATGGACAGCGATCCGATGGGGCCCTGGTACACGTGGTACAGCAGCCGCACCAACGTGCTCACGCCGATGGCCACCGAGGCGCCGTGGCCGCGGAAGGCATCGACGAGGAAGCACAGGAAGGTCTCCTCGTACACGCCGTTCACGAGTGACAACGCGAGCGCCATCGTGAGCGAGACGCGGGTGTTGGACATGATCTCGGCGATCGGCTGGGCCTGCAGCTCGCCGGTATCGACGAATGCCGCGGCCACCCACCAGGTCGCCATGCCCGCGATGAACAGCAGCACGCCGACCGCGCCGCCGTTCAGGCTCGGCCGCGGCAGCAGCGATCGCACGGCGTAGCCGCGAAAGCGCAGGAAGGCCAGCGCCAGCCCGCCCAGCACCAGCTCGACGAGGATGGTGTCGGCCAGCCCCGAGTCCGAGAAGCCGGCGCCAGCCGGAAAGTCAGCGCCAACTGCGCTGAGCGAGATGAGGATGAACCAGCCGAAGCACAGGACGGTGACGGCCACCGCCTCGGCCGGCGCGGGCACGCGGGCGGCCGCGGGCTCCGGGGTTTCCGGCTCAGGGCGGTCGGGCTGGCCGGGGCCGGCCATCAGGCCTCGACCCGGCGAAGGTTCTGCGCGTCCTTGAGGAAGCCGTGCGGATGGCCCGCGATCCAGCGGGCGAGTTCGTCCAGCCGCCCGCTGCCCACCTCGATGGCCGGCAGCTCCAGGCTGATGGCCTCGAAGCCATCCAGGTTCTGCAGCTGGAAGTGGATGCGGCCGCTGTCGTGCTGCGGCGTGACACGCACGAGGCCGAAGAAGTCGGCGGTGAAGGTGTAACGGCGGCCTTGCAGCTTGCCGGTGACCGCGTCGCGAACGGCTTCGTTCTCGAACTTCGCGCCGCTTTGGTGGAGCTTGCTTTCGAGCTTCTCCATGTCGGGCAGGAAGTCCTTGAACAGCTGCAGCTCGCAGCCGGACTTGAGCTGCCAGTGCATCACGAGGAAATCGAACACGTCCTCGTCGCGCAGCTTCTTCTTGCGCGAATCGACGCGGAAATCGGTGAGCGGCAGGCGCTCGAGCACGTTCTGGCGGTCGAGCGTGAAGCGGGCGGTGCTGGCCGGGCGCAGCACGTCCAGCTGCGGCGCGAGCGTGGTGAAGTAGCTGAACACCGTCTTGCAGGCGGCTTCGGTCAGCGCGGTGTTGCGGGCGAGCGCGGCGGTGTCGCCGGTCTGCTGCGCCTTCAGCGCGTCGGCCTGGCGCTTGAGGTCGTCGAGGAAGCTCACGGGAGGAATTCTGTGGAGGGCGAGAGGCGCACAGAATAGCGCAGCACCGCAAGGCAAGGCCGGTGTTTCATCACTTTTCAGGACGGCGCCGGGCATCATCCCGTGCCATGCAGGAAATCGAGCTCAAGTTCCAGGTGCCGGCGCCGGCGCGCGCGGCGGTCGACGCCGGCGTGGCGGGCAGCACGAAGCCGCCCCGCCAACGCTTGCGGGCGGTGTATTTCGACACCGCCGACCGCGCACTGGCCCGCGCCGGCATGGCGCTGCGCATCCGCCAAGAAGGCCGGCGCCGGGTGCAGACGCTCAAGGGCCTGGGCGACGACGGCATCACGCGGGCCGAGCACAACGTGGAGCTCATCGGCACGGACGAGGCGCCTGCCGAGCCGGCGCTGCATGCATCGGTGCCGGTGGGCGAGCGGCTGCTCGACGTGCTGAAGGCGTCGGGGCCGTTGCAGGAAACCTTTCGCACCGACATCCGGCGCCGCACGCGCGAGCTGCGCAACCGCTTCGGCGTGGTGGAGCTGGCCTTCGACGAAGGCGTGATCGTGGCCGGCGATCGGCGGCTGCCGGTGCATGAGCTGGAGATCGAGCTCTTGCGCGGCTCGCCGCTGGCGGTACTGGCCGCGGCGCGCAACTGGGTCAAGCGGCAGGGGCTGTGGCTGGACATGCGCAGCAAGGCGCAGCGCGGCGACATGCTCTCGCGAGACGAGGCGCAAGCGCCGCCGCGCAAGGCAGCGCCGGTGACACTCGAACGCGGCGCGACGCTGCGCGAGGCGCTGCGGCCGGTGCTGCTGTCATGCCTGGACCAGATCACGCAGAACGCGAGCCAGGTGGCCAGCGGCGAACATGGCGACGAGCATGTCCACCAGCTGCGCATCGGCCTGCGGCGCTTGCGCTCGGCCTGGCGGCTGTTCGGCGCGGACGCGTCGGACCCGGCCTTGGGCCGGCACGCGACGGAGGTGTTCCGTGCGCTGGGTGCGTCGCGCGATCGCTCGGTGCTGGCGCAAACCCTCGCCGACGAACTCGCTGCGGCCATGAGGGCCAGCGGCCACGTCGTGGTATTGCCTCGGCTGCGCGGCGCCGGCGACGAAGCGCGCTGCGTCGAGGTGGCGCGCGGCATCGAGATGCAGGCGCTGATGCTGTCCTTGTTCGAATGGACGCAAGGCGCTGCCAGCCCCGGCGCGGAGACGCCCACTGCCGCGCAGGTCGCCGCGGCGCAGGCCCTGGATGGCGATGCGGCCCGTCACCTGCGCAAGAAGCTGCGCCGCCTGCATCGGCAGGTCGTGCGCGACCTGCGCCGCTTCGCCAAGCTCGACGACCCGGCCCGCCACCGCATTCGCAAGCGCGGCAAGCGCCTGCGCTACGGGCTGGAGTTCGCGCAGGGGCTGCTCGGCAGGAAGAAGACGCAAGCCTGCATCGACCGGCTGAAAGATGCGCTCGATGCGCTCGGCCGGTACATGGACCTGGGCATCGCCATCGAGGCGTGCGGTGACCTGTCTCCCCACTCGGCAGACAACGCCTTCGCGCTCGGCTGGCTGTGTGCGCGGCGCGAGGCCCTGGTGGACCAGGCGGCGGCACTGGGCGACGCGTTGGCGAAAACGCCACCCACCTGAGGGGCTCTTGAAAAAACACGGCTCGTCCCCACCCGCCGCCGTCTCGCGCATCGCCGGCGACGTTCCGTCGCGCGGCGATTGCATTCCCCGGCGCCCCCGCTAGCATTCCCTCCGCCCGCGAACCTTTGGCCTTGTTTGCTTCGCGTGCGCCAACCGACCAGGAGAGATCCACTTGACATCCAGTCTCAGCGTGTCGACCGGCCCGCAAACCCTCCAGACGGTCGACGTCTCCGGCCTTGCCCTGCCGGCGGACTTCCCGCTCACGCTCACGCCCGAACAGGTGCAGCAGGTGAAGACGCAGCTGGAGCAGCACAGCCTGGCCAACACCACCCAGCTGGACATCGCCAAGATCGGCCACGAGGCGGAAGCCGCGCTGCACCGCACGCTCGGCGGCTTCCTCGACAAGATCGAGCGGGGCGAGCAGCCGAAGATCTTCACGCTCGTCACGCGCCTGAGCGAAGCGGTGGACGAGCAGCGGCTGCCGGCGCTGGCCGACGAGATCCTCAATGCCAAGCCGACGCTGATGGACCGCATCGCCGGCGCCTTCAGCCGCAAGTCGCTCAGCCGCGCGATGCAGCGGGCCTACGAAGAGATTCGCCTGCGCGCGGCCGGCAAGACCAAGACGCTCAACGATTTCATCAAGGGCATGGAAAAGGAGCTCGAGCAGGAACAGCGCCGGCTCGAGTCCGAACTGCGCACGCAGGAGCAGCTGAAGGAAAGCTACCGCGAGCATTTCGTCAACTTCGGCGTCGTTGTCGCCTTCATGACGAGCTGGGTCGCGAAAGCGAAGGCCGAGGTGCAGCAGGCCGCCGACAGCGGCGTGGATGCGACCACGCTGCGCTTCATGCAGGAGAAGCTGCAGGCACTCGAAAGCCGCGCGCTCGCGCTCGAAAGCACGCTCACGCGGCTGCCCTCCGACCAGCTCACCATCCGCATGCTGGAGAACGCGGGCATCTCGACGCTGCAAGAGACCATGACCACCGCGTCGGGCCGCTTCGCGAGCATCAAGATGACGCTCCTGACCATCCACGGCGCGCTCGTCACGCAAGGCGTGCAGCGCCTGGCGGAGCAGGGTGCGGCGCTGGACGCCAACCTGCTGGCCGTGCGCTCGGCGCTGATGAAGGACGTGGTCGGCAAGGCGGCCAACGCGCCCGGCGACAACCGGCTGGCCGAGGCCAATGGCCTGAAGAAGATCGTGGCCGACACGCGCGAGCTGGTGCAGATCGTCGACCGCGCGGCCGAGGCCAACAAGCAGAAGTTCGAGGCGGCGCGCGCCATCACGCAGCAGGCCCGGCAGGAGCTCGCTGAACTCGGCGCCTCGATCCGCCCTGATCTGCCGCTGCAGCGCTGAGCCATCACCGCCGCAACCGATCCACCCCACCGAACGCAACACACCATGACCAGTCTGGTTCTGAACCTCACCAAGCCCGGCGAGCAGGCATCCAAGCTGCAGCTGAACCTCAGCAAGAACGAGGTGTTCACCGTCAAGCTCTCGTGGGACGAGAAGTCCGCGAGCGACAAGACCGATCTCGACCTGCACGCCATCGTCGGCGTGAACACCGGCGACGGCGCGAAGGCCGGCGCCTTCGAGGACATCCTGAGCACCTACAACGTGCGCCGCAAGATCGGCGGACAGCAGGTGGGCATCCTCGACAAGAAGGCCGACGGCAGCTTCGAGATCCACGGCGGCGCGCTGGTGCACAGCCCCGACGCGCAGGACGGCAACCTCGAAGGCGACGACGAATGGATCCGCGTCGACCCGTCCAAGCTCAGCACGCCGGCCAACGGGCACCTGGAGATTCCGCTCATCGCGATGATCCATGGCGCGTCCACCGCACGCCGGTTCTCCGACGTGAAGAACGCGCGAGTGGCGGTGGTGAACTCCACCGGCCGCGAGCTGATGAACGCAACGCTGTCCAACCAGTTCGGCGAGTTCATCGGCGTGCAGATGGGCTCCATCCTCATCGACCGCAACGGCACGGCGAGCTTCGCGTCGGTGGGTGTCGGCTTCAACGGCGACTTCAACAACGTGCTCGGCCACTTTTCCTGACTCGGCGTCCGCGTCCGGCACGCTGAAGTGACACGGTGAACCTGCGCCCGACCATCATCGGCGGCAAGGCGACGCAGCCGTTCGCGCCTGAAGCTGAAGGACAAGCGCTTCGGCCGACAGTGATCGGGCCGTCCGGGCCGGCGCAGCCGCCCGCGGCACCGACGGTCGTGCCGGCAGGCGCGGCATCCGTGCCCGCAGCGGAGTTGACAGCCGCGAAGGCCACGGCGATTCCGCAGTCGCCGCCGTCCTCCGCGGTGTCCGCCGCGCCGGTTGCATCCTCGGCAGGCGCCGTCGCGAAGCAGGTCACCAAGGTCCTGGGCGTGGAGCGCAAAGGCCTTGCCATCGATGCCGCCGAACTGCGGGCACGGCACGCGGATGCGACACCTGCCGCGATCGACCTGGCCGTTGCACTGCTGGCCGGCATCGTGCCGCAGACCTGCTCGGCGGCGGCCATCGAGCAACTCGGCCGCGCGTCGCAAGAAGGTGTGGCGCGCGTGGTGGACCGCGTGCTGCGCATCGTCGACGAGGAGGTGCCGCGCACCGCGGGCCGGCATGTCGAGCGCATGCTGGAGCTGCTGGGCGACATCGCCGAGGTGCTCAAGCCCGGTGGCATCGGTTGGCGGCGCAGGTCGCTGCGCCAGGTGCTGGCCGACAGCCGCGGCGAGCTCGATGCGCTGCGTGCCGTGCTGGAGCGCTCCGAAGCAAGCCTGGTCGATCAGCGCGAGAAGCTGGTCGCGATGCACGGCGACGTCCAGCAATTGCTCGACGGCCTGAACGGGGTGCTGATCTCGCTCGCCGAGCTGCGCCCCGTCTTCGCGGACAACCGCCGCCTGCAAGCCATCGACCACCGCGAGACGGACGTGGCGAAATCGGTCGCGCTGCTGCAGACGCACAGCCTGCAGATGCAGCGCCTGGAAGCCGACTTCACGCAGCTTGCGCAGCGCATCCGCGACGCCGTGCTGCATGCCCTGCCGGCGTGGCTGTCGGCGGCGTCATCGAGCCCCAACGAATCCTTGAACGAGACCGAGCGCTTCACGCTGATGGACCAGCTGCATGCGCTGATGCTCGTGCTGTCCCCCAGGTCCTGAACGAAAGGTGCCGCATGGCATTGCAACTGAATCTCGAGAAGTCCAAGGCATCGCTGCAGATGTGCCTGCAGAAGGCCGGCGTCAGCCAGCCGCCGGCGATGGACATGGGCGTGCTGCTGGACGTGAGCGGCTCCTTCGAGGACGAGCACCGCGACGGCACCACCAACAAGCTGCTGTCGCGCCTCGTGCCCTGGGGGCTCACCTTCGACCCCGACGGCAAGCTCGATCTCACCACCTTCAGCAACGGCCCGGCGCACGTGCAGCGCGTGGGCAGCGTCACCGCGCAGAACTACGAAGACTTCGTCCAGCGCCAGGTGATCGGTCGCGTGCGAGGCTGGAACGGCGGCACCGACTACAGCTACGGCATCGAGGATTTCCTGCGCCTGTTCGGCTGGCTCGACAACGAAGGCAAGACGCCCGGCTTCCTGGGCAAGCTCTTCGGCGAGAAGCCGGTCGCGCCGGTGGAACGCAGGCGTTCGCTGGTCACCGTCATCACCGACGGCGAGAACAACGACGCCGCACGCACGCGCGAGGTGCTGCGCCGCTCGCAGGCGCGCCACGATGAGGTCTACTTCCTCTTCATCGGCGTGTCCAACCAGGGCAGCAGCTTTCCCTTCCTCGAAGAGATCGGCGACGAGTTCGACAACACCGGGCTGGTGGTGGTGCCGGAGATCCGGCAGTTCGTGCGCATGGAGGACGATGCGCTGAACGAGATGCTGCTGCTGGATGAACTGGTGACCTGGTTGAAGCGTTGATGTTCTCCCTCCCCCAGCGGGGGAGGGGCTCAGGTTGGGGGAGCTTGCGAGAGCCGCTCGAGTGCCGTCGCCAGGTCTGGCAACAGGTTCTCCGCGCCGATCACCGCGCCGAAGCCCGACCGCCGGATCAGCCCCAGCGGCTGCTCGTTCAAATCGCACAACACCAGCCGCACCCCTTGCTTCTCCAAGGTGCGATGCAACTGCGCGAGCGCGTCGAGGCCGGAGGTGTCCATCGAGATCAGCCGATGCGCCTCCAGCACCAGAGCCCGCTTGCCTGGCGACACATTCAGCCCGAGCGGTTCCAGCTTGGCCACCGCGCCGAAGAAGAGCGAACCATAGAGCCGCGCGACCTGCACGTCGTGCGTGGACGCCGCATGCGGCTCGACGCGAAACAGCGTGCTCATGCGGTAGATGAAGAAGGCGCAGGCCAGCACCAGCCCCACTTCCACGGCCACCGTGAGGTCGAAGATCACGGTGAGCAAGAAGGTGCCGACCAGCACCGTGCGGTACTGCGGACTGAAATGCCGCAGCCGCGCGAACTCGTGCCACTCGCCCATGTTCCATGCGACGAAGAGCAGGATGCCGGCAAGCGCCGACAGCGGCACGTAGCCAGCGAGCGGGGCGGCGGCCATCACCACGCCCATGAGCGTGAGCGAGTGCACGATGCCGGCCACCGGCGTGCGTGCGCCTGCGCGGATGTTGGTGACGGTGCGCGCGATGGTGCCGGTGGCCGGCAGCCCGCCGAAGACCGGCGACACGATGTTGGCGATGCCCTGCGCCATCAGCTCCTGGTTGGGGTCGTGGCGCGGTGCGTCGATGAGGTTGTCAGCCACCCGCGCGCACAGCAGCGACTCGACGGCACCCAATAGCGCGATGGTGATCGTCGGGATGACGAGCTGCTTGGCGCTTTCCCAGCTGAAGGGCGGCAGCGCAAGCGACGGCAGGCCCTGCGGAATGCTGCCGAAGCGCGAGCCGATGGTCTCCACCGGCAGCTTCAGAAAGTACGCGGCGGCAGTGAGCGTGACGAGCGCGATGATGGGCCCGGGCATGCGCGAGGCCGTGCGCAAGGTGATGCCTTCGAGCGCTTGCGATGGCAGCAAGCTCCCCGGCTTGAAAAGCCGCGGCCAGAGGAAGAGCCCGCCCAGCGACACGAGGCCGATCGCCAGCGCATACGGGTTGAAGCTGTCGATGTGCGTCGCGAAGGCATGCAGCTGCGCGAAGAAGTCGCCCGGCAGCTTGTCGATCTTCAGGCCGAGCAGGTCGCGCACCTGCGACACCGCGATCAGCACCGCGATGCCGTTGGTGAAGCCGATGACGATGGTGATCGGCATGTAGCGCACCAGCGCCCCGAGCCGAAGCGCGCCCATCGCGAACAGCAGCACGCCGGCCAGCGCCGTGGCGATGAGCAGGTTGGTGAGTCCGTAGCGTTCGACGATGCCGAACACGATGACGATGAAGGCGCCCGCCGGCCCGCCGATCTGCACGTTGGAGCCGCCGAACAGGGAGATGACGAGCCCCGCGACGATGGCGGTGAAGATGCCCTGTTCGGGCTTGACCCCCGAGGCGATGGCGAAGGCCATGGCCAGCGGCAGGGCCACCACGCCCACCGTCATGCCGGCGCCGAGGTCGTGGAAGAAGTCCTGCCGGCTGTATTGCCGCAGCGTGTCGATCAGCCGGGGGTGGAAGCGCAGGTGCGAGGTCCAGGACATGGCTGCCGGCGCCGAAGCTCAGCGCCGCCTCGTAGGCGCCGCCTTGGACGCTGCGGACTTGGACGCCGCGGACCGGCGTGCGGCGGGTGCCGTGCGTGCAGGCGGGTCGCCGGCTGCCGCGGCCGAGCCGCTCGGCACGTAGTTCACGCCGTGGGCGGCGAGGTACTCGCGGATGAGCTGGCGCACGACCTGCGAGGGGGTGAGGTCCTGCTGCGCGCACAGCTGCTCGAAGGCGACCTTCTTGGCGGGGTCGATCAGCAGGGTCAGGCGCGCGGTCTTCAGTTCCATGGCTCGGGTGTTCGCGGTTGGGCGCCGCGGTTCGGGAGCGGCGCTCGATGCCGGCAAGAATCCACGGCATGTTAATGCGATGTGCGTTGAGCAACCATGCTACGCGCATAAAATAGGCCTCGCAAGTTATCGCCCGCCATGCCCACCTTCTTCCATCGCCTGAGCGCCCGGGATCGCACCCGACATGCGAACCGGCAGCTGGGCGGCGTGCTGGCCTTCGTGGCCGGCGCCGTGAATGCCGGCGGCTTCCTCGCCGTGCAGCGCTACACCTCCCACATGACGGGCGTCGTGTCCGCCATCGCGGACGACCTCGTGCTCGGCCAGGCGACGCTTGCCATGGCCGGCGCGTCGGCGCTGCTGGCCTTCATCACCGGCGCGGCCACGACGGCGGTGCTCATCCACTGGGCGCGGCGGCGTCAGATGCACGGCGAGTTTGCGCTGTCGCTCATGCTCGAGGCGGTGCTGCTGCTGATCTTCGGCATCCTGGGGGCCAACCTTGAGCTCTTCCTCGACGTCTTCGTGCCGTCCACGGTGCTGCTGCTTTGCTTCATCATGGGTTTGCAGAACGCCATCGTCACCAAGATCTCGCAGGCGGAGATCCGCACCACCCACATGACGGGCGTGATCACCGACCTGGGCATCGAACTCGGCAGGCTCTTCTACTGGAACCGCACCGCGTACGCGGACGAGCAGCATTTCGTGCGCGCCAACCGCGACAAGCTGCGCATCCACGCGCTCATCCTCGCGATGTTCTTCGTCGGCGGGTTGGTGGGGGCGCTCGCGTTCAAGCGCGTCGGCTTCTCGGCCACCGTGCCCCTCGCCGCCTTGCTCATGGCCATCGCTGCTCCGCCGCTGTGGCGCGACCTGCGTGCCTGGCGTGCGCCGGCAAAGCATCCCGCCGCCTGACCTCACACCTTCTGAGCGTGCACCGCGCACGCCATCTCCCAGGACCCGACTTGCTGAACGACTTCCTCCCCGATGCCGACACCGTGCGGCCCTACGTCTACGAAGACGAGCGCACGCTGTCGATGCACTTCGACATGTCCGCGACGCAAAGCCGCATGCGGCGCGCGGACCCCTGCGCGCTCGACCTGGACTACACCCGCGCGATGATGGCCTGCCTGATGCTGCAGCCCCGCCCCGCATCGATGCTGATGATCGGCCTGGGCGGCGGCTCGCTCGCGAAGTACTGGCACCAATGGCTGCCCGAGGCCGAGGTGAGCGTGGTCGAGATCAACCCGCACGTGATCGCCATGCGCGACGAATTCATGGTGCCGCCCGATGGCGAGCGCTTTCGCGTCGTGCGTGGCGACGGCGCCGCGGTGCTCGCGGCCAGCACGCGGCGGCACGACGTGGTGCTGGTAGACGGCTTCAACTACGACGGGCAGCCCGAAGGCTTGTGCACGCCGGCCTTCTATGCCGATTGCCGGCGCGCGATCGGCGACACGGGCGTGCTGGTGGTGAACCTGCACGACGAGGAGCCGCAGTGCACCGAGCTCACCGCCCGCCTGCGTGCGGTGCTGGGCGAGGGCATGGTCTTCGTCAACAACGAATCAGGCGGAAATCGCATCGTCTTCGGTGCCGCGCCCGCGCTGCTGCGGCAGGCCGTCGAGCAGTGGGACGAGCGCTGGGCCGCGCTCGACGAGGTGCATCGGCGCACACTCGCCCGCTGCGCGGAGCGTGTGCGGCGAAGCCTGGCGGGCTGGTCGGTCGCGGGCGAAGCGGCCGGCGGGGCCTGAGCAAGAGGTCTCGTCAGCGCAGCGGCCGGTGCAGCAGCCGCTCCAGCGTCCTCAGCGGCGATGTTTCCGGCCGCTGCAGGTCTTCCACGTCGAGGTAGAAGGTCTGCTCCATCATGTGCTGCCCGCCCATGGCGGCATGCAGCACCTGGTCGCTGTAGACCACCCAGGTGGTGCCGGGCGCGAAGTCCACGCGCGCCTGCGGGCCGCTCTTCTGGAAATCGAGGTCGGCCTTCGCGTGGTCGTGCAGCTGCAGCATCACGTGGTCGTATTCCGTGCGGCGGCGCTTGGTGATGCCGATGGTCTTCATCAGCCACGCCGAGCCGGGGATGGGCCGGGTGATGGACGGCAGGTAGCGCCGTGCATGCGCCGCGAAGGGCTCGCCCACCCGCCACTCGCGCGGCAGGCCCGCCTCGTTCACGTTGCAGAACACGCGCAGCAGCCGCGTGCCGTGCATCGGGTTGGACGGGAAAGCGTCCACGTGCAGCCGCGTGTCGTCCTTGCGCCAGCTGGTTTCGCGGCCGGCGATGTTGGCCGGGCGGAAGGAGGTGTTGCCGCGCCGCAGCTTGCCGCAGTAGTGCGGAAAGAGCCGCAGCGCGAAGGCTTCGCTCATCTCGGCGTAGCGCACGACCATGGCGCGCAGGGCGTCCAGGTCGGCGGTGCTGCCGGCGGCGCCGCGCAGATCACCCGCGGGCCAGCGCACCGAGATGTTCTTCGCCCGGCCGTCGGCCCAGCGCTCGTCGAGGAAGCGGCGCTCGGCCTCGGCCAGCACGAAGGGCAGGCGCGGAAAGCTCAGCACCATGCCGTCCTCGACGACCGCCTCGACGCCGCGCGTGGTGCCGTCGTCGGCCCAGCTGGTGTCGGGGAACTCGCGGACGATGTCGACGGTGGTGGCGCTCGTCATCTCGGACGTCAACGGATGCGCAGGCCCGGCGTGGCGCCTGGCCAGGGTTCGAGGATGTACAAGCCGGGGTTGGCCTTTTCGTCGGCGTGGCTCGCGGCCAGCACCATGCCCTCGCTCACGCCGAACTTCATCTTGCGCGGCGCGAGGTTGGCGACGAGCACCGTGAACTTGCCGGCCAGGTCTTCGGGCTTGTAGGCGCTCTTGATGCCGCTGAAGACATTGCGCATGCGGCCTTCGCCCACGTCCAGCGTGAGCCGCAGCAGCTTGTCGGAGCCTTCCACATGCTCGGCCTTCACGATCTTGGCGATGCGCAGGTCCACCTTGCTGAAGTCGCCGATGGCGATGGTCTCGGCGATGTCCTCGCCGCCGGGCAGTTCGGCCGCGCCGTTGGAGCCCTCGGCCGCGGCTTCCGCGGCTTGCGGCGCCGGCAGCGCGAACAGCGCCTCGAGCATCTTCGGGTCCACCCGCTGCATCAGGTGCGAATAGGTGCCGATGGTGTGCTTGCCCATCAGCGTGGAGGCGCCGGCGAAGGTTAGCGGATCCACGCGCAGGAAGGCTTCGACGTTTGCCGCCAGCGCCGGCAGCACCGGCTTGAGGTAGATGGTGAGCAGCCGGAAGGACTCGATGCACACCGAGCACACCTCGTGCAGGCGCGCATCCATGCCGTCCTGCTTGGCGAGCTCCCAGGGCTTGTTCTGGTCGACGTATTCGTTGACGCGGTCGGCCAGCAGCATCACCTCGCGCAGTGCCTTGCCGAACTCGCGCTCTTCGTACAGGCGCTGCACCTCGGCGGATTGCGACATCAGCGTGTCCAGCAGCTTCGCGCCGTCGGCGGCATGCTCGTCCACCAGCACGCCGTCGAAGCGCTTGGCGAGGAAGCCCGCCGCGCGGCTCGCGATGTTGATGTACTTGCCGACCAGGTCGCTGTTCACGCGGGCCATGAAGTCGTCGGGCGTGAACTCGATGTCCTCGACCTTCGCGTTCAGCTTGGCGGCGATGTAGTAGCGCAGCCATTGGGCGTTCATGCCGAGCTCGAGGTATTTGAGCGGCGAGATGCCGGTGCCGCGGCTCTTGCTCATTTTGTCGCCGCCCAGCGTGATGAAGCCGTGCACGTAGATGTGGTCGGGCACCTTGCGGCCGCTGAAGTGCAGCATCGCCGGCCAGAAGAGCGTGTGGAAGGTGATGATGTCCTTGCCGATGATGTGGATCTGCTCCACCTCCGGGTCGGCCATGTAGGCGTCGAAATCGCCCCCGGTCTTCTTGAAGTAGTTCTTGAGCGAGGCCAGGTAGCCCACCGGTGCATCGAGCCAGACGTAGAAGTACTTGCCCGGTGCGTCCGGAATCTCGATGCCGAAGTAGGGCGCGTCGCGGCTGATGTCCCAGTCGCTGAGCGCCACCTTGCCCTCGTCGTCGGCGGTGAACCACTCCTTGATCTTGTTGAGCACCTCCGGCTGCAGGCGCCCGGGCACCGCCGTCCATTCGCGCAGGAAGTCGATGCAGCGCTGGGACGAGAGCTGGAAGAAGTAGTGGTCGCTGGTCTTGAGCACCGGCGTGGCGCCGGTCAGCGTGGAGTACGGGTTCTTCAGGTCAGTGGGCGAGTAGACCGAGCCGCACACCTCGCAGTTGTCGCCGTACTGGTCCTTCGCGCCGCACTTGGGGCATTCGCCCTTGATGTAGCGGTCGGGCAGGAACATCGCCTTCACCGGGTCGAAGAACTGCTCGATGTTGCGCTCGGTGATGAGGCCTTCCTTTCGCAGCGCCCTGTAGATGTCCTGCGCGAGCTCGTGGTTCTCGGCACCGTCGGTGGAATGCCAGTTGTCGAAGCCGATGTGGAAGCCGTCCAGGTACTGCTTGCGGCCGGCGGCGATCTCGGCCACGAACTGCTGGGGCGTCTTCTTGGCCTTCTCGGCGGCGATCATGATCGGCGCGCCGTGGGCGTCGTCCGCGCAGACGAAGTGCACCTGCGAGCCCACCATGCGCTGGTACCGCACCCAGATGTCGGCCTGGATGTATTCCATCATGTGGCCGATGTGGAAGGGCGCATTGGCGTAGGGCAGGGCGGTGGTGACGAAGAGCTTGCGCGTCATGGACGGAGGGCGGCGTGCGCCGTGGTTGAGCCAGGGGAAACGGGCATTCTAGGCTTCGCCCGCACGGGCGTGGCGGGGCGGGCGAAGCGATGCGGACACCGGCGAGGAAGGAGGGGCGAGGCCTTGGCGGCAAACGCGCTAGACTGGCCCGATCCCCCTCCAGACTGCTGCCGTCATGCCTCTCACCGAATCCGCGCTGCTCGACGCGCTCAAGGCCGTCAACGACCCGAACACCGGCCGTGATTTCGTCACCACGAAGCAGCTGAAGAACCTGCGCATCGACGGCGGCGACGTCGCCTTCGACGTGGAGCTGGGCTACCCGGCCAAGAGCCAGATCGCCGGCCTGCGCAAATCGCTGGTGGGCGCGGCGCGCACCGTGCCGGGCGTGGAGAACGTCAGCGTCAACATCGCGACGAAGATCATTCCCCACGCCGTGCAGCGCGGCGTGCAGCTGCTGCCCAAGGTGAAGAACATCGTCGCCGTGGCCTCGGGCAAGGGCGGCGTGGGCAAGAGCACGACCGCCGTGAACCTCGCGCTGGCCCTGGCCGCCGAGGGCGCGACGGTGGGCATCCTCGACGCCGACATCTACGGCCCCAGCCAGCCGATGATGATGGGCATCGAAGGCCGGCCGGAATCGGAAGACGGCAAGACCATGGAGCCGCTGGAGAACTACGGCGTGCAGGTCATGTCCATCGGCTTTCTCGTCGAGGCCGACAACCCGATGATCTGGCGCGGCCCCATGGCCACGCAGGCGCTGGAGCAACTGCTGCGGCAGACCAACTGGGGCGACCTCGATTACCTCATCGTCGACATGCCGCCGGGCACCGGCGACATCCAGCTCACGCTGTCGCAGCGCGTGCCGCTCACCGGCGCGGTCATCGTGACGACGCCGCAGGACATCGCGCTGCTGGACGCGAAGAAGGGCATCAAGATGTTCGAGAAGGTGGGCGTGCCCATTCTTGGCATCGTGGAGAACATGGCGGTGCACGTGTGCGAGAAGTGCGGCCACGTCGAGCACATCTTCGGCGAGGAAGGCGGCAAGAAGCTCGCGGCGCAGTACGAAATGGACTACCTCGGCGCACTGCCGCTCAACCTGAGCATCCGCGTGCAGGCCGACAGCGGCCGGCCGAGCGTGGTGAGCGACCCCGACGGCGAGATCGCCAACCTCTACAAGTCGGTGGCGCGCAGCGTGGCCGTGAAGATCGCGCAGCGCGCGAAGGATTTCTCGGCCAAGTTCCCGACGATCAGCATTTCCAAGGACACCTGAAGTGGCTGAAACCGATCGCCCCAGTGTGAAGGTGGCGGTGGTGATGGCGCGCGAAGCCCAGCCCAACCGCTGGGAAGACTGGCGCTTCTCGGTGGTGGACGTGATGGTGGACGAAGGCGGCCTCGGCGAATCGCGCGTGCTGCGCGACGATGGCCGTACCCGGCAGACGCTGCATGCGGGCTTCGAGCTGGCGCTGTTCAAGGACGAAGGCGAGGGATATTTCCTCAACCTCACCTCGGGCTCGCCGGTGTGGTTCGTGATGTGGCGTGTGGACGAGGGCGACCCGTCGTCCGCGCACCCGGAGGTGGTGAGCCTGTCGTACAACGAGGCCGGGCGCTGGCTGGATGCGCAGGAGCGGGTGGACAACGTGCCGCTGCCGGCGGCGGTTCGAGAATGGCTGCAGGCGTACACCGACGCGCACTACCGGCCCGAGCCGAAGGAGCGCAAGCGGCCGGCGTCGTTCGTGTCGCCGGGGCAGAGGAAGTGATGCGATGAGCGGGGATGGGTTCCTGTCGCGGTGGGCGAAGCGCAAGGCGCTGGTGCGGCAGGGGGTGGAGGTGGAGGCCGACGCCCCTCACCCTCCTTCGACAAGCTCAGGACAGGCCAAGCCTCTCCCCAGAGGGGCGAGGGAGCAAGCGCCTCGGGGATCGGGTGGGGAGCCGCCGACCGGATCTCTTGACGCGCTCTCGCCCCAAGCGCTCGGTCACCCAAGTACCCACGCAGACTCCGAAGCGCTTGCTCCCTCGCCCCTCTGGGGAGAGGGCCGGGGTGAGGGGCATGGGCCGCTGCCTCCACCCGCCGCGCCCCCCAAGACCCTCGCCGACGTCGCCGCCCTCACGCCCGACGCCGATTTCCAGCCCTTCCTCTCCCCGCAGGTCGAAGAGCACGTCAAACGCGCCGCCTTGAAGAAGCTCTTCACCGACCCGCACTTCAACATCATGGACGGCCTGGACACCTACATCGACGACTATTCGAAGCCCGACCCCATCCCGGAGTCGATGCTTCGCCGCATGGCGCAGTCGAAGGCGCTGGGACTTTTCGACGAGCCGGAAGAGGATGCCCACGGCGAGCCCCAAGATGCCATCCCACCAACGGCCAAGGCCGCCCCCGACACCGCCTCGACGGACCCCCCACCACCTCGCGAGTCCAATCCGCAGTCCGCACCACCCACCCCCCACCCCGAGGCATCCCCCGATGGCGCCGGCTTTGCCGAGCTGACACAGTCGGCCACAGCACCCCAAGCAGTACCACGCCATGAAGACCCTGATCTGCGACTGCAACAAGACAATGCCGCTGGACGAGGCGGCACTCGAGAAGGCGCTGCCGGCTGACGCCGCCGACGGCCTGCAGACGCTGCACAGCACCCTGTGCCGCCGCGAAGCCGGCGCCTTCCAGCGCGCGGCCAAGAGCGGTGACGACCTCGTCGTCGCCTGCACCCAGGAAAGCCGCCTCTTCCTCGAGCTCAATGCACAGACCGAAGGCGCGCCTTCGGTGAACGAACGGCCCATCCGCTTCGTCAACATCCGCGAGACCGGCGGGTGGTCGAAGGACGCCAGGCAGGCGACGCCCAAGATCGCCGCGCTGCTGGCCATGGCCCAACTGCCCGAGCCTCAGCCCGTGCCCACCGTGAGCTACCGCAGCGCCGGCAGGCTGCTCGTCATCGGCGATGCCGACCGCGCCTCGCGCGCCGCAGCGCTCTTGTCCGACGCCTTGGACGTGACGCTGCTGCTCACCCGCCCCGGCGGCGCCGTGCCGCAGCCGCGCGAGTTGCCGGTGCATGCCGGCACGCTGGAAGGCATCAGCGGCTGGCTGGGCGATTTCGAGGTGAGCTGGCGCGAGGGCAACCCCATCGACCTCGACCTGTGCACGCGATGCAATGCCTGCGTGCAGGCCTGCCCGGACGATGCCATCGGCCTCGATTACCAGGTGGACCTCGCCAAATGCGGCCAGCACCGCGAGTGCGTCCGCGTGTGCGAGGCCGCCGGCGCCATCGACTTCTCCCGCACGCCGCACCCTGTGACCGAGCGCTTCGATCTCGTGCTCGACCTGCAGCCCCTGCCCAGCATCGCCTTGCACCAGCCGCCGCAGGGCTACCTGCATGCGGCCGACGACACCGCGCTCCTGCAGGCCGCCTTGCAGATGCGCGGCCTCGTCGGCGAATTCGAGAAGCCGAAGTTCTTCCAGTACAAGCCGAAGATCTGCGCCCACAGCCGCAACGAGCGCGTGGGCTGCAGCGCCTGCATCGACGTGTGCTCGGCCCGCGCCATCTCCAGCGATGCGACGGGCTCGGGCGGCATCGTCGTCGAGCCGCACCTGTGCGTGTGCTGCGGTGCGTGCACCACGGTATGCCCGAGCGGCGCGCTCGGCTACGCCACGCCCCGCGCCGATGAACAAGGCCAGCGCATCCGCACGCTGCTTGCCACCTACCGCCGCGCCGGCGGCCGCGACGCCGTGCTGCTGTTGCACAGCCAGGGCGCGGGCGCATCGCTCATCGGCGAGCTGGGCCGGCTGGCGCGCATCGACGACGGCGTGCACGGCGTGCCGGCCCGCGTGCTGCCGCTGGCGCTGTGGCACACCGCCTCGGTGGGCATGGACCTGTGGCTCGCCGCGCTGGCCTTCGGCGCCTCGCAGGTGTGGGTGCTGACGACCGGGGAGGAGGCGCCCGACTATCGGTGCGCGCTCGCCGAGCAGATGCAGGTGGCGCAGGCCATCCTGCAGGGCCTCGGTTTCGATGGCGAACACCTGCAACTCGTCGACGCGCGCACTGCGCGGCAACTCGACGCCGCATTGAAGCGACCCGCCGCGCAGTCGGTGGCGCAAGCGGCCACCTTCAGCGTGCAGGCCGACAAGCGCGCGACGCTGGACCTGGCCATCGACCACCTGATGCAGCAGGCGCCGCAACGGCCCGACGTGATCGACTTGCCCGCCGCCGGCAGCCCCTTCGGCAGCCTCACGGTCAACACCGACCGCTGCACCATGTGCTTGAGCTGCGTCGGCGCCTGCCCCGAATCGGCGCTGGCCGACAACCCCGAGCGGCCGCAGCTGCGTTTCATCGAGAAGAACTGCGTGCAGTGCGGCCTGTGCGCCGTCACCTGCCCGGAAGACGCCATCACGCTGCAGCCGCGGCTGCTGCTGGCCGACGAGGGCCGTGCCCGCAAGCAGCCACGGGTGCTGCACGAAGTCGAGCCGTACCGCTGCATCCGCTGCGCCAAGCCCTTCGGCACCTTGAAGGCCATCGAGGCGATGATGACCCGCCTCGCCGGCCACGCGATGTTCCAGGGCGACGCCGCCAACCGCCTGCGCATGTGCAGCGATTGCCGCGTGATCGACATGCACACGCGCGCCGACGAAGTGCGCATCACGGACATCCGGTGAAGGGCACCCCATGAAGGACAGCATCACCGAACTCCCCTTGCGCCTGTCCACGCCCGACGACAGCGACGAACTCGCCCGCGCCGAGGTCTACGGCCTGCTCGCGCAGCTGTTCTATGCCGCGCCCGACCCCGCGCTGTACGAGCAACTGCGCGTGGCCCCGACCGAGGCGCCGGCACAAGGCGGCTTGCTGGAAGCGAGCTGGATGGAGCTCGTCGCCGCCTCGCGCCGCCGCAGCCGCGACGAGGCCGCGGCGGAATACGACGCGCTCTTCGGCGGCATCGGCCGGCCGGACGTCTTCCTCTACGGTTCGCACCACATCGCCGGCGCGTTGAGCGAAAAGCCGCTGGTGGCCTTGCGCGACAGCCTGCGCACGCTGGGCCTGGCCCGCGCCCAGGGCGTGAACGAGACCGAGGACCACATCGCCTACCTCTGCGAGGTGATGCGCTACCTCATCGCGGGCGACGACGTGGGCGTGAGCAACCTTGCGAGCCAGCAGCGCTTTTTCAACGAGCACCTGCGCGGCTGGACGGACGCGATGCTCGACCAGATCGCCGCGCATCCGGCGGCGGATTTCTACCGCGCGCTGGCCGCCTTCGCGAAGGATTTCCTCGCGGTCGAAGGGCAGGGGTTCGACATGCTGGAGTGAGGCCGCAAGCGGCTCGGGGACCAGCCGCTTGCACTACGACGCCATCAGCTCATGGCGTCGTAGTGCAAGGCCATCGGTTGCTGCGTGATGCCCAGGATCTTGCTGTTCGGGTGCAAGCCTGCCGGCGAACTGCCTTCGATCACGCGCTGCCACTTCAAGGTCAGGTCGCACTGGGTGACTTTGGCTGCCCCCGTTGCGTTGATTGCAACATCCAGGGCAGCGGCGTCCACGCGATAGCGGCTGCCCGAGCCCATGGCGCCCACCAGCTGAACGGCGCCCATCAGGCCGCTGTTGTAGGCCACGCTCGTTCCGTCAGTCCGCGAGCAGGTGCCGGAAGCGTTGACGGTGACCGGCTCCGCCGGCGGCGCGGAAACATCGACGAGCAACTGCCCCGCGGACAACGGCAGCGTCACGGGACCCAGCGGGTTCAGCAGGACGAAGGCCTTGGGAAGTGTCACGGTGCTGCGTTCGACCTGTGTGCCGCGAATGAAATCCACCGACAAGGTTGGCGTCGCAGGCTGAGCTTCGAAGGATGCGGTGAAATTCACGAGAAGGGGGTCGGTGGCCACCATCTGGCGGGATTGCGTGCCGGCGCTCGCGACCAGGGCGTCACCGCCCCGCAACCGCACCACGGTGACGAGGTTGTAGCGATAGCCAAGCGTCGACGTGACCGACACGCGCGTGCCTTCTTGCACCACTTCATACGAGGCGGCGATGTCCGATGCGACGACTTCGGGCGAATCCTTGCAATTGGCGAACGCGCAGGCCATGGCGGTGGCCATGTCGCTTGCGCCGCCGTCGCCGCCACCGCACCCATGAAGCCAGGTCATTGCAAAGAGGGCACTCGCCAGACGCAGCGGCAGGCGCGTCGTTCTCGCCGCCGGCTGGAGTCGTCCACTGTCCTTGTGGGTCATTTGCCCTTCTCCCTGTTGTTGATTTGGTGCACCGCGCACGATAAACGACCGGGCCATGTTGTCGGAGCCGATCACGGGAGATTGACTGTGCGGTCATCGGGCACACCCTGATGCACAAGGCCGCGCGGTAGTGCATAAAGGCATCAAGTCGCCGTGCCACCCAAGACACGGCCATTCGTCGTGGGCAGGATTCACTTCTCCTGGAGACAGCGTATGAAGTCAGAAGCAGCTGACCAAGGCAGCCCGAGGGCCGCCACCCCGCAGAAGGCCACGCGCCGCAATCTGCTCGTCGGTGCCGGAGCGGCCGGTGCCGCTGTCCTGGCCGCCAAGACCCTGCCCATCGCGCCCGCCGCCGCCCCCGAGGCGCTCGCCGCCGCCAAGCCGGCGCCGGATACCGCCGGCGGCTACCAGCTCACGCAGCACGTGCTGCGCTACTACCAAACCGCCAAAGTTTGATCCGGGCTGCCACTGCACGCCCGAGGAGACACCATGTTGCTCACGCGCAAATCGCCCGATGCCGCCGCGGCATCGCCGTCGTCGCTCGTCACCGGCCTGTCGCGCGGACTTGCCCGCGCCATCCCCACCATGGACCGCCGCGCCTTCCTGCGCCGCTCGGGCCTGGGCGTGGGGGCGGGGCTGGCCGCATCGCAGCTCACGCTGGTCCGAAAGGCTGAGGCCGCCGATGCACCCAAGGACGACCAAGGCCGCAAGATCGAGGTCAAGCGCACCGTGTGCGGCCACTGTTCCGTGGGGTGCGCGGTGGATGCCGTGGTCGAGAACGGCGTATGGATGCGCCAGGAGCCGGTGTTCGATTCGCCCATCAACCTCGGCGCCCACTGCGCCAAGGGCGCGGCGCTGCGCGAGCACGGGCGCGGCGAGTACCGCCTGAAGTACCCGATGAAGCTGGTGGACGGAAAGTACGTTCGCATCAGCTGGGACCGCGCGCTCGACGAGATCAGCCAGAAGATGCTGGATCTCAGGAAGCAGAGCGGGCCGGATTCGATCTTCATCGTCGGCTCGTCCAAGCACAACAACGAGCAGGCCTACCTGCTGCGCAAGTGGGTGAGCCTGTGGGGCAGCAACAACTGCGACCACCAGGCGCGCATCTGCCACTCCACCACGGTCGCGGGTGTCGCCAACACCTGGGGCTACGGTGCGATGACGAATTCGTACAACGACATGCAGAACAGCAAGGCGGCGCTGTACATCGGCTCCAACGCCGCCGAGGCGCACCCGGTGTCGATGCTGCACATGCTGCATGCCAAGGAGACGGGCACCAAGATGATCGTGGTGGACCCGCGCTTCACCCGTACCGCGGCCAAGGCCGACGAGTACGTGCGCATCCGCTCGGGCACCGACATCGCCTTCCTCTTCGGCGTGCTGCACCACATCTTCAAGAACGGCTGGGAAGACAAGAAGTACATCGCCGACCGCGTCTACGGCATGGACAAGGTGCGTGACGAGGTGCTGGCCAAGTGGACGCCCGACAAGGTGCAGGAGGTGTGCGGCGTCGACGAGGCCACCTGCCTGAAGGTGGCGAAGATCATGTCCGAGAACCGGCCGAGCACCATCGTGTGGTGCATGGGCCAGACGCAGCACAGCATCGGCAACGCGATCGTGCGGGCGTCGTGCATCGTGCAGCTGGCGCTGGGCAACATCGGCATCTCGGGCGGCGGCGCCAACATCTTCCGCGGCCACGACAACGTGCAAGGCGCCACCGACGTCGGCCCCAACCCCGATTCGCTGCCCGGCTATTACGGCCTGGCCGAAGGCGCGTGGAAGCACTACGCCAAGGTGTGGGACGTCGACTTCGAGTGGATCAAGAAGCAGTTCGCGCCGGGCATGATGACCAAGTCGGGCATGACGGTGTCGCGCTGGATCGACGGTGTGCTCGAGAAGAACGACCTCATCGACCAGGACAGCAACCTGCGCGGCCTCTTCTTCTGGGGCCACGCGCCCAACTCGCAGACCCGCGGTCTCGAGATGAAGAAGGCGATGGACAAGCTCGACCTGCTGGTGGTGGTCGACCCGTACCCGTCTGCCACCGCCGCGATGGCCGCCATGCCGGGCAAGCCGGAAGACCAGAACCCGAACCGCGCGGTGTACCTGCTGCCCGCCTGCACGCAGTTCGAGACCAGCGGGTCGTGCACCGCGTCCAACCGCTCGATCCAGTGGCGCGAGAAGGTCATCGAGCCGCTCTTCGAATCGCGCACCGACCACATGATCATGTACCAGCTCGCGCAGAAGCTCGGCTTCGACGCGCAGCTGGTGAAGAGCCTGAAGATGGTGCCGGGCAAGGGCGGGATGATGGAGCCCGAGGCGGAGTCGATGCTGCGCGAGATCAACCGCGGCAACTGGACCATCGGCTACACCGGGCAGAGCCCCGAGCGGCTGAAGGCGCACATGCGCAACATGAACGTGTTCGACGTGAAGACGCTGCGCGCCAAGGGCGGCGTCGACAAGGAAACGGGCTACAAGCTCGACGGCGATTACTTCGGCCTGCCGTGGCCGTGCTACGGCACGCCCGAGATCAAGCACCCGGGCTCGCCCAACCTCTACGACAACAGCAAGCACGTGATGGATGGCGGCGGCTGCTTCCGCGCCAACTTCGGCGTCGAGAAGGAGGGCGTCAACCTGCTGGCCGAGGACGGCTCCTTCCCCAAGGGCTCGGATCTTTCCACCGGCTACCCGGAGTTCGACCACGTGCTGCTCAAGAAGCTCGGCTGGTGGAACGACCTGACGGAGGCGGAGAAGAAGGCCGCCGAGGGCAAGAACTGGAAGACCGATCTCTCCGGCGGCATCCAGCGCGTGGCCCTCAAGCACGGCTGCCACCCCTTCGGCAACGCGAAGGCGAGGGCGGTGGTGTGGAACTTCCCCGACCCCATTCCGCAGCACCGTGAGCCCTTGTACTCCCCGCGCGCCGACCTGGTGGACAAGTACCCGACGCACGACGACAAGAAGGCCTTCTGGCGCCTGCCGACGCTCTACAAGAGCGTGCAGCAGAAGAACAAGGACATCGGCAAGACCTTCCCGCTGGTGATGACCTCGGGGCGCCTCGTGGAGTTCGAAGGCGGTGGCGAGGAGACGCGCTCCAACCCGTGGCTGGCCGAGCTGCAGCAGGACATGTTCGTGGAGATCAACCCACGCGCGGCGAACGACCGCGGCATCCGCGACGGCGAGATGGTGTGGGTGAAGACGCCCACGGGTGCCAAGATCAACGTGAAGGCGATGGTGACCGAGCGGGTCGACAAGGACACGGTGTTCATGCCCTTCCACTATTCCGGCCGCTGGCAGGGCGTGGACCTGAAGCCCTACTACCCGGAAGGTGCGGCCCCGGTGATCCGCGGCGAGGCGATCAACACGGCGACCACCTACGGCTACGACAGCGTGACGATGATGCAAGAGACGAAGACCACGCTTTGTCAAATTGAGAAGACTGCCTGACCCGAATCGACATGCGCACACCCCCTCCGTTCGCACTGAGGTATCGAAGTGCCCCACCCGCCGGGTCGTGGCTTCGATACCTCAGCCCGACCCTTCGATACCTCAGGGCGAACGGGAAGGGGCTTCGATACCTCAGCCCGAACGGGGTCTTGGGGTTGATGCCGACCTAAATACTGAGCAGGAAATCCCATGGCACGAATGAAATTCATCTGCGACGCCGAGCGCTGCATCGAATGCAACGGCTGCGTCACCGCCTGCAAGGCCGAGCATGACGTGCCGTGGGGCGTGAACCGCCGCCGCGTGGTCACGCTCAACGACGGCATTCCCGGCGAGAAGAGCATCTCCGTCGCCTGCATGCACTGCAGCGATGCACCCTGCATGGCGGTGTGCCCGGTGGATTGCTTCTACCGCACCGACGAAGGCGTGGTGCTGCACGACAAGGACGTGTGCATCGGCTGCGGCTACTGCTCCTACGCCTGCCCCTTCGGCGCGCCGCAGTTCCCGACCAACGGCACCTTCGGCCTGCGCGGCAAGATGGACAAGTGCACCTTCTGCGCCGGCGGCCCCGAGGCCAACGGCAGCGAGGCCGAATACGAGAAGTACGGCCGCAACCGCCTGGCCGAAGGCAAGCTGCCCGCCTGCGCCGAGATGTGCTCGACCAAGGCGCTCCTGGGCGGCGACGGCGACGTGGTGGCCGACATCTTCCGCACCCGCGTGCTCAACCGCGGCAAGGGCAGCGAGGTGTGGGGCTGGGGCACGGCCTACGGCAAGCCCACGCAAGGCGCACCCGCGCAGCCGGTGCCCAAGGAGCCAACCAAGTCATGAAACCCCTCGTGTTCATCACCGTTGCCGTGCTCGCCTCGCAGCTCGCCGCCTGCGGCGAGAAGGTGCAGACCGCCACGCCCCGCAAGGCCGACCAGAAGGTCTGGCAGTCCAACGACCCGGCGTACACCGCCGCCGGCTACAAGGCCGGCGACGCCGCCGCCTGGGATGCGCAGAACCGCCAGCGCACGCAGGCGCAGAACGAATACAACCGCACCCGATGAGAACGGAGGCCCGCATGCGCCGCCTGATCGCCATCGCCTTGTTCCTGCTGACCGTGCCCTGGGGACTCGCCCTCGCGCAAGGCCAGGCCGCTGGTGGCCCCGCCGCAGACCGGGCCCTGCGCTTCGACCCGCCCGCCAGCGCCGCGGCGGTGCCCCTGCCCGACCCCAAGGACGACACCGCCACCCGCGCCAAGATCCAGCCGCGCAACAACGCGCCCTTCTGGCGCGAGGTGCATGACTCCGGCGCGCAGCCGGGCATCAGCAACCTGCCCGGCGCCGAGAAAGGCGTGCTGGTGCAGCCCTTCGTGGCCTACCCCGGGGCGCGGCGCACCAATGCCGGCGAGGCCTGGCGGCAGGTGCGCAACCGCTGGATCGTCCCGTATGGCGGCTCGCTGGTGGTGATCGTGCTGCTGGCGCTGGCGCTGTTCTTCTTCACCAAGGGGCCGCTCGGCCACGCCACCAACGACGGCGCGCGGCGCATCGAGCGCTTCACCTATTTCGAGCGGGCGGCGCACTGGTCCAACGCCATCGCCTTCTGCGTGCTCGCGGTGTCGGGCATCGTCATGGCCTTCGGCAAGTTCTTCATCCTGCCTTTGATCGGCCACCTGCTCTTCGGCTGGCTCACCTATGCGCTCAAGACGGCGCACAACTTCTTCGGCCCGCTCTTCGCGGTGTCGCTCGTGATCGTGTTCATCACCTTCGTGCGCGACAACCTGCCGCAGCGCGGCGACCTCGCCTGGCTGGCGCGCCTGGGTGGCATGCTCAGCGGCAAGGAGGTGCCCTCGCACCGCTTCAATGCCGGTGAGAAGCTGGTGTTCTGGGGCGGCGTGTTCTTCCTCGGCGTGATCGTCGTCGGCTCGGGACTCGTGATGGACAAGCTCATCCCCGGCCTCTTGTACCTGCGCCCGGACATGCAGGTCACGCACATGATCCACGCCATCGCCGCGGTGCTGATGATCGTGCTGTTCCTCGGGCACATCTACATCGGCACCATCGGCATGCGCGGCGCCTACGGCGCGATGCGCGATGGCTATGTGGACGACGAATGGGCGGCCGAGCACCACGAGCTGTGGTACCGCGACATCCGCGACGGCAAGGTGCCGGCGCAGCGCACGCGCCACCCCGAGCCACCGCCGCAACCCTTGCAGACCTGAACAGGAGCGACGATGAAGTTGCCCGCGACCCTTGTGCCGACCACCCGCTGGACCTCCTTGTTCGTGCTGTGCGCCGCCGCGCCCTTGGCGCTGGCCAAGCTGCCGCCGCTGACCGCGGACCAGCAGATCAAGGCCGACGAGGCCAAGGCCAAGGCGGCATGGACGGACAAGGTGTCCGCCTACCAGCTGTGCCAGGCCACGGACCGCACCGCGCAGGCCTACTTCAAGTCGGCCAAGGCAGCGGGCAAGGACGTGCCGCCGCCCCTGCCTACGCCGGCCTGTACCGACCCGGGCCCCTACCTGTCGGCTGCGGACGCGCAGAAGGCCAAGCCGCTGGAAGCCTCCGGCGCGCATTCGCCGGCGGAGACCGTCAACGGGCCGCCGGGCAGCAAGGCGACGCAGGCTGAATTGAAGGGGACGAAGAAGAAGTAGCAGACCCGTCACCCCGTTCGCGGGGCTGCGCCGTAAGACCCGTTGTCCCCACGACAACGAGCCATCATGCGCAGAGTCACCTTTCTTGCCGTCGCCGCCTTGCTGAGCGGCGCATTCCCCTCCGCCTTTGCCACCACGCCCGTGCCGCCTGCCGCCAAGCGGGTCGCCATGCCGGTCGCGCCGCCGCAGGTCCGCATCGTGTCGCCGCAGGCGCGCATCCCCATCCGGCTGGAGCGCGCCGATGTGTCGGCCGTGGTCGTGGGCCATGTGGCGCGCACGCGCATCGAGCTGGTGCTGCGCAACCCGAACGACCAGACGCTGGAAGGCGAGCTGCAGTTTCCCCTGCACGATGGGCAGGTCGTCACCGGCTTCGCGCTGGACCTGGGCAACGAGCTGCGCCCGGCCGTGCCGGTGGACAAGGCGCGCGGCCAGCAGGTGTTCGAGGACGTGACCCGCGCCCGCGTGGACCCGGCGCTGCTTGAGGCCACGCAGGGCAACAACTACAAGCTGCGCGTGTACCCCATCCCCGGCCGCGGCACGCGGCGCGTGGTGCTGGAGCTCAGCGAGCAGCTCGCGCAACGCCGCCAGGGCCGCAGCGACGCCATCCGGCTCGACCTGCCGCTGGAATTCGCCGCCGAGGTCGCCCAGCTCGACGTGGACCTGCGCATCGCCGACGTGCCACTGGCGGCGCTGGGTGTCGAAGCGTCCGGCCTGCCGCCGCAGGATCTGCAGACCCAGCAGCGCGTGGGCTGGTCGCAGGTGCAGCTTCACCGCGCCAACCATCGGGGCGCGGCATCGCTGCACCTGGACATCCCGTCCAGCCCGCAGCCGGTGATCGCAACGCACACCAACGATCAGCGCACCATTTTCTACGCCGAGCTGCCTTTCGCGCTGCACACCATGGCGCGGCCCACGCCGCGCACCATCGCCATCCGGTGGGACGCCTCCGGGTCGGGCGCCGCGCGCGACCATGAGCGGGAGTTCGCGCTGCTCGACGCGTACTTTCGCCAGAACCGGCAGGTGGAGGTGCAGCTCACCGTCGTGCGCGATGCGGCCGAGCCGATGCGGCGCTTCAGCGTGAGCGGTGCGCGATGGGACGAGCTGCGCCAGGCGCTGGCCAAGGTGGCCTACGACGGCGCGACCAACGCGGCCGCGCTCAGCGCCGTTCGCGACGTGGACATGGCCCTCGTCTTCACCGACGGCCTGGGCAACTGGGGCGAGCCCGCGGCGCCGCAGACCCGAGTGCCCACCTACACCATCAGCAGCACAGCGAGCGTCGATGCGCAGCGGCTGACCGGCCTCGCGCAGCGCAGCGGCGCCGAGTGGCTGGACCTGCGGCGCATCGACACCGCTGGCGCCTTGAAATCGCTGCTGTCGCGCCGAGCGCGGTTGGCCGGCCTGCGCGGCACTGGCGTGACCGAGCTCGTGGCGCGCCTTCCCGGCGCCGGCGACAGCCACCTCGCAATCGCAGGCAAGGTGGCCGGCGCGGTGGGCCGCATGCCCGCCAGCGTCACGCTGGAGGTGCTGGAAGCCGATGGCCGCCTGACCACGCAGACGGTGCCCATCGCCGCACGTGCCGCGAACTCGGCGCGTGAGGTGCGCGGCGTGCCACAAGCGCGCGACACGTTCCGCGGCGAGCTCGTGCCGCTGCAGTGGGCCACGATGCGCATCGCCGAGCTGGAGGAAGACCGCGACGCGCACCGTGCAGAAATCCGCCGCATCGGCCGCGAGTTCGGGCTCGTCACGGCCGAGACCTCGCTCATCGTGCTCGACGCCGTCACCGACTACGTGCGCTACGAGATCGAGCCGCCGCCCGCGCTGCGCGCCGAGTACGAGCGCCTGCTGGCGCAGCAGGGTCGCCGCATCGAGGCTGACCGATCGGCGCACCTGGAGAACGTGCAGCGCCGGTTCAAGGAGCAGATCGCGTGGTGGGAGCGCGAGTTTCCGAAGGGCGACATCGCAAGGTGGGAAGACATGGAGCGCAAGCGGACGGGCGGCGCGATGCCGGAGCCCGAGGCGCAGCAGGACATGCGCTCTCGCCGCGACGAGGTGTCGCGCATGCAGCCTGCGCAGGCGAATGCGGCCCGGCAGTCGGTGGCACCGCCGCCCATGCCGGTGATGGCGCCGGCGCCTGCTGTCGCTGAGCGCGCGATGGCCGGCAATGGCGTCGCTGCCGATGCGGCGAAGTCCACGTCCGCACCAGAAGGCACGGCGGCGGCGGCAACCATCCAGCTCTCACCCTGGGCACCCGACTCGGCCTATGCCCGCCGGCTGCGCGACGCGCCGCGCGATCAGCTCTACCAGCGTTACCTCGACGAACGGCCCGACTTCGTCAACAGCACCGCCTTCTTCCTCGACGCCGCCGACGTGATGTTCGAGAAGGGCCTGCCGGAGCTGGGCCTGCGCGTGCTGTCCAACCTCGCGGAGATGAACCTCGAGAACCGGCACATCCTGCGCGTGCTCGGCTACCGCTTGATGCAGGCAAGGCAGCCCGCGCTCGCCGTGCGGGTCTTCAAGGAAGTGCAGCGCCTGAGCCCGGAGGAGCCGCAGTCCTACCGCGACCTGGGCCTGGCGCATGCGGATGCGGCGCAATGGCAGGACGCCGCCGACCAGCTCTGGCGCGTGGTGGCCCGCCCCTGGGACGGCCGCTTCCCCGACATCGACCTCACGGCGCTGGCCGAGCTGAATGCCGTCATCGCCCGCGCGCAGTTGCTCGGCCAGCCGGTGCGCACGCAGGCCTTCGACGCGCGGCTGCTGCGCAACCTGCCGCTGGACCTGCGCATCGTGCTGTCATGGGACGCGGACAACACCGACATCGACCTGTGGGTCATCGACCCGAACGGCGAGAAGGCCTTCTACGGCCATCGCCTGACCTACCAGGGCGGCCGCATGTCGCAGGACGTGACAGGTGGCTACGGCCCCGAGGAATTCGCCCTGCGCCGCGCCAAGCCGGGCCACTACACCGTGCAGGCCCAGTTCTACGGCCACCGCCAACAGATCGTCGCGCCCGCCACGACGCTGATGATGCGGCTGACCACCGGCTTCGGCACGCCCCGGCAGAAGGAGGAGATGACGACGCTGCGGCTGGACGGGCCGAGCGCGATGGTGACGGTGGGCGGGTTCGATGTGGCGTCCGACTGAGGGCAGGAGGCGCGCCTCCTGGCCCGGCACCCCAGGCCTCAGTACTTGTAGGTGACGATCAGCTGCCGTCGGCCAGGTTGTGCTTCAGCATGTTGCAAAAGAGCGCCCCTTGCTCGATCGCGTCATCCAGCGCGACGTGCGTGTGGGGCAGCTTGTCGAACCATTGCCGGGGCATGTTCTTCTTGGTGCTGTCGCGGTATCCGGTCTTGAGCAGCGCCATCGCATAGGACTTCATGTCCAGCGCCGAGTGGCTGAAGGGGCTCTCGCCGACGAAACGCATCAGGTACCAGTAGACGAAGAGGAAGTCGAAACCTGCCGGGTAGGCGACGAACACCGGCTTGCCTGCGAGGGTCTTGATCCACGCCACGTAGCGCTGCATTGCGGCCTCGGGTGCTTCCAGGTTCGAGCGGCACGCCGCCCAGGCTTGCGGCTGCGTGGCCCACCATTCGGCCGTCTTGGGATGTGCGGCCGCGCCAGGCAGCGTTTCGAGGTTTGCCGTGAACGTCGAGACGAGTTGCTTGTCTGCCGTGTAGGCGGCCGAGCCGAAGCTCAACATGGAATGCGGTCCGGGGATCGGGCCGTCGGTCTCGACGTCTGTGCTGATGTAGATCTCTGGCATGTCGCGAGTGTAGTGACGGCCTCCGCGCCCGAGTCGCCGCCCCTGCTGCGCACGTTTTGTATGCAATGTGCACCACGCTTTGTATGCAATCTGGGGCGCCGTGCGAGTGACGTCACGGTGGTGCACCGGCAGCGTGAGCTTTTCATTCATCAGGCACGGATCAGGCTGGCACAGGCATTGCGACAAGGCGCTCTGCGGTAACGACGCCGCAAGGGATGCCGCACGATGTCTGCACCGTCACTGCTCGATCAGCGCCTCGCGACCATGGCCGCGCATGCCGATCTGGAATTGGTGCGGCTCGCCAAGCGGTATGGCACGGGGGCCAACGCCTCGCTGGCGGTGGATCACATCGACCTGCGCATCACCGCCGGCCACTACTGCTGCCTGCTCGGGCCCTCGGGCTGCGGCAAGACATCGACGTTGCGCATGATCGCGGGGCATGAGGATGCGACGAGCGGCGACATCGTGCTCGGCGGTCGCAACATCACGCAGCTGCCGGCGGCCGCGCGCGGCACGGCGATGATGTTCCAGAGCTACGCACTCTTCCCGCACCTCTCGGCGCTGGACAACGTCGCCTTCAGCCTGAAGATGCGCGGCGTCGACAAGCCCACGCGGCTCAAGCGTGCGCAGGACCTGCTGGAGCGTGTCTCGCTCGGCCACCTCGCGCAGCGCAAGCCGGCGGAGCTCTCCGGCGGCCAGCAGCAGCGGGTGGCGCTGGCGCGCGCGCTCATCACCGAGCCGCGCGTGCTGCTGCTGGACGAACCGCTGTCGGCGCTCGACCCCTTCCTGCGCATCAGGATGCGCGCCGAGCTCAAGGCCTGGCAGAAGGCGCTGGGCATGACCTTCATCCACGTCACGCATTCGCAGGAAGAAGCGATGGCGCTCGCGGACCAGGTGGTGGTGATGAACGCCGGCCGCATCGAGCAGGACGGCACGCCGCACCAGGTCTTCAACGCGCCGGGCTCCGAGTTCGTCGCGCGCTTCATCGGCAGCCACAACGTCATCGTGCTGGACGATCGCAAGCTCGCGGTGCGCACCGACAAGACCCGGCTCAGCCGCGAGCCGCTCGCCGACGACGCGCCACGCATCGCCGGCACGGTGGCGGGCGTGGAGTACCAGGGCACGCACGTGCTCGTCACGCTGCAAAGCGATGCCTTGCCCGATGCCGGCGAGCTCTGCGCCGTGCTCAGCGAATCCGACCATGCCGCGCTGCCCTGGCAGCCCGGCGACAGCGCGCTGGCGCATTGGCACCACGCCGATGTCCACGTCCTCCCGACCTGAACCGAAGACCTGCCACCCTGAACCGGAGACCGCCATGACCGATCGCACCGAAGGCCACCACGATCAATCCGCACCGTCCGACGGCCTGTCGCGACGCGCCGTCATCAAGGGCGGCCTGCTCGGCACCGCTGGCATCCTCGCCAGCGGCTACGGCCCCGCGGTGCTTTCGGCCGAGCCCATCACCCTGCGCTACCTCGGCACGGCGGTGAACCAGGACAAGACCATCGCCGAGAAATTCCAGGCCGACACCGGCATCAAGGTGCAGTACATCCCGGTCACGACGGACGACGTCACCAAGCGCGCCGTCACCGCGCCCAACAGCTTCGACCTGATCGACACCGAGTACTTCTCGCTCAAGAAGATCATCCCCACGGGCAACCTCAAGGGCATCGACGTCAAGCGCATCAAGAACGCCGACAAGATCACCCCGCTCTTCACCAAGGGCGAGATCGCCGGCAAGAAGGTGGGCGACCAGGGCACGGCGCCGAAGAAGGTGATGTTCCTCGCCGGCGAGAAGAGCCGCGAGTTCTCGAAGGACCCGACGCAGTTCATGACGCTCATCCCGACCGTCTACAACGCCGACACGCTGGGCATCCGGCCCGACCTCATCAAGCGCCCGATCGACAGCTGGAAGGAGCTGCTCAACCCGGAGTTCAAGGGCAAGACGGCCATCCTCAACATCCCGTCCATCGGCATCATGGATGCGGCGATGGTCGTGGAGGCGATGGGCCTGTACAAGTACCCCGACAAGGGCAACATGACGAAGAAGGAGATCGACCTCACCATCAAGACGCTGATCGAGGCGAAGAAGGCCGGCCAGTTCAGAAGCCTGTGGAAGGACTTCAACGAATCGGTCAACCTCATGTCTTCCGGCGAGGTGGTGATCCAGTCGATGTGGTCGCCTGCGGTGACGGCCGTCCGCACCAAGGGCATCCCCTGCACCTTCCAGCCGCTCAAGGAAGGCTACCGCGCCTGGGCCGCGGGCTTCGGCGTGCCGTCCACGCTGTCGGGCAAGAAGCTCGACGCGGCCTACGAGTTCATCAACTGGTTCCTCGATGGATGGGCGGGCGCCTACCTCAACCGCCAGGGCTACTACAGCGCGGTGCTCGACACCGCGAAGGCCAAGATGGAAGCCTACGAATGGGCCTACTGGATGGAAGGCAAGGCGGCGGAAAAGGACATCAAGTCGCCCAACGGCCAGTTGCTCGCCAAGGCGGGCGAGAAGCGCGACGGCGGCAGCTACGAGCAGCGCATGGGCGGCATCGCCTGCTGGAACGCCATCATGGATGAGAACACCTACATGGTGCAGAAGTGGAACGAGTTCGTCGCGGCCTGATGGCGCGCATGCCGATGCTCATCGACGAGCGCTGACGCATGAAGGCCTTGAAGACCACGCCCGCCTGGCTGCAGGCCCTGCCCATGGGCGCGGTCTTCTTCGTGTTCTTCATCCTGCCGCTTGTGCTCGTGGCGGCGGTGAGCCTGTGGCCGCAGAACGAGTACGCGCTGGAGCCGGGCTTCACGCTCGACAACTACGCGACGCTGTTTCGCGGCTGCGTGTTCGATGCGGGGTCGGGCGACCTGTGCGTGACGGCCAAGACCTACCTGTCCACGCTGAAGTTCTGCGTGCTGGTCTGGGCCATCACGCTGGTGCTGGGGTTCACGCTGGCCTACTTCGTGGCCTTTCACGTGCCCGGCATCGGCGCGCAGACGGCGCTCTTCACGGTGATGACGATCCCGTTCTGGACGTCCAACGTGATCCGCATGATCTCGTGGATCCCGCTGCTCGGGCGCAACGGCTTCATCAACCAGAGCCTGATGGGCATCGGCGCGATCCATCAGCCGATCGAGTGGCTGCTGTACTCCGACTTCTCGGTGGTGCTGGCCTTCGTGCACCTGAACACCACCTTCATGATGGTGCCCATCTTCAACTCCATGATGAAGATCGACCGCGCACTCATCGAGGCGGCGGACGACTGCGGCGCGTCGGCCTGGCAGACGCTGTGGCAGGTCATCGTGCCGCTGTGCCGCACCGGCATCCTCATCGGCTCCATCTTCGTCATCACGCTCGTGATGGGCGATTTCGTGACGGTGGGCGTGATGGGCGGGCAGCAGATCGCCTCGGTGGGCAAGACCATCCAGGTGCAGACGTCCTACCTGCAGTTCCCGGCCGCCGCGGCGAATGCGGTGGTGTTGCTGGCGGTGGTGCTGCTCTTCATCGTGGCGCTGAACCGGCTCGTCGACCTGCGGCGGGAGCTCTGACATGGCCGGCAGCGCAAGGCGGCGATCGCGAGGGTTCTGGGTGTTGGCGGCGGTGTGCGCGCTGTACGTGCTCTTTCTCTATGGGCCCGTCATCACCATCTTCGTGCTGAGCTTCCAGGGGCCCGAGGGCGGGCTGACCTTTCCGATGCGCGGCGTCTCGCTGCACTGGTACCGGCAGCTCTGGGAAGGCCTGGGCGTGGTGGACATCGGCGCCGCGGTGCGCCGCTCGCTGGCGCTCGGTGTCGCGGTGATGCTCCTGACCGTGCTCTTCTCGCTGCTCGCGGGCCTCGCCTTCCGCAAGGGCTTCAAGGGCGGCGGCATGCTCTTCTACAGCTCGGTGGCGAGCCTCGTCATGCCGTCCATCATCATCTCGCTGGGCATCAGCTTGCAGTTCCGACTTTTCGATTCGCTCATCAAGTCGGTGCTCGAGCGCATCGGCTGGACGGGGATGCTCGAGCAGTACACCACCTCGATGGGCCTGGCCACCTCGGGCCTGGGCGCACACCTCACCTGGACGCTGCCCTTCGGCATGCTCATCATGTTCGCGGTGTTCAACCGCTTCAACCCGGCCTATGAAGAAGCGGCGCGCGACCTCGGCGCGACGCCCTGGCAGGCCTTCCGGCACGTGGTGCTGCCGATGATCGCGCCCTCGCTCGTGGGCGTGGGCATGTTCGGCTTCACGCTCAGCTGGGACGAGATCGCGCGCTCGTCGCAGGCCATCGGCGATGTCAACACGCTGCCGCTGGAGCTGCAGGGGCTCACCACCACCGTCACCACGCCCGCCATCTACGCGCTGGGCACGACGACCACCGTGTTGTCGCTGGTGGTGATCTTCGCCGCGCTGGCGGCCGCGGCCGCGATGCGGCGTCGCGGCTTCGCCCGCGGCTGACCCAGATGGCGATCGCCCGAAGGCCACGACCCGCCCCAGGCGCCGCGCTGTCGGACGACGACATTCACCAGCGCCTGGTCGAGGCCATCGTCGACCAGCGGCTCGTGCCCGGCACCCGGCTTGGCGAAGACAAGCTCGGGCAGGCCTTCGGCGTGTCGCGCACGCGCATCCGCCAGGTGCTGATCCGCCTTGCGCAGGAGCAGGTGGTGACGCTGCAGCCGAACAAGGGCGCCAGCATCGCCGAGCCCAGCGTGGACGAGGCGCGCGAGGTGTTCGAGGCGCGTTCGGTGGTCGAGTCGGTGCTCGTGCGGCGCTTCATTCAACGTGCCACGGCGAGCGACCTGAAGGCGCTGGCCGATTGCATCGACCAGGAAGAGGCAGCGCGGCGCAGTGGCGACGCCGCGATGGCGCTGCGGCAATCCGGGCGCTTTCACCTTCTGCTGGCGGACGCCGCGGGCCACCAGACCTTCGCGAGCTTCCTGCGCCGGCTCGTTTCGCGCACCAGCCTCATCCTGATGAGCTACGCGCCGGCCGAGGATGCGCGCGTAGCCGGGCCGCGCTGGATCCAGGTGTGCCGCTGCGAGGAGCATCGCGGCCTGCTCACCGCGCTGCGGCAGGCGAGCCGCGGCCGTGCAGAAGAGAAGGTGCGCGAGGCCGTCGCACTCATGACTGAACATCTCGCGCACATCGAGGGCAGCCTTTGCTTCGACAGCGATGCGCTGCCGGAGCTCGACTTGCTGCAGACGCTGGCACAGGGCGGGCGGTAACCATGCACCTGCTGCTCATCAACCCGAACACGCGCGAGGCGCTGACCCGGCAACTCGTCGAGCGCATGGCGCCCATGCTGCCGGTGCCGCTCGTGGGCAGCACGGCCGCCTTCGGCGAGAGCTACATCGCCAGCGAGGCGGCCTACGTGGTGGGCGCGCATGCAGTGCTCGATGCCTGGCATCGCCACGTCGCGGAGCACGGTCGGCCCGCCGCCGTGCTGGTGGCCTGCTTCGGCGACCCCGGCGTGTGGGCCTTGCGCGAGGTGGCCGAGGTGCCGGTGATCGGCCTCGCGGAAGCGGCGATGCGCGAGGCGCAGGGGCATGGGCCGTTCGGCATCGTGACGGGCGGCGCGGCCTGGGGGCCGATGCTGCAGCGCCTGGCCCGCGGCCTCGGCATTGCGCAGCTTCGGGCGGTGAACACCGTGGCCTTGAGCGGGGACCAGTTGATGGCCGACCCGGCGCAAGGCGTGGCGTTGCTGCAGCAGGCCGTGGATGGTGCGGGCAGCGGTGAAGACGTCCGCGCCATCGTGCTGGGCGGCGCTGCACTCGGCGGGTTCGCGGCGCAGTTGCGGGTGCGCGATGGCTGCATGCTGATCGACAGCGTGGAGGCTGGCCTGCGGTGGTTGGGCAGCGTGGCGCAGCATTCGTAGCTGACGCCTACATGAACGACGCGCTTCTTCCTGAACCGACGGCTGCAAACCTGGTTAACAAGACCATCAACCTGTGGAAGGTGGGCGGCATGCACGCCGCTGCGCTGATCTCTCAAGCGCCGGCGCTGCTCACGAACGGCCGCGACAGCTCGTCGAAGCGCAGCGCCAACTCCGCCGCCGGCATCGGGTTGCGCTGCTCGACCCACCACGCCAGCAGTTCAACGAACGCGGCGGCCAGCGCGCGCGCGACGGCCGCTCGCGGAAGCCTGGCCGGGGAGGGCGGCAGTTCGTCGTTGACCAGGCGCACCACCATCTCGCGAAAGCGCTGCTGCACCACGTAGCCGCTGCGCCTGCCGATCAAGCCGCGGAACACCTTGCGCTGCTGGTGCGCATGTTCGATCAGGCCCAGCGCGAATCGAAACCCCGAGGTCGGGGAGTCGCCGCCCTTCCCCGGTGAACGCGCGGCCGCCTGTCGGCCCAGTTCCGCGCGCAGGTCTTCCAGGCCACCGAGCAGCAGCGCGTCCTTGTTCGGGAAATGCGAATAGAAGGTCGAGCGGCCGACATTGGCCCGCTCGCACAAGTCCTGCACCGCGATGGCGTCCCAGCCACGCTCGCCGATCAGCTGGATGAGGGCTTCACGCAGCGCGTTGCGCGTGCGAAGGCTGCGGCGATCAACGCTCGCTGGGGTCGCTGCCATGGCGTTGCCGGGCGCCATGCACGCGCCCGAACATGATGAACACGTGTCCAATATAGAACACATGTCCTGATGGGCGCATGGATGACCGGGCTGCATCCCCCGGCGAGCGCTATCGCAGGCTTGCAACGTACCGCTTCACCGGCGGCGGGGCGTGGCGCTCCAGCGAGATGGCCGGCTCGCTGCGAACGGCTGCCGGCCGCAGGGCGGGCTGGGGGCTCAACTGCGCAATGTCGTGCGCCGCCACGAGCTTTGCTGCCCACTCATGCAGATCGATGAACTCCGTCTCGATGCACACCCGGTGGATCTCCGCTGCGTAGTCGCGATTGGCGGCGAGCCATTCGACATCGGTGTTGCGGGCAATGTGCCGGCGCAGAAGGACATGAAGATGCGCTGCAACGGCCAGAGACTGTGGGTTGGGCATGCGAGCTCCTCGTACGTCGCGACTATTCAACCGCTTCACCATGCAAGCTTCGGTCCAGGCCCGCACGTTCCTGGCCGTCCGTGACGCGCAAGCCGACGAACAGGTCGACGAGCCAAAGGATTGCCGCGCTCATCACGCCGCTGTACGCCAAGGTGGACACCGCCCCGATGGCCTGCGTCAGCACCGAGCCGGGGACGCCGCCGATGGTTGGTGAAGCGAACGCGCCGGTGAGGACAGCGCCGATGAGTCCGCCCACGCCGTGGACGCCGAACACGTCGAGCGAATCGTCGGCGCCCAGCACCCGTTTCAGTGCGGTCGCGCCCCAATAGCAACCCAGCCCCGCGATGGCACCGATCAGGAGCGAGGACCGTGCATCGACGAAGCCCGACGCAGGCGTGATGGCCACGAGTCCGGCGACGGCGCCGCTGCACAAGCCGAGCAGCGAGGGCGAGCCGCGCACCAGCCATTCGGCCAGCATCCAGCTGAGAGCCGCACTGGCCGCAGCGAGCTGGGTGACCAGGACCGCGTAGCCGGCCCGGCCGTCGGCCGCGCCCGCCGAACCCCCGTTGAAGCCCATCCACCCCACCCACAGCAGCGACGCCCCGATCATCGTGTAGCCGAGGTTGGACGGCATCAGCGCTTCTTGTCCGAAGCCGATGCGCCGTCCCAGCATGAACGCCGCCACAAGCCCCGCGATGCCGGCGTTGATGTGCACGACGGTGCCGCCGGCGAAATCGAGGATGCCCTGCTGCGCGAGCCAGCCTGACGGCTCCCAGACCGAATGCGCCACCGGCGCATACACGAGCAGCGACCACAGTCCCATGAACCACAGCATCGCCGAGAAGCGCATGCGCTCGGCGAAGGCGCCCGCAATGAGGGCGGGCGTGATGATCGCGAAGCTCAGCTGGAACATCACGAACACCGATTCCGGAACTGTCGGCGCGAGGTGATGCACCGACAACTGCGCCGAGTTCTTGTTGAAGTACACGGTGTCGAGGAAGCTCGCGGAGAAGTCTCCGATCCACGGCGACCCAGGCATGAAGGAGAGGCTGTAGCCTGCCACGCACCACAGCACCGACACCAGGGCGCACACGGCGAATGTCTGCGCCATGGTGGCGAGGATGTTCTTCTTGCGCACCATTCCGGCGTAGAAAAGCGCAAGACCGGGGATCGTCATCAACAGGACAAGCGCAGTGGCGCTGATCATCCATGCGGTGTCGCCCGCGCTGATCCTCGCCGCGTCCACCCGCGTGGGGTGCGTTTGGGAAATCGGCGCCGGAGGTGTCTGGGTGGGTGCGGGTGCAGGCTGCGCATGCGAGCACAACACGCCCAGGGACAGGGCGAGCGCGGCGATCGTTCTGAGGGCGAGGGTCATCAGTCTCGTCATGGGCATCTACTCGGGTGAACGTGACTCCCTGATTCGTGCCCTTTGCGGTGCGTGCAGCAACACTGGCGCGGTTTTGGGGAGACACGTTGCAATGACCATGCCATTCGGACGCTGCAACACCGGGATAGCCTGGACGCGTGGGGAGGACGCCCTTGTCGGGACATGCGAATGGAAGGTCGAGCGCCCGGCGTCACGCCGTTCCTGAACAAGAAGGCGATTCGTGTCCCGAACCGGACGGATCGGCCGCTGATGTGTCTGGGCATCCTGCACCTGCCCGAACATCATGGACACGTGTCCAATACAAAACAGGTGTCCCGATGATTGAACTGCGCGGCTTGACCAAGCGCTACCCCGGGCCGGATGGCGGCACGACGGCGCTCGACGCGGTGACGCTGGACCTGCCGGCCGGCGAATTCGTGGCCATCGTCGGCAAGTCCGGCAGCGGCAAGTCCACGCTCATCAACCTGGTGGCGGGCATCGACCGGCCCACGATCGGCGAGGTGCGCGTCGACGGCACGTCGGTGCACGAACTCGACGAGAGCCGGCTCTCGTCGTGGCGCGGGCGGCACGTGGGCGTGGTGTTCCAGTTCTTCCAGTTGCTGCCAACCTTGACGGCGCTGGAGAACGTGATGCTGCCGATGGACTTCTGCGGCACCTGCCCACGGGCACAGGCCAAGGACCGTGCGCTGCAGCTGCTCGCGGACGTGGGCATCGCCGAGCACGCCCACAAGCTGCCATCGGCGCTCTCCGGCGGCCAGCAGCAACGCGCGGCAATCGCGCGTGCGCTCGCCAACGACCCGCCGCTGATCGTCGCGGACGAACCCACCGGCAACCTCGATTCGCACACCGCCGACGCGGTGCTGGCGCTGCTGTCCGAACTGGCGCGGCGCGGCAAGACGGTGCTGATGGTGACCCACGAACGCGACGTGAGCCTCATCGCGCACCGCGTGGTCACGCTTGCGGATGGCCGCGTGGTCGACAACCAGGTGTCGCGCCCGGTGCTCAAGGTGAAGGGCCTGCACCATGCGTAGCACGACCGCGGGAGCGAGCGGGGCGATGAGTCCGCGCTGGATCAAGCCGTGGCGCGATGCGCTGGCCGAGCGCGGGCGCCTCGCGCTGATGCTCGTGGCCGTCACCGTGGCACTGGCCGCACTCGGCGCGGTGCTGGGCGCCTACGCCGTGCTGACGCGCGAGATGGCGGCCAACTACCTCGGCACGCAGCCGGCCCACGCCACGCTGGAGATGCGCGGTGACGTGACGGCCGATGTCCTCGCCGCAGCCCGGCGCGACCCGGCCGTGGCCATGGTGGAGGCGCGCGACGTGATTCCCGCGCGCGTGCGTGTCGGCGACGAATGGCGGCCCGCGCTGCTGTTTGCCGTCGATGATTTCCATTCGCTGGAGCTCAGCCGCTTCACGCCGATGTCGGGCAGCGCCGCACCGGAGACCGGCAGCGTGTTGCTGGAACACACCGCCACCAGCGTGTTGTCGAGTGAGCCGGGCAACCGATTGATGTTGAGGATGCCCAAGGGCCGCGTGCAGTCGGTGCCCGTCAGCGGCCTGGTGCACGACCCAGGCCTGGCTCCGGCCTGGCAGGAACGCACAGGCTATGTCTACCTGGACCGCGCGACGCTGCGCCAGCTCGGCGAGGACGGCACGCTTCATGAGCTGCGCGTGCGCTTTCGCGACACGCCCGAGACCCTGCCGGCGATACAAGCCGCCGCCGAATCCTTGGCGCAGGCGCTTCAACGCGAGGGGCATGCCGTGCTCGAGCTGCGTGTGCCGCCGCCGCGGCAGCATCCGCATCAACGGCAGATGACCACGGTGCTGTTCCTGTTGCTCGCGTTCAGCGCGATGGCATTGGTGCTGGCTGCCGTGCTCGTCGCCAACACGCTGGCGGCCTTGCTGGCGCGGCAGGTGCGCGAGATCGGCGTCATGAAGACGCTGGGTGCCAGCACGGTGCAACTCGTCGGCGTCTATCTCGCGCTGGTCGCAGCCATCGGCCTTGCAGCCTTCGTGGTGGCGCTGCCGCTGGGCATCGCCGGCACGCAGGTGTTCAGCACGCAGGTGGCGAATCTGCTGAACCTGGCCCTCACTCAGGCGACAGCGCCCTGGTGGGTGTTCGCGCTTCAAGCGGCTGCCGCGCTGTGCGTGCCGATCGTCGTGGCCGCCGTGCCGCTGTGGAACGCCTGCCGCGTGACCGTGCGCGAAGCGGTGGACCGCCACGGGGCGGGCGGCGAGGGCATTCGGCAATGGGCGAACCGCTGGCCGGCCGCCGTGCGCGACGTGCTGCGCAGGCCGTCGCGGCTGGCGCTGACGCTTGCGCTGCTCGCCGCTGGCGGCGCGATGTTCATGAGCGCGCTCAACGTGTCGCGCAGCTGGCAGCTCACCATCGACAAGGTCTACGAGACGCGCCACTACGACGTGGAGATCCGCTTCCGGAATGCCGAACCGTTGGCCAGGCGCGAGACCTTGATGAAGCTGCCCGGCGTGCTGAAGGCGGAGTCCTGGGGCTACAGCGCGGCGGCTTTCGCCAAGCCGGGGCAGGTCGATGTCTCGCGCGCCTACCCGGACCGCGGCCACGGCTCCTTCGTCGTGATGGCGCCGCCCGTGGGCACGACGATGATCGACTTTCCGCTGCGCGCGGGCCGCTGGTTTCAGCCTGGTGATCGTGATGCCGTGGTGCTGAACCACGCGGCGGCAGCACAGCAGCCTCAGCTGAAGATCGGCGATCCGGTGCTGCTGTCGATGGGCGGCAGCGTGAGCCGTTGGCGATTGACGGGCATCGTCGAGGAGATCGGTGCGGCCGGCGTGGCCTACGTCAACCCCGAGGCGTTCGCGCAGGCGACGGGCACCGAAGGCCGCGCACGGATGATCCGCGTCGCCACCGATGCGTTCGCCGGCGAGCAACGGTCCGCACGCATTCGACAGGCCGAAGCCGCGCTGGATGCGGCAGGTGCCGACGTGTCGAGCGCGCAGCCCTTGAGCGAGCTGCGCACCGCGATGGGCGACCACATCGTCATCCTCATCCGCGCGCTGGTGGCGCTGGCTTGCGTGATGGCGGCGGTGGGCGGGCTCGGCCTCGGGTCCACCTTGAGCATCGGCGTGCTGGAGCGCACCCGCGAGCTGGCGGTGATGAAGACGCTGGGTGCCACGCGCAGGCGATTGATCAATGCGGTGCTGACCGAAGCGCAGTTCATCGCGCTGCTCAGCGTCGTCGCGGCGATCGTGCTCTCGCTGCCGCTGACGGCGCTGCTGGACGCGATGATCGGCGGCCTGGGCTTCGTCGCACCGCTGCCGTTCTCGGTGTCGCTGGCTGCGATGGGGGTGTGGCTGTTGCTGGTGATGGCGGTGTCGTTCGGCGCGGCCTGGTTGCCTGCGCGGCGGGCTGCAGGATTTCGGGTTGCGGAGGCCTTGGTACAGGTGTAGCCGGCATGAGGTGCATGGCCCGCAGGCGCCTGCTTGTACCTGCGGGCGGCAACTGAGTACGCATTTGGTGTTAACGGGCCCTAGGCCGCCACGGGTCGCGCGACGAGACCGCGGATTTCGGCGCCCGTGAGCGCTGAAGCGGCCTCGCTGAATTGCAGATTGTCGATGTGAACCTCCACCAGTTCATACAAGTCTTTGCGCATGACTTGACGAAGCTGTGGGGCCATGGAACGGAATCGGTCTATGGCAGACAGGCTCTGCTGGCGCAGAAGCTCGACCAGGTTCGTCAAGTCCTGGGGCTCGAGCTCGCAGGCGCCGGACAGTCGTCCCTCGTCGGTTCGAGACTGCGCTGCCATGAAGGCCGGAGCGGCGCTCTGGCGCAGCGTCTGGACCATGCCGGTGAGAGTCGCAGCATGACGCGATGCCTGATCGACGTCACCGGCAACACATGCCGCCTCGGCCTTGCCGGCGAGCTGGTGGATCGCTTTCGCCCCGAGCATGCCCGCGCTGCCTCGAAGTTTGTGCATGCGTCCCGCCTGGACCGCCAACCGCCCGGGCTCGGCCGTCGACGCTACCATCGTGAGGTCTCCAAACTCTTTGAAGAGGTGCTTGAGCATCGATCGGAACAGGTCGAAATCGCCGCTCAGGCGCGCGCGTGCGTCCAGGGAGTCGATGCCCTGGATCTCCATCCACGCAGCGCTCGACTTCACCGGCGGTTCGCGAGGGGGGGCGATCTGCTGGGGAGACTGGTCCGGCGCCGGTGAGACGTGCCGCAGGATGCTGCTCACCAGCGCTTTCGCGTCGAACGGCTTGGTGATGTAGTCGTCCATTCCGGCTGCCTCGGCACGCTGGCGTTCACTGCTCATGGCTCCGGCCGTCAGAGCGATGATGGGCAGATCGGCCAGCCTCAGCTCGAGACGAATGCGGCGTGTCGCGTCATGGCCGTCGAGTACGGGCATCTGCACGTCCATCAGAACCACGTCGATGTCGCGCGGATCGGCCTGGATGCACTTGAAAGCCTCCAACCCGTTCCTCGCGAGTGACACATGTGCGCCTTCCAGTTCCAGGATTCGTTTCGTCACGTCCAGGTTGATGTCGCTGTCGTCGACGACCAGCACACGAACGCCGCGCAGCGCATGCTCGCCCGAGCCAGTCGCCGGCGCCAGCAGGCGGGCCAGTGCTTGCGGTGTTGCCAGCGCGAAATCCAGCGTGACCGTGAACTGGCTGCCGATGCCTGGGGTGCTGTCCAGGCTCAGCGTGCCGCCCATCAGCGTGACCAGGCGCTTGACGATCGACAGGCCGAGTCCCGTTCCACCGAAGCGACGAGTGATCGATGCATCGGCTTGCGCAAAGGGCGCGAACAGACGTTCCTTGACGTCGGAGACGATGCCGATGCCGGTGTCCTTGACAGCGAAGCAAAGCGTGACGTGGTCCGTGGTGGAGGCGAGCTGGCTGACCAGCAGTTTCACCTCGCCGCGTTCGGTGAACTTGATGGCGTTGGACAGCAGATTGGTCAGGATCTGCCCCAGACGTATCGCATCGCCTTCGACCGCCGCCGGGAGCGAGTCCGGCGCGTCGATCTCAAAGCTCACGCCCTTGGCATCGGCCTGCACGGAAATGACATCTCCCAGTTCCTTCAGCAGGCTGCGCAGATTGAAGGCCGCGCGTTCGACGATCAACTCGCCTGCTTCGATCTTCGAGAGGTCCAGCACGTTGTTGAGCACCACCAGCAGCGATTTGCTCGCAAGCTTCACCTTGGCCAGGAAGGTCCTCTGCTCCTCGTTCAAGGACGTTTGGCCCAGCAGGTAGGACAAGCCGATCACTGCATTCATCGGCGTGCGGATCTCGTGGCTCATGTTGGCGAGAAACTCGCTCTTGGCTCGGTTTGCCTGTTCGGCCCTGTGCGTGGCTTCGCGCAGCGACTCCTCGTATTGCTTGCGCTCCGTGATGTCGCGCGCCGCGGCGAAGACGCCCTGCAGCCTTCTGTCGCGGTCGTAGAACGTAGTCGCGTTGTAGGACACCACGGTCTCCTTGCCTTCCCTGTCGCGGGCAGTGAGTTCGTAGTTGGTGACCTTCTGCTGGGCCAGCGCCATCCGGATACCCGCCTCGGCACGTTCCGGGTCGGTGAAGCAGTTCTTGAACGGCGCACCGATCAGCTCGTCGCGCGTGCGCCCGGTCAAGGCCTCCGTCTGCTTGTTGACGTCGGTGATGATGCCACTCGGGTTGGTCGCCATGAGTGCGTCCACGTTGGATTCGATGAGCGAGCGTGTGTAGAAGTGCTGATCGCGCAGCCGCTGGTCGAGCTTCTTGCGTTCCTCCTCGATTTGTTGGCGCACCGTGTTGTCGGTGCCGATCAGCAGGTATCCGATGATCGCGTCGAGCGGGTCGCGCAAGGCGGTTACCGACACGACCGCGGGGAAGCGGCTGCCGTCCTGGCGGACCTTGGTGAGTTCGTAGATGTCTTCGATTCCGCGCGAGGCCTTGAAAGCCAGCGCCTCGAAGCCTGGCGCGATCCGGGTGCCGAATTCGGTGCTCAGCGTCTGCGCACGCGCAATCACCTCCACGGGGTCGTGCAGATCGGCCGGTGTGATCTTGTTCGTCACGTCCGCCGCCGCATAGCCCAGCATGCGTTCGGCGCCGACGTTGAAGATCTGGATCACACCCTTCGCGTCCGTGGCGATGCACGAGAAGTTGGCGCTGTTGAAAATGGCCCTCTGCAGTGCACCCGCCTTGAGCAAGGATTCTTCGGCGCGCTTGCGGGCCGTGTTGTCCGTCCCGATCAACAAATAACCGATGATGGTGTCTTGCGCGTCGCGAAGCGCCGTCACCGACACGACCGCCGGAAACCGGCTGCCGTCCCGGCGGATGTAGGTCAGCTCGTACATGTCCTCCATGCCGCGCGAGGCCTTGAACACCAGCGCCTCGAAGCCGGGTGCGATTGGGGTGTCGAGTTCGGCGCTGAGTTCTGCGGCCCTCACGATCACCTCCTGCGGATCGGAAATGTCGGCTGGCGTGATCTTGTTCACCACGTCGGCAGCCGCGTATCCCAGCATGCGTTCGGCGCCGACGTTGAAGATCTGAATCACGCCCCTCGCATCGGTGGCGATGCTCGAAAAATTGGCGCTGTTGAAGATTGCGCTTTGCAAGGCGCCGGTTTTCAGCAAGGCCTCCTGGCGGCGGGACTCGGTGATCGATTCCTTCGTGCCGGCGTCAGGGACATGAAGAACGCGGTCTCGAACTCTCTGGGTCATGGTCGGCCTCTTTCTGACATGGCTGGTGCGTGCGCCCCGCTCTCCAGCGGCGACTCGTGAATTGGCGGCCCGATGCGGCGTGCCAGTTGAGGGGCGTCGATGTCGGCGATGTCCAGCAGCCTGGCGTGGGCGCGTCCGGCACGCTTGGCGCAGTACAAGGCCATGTCGGCGGACTGGATCAGGTCGCTGGCGGCACACGCTGCAAGCGTGTCGTTGCCCGATCGTGAGTCGGCCGATGACGGTGCCCAGCACAGGCTGTCGGCGTCGTAGCAGCCAATGCCGACGCTCACAGAAACGTGTCCTGCCGTCGGCGACGCGTCGTGCTCGATGCCCAGCGCTTCGATCGCGTCGAGAACGTTACAGGCTACATGTTCCGCGCCGCGTCGCGGTGTGTGAGCGAGCATCATGATGAACTCCTCGCCGCCATAGCGAGCGACCAGGTCCGCCGGGCGCACGCTGGCACCGACCAGGGCTTGCGCGACGGACCGCAGGCAGGTGTCCCCCGCCGGATGGCCGTAGCGGTCGTTGAAGAGCTTGAAGTGGTCGATGTCGATCATCAGCAAGGCCATCGGTTGCCCCGTTCGCCGCGTGCGGCGCCATTCCCGTTCCAGCGACTCGTCGAACCCGCGCCGGTTGGCCACGCCCGTCAGTACGTCCACTGTGGCCCGTCGGCGCAGCTCGTCGGTGATTTGCTTGATCCGCAGCTGGGTCTTCACGCGAGCCAGGAACAGCGGTGCGCTGACGGGCTTGGCGATGAAGTCCGCTGCACCGAGGTCGAAGCCCGAAATCTCGAACAGCGGCTCGGTGTGACTCGTCACGAAGATCACCGCCACGTCGGCAAGCAATGGGTCGGCCTTGAGCGTCTCGCAGACTTCGAAGCCGCTCATGCCCGGCATCTCAGCGTCGAGCAGCACCACGTCCGGCGGCGACTCATGGATCAGGCGCAGCGCGTCCTCCCCGCTGGTGGCGAACCGCAGGTTGCCCACCTCGCGGAGGATGCGTCCCAGCAACTGGATCGCGTCGGGATCGTCGTCGACCAGGAGGATGTCGTTCATGAAGCTCACGCGGACGACGGTGTGTCCGCGATGTCCGCCGCGTCGGGCAGCACGATGCTGAAACAGCTGCCTTGATCCGGCTCGCTCTCGACGCGCAGCTCCCCGTGCATCGCCTCCACCAGCTGGCGCGTGATCACCAGCCCGAGGCCGGTGCCGGGTGCCGCATCATCCTGCCTGCCAAGACGATTGAACGGTTCGAAAAGATGCAGCCGCTGCTGGGCATCCATGCCCATCCCGTCGTCGCGGACCGAGATCGCTGTTCCGGAAGAAACCTTGTCCACGCTGATGCGCACCGAGCCGCCGGGCCGGTTGTACTTGATGGCGTTGGTCAGCAGGTTCACCAGGCACTGGTGAAGCCGGCCGGCATCGGCCAACACGCGGCAAGGCATCGGCACTGGATCCACGAGCAATGTCACGCCGGCTTGTTGTGCCTGCGCCGAGACCGCGTCTGCAGCATCTTGCGTGCATTCGCTCGCATCGATGGCGACCAGCGCGACGGTGAGCTTGCCGGTTTCGAAGCGGCCCAGATCCATCACATCGAGCATGAGTCCCTGTAGTTGCCGGCCACTCGCGATGACATGCTCCAGCCGCCGGGCCTGGGTCGCATCCAGAGGGTGGCGCACGTCTTCGGCGATGAGCTGCGTGAACCCGAGCAAGCCGTTCAAGGGATTGCCCATCTCGTGGGCGATGTAGGCCATCATCGTCGTCTTGGTTCGGCTGGCCGTTTCCGCTTCGATGCGGAAACGCGATTCCGCTTCGAGTCGCTCGCGGCCGCTGTTGTCGCGCAGCATCACCGTGGTGAGACGGTCCGGGCCGGCGCCGACGCTCGACACGGACAGCTCGACCGACAGGCGCTCGCCGTTGGCCTGTCCGATGGTGGTGCAGGTCGCATCGGTTCTTCCCGAGCCCGGGATCGGCAACTCGTTGCCCAGCAGGGCTTGCGCGGGCATGCCGATGGCCCCTTGGTTGTCCACGCCGAACATGCGCCGGGCTGCGTCGTTGATGAGCACCACCCGGTTTGAGGCGTCGTAGGTCACGATGGCGTCGGATGCGGCGCCGACGATGTCGGCGACCCGGGCGTCGCCCACTTGTCGCCAATGCTCCCGGACAGCCTGCAGCTCGGAATCCGTTCGTCGCTTGAGCTCGAGAAGATTTCGTACGCGCGCTTGCAGCACGGCCGGCGTATACGGCTTGGCGATGAAGTCGGCGGCGCCAAGATCGAGCGCGCGCATCTCGTAGCGTGGATCGGAGAAGCGGGTGACGAACACGATCGGCACGTGCGTGAAGGCCGCCTCGGCCTTGAGTGATCGGCACACGTCGAAGCCGTCAATGCCGGGCATGTGCGCATCGACAAGGATGAGATCCGGAACGAGGCGCCTGGCAAGCTGCAGCGCTTCCTCGCCCGACTTGGCGAAATGAAGGTCGCCGACTGTGGCCAGGGTATGGCGCAGGATGTGGATCGACGCGGTGTCGTCGTCGACGATCAACAGCCGCGGCGGTTGTCCGGTGGCCCGCCGAGGCAGCGCGGCGGAAGAAGAGCCTTCGCGCTTTCGATTCTCGATCAGGCGCCGGGCACGCAACTGGGCAGCCACCCGCGATGTCACTTGCGAGGCGGTGAGCGGCTTGGTGATGAAGTCGGCCGCGCCCTTGTCCCAGGCGACCACCTTCAACAAGGTCGACTCGTCGTGACTTGTCACGAAGATGACCGGCACCTGGGCGAGCACCGGATCAGCTTTCAGGCCTTCGCAGACGTCGAAGCCGGTCATGCCCGGCATGTCGACGTCCATCAGGATGAGATCCGGCGTTGTCTCGCGGGCGAGCCGCAGCGCCACTTCGCCTGACGTGGCGAATCGCTGGTTCGGGTACTCCGCCAGCATCCGTCCCAGGATCTGTATGGCTGACGGGTCGTCGTCGACCAGCAGCAGGCGAGCCGCGTGCGTTGACATTGGCAATCCTCCCTGGATCGTGCGATACGCCAACCGGGTATTGAGCGTGCCGCATCTCCTTGTGCACTGTTCATCGGCGTCTCACCGTGCGCTTGGACACATTGCGAGCCTGAAATCGATGCACGTGGTGCTCGACCGTGGGTCCGCGCGATCGCCGCGCACCACCGGCGCCGCCCCTCTCATGCTGAACCCGATCACGCCTCGACCGGCCGATGGCCGTTCGTTGCCACGGCGATGCCCGGCGAGGAGAACTCGATCATCTCGGCGCTCACCACCTCGAGGATGTCGAGGTGCATGTACTTGTAGGCACGGCTTCGAGAAAGGGGCCATCGACGAGATGAGGCCGTACTCGTTGTCGTTGGCGCAGGCGATCGCCGCATCGACACCATCCACACGCACGATGGGCTTGACTGGCCCGAAGGACTCGTCGCGGTAGATCTGCATCGCCGGCGCCACGTGGTCGAGCAGGGTCGCGGGCATCGGCGTGATGCCGGCCTCGCACCCGGGGTGGGTGCGAGGCTCTCGGTATCGCGGCCGCTCAGCCGACGGCCCGCTTGGAGACCAGCGTGGGTTGCGCGCCGTTCGGGGCGCGCTTGGCCGCGGTGCAGGAACTCAGTTGCTCTTCGGCGCTTCCTTGGCTTCGTCCGCGCTGCGCTTGGCCCGGTCTTCCTCGCGCGTGACGATGTCGTCGTGGCGCTTGGTCCTGGCTGCCTCCGTGGCTCGGCGCGCCTTCTCCAGCTTCCACTCCTCGACCTTCGCATGCTGGTGCTCCGCCTGGCTCTCGCGCTCGAGCCTGCGTGCCTCGGCCGTGTCGCCGCGGGCGGCGGCGGCCTGCGCCGCGGCATGCTGGAGGCGTTCTTCCTTCTGCGTGTGAATGATCTCGTTCTTCTCGTGCACGATGCGCCGATCGCCCTTGGTGACGTTCGTCCTGTCGATGTTGACGGCGTGCTCGTCGGCGTGAAGCTGGTCGGAATCCTGCTGGACTTGTGCGGAGGGCTTCTTCTGCGCGTCGGTGGTGGCGGTCTGTGCGAACGCGCCGGTGGCGCCGGCAAGCAGGGCGAGGCTCAGGATGGTTGCCTTGTTCATGAATAACTCCTTCATGGTGTGAGTGTGGTGAATCGGTGAGGCGAATCCACCGATGGTGAATGGACTCCACGAAGAGAATGCCAACGGATGCCGAACGGAGGACGGCCATGCGCGAAGTTTTGTAACGCCACGCGTCCGTGCCGGGCGGCCTGACAGCAGGGCCAGGGGGCCTTGCGGCCGATACGAGCTGAATGGGTTGTCACAACGATGACGACGCCGCGACGCGGAGATTGCTGAGCAGTGGCTGACACGCGGGCCCCGCGTTGGGGCAGCCCACGCGGCCGGCACAATGCGTCACGCATGCTCAGCCTTACCCGCCTCACCATCCGCCGCGCGCGGGAAGAACGCCTGGCCCAGGTCGCCGGCAGTCTCACCTTCACGACGGTGCTGTCCATCGTGCCCTTCCTCGCGGTGAGCTTCGCGCTCTTCACGCGATTCCCCATCTTCAGGCGCTTCGAACACGCGATCGAGGACGTGCTGCTCAAGAGCCTGCTGCCGGCGGAAATCTCTCGCACCGTGCTGAAGTACCTCGGCCAGTTCGCCGAGAACGCCAACAGCCTCACCGTGCTGGGCTCGCTGTTCGTGCTGGCCACGGCGATGGCGATGATGCTGACGGTGGAGAACGCGCTCAACCAGATCTGGGCGGTCCGGCGCGCGCGTCCCTTCTTCAAGCGCGTCGGCATGTACCTGCTGATGCTGGCGGTCGGGCCGCCGGTGGTCGGCGCAAGCCTGTGGGCCACCTCGTACGTGCTGAGCGCGTCGGTGGGCCTGATCGGCACCGTGCCGCCGTCGGTGCAGTTCGTGCTGACGCTCGGGCCGGTGGTGCTCGGCGCAGCCGGCCTCGCGACGATGTTCTATTTCGTGCCGAACGCCCGGGTGCGCCGGCGCGATGCAATCGTGGGCGGGCTGCTCGCGGGCATCGGCCTCGAACTCGGCAAGCGAGGCTTCGCGGCCTATCTGCTCAAGGTGCCGACCTACAAGGCGGTGTACGGCACCTTCGCGGCCTTCCCGGTGTTCCTGCTGTGGGTGTACTTTTCCTGGCTGGTCACGCTGGCTGCGGCACTCGTCACCGCGAACCTCGGGCGCGCCAAGCCGCGGGCGGGCGGCAAGCCTCAATAGCTCGAGCGGTGCAGATGCTGCCGGCTTCTATTCGACGGCAAGGGCCCGCAGCCACTTCACCGCCTTGCGCTGCCTGGCCGGCGGCAGCCGGTGCATCAGCACGAGCCACTCGGCCATCTCGTCGTCGTCGCAATACAGGTAGGCCACCGGCACCGAGAGGATGTGCGCGAGGCGTTGCGAGATGAGGAAATCCGCCTTGTGCACGCCAAGCTCGTAGCGGTTGATTCGCGTGGAGGCGACGAAGGGGTCGAGGCCGGCCTGGATGCCCAGGTCCTTCTGGCTGAGGCCGGCGGCCAATCGGGCTTGCTTGATTCTTTTCGCCCAGACTTCGTTTGCGGTACCCAATGCAGCCAACCTTTCGTTGGCTACGAGAGTCGTAGTTTGTGCTAGCCTTGACTACTACGAACATCGTAGTCAGTGCGCAGAGTGGATGGCGGCGTGGGGGGAGGAAAGGCGGAGGCGGGGATGCCCGCCTCCGCGAGGGCCGGCCGTGGCTTCGCCGTCCGAGACAAATCACCACACTCTCGTCAGGCCGGCGAAATGCCGTGGTGGCATCATCACTGCACAGGGTGATCGAACGAGGCATTGACCTGAGAGCCGGCAACCGAGCCGGTCGCGTGTCGAGGACACCGCAGATCATGAATTCGCAGCTGACCGCGGCGCGTGAGCGCAGGCGCTATCGCCTCGAGTGGCTGCTGTTTGCCGTGGTGGCGCTGCTGGTGCTGGGCACCAGCGCCTACGAGCTCGCGCAATCCCGCCGCGACATCGAGGCCCAGGAAAGCGATCGGCTGCGCACGCAGGCCCGCGTGGTGAGCGACAACCTGCTGCAGCAGTTCGCAAGCGTCGACAAAGCGATCACCGGCGTGCGTGACGACTACTTCAGCGGCCAGGGCGTGTCCGGCATGGACGTGATGACCATGCGCCGCCTGCAGGCCCTCACCAACGCATTGCCTGGCATGCGCACGATGTTCGTGCTGGATTCGCGCGGCGTGGTCGTCTCCTCCAGCCGCCAGGACACCGTAGGCCGCAACGTCGCCGACCGCGAGTACTTCACCACGCCGCGCGACCACCCGGACCGCGGCAGGCTGTACGTCTCGCGGCCGTTCAAGTCCATCGAGAACCGCTGGCTCGTCAACCTCACCCGTGTGCTCACCGCGCCGGACGGCGCCTTCGCCGGCGTGGTCGTCGCGGGGCTCGACCCGGAACACTTCAACGTCGTGCTCGGCTCGGTGCTCTATGCGCCGGACATGCGGACCACGCTGGTCCATGGCGACGGCATCGTCTTCCTCAACATGCCGGTCAACCCCGGGCCGCTGGGTGTGGACGTGAACAAGCCCGGCTCCTTCTTCACCCGGCACCGCGAGAGCGGTCGCGGCGACACGCTCTTCACAGGCCGCGTGCTCGCGACCGGCGAAAACCGCATGGTCGCCACGCGCACCATCGAGCGGCCCGACCTGCCCATCGACCGGCCGATGATCGTGCACGTCAGCCGCGAGATGAATGCCTTCTACGCGCCGTGGCGTCATGAAGCCTATGTCGCATCGGCCGTGCTCGCGCTGGTGCTCGCCGGCAGCGCCTGCGCGTTGTACCTCCTGCAGCGCCGCCGGCGGGAATACGAGGCGCTCAGCCGACGCGCGCAGCTCGAGCGCGAGGACCACGCGCGCCGGCTGCGCCACATGACCGACAGCATCCCGGCGCTGATCGTGTACTGCGATGCGCAAGAGAACGCGGAGTTCTTCAACACACCGGCGATCAAGGTCCTGGGTCTGGACCCGGCTCGCCGCTACACGCTGCGCGAGGCGCTGGGCGAGGCGAGCTATGCGCTGCACGCGCCGCGCCTGCCGGAGGTGCTGCAGGGCAAGCGCATCCGCTTCGAATCCGAAGCGGTGCACGGCAAGCCGGGTGTGCACATCCTCGTCAACCTCGTGCCCGACAAGCGGCCCGACGGTTCGGTGCGGGGCTTCTACATCATGAGCTTCGACATCACGCCCTTGAAGAAGGCGCAGTTCGCGCTGGCCGACAACGAGCGGCTGCTGCGTGCGGTGACGAACAACCTGCCGATCATGATCGCGTACATCGATGCCCATGAGCGGCTGCGTTTCCTGAACGCGACGCTGCACGACTGGCTGGGCGTGGATACCGAGAAGGCCATCGGCCGGCCGTTGCGCGAGGTGATCGGCGAGACGGAGTACGAGGCGCGGCGCGAACACCTCGCCCGCGCGCTCAAGGGCGAGCGGGTGGAGTTCGAGATGGAATCCGAGGCGCTCGGCGTGCAGCGCAGTCTGCGTGTCATCTACGTGCCCGACCTGCGCGAGGACGGCAGCGTGGCCGGCATCTACGGCATGAGCACGGATGTGACGCCGCTCAAGCGCATCGAGCGGCAACTGCAGGCGCTCGCGCGCATTGACACGCTCACCGGCCTGCCCAACCGCCACCAGTTCAACGAGAAGCTGCAGGAGGCACTCGCCAAGGCGCGCACGAGCGGCGAAGCGCTGGCGCTGATGTTCCTCGACGTGGACCACTTCAAGAAGGTGAATGACACGCTGGGCCACGCGGCGGGTGACGCGGTGCTGCGCGAGTTCGGGCAACGGCTGCAGCGCGCGGTGCGTCCCACCGATTGCGTCGCGCGCCTGGCCGGCGACGAGTTCGTCATCATCCTCGAGGGCCTGCGCGGCGAGGCCGAGCCGCAGTTCGTGGCGCGCAAGATCCTCGCGCAGATTTCGCATGTCTTCGACATCGAAGGCCGCCACCTCGACGTGTCCACGAGCGTGGGCATCGCCTTTCATCGCGGCGGCGTCATCAGCGCGTCAGAGCTGCTTGCGCGCGCTGATGCTGCGCTTTATGAGGCCAAGGCGGCCGGGCGCAACACCTACCGCATTGCCGAGTCGAAGGGCGCCTGAGAAAAGGCCATCGGCCACCGATCTGCGGGCGCGGATCACGCGGCTTTCACCAGGTCCTCAGGCGCGCCGGGATGCGCCGCTTGAACTCGTCCAGCCCCGGTCCGTCCCGATGCACCCGCACGGCATCGCGCTCGTAGCCGAGGATGGGATACGAGCCGAGTTCGGCGACCCTGTCCTCGCAGGTGACGAGGAGGTGCACGCCCCGGTCGCGGCAGAAGTCGATGGCGCGCTCAAGCTTGACGATGGAGCCGTTCGGGTCGCCGCTCACGTTGCAGCTCGTGCACAGCGGCGCGGCGACGTTGCCTCCGCCCCAGATCTCATCCGGCGGCAGGCCGACGCAGGAGGCTTCGAGGCGCCGGAACAGCTCGCGGTGCGGGCCGTCGAGCAGCACGCCCTGGTGCGTGCCGCGGCGCATCACCGGCGAATCGAAATCGGCTGCGCGAAAGCGCAGGCGGATGAAGCTGCCGGTCATGCGCTCGAAATCCTGCGTCGTCGAGAACTCCTGCGGCAAGTGCCCGGGATGCGCCTGCGCGAGGAACAGATCCAGCGAGCCGATGGCGGTGCCGTAGTTCTTCCCCGGCAGCCGCGTCTTCGAGCGGTCCAGCTGCGCGGCGCCTTCGCGCGTCGGGCGGGCCAGCAGCACGAAGACGGTGGGCAGTTGCACGACGATCGCGTCGTCGTGCACGGCATCCACCGCGAGGTCCATCGCGTCGCGGTCGCGGATGTCGACGATCTTCATGAGGTCATCGCCTGGCGGCGCGCGGATGTGGCCGCCCGCAGGAGGCTGCCGGCGTTGGCGATCGCCGGCACGATGTCCAGCTGGTTGAGCAGATCGAAGGCGCTGGCCGTGGCCGCGCTGATGACCGGCAGCCCGAGCTTCTGCTCGGCCTCCTCGATCACGTCCAGCGACGGCATCTGCACGCAGGCCGAAAGCACGAGCGCGTCGGAGCCCGAGTAGTCGAGCTGCGAGGCGATGGACAAGAGCTTGGCCTGGTCGAGCCGGCCCACCGCCACGTTGTCGACGACTTCCAGCGAGCGCGATTGCACGACCTCGATGCCGTACTCGGCCAATGCCGCGCTCACCTGTGCCGTGAGCGGCTTGCGGTAGGGGGCGATCAGCGTGACCCTCTGTGCCTGCAGCGCCTTGAGCCCGGACACCAGCGCACCGGCGCTCGTGATGACGGACGGCCGCCGCGTGGGCGTGGCCGCCCGCTCTGCCAGGCGCGCGTGCGTGTCGCACATGCAGCGCCGGCCGCCGGACATCACGGCCACGAGGCAGGCATACATGATCGCGTCCACCTGCGCGTCGCCCAGCGCATCCACCGCGCTCTCGGCCGAGTCGTTCATGGCCTTCAAGGCCTCGGGCGTGACTTGCGTGAGCCGCAGGCGGGCCGAATGGAAGCTGAAGCGCGGGGAGCCGGCCTTCTGCCTCTGCAGCAACTGCGGGATCTCGGTCTCCATCGTGGTGTTGGAGCTCGGAACGATGAGCCCGATGCGGTAGGGCCTGCCCGGCGTCGCTGTCATGGTGTCCCCTTCGGTGGTGCGTGTCCGAAAGGGTGTACGCAGCGGCGGTGCGCGACCGGACACCGCCTCGCGCGCGTCCAGCACGCGTGTGCGAATGTCAGCGGTCCAGCGACTCCACCGCCGCCTTGAGCTGGGTCATGAACAGCACCGGCTCGAGCGGCTTGTGCACGAAGCCCACGCCGTCGGGCAAAGGCCCCAGGTGGGCGAACTGCTCGGGCGTCTGGCTGGAGGTGGCGAGGATGAGGCGCGGGCGCACCACGCACAGCGAGCTGAGCTGGCGCAGCATCTCCACGCCGTTCATGTTGGGCATGACGATGTCGGTGATGAGCACGTCGGGGGCGCGCTGGCCGATGGACACCAGGGCCTGGAAGCCGTTGTCGGCGGTCGTGAGCTGGGCGCCGGGCAGGGCGGTTTCGATGAGGGCCGAGAGCAGGTCGCGGTCGTCGGGGTTGTCGTCCACCACCATCACCGACAGCGGCGTCGCCGGGTGCTCGGCGCCCTGCGCGCGGAACATGCGCTCGGCGCTCTCGGCCTCGATGCGGCGGTGGCCACCGACGGTCTTCCAGGCCTTGAGGTGGCCCAGGTCGACCCAGCGCTGCACCGTCGGAATGGACACGCCGAGTCGGCGGGCGACTTCGGCGGTGGAGTAGGAAGCGGGCGGCGAGGGCAGCAAGGCGTCGGTCACGCGTTCAGTTTACGGATTTTGACAATCATCATGTAGGGGCTGGGGCCTGTTGACAGGCCCTAGTCTAGGTACTGCGCTGGTGCTCGAAGTACGACTGGAGCTCTTGCGCCACCTGGGTGTGGCGCCGCGTGAACAGGTCGACCAGTGCATTCAGTCGATCGCGCTCGCCGGCCTCGATGGCCAGCTGCAGGGCGCGGGCGGCGTCGGACAGGCCTTCCGCGCCGATGGTGCCGGCGGTCGAGATGATGGAATGCGCAATCGCCGCGGCGCGCTCGTCCTGGCCCGTCGCCAGGGCGGTGCGGATGTCGCGCGCGTCGTCCAGCCGCGTGGAAAGAAAGCGCCCGAGGATGCGTTCGTACAGCTCGTGGCGGCCCAGGCAGCGGTGCAGGCCCAGCTCGAAGGAAACGCCATGGCGAGTGTCGTCGCTCTCGGCCAAGCCCGGCCGGTCGGGCGTGCGGTCGATGCCGATCCAGTTGGCCAGCACCGAGAACAGCTCCGCCGGGTCGAAGGGCTTGGTGACGTAGTCGTTCATGCCCACGGCCAGGCACTTCTCGCGGTCGCGCGCCATCGCATGCGCCGTCATCGCGATGATGGGCAGCGAGCGGTGGGCCGGGTCCTGGCGGATCTGCGCGGTGGCCTGGTAGCCGTCCATCACCGGCATCTGTACGTCCATGAGCACCACGTCGAAGCGCTGGACGCGCACCAGCTCCAGTGCCTCTTCGCCGTTGTGCGCGATGGTGACGTCCATGCCCGCCACTTCGTCGAGCAGCTCGGAGGCCACGATCTGGTTGAACTCGTTGTCTTCCACCAGCAGCACGCTGCGCCCGCGCAAGATGGCGGGTGCCTGCGCCTGGTCGGCGACCGCCCGCTGGACGGCCGTGCGCATCTCGGCGCCGAAGGCCAGCGAGATCGACTCCAGCAGCGTGGCGCTGCTCACTGGCTTGGTGAGGCAGCCGTCGAGGTTCTCGCCGGCGGCGCGCCGCAGCAGCGCCTCGTCGCCGTAGGCGGTGACCATGATCATCTTGGGCACCGGCAGCACGCCCGCGAGGGATGCCCGGCGCACGCGCTCGGCGAAGGCGAACCCGTCCATCTCGGGCATCTTCCAGTCGAGGATGACGAGCGCATACGGCCTGTCTGCCGCGGCGCGTTCGAGCTCGGCCAGCCCGTCGGCGGCGGAGCTCGCAAGCGTCGGCCGGTATCCCATGCCGCGCAGCAGGTCCTGGAAGATGTCGCGCGAGTTGGCGCTGTCGTCGACCACGAGGATGCGCAGGTCGCGCAGGCCCCTGGCCGGGCGCATGGGCTCGGCCGCATCGTCGGCGTCGCTCGTGAGGCCGAACACCGCGGTGAAGTGGAAATCGCTGCCCTTGCCGGGCTGGCTCTTCACGCCGATCTCGCCGCCCATCAGGCCCACGAGCTTCTTGCAGATGGCCAGGCCCAGGCCCGTGCCGCCGTAGCGCCGCGTGGTGGACGCATCGAGCTGGTTGAAGGGCTGGAAGAGTCCCTTGACCTGCGCCTCGGTCATGCCCACGCCGGTGTCGCGCACCGAGAAGCGCAAGGTGATGCGTGTCTCGTCCACGACCACCGATTTCACCGTCACCACCACGATCTCGCCGTGCGCGGTGAACTTCACCGCGTTGCTGCACAGGTTGATGAGCACCTGCTCCAGCCGCAGCGAGTCGCCGACCAGCGTGGGGGGCACGTCCGCGGAAGTGTTGAGCAGGAGCTCCAGCCCCTTCTCGTGCGCCTTCATGCCGACGATGGCGGTGACGCGGTCGAGCACGCCCTGCAGCGAGAACTCGCTGGACTCCAGGTCGAGCTTGCCGGCCTCGATCTTCGAGAAGTCGAGGATGTCGTTGATGATGACGAGCAGCGACTCCGCCGCCTGGCGCGCCTTGCTGAGGTAGCTGCGCTGCTTGGCGGTCATCTCGCCGCGCAGGGCGAGGTCGGTCATGCCGAGGATGGCGTTCATCGGCGTGCGGATCTCGTGGCTCATGTTGGCGAGGAACTCGCTCTTCGCGCGCGTGGCCGATTCGGCGTCGTCGCGCGCATTGGCGAGCTGCTGCATGGCGGCTTCGAGCTGTGCGGTGCGCTCGCTCACCCGTTCTTCCAGACGCGCGTTGAGCGCGACGATCTCCGCCTGCGTGCGGCGCTGCTCGGTGACGTCGAAGTTCACGCCCACCATGCGCAGCGGCTGGCCGTGCTCGCCGCGGATGGTGATGGCCTCCGCGTGGATGACCAGGGTGCTGCCGTCGGGCCGCGTGATCTCGAACTCGGTGTTGAAGGGCGAGTCGCCGCGCAGGGCCTTCACCACCGCCTCGTTGGCACGGCGGAACTGCTCGGGGGCGAGCGTCGCGGCCCAGGCCTCGTAGGCGCCGCTGAAGTCTTCGCGGCGCAGGCCGTACTGGCGGTACATCTGCTCGTCCCACACGAGCTCGTTCTTCACCACGTCCCAATCCCAGATGCCGACGTTGGCCGCGCAGGTGGCGAGCTTGAGCCGCTCCTCGCTCCCGCGAAGCGCCCGGTAGCGGGCGTCGAGCATCTCGATCATGGCGCGGATGGAGTCGCGCAGCGTGGCCAGCTCGCCGAGGAAGAGCATGCGCGGCGGCGCGGCCGCCTCGCTGCCGTCGTCGCGCACCGACGCGGCAAACTGCTCCAGGCCCTTCACCGGCCGCAGCATCAGCAGCCACAGCAGCAGGTAGACGCTCGCCACCAGCGTGGCATCGAGCACGAGGATGAACACGATGATGGAACGCCTGCGCGCGGCAAGCTCTTCCTCGAGGAATCGCGGCGAGCCGAGCATGCGCAGCCGGCCCACGGCCTGGCCGCGGTAGACGATCTCGCGCTCTTCGGCGATCAGGCCCGCAGGCGCAGGCTCGGCCGCAAGCGTCGTGACCTGCCACTGCGCATCGCGGCCCTGCACGTACAGCTTGCCGTCGGTGGTGGCGCTGATGCTGGACACCTCGCGCGGTCGCATGCCGCTCTTGATGATGGCCATGATGTGCGGCCCGTCGAGGTTCCACACCGGCAGGGCCAGCGCCGCGGCCTGCTGGTCGGCGCTCACGCTCAGGGCATCGCGCAGCTCCTGCATGCGCTGGTCGCGCTCGGCGGCATAGAAGACGACCGCGAAGGCGCCGAGCAGCAGGGTGACGACGGTCACCAGGGCCACGCTGAGCACGGTGGCGATCGACAGCTTGCGATTTCGCATCGCTTCCTTCCGGTGTGTGTCTGCCTTCGCAGCGCTGCCCGCTGCTGCGCTGTGACTCCCCCGCGCCGACTATACGACCCGTCCATGCGCCGTGTCATCACCGCAAACGCGAGGTGGATCCTTCACGCCCAACCCGTCCATGCCGCTCACACGCGCCTCGCGCGTATCCTTCGCGCACCATGACCCCGCGACTCACCGAGGCCCGTGCGCCGCTGACCGAAGAAGTGACCGTGCTCGACGAGTACGGCCGCCGCCGTGCCATCACCATCCCGGCTGAACGGGCGCTCACCGTGTTCGTCGACCGGCGCGAGCTCGTCACGCTGATGACGCTGGGTGCCGCGCCCGAACTGCTGGTGCTGGGCTACCTTCGCAACCAGCGGCTGGTGGAGTCGGTGAACGACATCGAGTCGGTGACGGTGGACTGGGAGGTCAATGCCGCTGCCGTCAAGACGCGCGCCGGCATCGAGCGCTTCGACGAGAAGACGGCCAAGCGCGTGGTGACGACCGGCTGCGGCCAGGGCACTGTGTTCGGCGACCTGATGGGCGAGATCGACAGCATCGTGCTGCCCCCGGCCGACGACCCGGCGGCACGGTTGAGCCAGTCGGCGCTGTACGGCCTGCTCGATGCGATGCGGCTTCAGGAAAGTACCTACAAGTCATCCGGCTCGGTGCATGGCTGCGCCTTGTTCCGGCAGGACGAGCTGCTGATGTTCGTGGAGGACGTGGGCCGGCACAACGCCATCGACACCATTGCCGGCTGGATGTGGCTGCACGGCGTGGACGGCGCCGACAAGATCTTCTACACGACGGGCCGGCTCACGAGCGAGATGGTCATCAAGTCGGCGCAGATGGGCGTGCCCATCATCGTGTCACGCAGTGGCATCACGCACATGGGGCACGAGCTCGCGAAGCGCCTGGGCCTGTGCCTCTTCGGCCGTGCGACCAACAAGCACTTCATCTGCTATTGCGGCTTCGAGCGCTTCGATTCGCAGCCCGAGCCCGAACCGCCGGAGGCGACGGAGCGAAGGCGGTGAGGGTGTCCGGCGCGGACCGGCAGGCGCCGGATCGACAGCCGCCGGATCAGGTGAGCGGATGCGCGAGGTCGCGGATCATCGTGGGGCCGACCTTCTGCTCGATCTCGTCGAGCAGCGGCTTGCACAGGCTGGCAGCGAAGAGCACCTCGCCCGTCACGAACATCGGGCCGACCAGCAGGCCCACGAGGTCATCGACGAACGCCGGCTTGCGGCCTTCGTAGTAGTGGCCGATGAACTGCAGCACCCAACCGACCACGAAGCTGCTGATGCCCCAGGTGAGCCACGATGCGGTGCCGAGTGCGCCCAGCGGCTGTGCGAGTGCCATCAGGATGGCCGTGGCGAAGGTGACCGCCGCACCCAGCAGCAGATGCCCCCGCGTGAGATACCACATGGCCGCCACGGCCCACAGCACCCAGGCCGGCGTGAGTTCGAGGTGGTTCGCGCCCAAGTTGAGCGTGAAGCCCGGCCGCGAAAGCAGCACGCCGACCGCGAAGACGATCAGCGGGATCCCGACGAAGTGGGTGGTGATGTTGCGGCGGTCGCGGTGGTAGGCCGCGTACTGGACCATCAGCTCATTGGCTTTGCGCATTGCGTGTCTCCTTCGGGCGCGAGTCTTTCCAATCGGTTGATGCTAGTGCAGCACAGCACGGGCCGACTGTCAAAATGCCGACACTCCCCTCATGTCGCGCACGGATGTCGCGGGTTTCCACTCCCCTCATGCCTTCCCTCACGCACCTGCTCCAGGCCCTGGCCACCGACCCGTGGTTCGCGGCCTGCCCTGCTGCGTTGCAGCAGGCGCTGATCGCGCATGGGCGGCTCGTGCAGCTCGCCGCGGGCCAGGCCCTGTTCGGGCGCGGCGACGATGCCGACGGCTTGTGCTGCGTCACGGCCGGGGCCTTGCGGGTGGGCGGCCTGCAGGCCGACGGCAGCGAGTCGCTGCTTGGCTACATCGAGCCCTACCAGTGGTTCGGCGAGATCTCCATGCTCGACGGCCAGCCGCGCACCCACGATGCGGTGGCCGACGGCGACACGACGGTGCTCGTGATCGACCGCGCCGTGCTGCACGCGTGGCTGGCCGATCACCCCGCGCACTGGCAGGACCTGGGGCGGCTGGCCTGCGCCAAGTTGCGGCTGATGTTCTCGGTGCTGGAGGACATCGCCCACCTGCCGCTGGAACGGCGCCTGGCCAAGCGCCTGTGGCTGGTGGCGCACGGCTACGGCACGCGCACCGAGGGCGTACGCCGGCACATCCGCCTGCCGCAGGAGCAGCTGGCGCTCATGCTGGGCGTGAGCCGCCAGAGCATGAACAAGGCGCTTCGCGCGCTCGAAACGCAAGGCATCATCACGCGCCGCTACGGTGCCATCGAGCTCGTCGACATGGCGGCGCTCGGGCTGGCCGCCGGTGTTGCCTAAAATCGCGGCAACTCCCTGGAACAATCAATGAGCATCAAGAGCGACAAGTGGATCCGGCGCATGGCCGAGCAGCACGGCATGATCGAGCCCTTCGAGCCGGGGCAGGTCCGCAACGCGCCCGACGGCCACCGCATCGTGAGCTACGGCACGTCGAGCTACGGCTACGACATCCGCTGCGCACCGGAATTCAAGGTCTTCACCAACATCTACAGCACGGTGGTGGACCCGAAGGCCTTCGATGAGCGCAGCTTCGTGGACATCGAGTCCGACGTCTGCATCATCCCGCCCAACAGCTTCGCGCTCGCGCGCACCGTCGAGTACTTCCGCATCCCGCGCAATGTGCTGACCATCTGCCTGGGCAAGAGCACCTATGCGCGCTGCGGCATCATCGTCAACGTGACGCCCTTCGAGCCCGAGTGGGAAGGCTACGTGACGCTGGAGTTCTCCAACACCACGCCGCTGCCCGCGAAGATCTATGCGGGCGAAGGCTGCGCGCAGGTGCTGTTCTTCGAGAGCGACGAAGTCTGCGAGACCAGCTACAAGGACCGCGGCGGCAAGTACCAGGGCCAGCGCGGCGTGACATTGCCCAAGACCTGACGCACCGCGGCCGCCGGCCGGCCCGTCACGTCCTCTCACCGGGCACACCGGTTGCCACTCTTCCTCCAATGGCACGCGCGTACGATGCGCTCACAGCCACTGCGAGGGGTCGAGCATGAAATGGGAAGGCAACCGGCAAAGCGACAACGTCGAGGACGGCCGTGACAGCGGCGGGGGCGGCGGCGGGTTCCGGCTCGGCGGTGGCAGCCTGGGGCTCGGCTCCGTCGTGATCGCGGTGGTGGCGGGGTGGATCTTCGGCATCAACCCGCTCACCATCCTCGGGCTCCTGAGCGGCGGTGGAGGCTCGCCCACGGTGCAGCAGGCGCCCGCCCACAAGCCCCCGGCCGACGACAAGATGGCGCAGTTCGTGTCGGTCGTCCTTGCCGACACCGAAGACGTCTGGCGTGAAAAGTTTCGTGCGGCCGGAGGGACTTACCGGGAACCCAAGCTGCATCTCTTCCGCGGCGCCACGCAGACGGCTTGCGGACAAGGACAGTCCGCGATGGGCCCGTTCTATTGCCCCGCCGACGAGAAGGTCTACATCGACCTCAACTTCTACGAAACCATGCGCACGCGCCTGGGCGCGCCGGGCGACTTCGCCCAGGCCTACGTCATCGCGCACGAGGTGGGCCACCACGTGCAAAAGCTCATGGGCATCACCGACAAGACGGACAACATGCGCCGTCGCATGAGCGAGGCGCAGTACAACACCGTGAGCGTGCGCGTCGAGCTTCAGGCCGACTGCTTTGCGGGCGTCTGGGCGCACGACGCGCAGGCGGCACGCCAAGTGCTTGAGCAAGGCGACGTGGAAGAGGCGCTGAACGCCGCCACGCAGATCGGCGACGACACGCTGCAGCGCAAGTCGCGCGGCACCATCCAGCCGGAAACCTTCACCCACGGGACGAGCGCGCAGCGCGTGGCCTGGTTCAAGCGCGGGCTGCAATCGGGCCGCGTGAACGACTGCGACACGCTGCAGGCCGGTTCCCTCTGACGACGAGACCTTCAGGCTCCATGCGATCCATCCTTCGACCCGCCGCCCTGATCGAGACCTGGTTCGACAACCTGCGACCCGAGCAGCGCGACCTCGCGCGCCTCCTGCGCTCGCTGGTGCAGGCCGCGTCGCCGGAGCTCGCGCAATCGGTGAAGTGGGGCAACCTGATGTTCACGCACGAGGGCACGCATGCGGTGGCCATCGTGATGCACAAGGACCACGCCAACCTGCAGATCTTCAACGGCGCATCGCTGGTCGATCAGTTTCCCGAACTCGAAGGCACGGGCCGCGGCATGCGGCACGTGCGGTTTCGCTACCGCTTCCCGGTGGATGAAGACCTGGTGCGTGAACTGGTGCAGGCCTGCGTGGAGTTGATGGGGCTGAGCCCGCGAACGGGCCCGGGCGCACTCACTGAAGAGCACTGATCCAGTCGCAGCGCAGGCGGCCGGCGCGGTGCAGGCGAGTCCGCCAGGCCACGTAGGTGCCCGGCAGGAAGAGCAGCGCGATGCAGGCCATCTCCGCCAGGGGCGCGCCCAGCACCAGCGCCACCGCGCCGCCCACCCAGCCGCTCATCCACAGGGTGAGCACGGCATCCCAGGTGTTCTTTTCCAAGGGATGTTCGCGCGAGTGGCGCGTGTGCCAATGCTTGAGCGCTTGGTACTGACTGAGCGTCATGGCGGTCCTCCCGAAACAGCGGATGACCATCACTGTAAGTCTCGCGTCAGCGTTTTTGAATCCCCAAGTCGTCGGAAATCTGCGCTCTTTGGTGTCGGACGTTTCAGTAGGCGAGCGTGAAGCGGCGGCGGATGTGAGCCGGCTTTTCCAGCTCGTCGACGATGGCCACCGCGAGGTCGTCCACCGAGATGCTGCCGGGCTTGTCGCCGTCCATCAGCACCTGGTCGCCGCCCAGGCGGAAGTTGCCGGTGCGCGGGCCCGGCACCAGCAGCGGCGCGGGCGAGACGAAGCTCCATTCGAGCTGCGATTCGTCGCCGAAGATGTTCAGCGCTTCGCGCGCCGTCTTGGCCTCGGTGCGGTATTCCTCGGGGAACTGCGGCGTGTCCACCAGCTGCACGCCGGGGGCCACGAAGAGGCTGCCGGCGCCGCCCACCCACAGCACGCGCTTGACGCCCGACTGCTTGGCCGCGCTGATCACGCTGCGCACGCCCGCCAGGTAGCTTTGCGAGAACTCGGGCGTGCCGCGCGGGCCGTTGTAGGCGCTGACGATGGCGTCTTGACCCTTGACGAGCGTGGCCAGGGATGCGGCATCGGCGGCGTCGCCCTGGACGACGGTCAGGCCCGCGCGCGCCTCGACCTTGGCAGGCGTGCGGACGATGGCGGTGACCTGGTGCCCGCGGTTCAGCGCTTCCGCAAGGACCTTGGAACCGACGAAACCGGTGGCGCCAATAAGTGCGATGTTCATGAAGTTGCTCCTCGAAATGGGATTGAAGACGTGGGCGCAACGATAGGGGCTTCACAATCCACGCACTAGACCGGATCGATCGACAACACCGTGAAGCCATGCTTCACAATCCACCCCATGGACGACCTGAAGCGCATGGCGGTCTACGCCACGGTGGTGGAGCACCGATCCATGAGCGCCGCAGCCCGGGTGCTCGGCATGAGCACCTCGGCCGTGAGCCAGCAGATGCGCCAGCTCGAGCGCGACAACGGCGTGACGCTGATGCACCGCTCCACCCGCAAGCTCACGCTCACCCCGGCGGGCGAGCAGTTCTACGAAGGCTGCTCGGCCATGCTCGCCGCAGCACGCCGGGCCCAGCAGCAGCTGGCCCATTCGCGCGATGCGCCTTCGGGAGAGCTGCGGTTGTCGGCGCCCGTCGGCTTCGCGCGGCACGTCGCGCCGGCGCTCGGCCCCGTGCTGGCGGCGCATCCGGCGCTCACGCTGACGCTCCTGGTGGACGACGCACGCATCGATCTCATCGAGTCGCGCATCGACCTGGCCATCCGTTTCGGCCGGCTGCCTGATTCCACCTGGGTGGCCCGGCGCCTGTGTGCTTTCGAGCTGATGATGTGCGCGTCGCCCCGATTTCTCCAGGCGCAGCCCGAGATCACCCGCCCCGAAGACCTACACGCGCGGCAATGGCTCGCCTTCGCGCGGCCCGGCCACGGCTTCAGCCTGCAGTTGACGGGGCCCGATCGCGAGTCGCGCGCGTTCCGGGTCGAGCCGCGCATCCAGAGCAACAACCAGCTCTCGCTGCAGCAGATGTGCGCTGCGGGACTGGGCCTCGCCCTGCTCGCGCGCGTCGACGTGGACGACGACCTCTTCGCCGGCCGCCTGTCGCAGGTGCTGCCCGATTGGAAGATCGACCCGCTGGACGTCTGGGCCGTCACCCCGCAGCGGGATACCCAGCCGGCCAAGGTGAAGGTGGCGGTCGACGCCTTGGAGAAATACCTGTCAGCGCTGCCGGGTTCGCGGCGTTAGAGCGCACATTCACCACGACAACACCTGGAGGGACCATGACCTGTATCCGATCGAGTCTTCGCCCGATGGCGGCAGCCGCCGCCTGCTTTCTTGCGCTCAGCGCGGCCGCGGCTGCCGGGGGCGGCGCAGCGCCGGTGCTCAAGGGCGACCACTTCGTCTATTCGGACGGCACCCGGGTGCGTGCCGCAGACCCGAGCGGGCGCACCGGCACCGCCTCGCGGGACGGCACCATCCGCTACTCGGATGGCACCACCGTCTCGCATGACGTGAGCTCGGGAGAATCGAAGATCACGCATCCCGACGGCCGCATCGACGTCTCCGGTGGGCGCGGCCCCACGCGGGGCACCGACGGCAACTTCCACTATTCCGACGGCGCCACCCTGCGGGGCACCGACCCGAACGGCAACCCCGGCAAGATCAATCCCGACGGCAGCGTGTCGTATTCCGACGGCACCCGCGCGAGCCACGACCCGGTGTCCGGCGACACCAAATTCGTCGGCCCGGACGGCACCGTGCGCCTGATCAACCCCGCCACCGGCACCGACAAGACGACGCCGCCCGGCTCGGCCGGCGTCGGCGGCCTGCCCGGCCAGCGCGGCCCGGGCGAATCGACCGGCAAGGGCGCCGGCAAGGACTTCGGCAAGGGGCTCGACGGGCTGGGCAAGGGCAATTCCAACACCGGCTCGCGCGACAACACCGGGCGACAGAACACCGGCGGCAAGACCGCGGGCGCCAACAACACCGCCCCTCGCGACTCCAGCAAGGACAACAGCAACAAGGATTCGGGCAAGGACAACTCCGGCAAGGGGGAGAAGTCGACCGAGAAGGCCGAGAAGCCCGCCAAGGAAGGTGGTGGCGGCAAGGACAAGGGCCGCACCGTGCAGGACGACCAGCCGTCCACCAGCCGCGGCGGCGCGCCGGTCAAGGTCGGCGGGACCACCGAGAACAAGACCGGCGACGAGACCTCGGGTGGCGGCACCACGATGCTCAAGCCCGGCCAGCGCTTCGGCCCCGGCGGCCGCACGAGCGGCGAGACTGGCGTCGCAGGCACGGGCGCGGGTCACATGGTGTCGCTGCCCGCCGGCACGCTCGTGACCAACCCCAACCCGGTGTCCAGCGGCGGCACCGGCACTCCGAAGGTGATCGACGCCTTCGGCGGCCGCCGCTGACGTCGGCACGGGCCAGGGGAAGAGTCAGCGCCCCGCAGCCAGCCGCAGCGCGCGGCGAGCGGGGCGCTACTTCGGGAAGGTACCCGGCAGCAGGATGCTCTTGTCCACGTCGTGGATGTTCGTGCGCCCGCAAAAGGCCATCGTCAGGTCGAGTTCGTTGCGGATGATCTCCAGCGTGCGGGTGACGCCCGCCTCGCCCATGGCGCCCAGTCCGTAGAGGAAGGCGCGGCCGATCAAGGTGCCGCGCGCACCCAGCGCCACCGCCTTGAGCACGTCCTGCCCGGAGCGGATGCCGCCGTCCATCCACACCTCGATGCGCGGGCCCACCGCGTCGACGATGGCCGGCAGCGCTTCGATGGACGAGGGCGCGCCGTCGAGCTGGCGTCCGCCGTGGTTGGACACGATGAGCGCATCGGCGCCGCTGTCCACCGCGAGCCGCGCGTCTTCGGCATCCATGATGCCCTTGAGGATGAGCTTGCCGCCCCAGCGCTTCTTGATCCACTCCACGTCGCCCCAGTTGAGCTTGGGGTCGAACTGCTGCGCCGTCCACGCGCCGAGCGAGCTCATGTTCGCCACGCCCTTCACGTGGCCCACGATGTTGCCGAACTGCCGGCGCTTCGTGCCGAGCATGCCCAGGCACCAGCGCGGCTTGGTCGCGAGGTTGATCAGGTTGGCAAGCGTCGGCTTGGGCGGCGCGGACAGGCCGTTGCGGATGTCCTTGTGCCGCTGGCCGAGGATCTGCAGGTCCAGCGTGAGCATCAGCGCACCGCATTTCGCGGCCTTGGCGCGGTCGATGAGTCGCTCGATGAAGTCGCGGTCGCGCATCACGTAGAGCTGGAACCAGAAGGGCGCCTTGGTGTGCGCGGCGATGTCCTCGATGGAGCAGATGCTCATCGTGGACAGCGTGAAGGGCACGCCGAACTTCTCGGCTGCGCGCGCGGCCAGGATCTCGCCGTCCGCATGCTGCATGCCGGTGAGGCCGGTGGGCGCCAGGGCCACCGGCATGGCGGTGGGCACGCCCACCATCGTCGTCGCCGTGCTGCGGTTTTCCATGTTCACCGCCACGCGCTGGCGCAGCTTGATCTTCTGGAAGTCGGCCTCGTTGGCGCGGTAGGTGCTCTCCGTCCACGAGCCGCTGTCGGCGTAGTCGTAGAACATGCGCGGCACGCGGATGCGGGCGAGCTGGCGGAGTTCCTCGATGTGCGTGATGACGGTCATGGGCGATGCTCGGGTTGGGGTTGCCCGGATGCTAGACGCGCCCTCGCGCTCCCAGCCCGAAAGATTTTCAGGGCTTGCCCGAAACCAGGGCCAGCGCGTCGCGCGACACCTGCGCGCACAGCGTGCGCAGCCAGCCGGCAAACAGCGGCGCCGCGCCGTGTGCGGCATGCGGCATCAGGTGATACAGGTTCGCGGGCCGCGTCGAGATGCCGAACAGCGGCACCAGCACGCCCGCCTGCAGCCACGACGCCGCCAGGCTGGGCCGGGCGAGCGCGATGCCTTGTCCGCTCACGGCAGCTTCGAGGGTGAGGCCCAGGTCCACGAGCTTGGGGCCTTGCGACGGCTCGGGCCAGTCGAGCCCGGCGGCGCGCAGCCACGGTGTCCAGGGTTCGAGCGGCGTGCGCAGCAACGGCGCGTGGATGAGGTCGGCGGGCGTGCGCATGGCGGGCAGCCGGGCGAGCAGCGCGGGCGAGGCGACCGGTAGCACGACGTCGTCGAGCAGCGGGTCGTCGGACTCGCCGTTGCGCACCTCGACGTCGGCATCGCCGCCGCCGGCATCGAGGTAGGGAATCGACAGCACGACCTCGAGCTCGATCTGCGGATGGTCCCGCGTGAAGCGCTCGAGATGCGGCACGAGGATCTGCCGCGCGAAGGTCGGCGGCGTGCGCACGCGCAGCTTCTGCGCCCGTTGCGAGGCGCGCTGGTGCAGCGGCACGGCGGCCAGCATGGCCAGCGCCGCGCCGGTCTGCGCGAGGTATTCCTTGCCGGCCGCGGTGAGTGAAAGGTGGCGGCCGTTGCGCGTGAAGAGCGTGATGCCCACCAACTCCTCGAGCGTCGCCACGCGCTTGCTCACCGCGCTCGCGGTGATGGCAAGCTCGTCGGCCGCGCGCTCGAAGCTGCCCAGCCGGGCGGTGCATTCGAAGGCGCGAAGGCCGTCGATGGATGGGTAGCGGACGTCGGTGGTCATGATTTCACCCGCGGGCGGGTGGCCGGGCTGGGCGCATGCACCGATTGTCGTCGCCCACCCGCCCGAATCAGCCGCGGCGCTTTCGCGGCGGCGTGAAGTTGAGCTGGCCCACGGCCTTCTGCGGCGCGGGCGTGACGGTGAGGTGGATCGGCGTCTGTTCGGCGATCTGGTCCGGGTGCCAGATCGACACGTCGGCCGCGCCGTCCGGCACGCCGTCGATGGTGGCCTGGCCGTTCGCATCGGTCTTCGCGAAGTAGGGCGTGCCCGCCACATACACCTGGCCGCGCATGGACGAATGCAGGTGGCAGCCCAGGCCGATCGGCCCGGCCTGGTCCACCTTGACCTCCTGCCACGAGCTGCCAGACTTCTTGCCCTTGGGCGCGGCCGTCTTGTATTCGTCGTTCGGCGCGGCCTCGTTGGCGGCATCGAGGCGAAGCTCGAAGTTCTTCACCGAGGGCATGCTGCCCAGCGGACCGCTGGGCGTGGAGCGGATGTGATGGTCGTAGTTGTCCTTGTTGACGAAGCGCAGCGTGCTGCCCACCGGCACCACCGTGAGGAAGGGCGCGAACTTCAGGTCCTGCTGGGCGATGACCACGGGCGTCGCACTCGCCTTGGGCGCGGACTTCGTGGCGGGGTCGACCAGCACCACCACGTCCTGCGCGGGCTTGCCGTCCTTGTCGGTCACGCTGATCTGCAAGGTGCCGGCGTGCGCGGCGCCGAAGCATGCGAACAAGGACGCGAGCAGGGCGAGGCGCGGTGTGCTGGTGTGACTCATGGTTCTCGATGGTAGTGATGGTGGATTGGGGTGAGCCTGGGGGTTTGCCCCGCCGCTCATTTCACGTTGATGATGTCGCGGTGCATGGGCGCGAGCTGCGCCAGCATGCGGTTCTGGGCGCTGAACGGAATGCCTTGCGCGTCCATGGCCTGCTGCAGCACTTCCACCAGCGCGTTGAAGGACGCGCGGTCGATGTCGAAGCCGTCGTGCACCTTCTTCATGTCCGGGCCCTTCAGCTTGCACGGGCCGCCCGACACCTCGCAGAACTGCGCAACGAGCTGCTCCTTCACGTGCTTCTGGTCCACGTCCTTGAAGAAGGGGTTCATGCGCGGGTCGGCGAGCAGCCGGACCATGAAGTCGTCCATCAGCCTGACGAGTCCGGGCTGCGCGCCGAACTGCTGGTAGAGCGTGTCGTCGGCGGGTGTGGCGGCTGGCTGAGCCTGCGCAATGGCGCCCGTGCTGAAAGCCAGGGTGGCGAAGACGATGGCGGCGATGCGGCGAAATGCGATGGTCATGGTGCGTCTCTCGAAAGCGGCTCAGAACGCGACTTGCGCGGACAGGTAGCTGCCCGTCTGCCGGCGCGTGGCGATGGCGGGCACGATGCGGCCGAGGTCCACATAAGCCAGCGTGAGTGACAGGTTCTTGGACGGCGCCCAGGCCACGAACACGTCGGACCAGTCGTCTTCCTTCAGGCCTGCGCCGAGCAGCGACGGATTGAGGTTGTCCGGCTTGCCGCGATATTCAGCGCCGATGGCGATGTTCTTGCGCACGAGCCAGGCGATGGAGACCTCGGGCTGCACGGAGTAGCCGGTGTGGCTCGTGCCACCGAAGCCCAGCAGCCCGTTCTGGTTGGCCTTCGTGGCACGCAACGTGCCGTTCACGAGGATGCCTTGCGCAAGAAAGAGCTTGGTGGCGCTGACATACACGTCGGTGCCGCTGGTCGATGCGCCGAGCGCGGTGAGCGTGGGCTCGAGGTCGCCCGCATGCGTCTTCTTGTGCTCCAGGCCGATGGCGATCTGCGGCATCAGCGAGTCGCTGTCCACGATGGCATCGCCCGCGACGCGCAGCTTGGCACCGAGGATGTCCTGCTTCAGGTGAAGCCCGGGCAGGCCCAGCGCGGTGCCCGTCGCGCCGGTGTCGAAGTCCTGCCGCGCGATGGAGAACTCGAAGCGGTCCGCGATGCCGATGGCCGCGCCGTACGCATTCATCGAGTAGTCCTGCGTCTTGACGCGCGTGAGGTGCGCGGTGGCGCCGACCTGGTGTTCGGTGGCGTAGCTTGCGGTCACCGCCCAGGGCGTGAGCCCGCCGCCCGCCGCGCCGTCGATGCTGCTCACGCCACCGGTCAGCAGCAGCTTGCCGTTGCCCCAGCCCAGCTTGGGCGCTTCCTGCGCGTGGAGCGAGGCGGCAAGGCTGAAGGGCAGGGCGGCGGCAAGGGCGGCGTGCCGAAGGCGTCGTGGCATGGGGTCTCCGCAAGACGTGGGTGATGGATGATCTTCTCGTTGCGCCTACAGCTACGTGGCGTTCGCGCCAATGGATGCATGCACGGCGCGCGAAGCGATCAAAAAGTCACGAACTTGCTTCGTCGGGGAGGTCGAAGAGCGGCAGGCCGTAGGGCGACGGCGGCTCTTGCGCCACCATGGCCGGGGCCGGTTCGGCGTGTGCGTAGGGCGACATCGGCGCCACCAGGTCGGACAGCTTGGCCAGGGTGCCGGCCCGCACGCCCAGCAGCCGCAGCCGGCGCGACAGGTCCACGCGCTTCAGGCATTCGCCGGCGGCGCGCCGGATGGTGCGGGCGTCCATGGTGTGGGCCGGCAGCGTGAGGTCGCGCGTGACGATCTTGAAGTCGTCGAAGCGCAGCTTGATGCCGATGGTCTTGCCCGCGTAGCCCTTGCGCGCCAGGTCGCCGGCGAGCTCGATGCACAGCTCGGTGAAGATGCCCGACAGCGTTGCGCGGTCGCGCACGGCGTGCAGGTCCCGGTCGAAGGTGGTCTCGCGGCTGATGGACTTGGGCTCGCTGTACGTGACCACCGGCCGGTCGTCGCGCCCATGCGAAGCCTCGTGCATCCACGCGCCGTAGCTCTTGCCGAACTGCGCGACGAGGAAGGCCGGGTCGGCCGCCGCGAGCTCACCGATGGTGTGGATGCCCAGGGCCGCCAGCTTCTCCGTCGCCTTGGGGCCGATGCCGTTGATCTTCTTGGCCGGCAGCGGCCAGATGCGCGTGGGGATGTCTTCGTGCGACAGCAGCGTGAGGCCGTTGGGCTTTTCCAGGTCGGAGCAGATCTTGGAAAGCAGCTTGTTGGGCGTGACGCCCACCGAGCAGCTCAGGCCCGAGGCCTCGCGCACGGCGTCCTTGAGGGCCTGTGCCACGGCGCGGCCGGCGTCGTCCTGCGCGCCGGGGATGTCGGTGAGGTCGATGTAGATCTCGTCGATGCCGCGATCCTCGACCAGCGGCGCGATCTGCCGGACGGCTGCCTTGAAGAGCCGCGAATACTTGCGGTATTCGTCGAAGTCGATGGGCAGCAGGATGGCGTCGGGCGCAAGCTGCGCCGCCTTCATCACGCCCATGCCCGAGTGGGCGCCGAGTGCGCGTGCCTCGTAGGTGGCGGTGGTGATCACGCCGCGGCCGGCGTAGTCGCGCAGCTTCGCGTAGCGGCGGGAGCCATCGGGCATGAGCCGGGGCCGCGAATCACGGCCGCCGCCGATGACGACGGGCAGGCCACGCAGGTCCGGGTACCGAAGCAGCTCGACCGACGCATAGAACGCGTCCATGTCGAGGTGGGCGATGAGGCGGCGCATCGGAATACTGGATGGATAGCCAGTATTGTAGGGCGGCCCAGGTCGCGGAGTGCCCGTGCAGCGCGCCTACGACGGCCGCAACAGCACGATCAGCGCCCCATGCCCGCCGTCCTGCCCGCGGGCTTGCGTGAAGGCCAGCACCTGGTTCTTCTGCACCAGCCAGCTCTTCACCTTGGCCTTGAGCACGCCCTGCTTGCCGGGCGAGCCGTGGCCCTTGCCGTGGATCACGCGCACGCAGCGCAGGCCGCGCTTCTCGGCTTCGCGGATGAAGGCGGCGAGATGCTCGCGCGCTTCGTCGCGCCTGAGGCCGTGCAGGTCGATCTGCGCCTGGATGGACCAGGCACCGCGTCGCAGCTTGCGCACCACCTCCGGGCCGATCCCCGGCCGGCGGTACGAGAGCGCGTCGTCGGTGTCGAGCAGGCTTTCGACGTCGAATTCGTCGGAGATGGCCTCGTGCAGCACCATCGCATCGTCACGCTCGCGCTGCCGAGGCACCGGGTGCGGACGTGGCGTGGCCAGCGCCGCGCGGATCGCGATGCGCAAGGGCGACACCGGCCCGACCGTGGCCGCGAAGAGCTCGCGCTCGCGCTTCTCGCGCGCCGCCTTCTCCTTCGCCTGCGCTTCGCGCAGGGCCTTGTCGCGCGCAGCGTCGCTGAGCACCTGGCGGATGCCGCCCAGGTCCTGCAGGCTGCGCGCGCGGTGGTTCACAGGAGGCCCCGCTCCGCGAAGGACATGACCGAGCTGCGGCCCACCACGAAGTGGTCGAGCACGCGCACGTCGATGAGGTGCAGCACGCGCGCCAGGGTGTGCGTGAGCAGCTCGTCCGCCCGCGAAGGCTCGGCCACGTCCGACGGATGGTTGTGCGCGAGGATGACGGCGCTCGCGCCCAAGTCCAGCGCACGCTTGACGACCTCGCGCGGGTAGACGCTGGTCTGCGTGAGCGTGCCGCGGAACATCTCTTCCAGCTTGATCAGCTGGTGCTGAGCGTCGAGGAAGAGCACGGCGAACACCTCGTGCGGCAGGTGGCCCAGCTGCATGCGCACATAGTCCTTGGCATGCTGTGGTGAATCGAAGACGGGCCGCTGGCTCATCTCCTGCGCGAGCGATCGCCGGGCCAGCTCCATCACCGCGGCGATCTCCGCCCGCTTGGCCGGGCCAAGGCCCTTGACGCGCTGCAGGTCGGCTGGCTGGGCCTGCAGCAGGCCGCGCAGGCCGTCGAAGTTGTCCAGCAGCGTCTGCGACAACTGCAGCACCGAGCTGCCCTTGACGCCCGTGCGCAGCAGCAGCGCGACGAGTTCCGCGTCGGCGAGCGCGGCGGGCCCGTGCGACATGAGTCGCTCGCGGGGCCGGGCGCTGGCCGGAATGTCCTTCAAAACCATGATCGCTGTCATCCGCCCCTGGGGCGCCCGGCTCGTAAAATTGCGGCCAGTCTATCAACCGGCCCGTCTTCGTGAACCCAGTCCAAAGGGGGTCCTTCCTGACCCTGCACTACCGTCTCGCGGGGCCTGACGGCGCCGACATCATCAATACCTTCGCCGAAAAGCCCGCCACGCTGTCGCTGGGCACCGGCGAACTCGCGCCGGCCATGGAAGCCCGGCTCATCGGCCTGGAAGAAGGCACCCGCACCACCTTCGAGCTCGCCGCGGGCGAAGCGTTCGGCGATCGCAACCCCGATCTCGTCCAGCGCGTGAAAAGAGGCCTGCTCGACGAGCTGGGCGACCCCGACGAGACCTACCACGTGGGCGACGTCGTGCAATTTCCCACGCCCGACGGCGCGGGCGCGTATGCGGGCGTGGTGCGCGAGGTGGGCGACGAATCGCTGCTGTTCGATTTCAACCATCCGCTGGCCGGCCAGCCGGTGATCTTCGAAGTCCACGTGATCGGGGTGCTGTGATGAGCGGTCCGCTGGACGAGGTGGTCCTGGCCGCGCCGCGCGGCTTCTGCGCGGGCGTGGACCGTGCCATCGAGATCGTGGAGCGTGCGCTCGCCAAGTTCGGCGCGCCCATCTACGTGCGCCACGAGATCGTGCACAACACCTATGTGGTGAACGACCTGAAGAGCAAGGGCGCGATCTTCATCGAGGACCTGGCCGAGGTGCCGCCCGGCGCGACGCTGGTGTTCAGCGCGCACGGCGTGTCGCAGGCGGTGCGCCGCGAGGCCGCCGAGCGCGGCTTCAGCGTCTTTGACGCGACCTGCCCGCTCGTGACCAAGGTGCACGTGGAAGTCGCCAAGCTGCACCGCGAGGGCTACGACTTCATCATGATCGGCCACAAGGGCCACCCGGAGGTCGAGGGCACCATGGGCCAGCTCAGCGAGGGCATCTACCTCGTGGAAGACGTGGCCGACGTCGAGCGCCTGGAGGTCGCGCAAAGCGACAAGCTTGCCGTGGTGACGCAGACCACGCTGTCGGTGGACGATGCGGCCGAGATCCTGCGCGCGGTGAAGGACCGCTTCCCGACCGTGCGCGAGCCCAAGCAGCAGGACATCTGCTACGCGACGCAGAACCGCCAGGATGCGGTGAAGGTGCTCGCGCCGCAGGTGGACGTGCTGATCGTGGTGGGCAGCCCGACGAGTTCCAACAGCAATCGCCTGCGCGAACTGGCCGAGCGGCTGGGCACCGACGCCTACATGGTGGATGCGCCGGAAGACCTCAAGGCCGAGTGGTTCGAGGGCAAGCGGCGCGTGGGCCTGACGGCAGGCGCGTCGGCACCGGACATCCTGGTGCAGCACGTGATCGAGCGGCTGCGGTCGCTGGGGGCGGTGTCGGTGAGGAAGATGGCGGGGGTGGAAGAGACGATCCAGTTCCCGCTGCCCAAGGGGTTGAAATGACGGCCCCCCAGTCGCTGCGCTCCTGCCCCCGAGGGGCGCCTCCCTGCGGACTGGCATAGCCAGATCCGCGGGCACCCCTTGATCAGGCGCTTTGCTTCGCTCGCTTGGGGGCGTCCTGACGGTGGATGCGGATTGGCTTGACACCGCCCGACGGCGTCACCGCCTTCTCGTCGCCGCAGCTGTCGCATCCCCCACAGGCACCTGCGGGCTTCATCGCCTTGAGCAAGGGCTGCTGCAGGCGTGCCGGCAAGGGCCACTTCAGCAGGCGCTGCGCGATGGCGCGCCGGCCGGCCGCGGGCATCAGCGTCCACGCCGCATAGGTGGCGCACGCAAGCACGAGGACCATCACCACGAGTTGCTGCATTGCCATTTCAGCCTCCCATCCAGAGCGTCACGCGGTAGGTGACGAACGCCGCCACGTAGGCGAGCACGAAGAGGTAGGTCGCCATCAGGATCGGATAGCGCCAGGAGTTCGTCTCGCGCCGCACGACCGCCAGCGTCGAGATGCATTGAGGCGCGAAGACGTACCAGGCGAGCAGCGCGTAGGCGGTGGCGAGCGACCAGCCCTGCGCGATGACCGGCGCGAGCGAGTCGGCCACCGAATTACCCGCGGCCGACAGCGAATACACCGTCCCGAGCGCTCCCACCGCCACTTCGCGAGCCGCGAGGCCGGGCACCAGCGCGATCGAGATCTGCCAGTTGAAGCCGATCGGTGCGAACACATGCTGCAGTGCGTGCCCGAGCATGCCGGCGATGCTGTACTGGATGGCCGGGCCCGTCGCGCCGTCCGGCGGTGCCGGATAGCTGGAGAGGAACCACAGGATCACCATCAGCGAGAAGATGATGCCGCCCACGCGCCGCAGGAAGATGCGCGCGCGCTCCCACAGGCCCAGCACCAGGTTGCGCAGGCCGGGCACGCGGTACGGCGGCAGCTCGAGCATCAGCGGCTGGTAGGTCGTCTTCATCCACACCCGCTTGAAGACCCAGGCCACGACCATGGCCGACACCACGCCCGCCACGTAGAGCCCGAAGAGCGTGAGCCCGCGCAGGTTGAAGGGGCCGACCGCGCGATCAGGCACGAAGGCGCCGATCAGCAGCGCATACACCGGCAGGCGCGCCGAACAGGTCATCAGCGGCGCGATCATGATGGTCGCGAGCCGGTCCTTCCAGTTGGCGATCGTGCGCGTGGCCATGATGCCGGGAATGGCACAGGCGAAACTCGACAGCAGCGGAATGAAGGCGCGACCCGACAGCCCGACCTTGCCCATCAGGTTGTCGAGCAGGAAGGCCGCGCGCGGCAGGTAGCCCGAGTCTTCCAGCAGCAGGATGAAGAAGAAGAGGATGAGGATCTGCGGCAGGAACACCAGCACGCCGCCCGCACCGGCGATCACGCCGTTGACGAGCAGGCTGCGCAAGGGCCCGTCGGCCATGTGCGTGGTGACCCAGTCGCCCAGGCCCGCCATGCCCGACTTGATGGCATCCATCGGCACGTTGGCCCACGAGAACACCGCCTGGAAGATGAGGAAGAGCAGCGCCGCCAGCAGCACCAGGCCCCACACGGGGTGCATCACCACGCCATCGATGCGGTGGTGGAAGCGCTGCACCTTCATCGCGTTCGGCGCGACTACGGCGAGGATGCGGCGCACTTCGCGCTGCAGGTCGGCCGAGGACGGCGCATCGCCCACGAGCTTGTCCGCATGCGTGGCGGGCAGGCCGGCCGCGAACTCGCGCTCCAGTTCGGCGAGCAGCTGCGCATGCCCGTCGTGCTTGACCGCCACCGTCTCGACCACCGCGCAGCCGAGCTCCTGCGACAGCTTCTTCACGTCGATGACCAAGCCCTCGGCACGAGCCACGTCGGTCATGTTGAGTGCGACGATCATCGGCCGGCCCAGGCGCTTGAGCTCGAGCACGAGGCGCAGGTTCATGCGCAGGTTGGTCGCATCGACCACCGCGACGATGGCGTCCGGCGCGGCCTCGCCGTGGCGGCGACCTTCGATCACCTCGAGCGTGACCTGCTCGTCAGGCGTGGCCGGCGTGAGGCTGTAGGCGCCCGGCAAGTCGACCACCGACACCACCTGGCCGCCGCGCAGCCGCGCAAGTCCCACCTTGCGCTCGACGGTGACGCCCGCGTAGTTGGCGACCTTCTGGCGCGCGCCGGTCAGCAGGTTGAACAGGGCGGTCTTGCCGCAGTTGGGGTTGCCCACCAGCGCGACGATCCATGCCGGGGCGTGCGCTTCGAGGTGGGCGTTGGAATGTGCCATTGGTGATGTTCAGGCTGCGTGCGGCCGCACTTCGATGCATTGCGCCTCGAGCAGGCGCAGCGCGAACATGGTCTCGCCGATCACCACCGCAAGCGGCTCGCGACCGCCGGGGCCGCGGCGCAGCAGCTGCAGCGGCTCGCCCGGGATGAACCCGAGTTCGCCGAGCCGGCGCAGGGTGACGGCATCCACGTCCGGCGACGCCGCCACGACGCCTTCGACGGTCGCATGCGCGCCGTTGGGCAATTCGGTCAGGAGCATCGTGGGCGTGGACATCGGAGGCACCGGGGCTGAACGCGACGCAGATGCCGTTGCACCTGCAAATGAGATTGTCTCTCATTTCGGTTGGAAGTTCCCTGGGTTCCCCCTGACTTCACCGTGCGAACTTGACGCCCGTCAAGCTTCGGTCAATTGCGCGGGTGTCTTGACTTCGGTCGCCGGTGCACGAGCAGCGCACCGGCCATGGCCAGTCCGATGCCGCTGTGGATCCAGCCGATCGCCGGCCGCTGCGCCTCGGGCGCGAAGTAGTACAGCAGGTAGCCGGTGAGGGCGAGCAAGGCCGTGGCGATGGTGAGCGCGAGGCCCGTGTCGCGCTGCGGTGCCCAGCGATGCCGCCCGCTCATGCGCCAGCCCTGTGGGATGTGAGCGCCCGCCAGCACGCCGATCATGAACAGCGCCGCGAAGCCGGCAAGACCGTGCAGCTTCATCGCCCAAGGCTCCAGCGGATGCGGCAGCTCGCCGGCGCCAGCGCCCAGCAGGTAGTGCACGCCCAGCCACCCGACGCCCGTGAGCAGCAGCACCACGCCCGTCACGTACAGCAGCAGCCGCTGCCAGCGAGGCAGGCCGTGGTGTCGGTGCGGGCGGGGAAAGTGGCGGGTCATCGTGGGCGTCGGTGCCGGATCAGTGCAGCCAGGCTTGGGCGCCGTGGAGCGCCAGCGCGGGGTGGGCAGTATCGCCGCTGATCGCCACGAGCTTGGTGAGGGCGTCGGCCCACAGGCACAGCGGCGCGGCGACGCTGACATGCGCGTCGGGGGCGCCGTGCGCGGACAGCGTCGAGCGTGCTCCTTTGCCGAAACGGCTGGTGGCGATGGCGCCATCGCGCAGCTGAGCGAGGGGCCGCACGCCGCCGCCGTGCTCGTCGCGCAGGCTCACGGGCACGTCGATGTCGCCGAAGGCCCGCAGGTCGCCGCCGGCGTTGACCCAGCCCGCCCGGCAGCCTGCGGCGGCAAGCGCATCGATGGCGCGGTCGACCGCGTAGCCTTTGCCGATGCCGCCCAGGTCGAAGGTGATGCCGTCCACGAGCTTGACGAGCGCATCTCCCTCGACCCGCCACTGGCGCGGGGCGGTGCCGAGTGTGATGTCGAACAGGTCGTGCGTTTCATCGCCCAGCCGCCGCGCCGCGGCCAGCACGGCCCGCGTGTGTGGGCCGATCACGCGGCACTCGCCGGCACGCGCCGTGTTGAACCACGCGATGTCGCTCGCCGCCTCGAAACGCGAGAGCTGGGACTGCACCTCGGCAATGGCTGCGAAGGCCGCGTCATGCGCATGGCCAGGCCCGTCGACGGCGCCCACTTCCACCAGCGTGCCGAGCAAGGGCCTTGCCCGGCGCACCGCGCGGCCGTCGGCGGCGGGCGATGTCACCCCAGCGCTCCGCTGCGTCGCGCCACGTCCACCACATGCACGATGCGCTTCACGCCATCGGTCACGTGCTTGCAGCTGAGCGTCGCGCCGCTGATGTTGGCGATGTCCTCGCCCACCTGCATCGCTGACGCCGGCGTCTTGCCGACGAACTGCTTGCGCCAGGCCGGCAGGCGGATCTCATGGCCGTGGCTTTCGCGGTAGGACAGGATCTCCACCTGCTTCACCGCGCCGTCGCTGCCGATGCCCACCGCGTAGGTGATGAGCTCGAACTTGCCGACGACCTCGTCCACCACCACCACGCCCAGCGTCGCCGCACCGCGGCGCGCAATCTGCGCCTTCCACGCCTGCGAGCGTGCCTGCACGCCGTGCGCGGCGAGCGTCTGCATCTGCGCCGCGTCGAGCGTGATATCGCGCGCTTCGAAGCGGTCGGCGTCGGGGAACATCAGCCGGGCCGCCTGCTCGACGCTCATGTAGTCGACCGCGAAGGCGCTCACCGGCACCAGGGCCGTCGCGGACAGGGCGGCGAGCGTCACGCGCATCAGAAGCTCCAGCCCAGGCCCAGGTTCAGGCGGTTCGCGTCGCTGTTCTCGCGGAAGCGCTGCACGTCGGCCTTCACCACGATGCCCGGCGTGACCTGGAAGTTCGCGCCGAGCGTCACGACCTGTTCGGTCGGCAGCGCGCTGGGCGTGATGCCGGGGCCGAGGTCGGCGAAGCTGCGCGCGGTGTTGAAGCGCTCCACCCGCACGAAGGGCGAGAGCACGTAGTCGCCGCTCGTCCACAGGCGGTAGGCGGCCTGGCCGTACCAGCCGTCGAAGGACTTCGGGATCAGCGTCGGGTTGCCCACCAGCGTGGCGTTGAGCGCAGCCGTGTTGCTGATGCTGCCGCGTGCGTACACGGCGGACAGGTCCCAGCGGCCCGGGTTCCAGCGGGCATGCACGTCCCACAGCGTCACGCGGCTGCTGGCCGACGACTGGCCGTGGGTCGCACCGCCCGTGAAAAGCGAGCCGCCCACCAGCAGGCCCGGCACGCCGCGCCAGTTGGCAGCGCCGAAGACGGCCAGGTCGCGCGCCTTGGCGAGCGACATCTCCTGGTGGATGGCGCCCAGCGGCGATTCGGTGCCCTCAGTGGACGTGGCGTCCCATTTGGTGAGGTCGAAGCCGGTGCTGACGCCGCCTTGCAGCGTGAGGCCGTTGTCCAGGTTGGCCACCAGCTGCAGGCCGCCTTCGCGCCAGGTGCTTGGGATGATCGCCGTCTCGACGAAGTTGCGCTCGACGCCGTAGTACGCCGTGGGCTCGTGGTTCTCGTTGAGCAGGCCCGACGGAATCAGGAAGAGGCCGGCGCGCGCCGACAAACCCGGACGCAGCTCATGCTCGACGAAGGCCTGCTCCACCTCGACTTCGCCGGGGTCGTCGGCCGAGGACACGGCGTGTTCCACCTCGAGCTCGGTGACGACCTTGGTCTTCGCGTCGAAGCGGTGCTGGAAGCCGAGCACGAAACGGCGCACGTCGGCCTGCGCGTTCTCGCTGGCCTTGTTGGGACGGTTGTAGTTGAGCTCGCCGTAGCTCGTGAGCACGGTGGCGGGCTCCGACGGCGCAGCGGCGGCGGCGCCAGTGACGGGGGCAGGTGCTGTTGCAGCAGCCTGAGCCATCGGCGCGGCCGGCTTGGCGGCATCGCCGGACGCATTGCGCTGTGCCTGCATCTGCGCGAGCTGTGCCTTCACCGCGGCCAGTTCGGCAGCGAGCTGGTCGAGCCGGCGTGCCAGGTCGGCTTCGGTTGCGGTCTGTGCGAAGGCCTGCGCGCCAGCCAGGGCGAGGGCCGCGGCGAGCGCGATGCGGGTGGCGTGGAGAAAGCGGCGGTTGTTCATGGTGTCGTTGTCGAGGATTGGAATCGGTGGAGGCGAGCGAGGCCGCTCAACGCGTGTAGCCGTCGGTCAGCGTCTGCAGGAAGGCGATCAGGTCGTCGATCTCCGCATCGCTCAGGGCCGGGGCGTCGCCAGGCCTGCGGTTGTAGGGCGCCTCGCTGGTGTTCACGTTGATGCGGTACTGCGCCGGCAGGTCGTCGAACTTGTTGACCGTGCCGTCGGCATTGCGCGGGTAGAACTTCTCGGGGTTGGTGTCGCGCTGCACATAGAAGGTGAGTGCGTCCTTGAGCGTCTTGAATCGGCCGTTGTGGAAGAAGGCATGGCGCAGCGCCACGTTGC
>Ga0157377_10000038_pt1 | contig 113777 bp, 106 predicted proteins | sample M55metaG_FD_121116 | JGI IMG/M metagenome (GOLD analysis project Ga0157377, IMG submission 121116) | Miscanthus rhizosphere microbial communities from Kellogg Biological Station, Michigan, USA - M5-5 metaG | ecosystem: Host-associated > Plants > Roots > Rhizosphere > Soil | place: USA... | reverse complement strand
GGGTTGGTGTCGCGCTGCACATAGAAGGTGAGTGCGTCCTTGAGCGTCTTGAATCGGCCGTTGTGGAAGAAGGCATGGCGCAGCGCCACGTTGCGCAGGGACGGCACCTTGAACGCGCCGCACAGGTCGGCGCGCGAGAGCAGGTCGCCGCTGTCGCGGGCGCACAGGCCGAGATCGAAGAAGGCCGGGTCGGCGTTCTGGATCAGGTCCGGGTTGCGCGGGATGCCGAGGTTGTCGTAGCTGAAGTCGGTGAACAGCGGGTGGCTGCCGTCGCTCTTCTTCGTGGACGGATGGCAGGCGGCGCAGTTGCCCTTGGCCGGGTCGTTGAAGAGCGCAAAGCCGCGCACTTCCTGGTCGGTGAGCGTGGCCTTGCCGCGCAGGAATTCGTCGTACTTGCTCGTGAAGGGCCGGAACGACGTGTCCTCGCGCTGGAACTGCTGCAGGGCCAGCGTCATGCGGGCAAAGGCGTCGTCAGGGCGGGTGAGGATGTCGGCGCCGAAGAGCTTCTTGAAGTCATCGACGTAGGCGGCGCGCGAGAGCTTGTCGACGACGGACGCCTCATCGGTGTTGGCCATCTCCACCGGGTTGGTGAAGGGCCGCGCGGCCTGGTCCTGCAAGGAGGCGGCGCGGCCGTCCCAGAAGAAGCCGCCGGTGGGCGTGCCTTCGGCGTCGAAGAAGAACGGCGTGTTGGTGGCGAGGTAGCGGATGGACGGCGAGCTGCGGTGGCCCTGCAGCTCCAGTGCGGCGCCGCCCATCTGCGCTGGCAGGTCGTTGTCGGCAGCGTGTCCGCTGGCGGCCACGTGGCAGGTGCCGCAGGACTGGCGCCCAGAGGCCGACAGCGAGGTGTCGTTGAAGATCTTCTGGCCGAGCTCCGCCTGCGCGGACAGCGTGCTGGCCGAGGCGGTGTCGTCCGTGGCGCTGGCGGCCGTTCCGCCGCCGCCGCAGGCCGTCAGCGCCCAGGCGGCGGCCAGGCACAAGGCGCCGGCGAACCCGCGGCGGGGGCTCGCGATTCGATCCTTCAAGGTCACTCTCCCTCGGTGAAAGACGCCCGGGGGCCGGGCGCCGGCTGCCTCGCGCAGACCCCTCTGCGGTGGCGTTGCGCTTGCTATTGCAAATGAGAACTGTTTTCAATCATAATAGCATCCGTCTTCACGCCGCAACCCGTTCGAGTGCGTTCGTGGTGGCTGCCAGACAGTGCCGTCTTCACCCACAATGGCCGGTTTTCATTGACGAAGAAGGCACCGAGGAGCACCCATGAAAGGCGACCCGCAAGTCATCGCGCACCTGAACGCCCAGCTGAAGAACGAGCTCACGGCGACGAACCAGTACTTCCTGCACTACCGCATGCTCAAGCACTGGGGCTTCGACAAGCTCGCGAAGAAGGAATACGAGGAGTCGATCGGCGAAATGAAGCACGCCGACCGGCTCATGGAACGGATCTTCATGCTCGATGGCCTGCCCAACCTGCAAGACCTGGGCAAGCTCTTGATCGGCGAGAACGTGCCCGAGTTGCTGGCCTGCGACCTCCAGTTGGAGTCCGGCGCCCAGGGCACGATCAAGGATGGCATCGCGTACTGCGAATCAGTGCGCGACTTCGTCTCGCGGGACATCCTGCAAGACATCCTTGACGACACCGAGGAACACATCGATTTCCTCGAGACGCAGATCGATCTGGTCGGCAAGGTGGGTTTGGAAAACTACCTGCAGAGCCAGATGGGCGAGGTGAGCTAGCGGTCTTGTGATGTTGTAAAGAGGCTCGTGATGATTGTCTGTGTGTGCCGTCGAATCTCTGACCACCAGATCCGCCAGGCGGCGGCCGAGGGCGCGCACAGCCTCGAATGCCTGCAGTTCGACCTCGGCGTGGCGACGCAGTGCGGCCGCTGCGCCGACTGCGCTTCCAAGGTGCTGTGCGACGCGCGGGCCGCGCAGTCGCCGGTCGGCAGCCACGCCACCGTGCAGGTCATGCGCCCGCAGATGGCCTGATCGAAACGCCGCGCGCCGGCCGTTTTTGGCCCGGCGCCGCCGTGAGGCAGCCTCGCCTGCCTACAATCCCGGGCTCCACGGTTCTCACTCCGGCGCCACTCGCGGTGGCCGCAAGCCCATGCTCGACATCAACCTGCTGCGCAAGGATCTTCCCGGCGTCGTCGCACGCCTGGAAAAGCGCAAGTCGCCCCAGCCTTTCCTCGACGTCGAACGCTTCCAGTCGCTCGAATCCGAGCGCAAGACCATCCAGACGCGCACCGAGGATCTGCAGGCGCGGCGCAACAGCCTGTCCAAGCAGATCGGCCAGCTCAAGGCCAAGGGTGAAGACAGCTCCGCGGTGATGGCCGAGGTCGGCGGCATCGGCGACGAGCTCAAGGCATCGGCCGAGCGGCTGGAGGTGATCCAGGCCGATCTGTCGGCCATGCTGATGGCCGTGCCCAACCTGCCGCACGAGAGCGTGCCCGACGGCGCCGACGAGAACGCCAACGTCGAGGTGCGCCGCTGGGGAACGCCGCGCAGCTTCGACTTCGAACCCCGCGACCACGTCGACCTCGGCGCGCCGCTGGGCCTGGATTTCGACACCGGCTCCACGCTGTCGGGATCGCGCTTCAGCTTCCTGCGCGGCCCGGTGGCCAAGCTGCACCGGGCGCTCGCGCAGTTCATGCTGAACACGCAGACCGAGGAGCACGGCTACACCGAGTGCTACACGCCCTACATCGTCAACCGCGAGATCCTCGAGGGGACGGGCCAGTTGCCGAAGTTCAAGGACGACATGTTCTGGGTCTACCGGGGCGGAGGCGAGAGCGGGCAGCCGGGCGCTTCGGGCTCGGAGCAGTACCTGATCAGCACCTCTGAAATCTCGCTGACCAACACCGTGCGCGAGCAGGTCCTGGCTGCCGACGCGCTGCCCATCAAGCTCACGGCGCACAGCCCCTGCTTTCGCAGCGAGGCCGGCAGCGCCGGTCGCGACACGCGCGGGATGATCCGGCAACACCAGTTCGACAAGGTCGAGATGGTGCAGGTGGTGAGCCCCGAGACGAGCTATGACACGCTGGAGCAGATGACCGGCCACGCCGAAGCCATCCTGCAGAAGCTCGGCCTGCCGTATCGCGTCGTGGCGCTGTGCACCGGCGACCTGGGCTTCGGCTCGACCAAGACCTACGACCTCGAGGTGTGGTTGCCCGCACAGAAGACCTACCGCGAAATCAGCTCCTGCTCGAACTGCGAAGCCTTCCAGGCTCGACGCATGCAGGCGCGCTTCAAGAACGCGCAAGGCAAGAACGAGCTTGTGCACACGCTCAATGGTTCCGGCCTGGCAGTGGGCCGCACCCTGGTGGCCGTGCTGGAGAACTATCAGAACGCCGACGGCTCGATCACGATCCCCGACGTGTTGCGCCCGTACTTCGGCGGACGGGAAGTGCTCAAAGCGTGAGTTAGAATCTTGGGCTTGGCTCGACCCGCCAAGCCCGCGTGTGTCTCAAACCAGTGAGCACGAAAGATCCAGGAGAGGTGGCAGAGTGGTCGAATGCGCCGGACTCGAAATCCGGTATACGGTTATACCGTATCGAGGGTTCGAATCCCTCCCTCTCCGCCAGGTAGTGAGCAAAGACGGGCCCTAGCGGCCCGTTTTTCATGTCCACCCATCAACAGACCCATCATTCGCGGGTTTGCTTGAAGCAAGGGAGGGGTGGACCCATCTTGCTGAAACCTTCCGGCAAGATGGATCGCGAGCGGAGCCCGCGAGGGATCTGGTGGTGGGTCAGTGGGGCCTCGTGCCATGGTTCGCGAAGACGGCGAAGCTGACCTACTCCACGAACAACGCCCGGTTCGAGGAGCTGACCACCAAGGCAGCTACAAGCACCCCTGGCAGCACGGCAAGCGCTGCATCATCCCCGCGCAGGCCTTCGATGAGCCCTGCTGGGAGACCGGCGGCAACGTGTGGCGTGGCACCGCTTCACGCGACCCGATGGGGCACCGTGGGGTCTGGCCGGCATCTGGAACGCCTGGACCGATAAGGGCACCGGGGAGATTGACGAGAGCTACTCGATGCTCACGCTGAACGCCGACTCACCATCGAGAAGGTGGGCTGCAAGTGCCGATCAGTGTTCCGTCATGACGTGAGGCCCGGCTGGACTTACAACCGCAAAGAGCTCAGCACCCATCATGACATCACAAAACCACCCTACCAGAGAGTCGGCCGTTCTCGCCTCCTTTCTCGCTCCCATGCGCACGTTTTTCCGGATTGGCTTGCTGTTGCTCGGCCTGGTCGCCGGATGCGGCGGCAGTTCTGGCACAGCACAAACCAGCCCTGGCGCCAACAGCAGTTTCGGGCTGTCCAGCGATGCCGAGGCCTACACCGTGGACACCGGCGCGGGTCTGGTATTCAAGGTGCGCCGCCACAACAGTGACGGCAGCAGCAAGCGCCTGGGCGACATCAGCTCCCTGGTCTACAAGGGTGTCGACTACCAGGATGGGTCCAAGGGCAGCCAGATCAATTCAGGCTTCGACTATCTCTACACCGGCACGAGCGCAGTGAGCGTAGACGCGGCCCTGGTCGACCCCGACCACATCAAGATCACGGTCAAGGCCGGAGATCTGACCCACTATTACTTGGCACAGCGTGGTGAAGCCAAGGTCTACATGGCGACCTACTTCACCACAGAGCCTGACACCCTTGGCCTGGCCCGCTTCATTGTGCGTGTGCCCATCGGCCTGCTGCCTCGTGGCCCCGCGGCGTCCGACCTGCGGGGTAACAGTGGAGCCATCGAGGCTCAAGACATCTTCGGCATGCCCAACGGCGAAACGCGTTCCAAGCACTACTCCAACATGCGCCTGAAGGATTGGGCATACATCGGCGCCACCGGTCCGCAAGTCGGCGTTTGGATCGTGCGCGACAACAACGAAGGCAACTCGGGCGGTCCCTTCTATCGCAGCTTGCTCAACCAGGGCACCAACACCGACCAGGAGATCACGTACATCATCAACTACGGTGAAGCGCAAACCGAGTCGTTTCGAACCGGTGTGCTGAACAGCTATACCCTGGTGTTCAACGACGGCAGCACGCCCGAGCGGGTGGGCACCGACTGGTTTGCAAGCATGGGTCTGAGCGGCTACGTGGCGCCCAATGCGCGCGGTAGCGCAGCAAGTGTGGGCATTTCCGGCCGTGATCCCCACTACCGCTATACGGTCGGGTTTTCCAACGCGTCGGCCCAGTATTGGACCGACGCAGACGCCGCGGATGGCCATTTCCTCAGTACCGGCATGCTGCCAGGCACTTACACCATGCGGGTCTATAAAAACGAGTTGGCGGTGGACACCCGCAGCGTGTTGGTCGAGGCAGCGAGGACGACATCGGTTGGAACGGTAGTGATCACGAACGACCCCAGTACCACGGCAGCCATCTGGCGCATCGGTGATTGGGACGGCACACCTTGCGAGTTTCTCAACGGCGACAAGGTAACCACCATGCATCCGTCCGACGTGCGCATGCAACCCTGGCAGACCGCGGACTACGTGGTCGGCACTTCGACTCCGGTCACCGGCTTTCCGGCCTACCAATGGAAAGACGTCAACGGTGCCATCACCGTGCGGTTCAAGCTGAGCGCAAGCCAGGTCGCCGATATGACCCTCCGCTTGGGCATCACCACCGCATTTGCCGGTGGTCGCCCCGTGGTCAAGCTCAACCAATGGGCCGGCCCCATCCCCAGCCCGTCGACACAGCCCAGCACGCGCACGCTGACGATCGGCAGCTACCGAGGCAACAACATGACGTTCAGCGTCGCTATACCTGCCAGCGCCTTCGTGGCTGGCGACAATGTACTGACGCTCAGCGTGGCCAGCGGCACCTCGGGCACCGAGTACCTGAGCCCGGGCGTGGCCTACGACGCCATCGATTTGGTTCGGTATTGACGAGTCGGCACGGCTGTCTCGCACTGGCGAAGATGTCTCGCGGCGCCGGTAGCGTGTGAGGGGCTGGCCGGCGGACCAAGGCTTCTTCAGCCTGCTGGCCCGCAGCTACACGAGAAGATTGGCGGAGGACGTGTCCGCCAGACAAAGAGCCGCCTTCGGGCGGCTTCTTCATTGGGTGGTTCCTTGCCGGACATCCCAATGAAAACGGGGAGCCGAAGCTCCCCGTTTTCCCTCCTACCTAACGAAACAAGCAGTTAGGCTGCGCGGCGGCGGCGAGCCATGTAGCCGACGATGCCCAGGCCTGCCAGCATGAGGGCATAGGTCTCGGGTTCCGGCACGGCCGGGACGGGGGTGCCGCCCACGCCGGCGAAGCCGAAGATGAAGGTGTCGGGCGTGCCGTCGGTCTTGCCGGTGCGGTTGTTCTGGCCCAGCGAATACACCTCGGCGCCAACGGCACCCAGTGCCGAGAAGGCGGCCGCTTCGGACGCTGCGGCACCGTAGAAGATGTCGAAGCTGACCGACTCGCCGGCGGCGAGCATGCCGAAGTCGAAGGTGAAGAACGCACCGTGGTCGTTCGGGCCGCTGTCCGTGAAGTTCACGTTGGTCGTGCCGGCCGACAGGGAGCCGGGGTTGGTCAGCGGATCCGGAACGGCGAAGCCGTTGTCGTTCGAGAAGATCAGCTTGGTGGCGCCGACGCCGCCGATCGTCACGTATTCGCTGAACTGGGTTGGGGGAATGTCCCAGTCCATCGAGCGGGAGTAGCGGGCATCGGCCGCGACTGCGCCGTTGTTGGTGAGCGTCACGCGGTCACGGATGAGCGAGGTGCTGCTGGAGAAGCCGTATTCCTGCTTCACTTGCAGGCCAGTGGCGCCGCCGACGTTGACGATGGAGGTGGCGCTGGTGGCGGTCGAGCCGAAGCTCACGAGACCGACGTTCACGTTGCCGCCGTTGGCGTTGGCAGACCAGCCCTTGGCTGCGCCAAGGGACGCGCCCCAGCCTTCGCACAGGCAGCCCGGGGTGATGCCGTCACCGGAGCCGGCGAGCGAGATGCCCACGCCGCCGAAGCCGAGGGCGCCCATGTCCTGGATGCCGAGGGAGACGTTGCCCGAGGTGATGACTTGACCGGCGTGTGCCGACATTGCGAGCGCCGACAACGCTGCAAAGGATGCGAATTTGAACTTTTTCATGGGGCTCCTCATGGGGTAGAAAGCCACGCCTGAAGGCGAGGAAACTGTTTGTTCTTTGGACGGAACGTGCGCCATTAGGCAACTTGTGACGAGACGAAAATATCCCCTGATCACGGGGGGTTCATGAAGTTAGGGGGTTCGGATACGGAACCTTACGAAGACTCTCTTGACGGCCGTCAATTCACTGATCTTTACCCTCGCGCAACCGGCGCTACACCCCAGCCTCCGAAGATGGCTTGCATGGGATCACCCCATTCATACGGAGTAGTGAAATGACTGAATCGACAACGGTGAATTCGGTGGCTGCGGGCAGGGCGCGCGGTCTCAAGCGGCTGGCAGCGGGCGTGATGATCGCCGTGTCGGCCACGGTCGCCCTCTCGGCCTGGGCGCAGCCCGGCCCCGGCGGCCACCATGGCGGCGGCTTCGGCGGCCCGGCCATGTTCATGGGCTCGCCCGAGCATGTCGGCCGCGCGGTCGACCACATGCTGGACGGCCTGAACGCGACGGACGCCCAGCGCGCGCAGATCAAGCAGATCGTGCAGCAGGCGGCGGCTGACCTGAAGGCCCAGCACGACTCGGCCCGTGGCCTGCACGAGAAGAGCATGCAGATCTTCACGGCGCCGACGGTGGACGCCGCCGCCGCCGAATCGGTGCGCCAGCAGATGATCGCACAGCACGACGCGTCCAGCCGCCGCGTGCTCCAGGCCATGCTCGACATCAGCCGCGTGCTAACGCCCGAGCAGCGCGCGAAGATCGCCGAGCACATGAAGCAGCGCCACCAGCGCATGCAGGAGCGGATGCAGCGCATGCAGCAGGAACATGGCAAGCAGTAAAGGCCCGCAACCCGCGAGCTACGAGCGCCGTTGAACGGACGCTGTCCATCCAACCCACGCCCCGCCCTCGCGGGGCGCTCGTCTTTTGAGGTCCAATGACGCCCATGACCACCCGCCTCCTGCTGATCGACGACGACGCCCGGCTATCCGCCATGGTGGGCGACTACCTGCGCGGCGGCGGCTACGAGATCGACGCCGTCGGCTCGCTGGCCGCCGGCCGCGACCGCTTGGCCGCCGGCCAGTACGACGGCCTCGTGCTCGACCTGATGCTCCCCGACGGCGACGGCCTCGACCTGTGCCGCGAGCTTCGTTCCAACCCGCGCACCCGCACGCTGCCGCTGCTGATGCTCACCGCCCGCGGCGAGCCGATGGACCGCATCGTCGGCCTGGAACTCGGTGCCGACGACTACCTGCCCAAGCCCTTCGAGCCGCGCGAGCTGCTGGCCCGGGTCAAGGCGCTGCTTCGACGCGCGGCGCCCGCGCCCAGCGAGGAAGAGGTGCTGCGCTTCGGCCGGCTCGAGATCGACCTTGGCGAGCGCGTGGCGCGGCTGGACGGCAAACCCTGCGACCTCACCAGCCACCAGTTCGACCTGCTGGTGGTGCTCGCGCAAAGTCCCGGCCGCGTGCTGTCGCGCGACCAGATCATGGATGCGCTCAAGGGCCATCCGCTGGAGGCCTTCGACCGCTCCATCGACGTCCACATCTCGCGCATCCGGGCGGTGATCGAGGACGACGCGAAGATGCCGCGGCGCGTGCTCACGGTGCGCGGCGCGGGCTATGTCTTCGCCAAGAAGCAGGACGCCGACGACGCGCGGTAGCCCGGCTTGAGAACCCTCACCCTTCGCATCTACCTCACCGTCGTGGCGGTGCTGGCGCTGTTCGCCTTTGCTTCGGGCTGGGTGTTCCAGCGCCACATCGAGCAGGAGCGCAGCCGTGCCGATTCGGTGCTGTCAGAGCGCATGGCGGCCTGGGGCGACCTGCTCCAGCGCTCGCTGCCTGGCGTCGACGCCCCCCCGGCGGAACAGGCAGCGGCACTCGTCGACTGGTCGCAACGCCTTCGCATCCCGCTGGCACTCGACAGCCCGCAGGGCCAGCGTGTCGGTGCGTCCGATTCCTACCTGCGGCGCAGTGCGCAGGGCGGCGAGGGCATCAACCGCGGTTTTGCCATCAAGCTGGAAGACGGCCGCACGCTGTGGGTGATGCGGCCCGGCCTGCGCGCCAATGCCGGCCGCGGTGACCCGAACGGCCCGCCGGGTTCGCCTGGGGCCGGAGGCAACCGCAGCCCCGGCGCACAGGGCGAGCCGCCCTTCATCAACCTGCCTTTCCTTCCGCCCGCGCTGCAGCATGGCGTGGGCGTGGCGATCGTGCTGGTCGTGCTGTTCCTCGCGGTGGCGATCGGCGCCTACCCGGTGGCGCGCGCGCTCACCCGGCGCCTGCAGGCGCTCAAGCGAGGCATGGAAACCTTTGGCGCCGGCAACCTCTCGCACCGTGTCGAGGTGCTGGGGCGCGACGAGGTCGCCGCGGTGGCCTCCAGCTTCAACGCCGCTGCGGCGCGCATCGAGGCGCTGGTGCGCTCGCACCAGTCGCTGCTGGCCAACGCGAGCCATGAGCTGCGTTCGCCGCTGGCACGGCTGAAGATGGCGGTGTCGATGATCGACGAGTCCGACGCCGCCCAGCGCGCACGCCTCAAGCGCGAGATCGACACCAACGTGGCCGAGCTCGATGCCCTGGTCGAAGAGGTGCTGCTCGCGAGTCGGCTCGACGCGCTGCGCGACATCGAGCATCGCGAACGCATCGACGTGGTCGGCCTCGCGGCGGAGGAAGCGTCGCGCGTCGATGCGGGCGTCGATGCGCCTGCCGACGGCCAGCCGGTCACGACCGTGGCCGACGAGCGCCTCGTGCGCCGTGCCTTGCGCAACCTGCTCGAGAACGCGCGCCGCTATGGGGGCGACGAGGTGAGCGTGTTGATTCGCCGGCATGCCGGCCAGGTCGAAATGCGCGTGTGCGACCGCGGTCCCGGCGTGCCCGTCGACCTGCGTGAACGCATCTTCGAACCCTTCTACCGGCTGCCCGGCCATGCCGAGAAGTCGGGCGGCGTGGGCCTGGGACTGAGCCTGGTCAAGCAGATCGCCCAGCGCCACGGCGGCAGCGTGCGCTGCGAGCCGCACGAAGGCGGGGGCAGCTGCTTCGTCCTGGCGCTGCCTGCCAGCTAAGCCCCCAGGCAGCGCTTGGCGTCGAACACGGCGGGCGGGGGCTGGGCGTAAGCTCGGCGGCATCCCGCAGGAGGTGCCTCGATGCCCGCAAGACCTTTCGACGTCATCGTCTTCGGCGCCACCGGTTTCACCGGCCGGCAGACGGTGCTCGCGATGACGCACCGCGCCGCGACACAGTCGCTCAAATGGGCCGTCGCAGGCCGCAGTGCCGACAAGCTCGCGGCCGTCGTCGCCGAACTGGTGCCGCCGGCTGCGGACCAGCCGGGCGTCGTGGTCGCGGATGCGGCCAACAGCGATGCCCTGCACACGATGGCCTCGCAGACCAAGGTGCTGCTCAACCTGGCCGGACCGTACGCGGTCCATGGCGAAGCGGTCGTGCAGGCCTGCATCGCCAACGGCGCGCACTACCTCGACCTGAGCGGCGAGACCTTCTGGGTGCAGCAGATGATCGCGCGCCATCACCGCGCGGCGCGCAGCGCGAAGGTGAAGATCATCCCGTCCTGCGGCTACGAGGCGCTGCCCTTCGACCTCGCCACCCTGTGGATGGCCGAGCAGGTGCGCGAGCATTTCGGCGAGCCTTGCCGCGAGGTGAAGGTCGTGGTCAGCTTCGTCGGCAAGCGAATCACCAGCCTCGCCGATGCGGTGAGCGGCGGCACGGTCGCGTCGCTGTCCTCGATGCTCGAGCTGGATACCACCGACTGCGTGCGCAACCCGGCCTGCCTGCTGCCGGCCGATGCGCTCGATGCGCGCGAGGTGGCCGAGCGCAATGCCTACCGCTTCGTGCCCCATTTCGACGAGGACGTGCAGGCGGTGACGGCGCCCAACATTCCCGCGCCTTTCGTCAACCCGCCGGTGGTCCTGCGCTCGCAGGCGCTGATGGCGGACAGTGGGCTCTTTGCGCCGGATTTCCGCTACGTGGAGGCGATGAGCATGAAGAGCCTTGTGCCGGAGGTGAGCTTCCTGCCCCATGCGGCGACCTTGCCCATGCAGTGGGCCGCGGCCGCATCGCTGGCGGCGCCGCTGGCCAACCTCAGCGCCGCGCTGGCGGGCCCGCTCAAGTTCGAGCGCGGCGCCCTCAGAAAGGTGGTCGATTGGCTCGCGCCGAAGTCGGGCCAGGGCCCGAGCGAGGATGTGCTCGCCAGCACCGGCTACAGCTTCGACCTCTTCGCGACGTCGCAAAGCGGCAAGCGGCTCAAGGGCCGCCTCGACGCCCAAGGACACCCCGGCTATCGATCGACGCCCGAGATGGTCGCGACCGCGGCGCTGGGCCTGGCCAAGGGAACGCTCGGCAAGACACCGCACTTCGGCGTGCTCACGCCGGCGACGGGCCTGGGCATGGAGGCGGTCGGCGCGATGCGCGACGCGGGCATCACCTTTCGGCTCGTCTAGAAGCGGTCAAGCCGCCGACTCCGATGGCCGGTGTGCCGGTTCGAGGGATTCAGGCGGCGGGTGGTCCACGCCGGTGGCCTCGCGCGCTCGCTCGGCGTAGCGGTTGAATCGCCAGGCCGTGCCTTCCATGGTGATGCGCCGCCAGGTGGCGCGCTTCTCGGACGGTGTCATCACCGGCCAGTGCTGCACCTCGTCGAAGGTGCGCCCGCAGCCCTTGCAGACGTTATCGCCCTGGCTGGTGGAGCAGATGGCGATGCACGGCGCGTCCGGCGTGCTGGCGTACCAGCCGAGCCAGGCCTCGCGTGCCTTGGCGGGCATGGTGTCCTCGTCGCAGACGTTCTCGTGGTAATAGACCATCAAGGCATACACCTCGGCGAGCGCAAGCACCTGCGCGCAGGCGGTGATGCCGTCCGGCGAAGGGTGCTTGTCGCGCCACCAGTTGATGGCGGACTCGATGTCGGTGATGTGGATGCCTGACATGGGGCGCTGAGGATAGCGCCCTTTCTTGCGCCGGGATGTTCAACCCCGAAGACCTGTCGCGGCTACGTTCAGGCGCCGGTGAACTTGCCGGCCTGGAAGTCCTGCACCGCCTGGAAGATCTCTTCCTTGCTGTTCATCACGAACGGGCCGTACTGCACGATGGGCTCGTTCAGCGGCGCGCCCGCGATCAGCAGCGCGCGGGCCGGCGCATCGGCATGCAGCGCGACACCATCGCCGCTGTTGCGCAGGATGGCCATGCGCTGCGTGGGCACCGGGTCGTCGCCCACACGCAGCTCTCCGCGGTAGACGTAGATGAAGGCGTTGTGGGTGGCGGGCAATGCCTGTGCGAAGTGCGAACCCGCCTCGAAATGCAGGTCGAGGTACAGCGGCTGCGTGCCGTCGCGCTGCACCGCGCCTTGCACGCCGTGGCTCGCACCCGCGATCACGCGAGCCGTCACGCCGGCATCGGTCGTGAATTCGGGGATCTCCTCGGTCTGGATGTCGCGGTACCACGGCGCCTTCATCTTGTCGGCGGCGGGCAGGTTGAGCCACAGCTGGAAGCCTTCCATGCGGCCGTCCTCCTGCTCCGGCAGCTCGGAGTGCACGATGCCACGGCCGGCGGTCATCCATTGCACGCCCCCGTTGCTCAGCAGCCCTTCGTGGCCCGCGCTGTCGCGATGCCGCATGCGGCCGGCGATCATGTAGGTGATGGTCTCGAAGCCGCGGTGCGGGTGGTCGGGGAAGCCGCCGATGTAGTCCTCGCGGCGGTCGGTGCCGAAGGCGTCGAGCATCAGGTAGGGGTCGAGCCGGCGCTGCAGCGGCTGCGTCAGCACTCGGGTGAGCTTGACGCCCGCGCCGTCGGAAGTGGCCTGTCCGGCCACCAGCCGCTCCACCTCGCGCGGATGCGCGACGGTGTCGTGACGGGCGAGGGTGGCGGTGGCGGACATGGCGTTCTCCAATGGGTTTGAAACGATCAGTCGATCAGGCGGCGAGTGCTTCTTCGATCTGGGTCTGAGCCGAGGCAAGCGCCTTCTGTTCCGCCTCGGGGCCCATGGCCATGCCTTCGGCGTAGATGAACTGCACGTCGGTCATGCCGATGAAACCGAGGAAAGTCTTCAGGTAAGGCACTTGCGTGTCCGCCGGCGTGTTGCGATACAGCCCGCCGCGGGTCAGGGCGACATAGACCTTCTTGCCGGTCACGAGGCCGACAGGCCCCTTCTCGGTATAGCGGAAAGTCACGCCCGTGCGGGCGATGGCGTCGATCCAATGCTTGAGTTGCGCGGGCACCCCGAAGTTGTACATCGGCACGCCCAGCACGATCACGTCGGCGGCCTTCAGTTCGGCGATCACCGCATCGTCGAGTTCGACGCGGGCCTGCTGGCCAGGCGTGCGGTGCTCGGCCGGCGTGAAGATGGCGGTGATGGCGGCCTCGTCCAGCGCGGGGTGGGGCTTCACGCCCAAATCGCGCACGGTCAGCTCGCTGCCCGGATTGGCCGCCTGCAGGCGATCGACGATCTGCGTGGCGAGACGCGACGACTGGGAAGTCTGGGGACGTTGGCTGGAGTTGATTTGCAGGATCTTCATGAGGCTCTCCGGTGGTGGTTTGAAGCGATGAAGTCACTGTAGTTGTCCCATTGGAATGCCGGAAGATGATGATTTGGATAAGATTGTTCCGTTGATGGAACGATGAGGCCGATCATGAACCTGGAAGCCAATGACCTGATGCTCTTCGCCAAGGTGGTGGACGAGGGCAGTTTCAGCCGGGCGGCGGACAAGGTCGGGCTGCCCAAGTCCACCGTGTCGCGCCGCATCGCCTCGCTGGAGTCGCAGCTTGGCGAGCGCCTGCTGCTGCGCACGACGCGCAAGCTCACCGTCACCGATTTCGGCCACAGCGTGCTGGAGCATGCGAACCAGGTGTCCGCCGAAGTGGCCGCCGCCCAGCAACTGGCGCAGCACCGCCAGGCCGAGCCGAGCGGCCGGCTGCGCCTGTCCATGCCGGGGGACTTCGCCCATGCGGTGCTGGGCGGGCTGATGGCGGAGTTCATGCGCAAGTACCCGCTGGTCACGCTGGAGGTGGACCTCACGCCGCGCCGCGTGGACCTGGTGGGCGAGAACTTCGACCTCGCCCTGCGCATGGGCAGCCTGGGGGACGACGCCACGCTCGCGGCCCGGCTCATCGCACGCTTTTCCATCGGGCTGTATGCGTCGCCGGACTACATCGCGCAGCGCGGCATGCCCAGCGAACCCGAGGCGCTGATGGAGCACGACGGCCTGCGCATCCTCACGCGCACCGGCGAGCCGCAACGCTGGGAGCTGACCCGCGGCGAGCAGCGGTGGGAGGGCGTCGCGCCCGGCCGTGCCGTCGCCAATTCACCCGAGCTGCTGATCCGCCTGGCTCGCGCCGGCTCCGGCATCGCGGCGGTGACGGACCATTTCGCCATGCCCTACGTGCGCGATGGCGAGCTGGTGCCGGTGCTGCAGGACTGGGCGCTGCCCGAGACCGAGTGCTGGGCGGTGTTCCCGGGACGGCGGCTGATGCCGGCGCACACCCGGCTGTTCCTCGATGCGCTCGCGGCGCAGTTCAGCGCGCCGGAGTGCCATGCGGTCAACCAGAAGCTGCGCGCGGAGAAAGAAAGGGCCCGGCCGCGGACGGCCCGGGCCGAGGGCCTGCCAGGTCAGTAAACCAGGCCCATCGCGTCGCGCACGTCGCGCATGGTCTCGCGCGCCACGGTGCGTGCCCGCTCGGTGCCGACCTCGACGATCCAGTGCACCTGCTTCGGGTTGGTGAGGTAGGCCTCGGCCCGCTCGCGCCACGGCTGCTGCTCGCGCTTGATCGCGTCGATCACCGGCTGCTTGCACTCCAGGCAGCCGATGCCGGCGGTGGTGCAGCCCTCGCGCACCCAGGCCTGCGTCGGCGCATCGGAATACACCTGGTGGAACTGCCACACCGGGCACTTGTCGGGGTTGCCGGGATCGCTGCGGTGCACCCGCGCCGGGTCGGTGGGCATGCGCTTGATCTTGCGTTCGACCTCGGCCGGCTCCTCGCGCATGGCGATGGTGTTGCCGTAGCTCTTGCTCATCTTGTCGCCATCCAGGCCGGGCAGCTTGCTGGTCTCGGTGAGCAGCACGGCCGGTTCCGGCAGCACCGTCTTGCCGGTGCCCTTCAGGTGGCCGAGCAGCAACTCGGTGTCTTCGGCCGTGAAGCCTTTCACCGCCGCTGCCGCCTTGCGGATCACGGACTCGCCCTTGGCCAGCGCCTCGGGTTTGCCTTCCTGCTGGTGGTCGCGACGCTGCTTCTCGAGGTAGCGCGCGTCGTCCTTGCTCAGCTTGGCGATTGCGGCGGCCACCTTGGCGTCGAAGTCGGGCGTGCGGCCGTACAGGTGGTTGAAACGCCGAGCGACTTCGCGCGTGATCTCCACGTGGGGTGCCTGGTCCTCGCCCACCGGCACGTAGGCCGCCTTGTAGATGAGGATGTCGGCCGCCTGCAGGAGCGGATAACCGAGGAAGCCGTAGGTCGCGAGGTCGCGGTCCTTGAGCTTCTCCATCTGGTCCTTGTAGGTGGGCATGCGCTCGAGCCAGGAGAGCGGCGTGCCCATGGACAAGAGCGTGAACAGCTCCGCATGCTCGGGCAGGCGGCTCTGGATGAAGATCGTGGCCTTCTCCGGGTCGAGGCCGGCGGCGAGCCAGTCGATCACCATGTCGTAGACGTTGCGCTCGATGACCTCGCGGTCTTCGTAGTGCGTGGTCAGCGCGTGCCAGTCGGCCACGAAGTAGAAGCACTCGTAGTCCTGCTGCAGCTTGACCCAGTTCTTCAGGGCGCCGTGGTAGTGGCCGAGGTGCAGGGCGCCGGTGGGGCGCATGCCGGAAAGGACTCGCTGTTTCATCGTGGGGCTCTCAGGTCGAGGGGCGAATTGTAGGTGGCCGCTACACTTTCGCCGCCATGAAGAACATCGTGATCCTGATCTCCGGCCGAGGCTCCAACATGGAGGCGATCGTGCGTGCCTGCGCGAGCGAAGGCTGGAATGCACGGATCGCCGCCGTGGTGAGCAACCGGCCCGACGCCGCGGGCCTGGGCTTCGCGCAGGAGCGCGGCATCGCGACCGCGGTGGTGGACCACACCGCCCATGCCGATCGCGAGGCCTTCGATGCCGAGCTCGCCCGCGTCATCGAGCAGTTTTCGCCCGACGCGCTCGTGCTCGCGGGCTTCATGCGCATCCTCACGCCGGCATTCGTCAAGCGCTTCGAGCGGCGCATGCTCAACATCCATCCGTCGCTGCTGCCCGCCTTCACGGGGCTGCACACGCACCGGCGTGCGCTCGAGTCGGGCTGCAAGGTCGCGGGTACCACGGTGCACTTCGTCACCGCCGAGCTCGACCACGGGCCCATCGTCGCGCAGGCGACGGTGCCGGTACTGCCCAACGACACCGAGCAGACGCTCGCGGCACGGGTGCTGACGCGCGAGCATCTCATCTACCCGAAGGCGGTGCGCTGGCTGGTGGACGGCGCGTTGCGCGAGGAGAGGGGCGTCATCACGCACACAGGCGGCGAGTCGCAGTTGTTCAGCTAGAACAAGCCCGACGCGATGTTGATGAAGAAGGCCAGGACGGCGGTGTTGAACACGAAGGACAACACCGACTGCGCGAGCACCACGGTGCGCATCGTGCGCCCCGTCACCGCCACGTCGGCGGTCTGCAGCGCGACGGCGATGGTGAACGAGAAGTAGAGAAAGTCCATGTAGTCCGGCCGGAAGCCCGGCTCGGCGCTCGGAAACGCGAGGCCGCTCTCCTGCTCGACGGTGTGGTAGAGGCTCGCGTAGTTGAGCGTGAAGAGGGTGGGCAGCAGCAGCCAGGATCCCATCACGGTGACGAAGGTCAGCACCACCTGCTGCACGCCGGGCGCCGCGTGCGACGGCTTGCCGGCGGCGAGTTCCAGCACGATGGCCGCGAGGCTCGCCAGGCAGGCGAGCACCACCATTACCGACACGGTCAACGCGCCCTCGGAGTGCGCAACGGCGTCTCGCTGCAGTCGACTGTGGTCGGCGCGGTACATCGACAGGGCGATCAGCACGAGGTAGAGCCACACCCCGGCGTTCCAGCCGATCAGCACTTTCGTGACCACCGCATTCGCAGGGATGGCCAGGCCGACCGCCACGCCGATGGCGGTGGCGGCGAGCATGCGGGGCCTTGCGCGGAAGTGGTTGGCCATGAGCGGTGTCAGGCGATGCGCTCGAAGCGCGGGACGCGGCGGCCGTCGACGGTCACCTCCTCGAAGAACATCGCATGCGGTCGCACCCACCAGCCGGAGTCGTTGTACAGCGGGCGGTAGACCACGAGCGGTTCGTGCGTCTCGCTGTGGCGGGCCGCGCCCATGACCTCGTACTCGCCGCCCTTGTAGTGGCGGTAGCGGCCGGGTGGCGCGGGTGGAAGGGGAGTCAGGTCGCCATCACTCATGGGCGCCAAGGATAAGGGCCGGCAAGAAGGGCCAACGATAATCGCGCCCATGCATCCCAACGCCCTCCTCGAACTCGCCACCGAACTGCTGCACCGCGTGATGAAGTTCGATTCGCCCGCCGACGGCGTCGTCTCCAGTTTCTTCCGCGAGCACCGCATGCTCGGCACGCGCGAGCGCCATTCGCTGGCCGAAACCACCTACAACGTGCTGCGCAACCGCTCGCTGTACCAGCACCTTGCGCAATCGGGCAAGGGCGAGATGGAGCGGCGCCTGGCCATCCTCGGTTGGCAGGGCAACGAGGGTTTCCTGCGCGCGGCCTTGAACGAGCAGGAGCAGCAGTGGCTGGAAAAGGTCAAGCTCGTGGACCGCGCCGCGCTGCCCGAGAAGCTGCGCCACAACCTGCCCGAGTGGCTGGCCACGCCATTGCACGAGGCGCTGGGCGATGAGTTCTGGCCCCTCGTGGACAGCATGAACCAGCCGGCCGCGCTGGACCTGCGCGTGAACACCTTCAAGGCCAAGCGCGAGGACGTGCAGAAGGCGCTCGCCAAGGCCAACATCGAAGCGGTGCCCACCCCTTATTCGCCTTGGGGCCTGCGCATCGACGGCAAGCCCAATCTCTCCAAGCTGGACGTGTTCACGCAGGGCGACGTCGAGGTGCAGGACGAGGGCAGCCAGTTGCTCGCGCTGATGACCGATGCCAAGCGAGGCGAGATGGTGGTCGACTTCTGCGCCGGCGCAGGCGGCAAGACGCTGGCGCTCGGTGCATCCATGCGCAACACAGGCCGGCTCTACGCCTTCGACACGTCAGGGCACCGCCTGGCCGCGCTCAAGCCGCGGCTCGCGAGAAGCGGCTTGTCCAACGTCTACCCGGTGCAGATCGCCCATGAGCGCGATGAGCGCGTGAAGCGGCTGGCCGGAAAGATCGACCGCGTGCTGGTCGACGCGCCGTGCTCGGGGCTGGGCACCTTGCGCCGCAATCCGGACATGAAGTGGCGGCAATCGCCCGAATCCATTGCCGAGCTGAAGGAAAAGCAAGCCGCCATCCTCGACAGTGCGGCGCGGCTGGTGAAGCCCGGCGGTCGCCTCGTTTACGCCACCTGCAGCCTGCTGGACGAAGAAAACGAAGGGATTGCTCGAGCATTCAGCGAATCCCACGCCCGTGATTTCAAGCCGCTGGCGGCCTCCGAGGTGCTGGGCCGGGCGCACGTGAGCGATCCGCAGGTGCTCGTTCGTGATGAATTCCTCCGCTTGTGGCCCCACAAGCACGCGACCGACGGATTCTTTGCCGCGGTGTGGGAACGCAGTTGAAGGTTTTCTGATCCATCTCAAATCGCGTGAATTGAAGGCGCCAGACCCCGTAGTTTCCGAGGGGTATTCCTTTGGGCTGTCGGTACAATGCGCTACGCGCCGTCTGTGACGGCATGAAGGCTTGTTCATGAATGTTCTGATGTCGGTTTGGGATGGTTTGATCAACTGGCTGGCCTTTGGCCTGTCCGGAATGGCGTGGTGGCAGGTCGTGCTGTTCACGCTCGTCACCACCCACATCACGATCGCCTCCGTCACGATCTTCCTGCACCGCGCTCAAGCGCACCGCGCACTCGATCTCGGCCCGGTCCCCTCGCATTTCTTCCGCCTGTGGCTGTGGCTGACCACCGGCATGGTGACCAAGGAATGGGTTGCCATCCACCGCAAGCACCACGCCAAGTGCGAGACCGAGGAAGACCCGCACAGCCCGCAGACGCGCGGCATCAAGGCCGTGCTGCTCACCGGCAGCGAGATGTACCGCGCCGAAGCCAAGAACCAGCAGACCATCGCCAAGTTCGGCCACGGCACGCCTGACGACTGGATCGAGCGCAATCTCTACAGCCGCTTCACCTGGCAAGGCGTCGGCATCACGCTTCTCATCGACCTCATGCTCTTCGGCGCCATCGGCTTGGCCGTGTGGGCGGTGCAGATGCTGTGGATCCCGATCACCGCCGCCGGCATCATCAACGGCATCGGCCACTGGTGGGGCTACCGCAACTACGAAGCGCCGGACGCATCGCGCAACGTGTCGCCGTGGGGCATCATCATCGGCGGCGAAGAGCTGCACAACAACCACCACACCTACCCGACCTCGGCCAAGCTGTCGGTCAAGCCCTACGAATTCGACATCGGCTGGGTGTACATCCGCGGTCTCGAGATGCTCGGCTGGGCCAAGGTCCGCAAGACGGTGCCCACGCTCAAGCTGGGCAGCATCAAGCCGGTGGCCGATTCGCAGACGCTGGAAGCCATCATCGCCAACCGCTACGAAGTGATGGCCAAGTACGCCAAGCATCTGCGCCGCGCCTGCGGTGCCGAGCTGGCCCGCCTGAAGGCCGAAGGCGCGCAGAACACCGCCAAGTGGACGGAGATGCACCTGGCCAAGCGCTGGCTGCACCGCGACGAAGACAAGATCCCGAGCCACCTGAAAACGCAAGTCGCCAACGCCTGCGCCCAGAGCGCGGGCCTTGCCAAGCTCGTGGCCATGCGTGAAGAGTTGCGCCAGCTGTGGACCCGCACCAACGTGTCGGCCGAACAGCTCGTGGCCGACCTGCAGGCCTGGTGCAAGAAGGCCGAGGAAAGCGGCATCGCCGCGCTCCAGGAATTCGCGCTCAAGCTGCGCGCGGCGCACGCCTGATCGGCTGATTCGCATTGAAAGAGGGGCCCGCATCGCGGGCCCTTTTTCTTGTGTGCGTCTCAGGCCAGGCGCTTGAAGCCGAAAGCGCTGCCGGGTGACTGCGCCGCAGACGCTGCGTCTCCTGTCGCCTGCTGCACGCTGACGAGCGCGGTGAGTTGGCGGCACAACGCCTCGCGATCGTCGAGCAGCGTGAAGAGATGGTCCGCACCGCGGGCGTGGAAGATGCCAAGCAACCCGCGCCGTTGCAGCCGCTTCACCGTCGCGCCGCCCAGCGACCACAGCAGCGTCTCGCCGTGCTCGTCGTCGGAAAACACGACGCGCAACTGCGTCTGGCGGCGGACGAGCTGCAGCAAGTCGCTGGGCAGGTCCTGCTGCAGGTGCACGCCCATGGCACGCAGAAGGTCGCGCGCCCGGTTGGCGGTCTTGCTGCCGGCCATCATGACAAGGTTGCGCAGCACGCGCACGATCTTCATCGGGTCCGACAGCAGCACCTGCCAGCGCGAACGGTCGAAGAGGTTGCGCTTGTAGCCCCGGACTGAATCGGCGACGTCGGCTTTGCGTTCGATGAGGTCCACCGGCATGTCGCCCACGGACAGGAACAGCAGCGGGTTGATCATCACCACCGCGTCGACGGCCGTCGTCTCGATGGCGGCGCGCAGGGCGTTGTAGGCACCGGCGCACAAGCCGACGAGCTGCACGTGCTTCACACCATGCTGCGCGCGCAGATGGCGCACGGCGGCATCGATGTCGTCGAGCGCGTTGCGCAAGTAGGCCAGGTTCTCCGCGAAGCCGGGGCGCGGTTCGCTGTCGCCGATGCCCGAAGGATCCAGCCGCAGTATGACGAACCCCTGGCCCGCCCACTCGCGGGCGAGGCGGACGAAGAGCCGGCCGGCCCCGATCCGGCGGTCGGTGCCGCCGGAAAGCAGGACGACCGCGCGTTGAGGCGGGCTGCCATCCTGGAGGGCAGCCGGCGCAGTCACCACGGCGGTGAGCCGCGCGCCCACGTCGATGTGGGTGATGTGCTCCTCGATCGCCACGCCACGCGGCCCCGCCCAGCGAAGCACGGGACTGCGCTCGATCGCGGGTGGAGGCGCGGACTGCCCGAGTGGTGCGCGCTCGGCGATCCACGGCAGGATGGTGCGGATGATCTCGGTGGGCACCTCGCAGTGATGCGGCGAGGACTCGCGCACCATGCCCGCATAGCCGGGCACGCGCAGCGACGTCGCGTCGGCACCCAGGCCATGCAGGTGCTTGAGCCATCGCGGGTCGGCGGGCAGGTCGTCGCGCTCGATGATCAAGGTGGGGTGGGCGGGCGCGGCCTTGTCCTGCAGGAGGTCCAGCGCCTTGAGTGCTTCCTGCGTGTGCAGGTCCATCGCGAAACCGCCCGCTTCCAGCAGCCCGTCAGTGCGGTCGCGTGGCATGTTCAAGCCCATGCTCGTGGCGCCCAGCGCGTAGGCCTTCATCTCGCGCACGAAGAGGCGGCCGGCCGTGACCGGTGCGATGGCGACCAGCCCCGCCACATCGGTGCGGTCGCATGCGACGCAGGCGGCGAGCAGGCTGCCCAGCCGCACGCCCACCAGGCAGACCTCGCTCACGCCGGTTTCGTGCTTGAGCGTGTCGATCGCGTCGTGCACGGACGCGAGCCACTTGGTCACTGCATCGCCATCGAACTCGCCACCGGCCGAATCGCCGGACCCGGGGTAGTCGAAGCGGAAGGCCGGCAGCCCGCGGGCGGCGGCCTCTTGCGCGATGTGCTTGAGGCTGCGATGGATGCACAGGTCCTCGCGGCCGAAGCTGCTGCAGATGACGACGCCGCGCCGGGCAGGCGAATCGACCGCATGGACCCAGGCCAGCGATTCGCGGCCGGAGGGGCCGAAGTAGAGGCTGCGTGCTGCGCTCATTCTCAAACGGGCTCCTGCGCGAAGTGGGCGACGCGCCGGGCATTCAGTGCCTGCACGGTGCCGCGGCTCGTTCCAGCGGCAACCCCACTCAGGCGGATGGTCCGCGCGCCGCGCGGGGGCAGGTGGAAATGGTTGTCCTCTGGCGTGTAGCCGGCCAGCTCGATTCGCACGTGCTGGGCCAGGCGCTCGGCATGCACGGTGACCTCGATGCCGCCGTCGAAGCGTCCGGTCACGGCGGCGCTCAGGCCCACATCGTCATCGCGGTGAGCCATCAGGCCCGACGGGAAGTGAAAGGCCTGGGCGATCAGCTTGTCCGATGCGTCGACCAGGCTCGCCACCACCACTTGGGCCGGAGGCGGGCCGAAACGATAGGCGGCGCTGAGGTCGAGGAACCCGTCGAAGCATTCAGCCGCGGGCAGGGCCTGGGCCGTGCGAGCCGACAGCTCGACGGGCCGTGCAGCGTGGGCGACGAGCGCCGCGGATTCGTTGTAGGCCGCGATGTCCAGCGTCACGGCCAAGGTCGTCTCGCGCTCGTTCACCGTCTGCACGAAGAGCCCGTTGCCACCTTCGTCGGTGAAGCTCACCCCCACCGGCTGCAGGGCGCGCCTGAGCAGGTACAGCGCCGGCTTCGCGACGCCCTGGTCATCCACCAGGCCCCAGCCGGCGCCTGCCCACAGGTCGCGCAGGAACCACACGAGCGCGCCGCCGCAGGTCGAGCCGGCGCGTCGCCATTCGTTGAAGGCCGCGGCCATCATCTCGCCCGAAGCCACGCGGCTGAGCGCGAGGTAGCGTCCATGCTCCGAGTAGCGGAGCTTGGCTGGGTCGAGCTTGAAGAGCTCGCCGAGGTAGTGGTCGCGCACGTCTTCGAAGTCCCACCCCGCGCCGAGATCGCGCGGCGTGCGCGCCTTCCAGCCGGGATGCGTCACGCGCAAGCTCTCACCGCCGGGCATGCGGGCGATGGTCGAGGTGTCCGGCACGTTGGCGAAGGCGAGGCATTCGGTGGCGAAGCTCAGGTCGGCGCGGCGGGCGTCGTCCAGCGGCCGCAGGTAGGCGCCCACGCCGTAGTAGGAGGTGGTGCCTGCGTTGCCCTGGTAGGGGAAGGCGCCGCCGTGGGCGCTGGACGGCCACCATGGCACGCCCGGCGCGTCGTCGCGCACCCAGGCCGCCATGTGCTCGTGGAAGAGGGCGGGCGTCCATCGATCGCGCGTGGCGCCCCACATCGCGGCTTGCTGCTCGACCTCGCTGTTGCCGCACAGCACGGCCAGGGACGGCCGCGAGCGAAGGCGGGCCAGCTGCTGGCGGACTTCGACTTCGACCGATTCGAGGAATGCGGACTCGGTCTGGTAGTCCATGTTGGCGAACATGAAGTCCTGCCACACGAGCACGCCTTGTTCGTCGCATGCATCGAAGAAGGCCTCGTCTTCGTACACGGTGGTGCCGCTCAGGCGCAGCATGTTCATGCCGGCGTCGCGTGCTTGCGCAACGGCAGCGCGCAAGGCCTCGGGCGATGCGCCCAGGCTCACCGGGTCCAGAGGCGTCCAGCAGGCGCCGCGGCAGAAGATGTCGATGCCGTTGAGGCGAAGCCTGAAGCGGTCCCGGCTTCGGTCCAGCTCGATGCGGCGAAAGCCGACTCGGCCCAGGTCGACATCGATGGGCTCGGAGCCGCTGGAGAGCGAGACCGACAGGCGTGCGTCGTACAAGCAGGGTTCGCCATGGGTGTGCGGCCACCACGGCGACACATGGGGAATGGACAGCGTGGCGCTGAAGAGTCCGTCGTCGCCACGGGTCAAGGTCTCGCGATGCGATTGGCCGCCGCGCCGAAGCTCGAGCGTCACGGCATCGACGCGCTGGCCGGCATGCGGCACCAGCCTCGCGCTCACGGCGACCAGGCCCATCGCGCCGTCCAGCGACGCATCGACGCGCAACTCGCGCACGTCCAGGGCCGATCGGGTTTCGATCCACGCGTCCTTCCACAGACCCACCGGCGCGGCTGGCGGCGACCAGCCTGGCGTGCGTCCGAGCAGGGTGGTCCTGAACCAGCGCAGCTGCTGGTTCTCGACCATTGGAGCGCGCCATGCAGGGCGGGGGCGCCGGGCCTGCAGGGCCGCGTCGAGCGAACGGAATCGGATCATCAGCTCGTTGCGCCCGCTGCGAAGGCGTGAGCGCACGTCGCGCTCGTGGGCGACGAACATGTTCTCGCTGCTGAGCAAGGCCTCGCCGTTGAGCCAGACGTCGGCCAGCGTGGCCAGGCCGTCGAAGCCAAGCACCACGGCGTCGTGCCGCGCCGCGTCAGGCGTGGCGAAATGCGTGCGGTACCACCAGTCGCAGGCGTCGAAGCGTTCTGCCTCGCCGTCGAGCGACCACGAGCCCGCGTCGCGCAGCACGGCGGCCACCGTGCCGGCTTGCTCGGCGGCGATCCAGTGCAGCGAAGCGGTGTCCGCCAGTTGCGATGGATCGGTGAGGCTGCCCGCCGGCGCCCGAGTGATCTCCCAGCCCCGAACCAGGCGTTCGCGCCGATGCGTCGCGACACGCCCGGGGTGGGAGGTCATTGCACGCGCACTCCCGGCAGCTGGGTGATCGCTTCGCGGATCGCCACGACGCTCGCGAACACGCTGCGCTTGAGCATGTGGTCGGGGAACTCCACGTCGAACGCGCCTTCGAGGGCCAGCATGACGTTGACGCTCGCATGCGAGGTCATGCCCGCCTGGTACAGGTCGGCCTCGGGCTGGATCGCCAGGGCGTCCTGGCTGAGGCGGCCATGGTCCTTCAGGATCCTGCGGATCATGTTGTCGATGGTGAAAACTTCGTTCATGGCGTCAGTCTGCAAAACTCGGTGAAAACTGGGGTGGGGGCGCGGCGACTATCGCGACCGCGTAGCCGCCGTCGTGGCTCAGGCTCAGTGCGATGTCGTCGTTGTTCGTGGCGGCAAGTACCGCGGCCTTGCCGTGCAGATGCAGTGCACAGCTGCCGTCGGCGAGGCGTCGGACTTCCATCTCGCGCCAGTCGATGCCCGATTCGCACAGGTCGAAGGCCTTGAGCGTGGCCTCCTTGGCCGCAAAACGTGCGGCAAGCCGTTCGGCCCGTTGCGCGGGCGTGGTGCCGGCGTCCGCGAGCTCGTCCTCGGTGAAGAGACGCCGCGCGAAACGCTCGCCGAACTGGTGCAAGGAGTCGTCGATCCGGCTGACCTGCACGATGTCGATGCCCACGCGCGTGCGCCGGCTGCCGACCACGGCCCGTGCGGCGTTTTCGCGAAGGACAAGGGGCACCGGCATGACAAGATGGTGAACGGCAAGGGAAATCTGCTACCAACTGTTTTTATCATGCGGGCCGTCAGTCATTCACGTTTCTTACCCCGCTTCCCCCTGCCTTGGGGGTGTATGTGAACAATTGCTCTCATGGCGCATGACTGCTGACGGGATGAGGAATAGGTCCGTGATCGTGAGCGATTGCGGCCGACACCGTGTTTGAGGGGGGTGAACGGTCCTGTAATTCCGTTCCAATCCCGGCATGCCGACGTCAGGCGTCGGTCAGACCAAAATTTCTTGGGGCGGCACGAGGGCCGCGAGACGGGGGACGACACCATGACCACTGCCACCACTTTCGAGACGCTGCTTGTCGCGGTGCGCGGCATAGCCGCGGAGGTCGCGGCGGTGCATGCGGCCGACGTCGATGCGCGGGCGCGCTTTCCGGCCGAGACGGTGGACGCGTTGCGTGCCGCGCGCGTACTGTCTGCACCGGTGCCCCGGGAGCTTGGCGGCGCGGGCTATTCGATGATGGAGCTGGCCGTGCTGTGCTCGACCTTGTCGCAAGCCTGTGCGTCCAGCGGCATGGTGCTCGCCATGCACTACATCGAGGTCGCCTGCCTCGCACGCCATGGCATGGGCTCCGCATTTTTCCGCGACTACATGCGCGAGATGGTCGAGCGGCAATGGCTTGTCGCGTCCATCACGTCCGAGGTCGGAACGTTCGGCGACACCCGCTCGAGCATCTGCGCGGTGGAGGTCGCGGGCGATCGCTTCACGCTGAAGAAGGACGCGACCACGGTGTCCTACGGCGAGCATGCCGATGCGCTGCTCGTCACGGCGCGCCGGGCGCCGGATGCATCCAGCGGCGACCAGGTGCTGGTGCTGCTGCGCCAGGGCGACTACACGCTCACGCCCACGTCCAACTGGGACACGCTGGGCATGCGCGGCACCTGCAGCCCGCCGGCACGGCTCGAGTCGCAAGCCGGCGTCGAGCAGATCCTGCCCGGCGAGTTCGCAGAATCGTCCGCGCAGACCATGGTGCCGTACTCGCACATCCTGTGGTCGTCGCTGTGGTGGGGCATCGCGGCCGATGCCGTCGCCCGGGCGGCTGCCTTCGTTCGCGGCCAGGCGCGCAAGCAGCCCGGCGTGGTGCCGCCCGCCGCGCACCAGTTGGCCGAAGCCACCGTGCAGTTGCAGGCCATGCGCAGCGGCTGGGTCACGGCGGCGATGGAATTCGATCAGACCACCGCGCGCGCCGAGGGCATGCAGGAACTGCTGTCGATGGGATGGGCGCTCAAGCTGATCAACCTGAAGATCGCATCTTCCGAAGCTGCGCCGCGTCTCGTGCACCAGGCGCTGCAGATCATCGGCGTGCTCGGTTACAAGAACGATTCGCCCTTCAGCGTGGGTCGTCACTACCGCGATGCGCTGTCGGCGTCGCTGATGATCTCCAACGAGCGCCTGATGGCCAAGAGCGCGTCCATGCTTCTGGTGCTCAAGGATGCCTGACCTGCACGACCACAAGGAGACGCGCCCGATGGGCTATGACCAGCAAGGCTTCTACGACGGCCTGGTGAAGCACGGCTTCATCGTGCCCACGGCAGTGAAGGGCGGCTGGGGCCGCGGCGCACACTTCGAGGACATCGTCGAGCGTTTCAACGCGCTGGTGTCGCGCACGGCGAAGGACGATGGCGCGGAGACCTACCTCTTCCCACCCATCGTGCCGCGCTCGCTCATCGAGCGCGTGGGCTACATGGACAACTTCCCGCACCTGAGCGGCTCCATCAGCAGCTTCTTCGGCAACGACCGCGATGCGCTGGCGCTGTCGGGCAAGATCAACGGCGGCGAGCGCTGGGAGGACATGCTCGCCCCCACCGAATCCATGCTCACGCCGGCGGCGTGCTACCCGGTCTACCCGATGTTCAGCGGCCTGCTGCCGGGCAACGGCCGGCTGGTCACGGTGACGGGCTGGGTCTACCGCCACGAGCCGTCGGACGAGCCGACGCGGCTGCAGGCCTTCCGCATGCGCGAGTTCATCCGCGTGGGCACGAACGAGCAGGTCGTCGACTGGCGCAATGCGTGGCTCGAACGCGGGCTCGCGCTGCTGAAGTCCTTGCAGCTGCCTGTGGTCAGCGACGTGGCGACCGACCCATTCTTCGGCCGCGCCGGCAAGATGATGGCCGCGAGCCAACGCGACCAACGGCTGAAGTTCGAGATCCTCATACCGGTCATCTCCGAAGAAAAGCCCACCGCGATCTGCTCCTTCAACTGGCACCAGGACCACTTCAGCAGCACCTTCGGCATCCGCGATGCGTCGGGCGAGACTGCCAGCACCGCATGCCTGGGCTTCGGCCTGGAGCGCGTCACGCTGGCGCTCATCAAGCACCATGGTTTCGACGTGGCGGCCTGGCCGGCGCCGGTGCGGGCCTTGCTCTGGCCATGACGCGCGTTGCAGTTATCGCGTCGCTCGATGCGGCCCGCTACACGCCGCATGCACTGCATTCGCAGGAGGGCATCTGGGTCGAGAAGAACTGCTACATCGACCTGTGGATCGAGCTGCTGCATGCACTGAAACTGGAGCCGCGGGCCTGCCTCGGCTTTACGCTGGCGGTCGATTTCGAGGGCGACCAGTGGACGTTCTTCAAGCCGTCTCCCGATGAGCTGCGCGAACTGTACGGCGTCGACGTGCAGGAGCTGACCGTCTGGCGGCCCTTGATCGACCATGCCGTCGAGCACCTGGGCGAAGGCAAATGGATCTCGACCGAGGCGGACGCCTTCTGGCTGCCCGACACGGCGGGCACCGACTACCGGCATCAGCACACCAAGACGACGATCGTGCTCAACGACATCGACGTCGAGGCGAAGCGGCTCGGCTACTTCCACAACGCCGGCTACTTCACGCTGGAAGGCGAGGACTTCGTCAAGACCTTCCGGCTGGACGTGCCGGGTGACGATGCCGAGTTTCTTCCGCTCTTCGCGGAGTTGGTCAAGCTCGACCGGACCGTGGCGAAGCCGGAGGAAGACTTGAAGCGCGCCGCACAGATCCTGCTGCGAAAGCATGTGGAGCGAAGGGCGCGGCCGAACCCGGTCGCCCGATTCGAGGAGCGCTTCATTCGCGATTTGCCGCAACTGCAAGACGCCGGTCTCGCGACCTACCACCGTTGGGCCTTCGCGGGCATCCGCCAACTGGGCGCCGCCGCCGAGCTGGCATCGCAGCACCTGCACTGGCTGGACGAGGCGACGTTTGCGCCGGCCATCGACGCGACACGGCAGGTGGCCGCCGACTGCAAGACCTTGATCCTGAAGGCCGCGCGCGCGGTGAATGCAAAGCGGCCACTGGACGCGTCAGCGACCTTCGCCAACATGGCGGTGGCCTGGGACGTGGCCATGAGCTGCGTCGCCGCAAAGGCCTGAAAGGCGCGGCCGGCATAGCGCTTTGGTGAGCTCATCGGGCCGGCCAACAAGACGGGCCGGCCAACAAAAAACCCGCCGGATTTTCGTCGGGCGGGTTTCTTGCGAAACAGCTGCTATTACTTCAGCTTGGTTTCTTTGTACATCACGTGCTTGCGAGCCTTGGGATCGAACTTCATGATTTCGATCTTCTCGGGCGTGGTCTTCTTGTTCTTGTCGGTCGTGTAGAAGTGACCGGTGCCGGCGCTGGATTCCAGCTTGATCTTTTCGCGTCCACCTTTTGCCATGATCAGCTCCTAAGAATCAGAGTTCGCCCTTGGCGCGGAGGTCTGCGACGACCTGGTCGATGCCGACCTTGTCGATGAGGCGCAGTGCGGCGTTGGTGATGCGCAGGCGCACCCAACGGTTTTCGGTCTCGAGCCAGAAGCGGCGGTACTGCAGGTTCGGCAGGAAGCGGCGCTTCGTTTTGTTGTTGGCGTGGGAGACGTTGTTCCCCACCATCGGGCGCTTGCCCGTGACTTGACAGACGCGTGCCATGACGCTTCTCCGTTTGAATCTCGTTTCGTGTCGCGGTGAACAGAGCAGGAGGAGCTGGTGAGCCCGTCTTGAATAATCACCCTGGAGGCCGCTGCAAGGCTCGGTTTGCACCTGCCGCCAAGGCACCCGAGGGTGTTCGACAACAGGGATAGACCAGCCGCTTTCGGCAAAGACCGCGATTATAGCCAGAAATCCGGGCGCAGCCAAATCGCCCGGAACGGCCCGGCTGATTGTTCCCTTACTGCTCCAGGAAACGCTGAGCGTCGAGCGCCGCCATGCAGCCCGTGCCGGCGCTGGTGATGGCCTGGCGGTAGACGTGGTCCTGCACGTCGCCGGCGGCGAACACGCCCGGCACGCTGGTCATCGTGGCGAAGCCGTCGAGGCCGCCCTTGGTGATGATGTAGCCGTCCTTCATCTCCAGCTGTCCCTTGAAGATGTCGGTGTTAGGCTGGTGGCCGATGGCGATGAAGCAGCCCTTGAGCGTCAGCTCGCTGGTCGAGCCGTCCTGGGTGTTCTTCAATCGCACGCCGGTCACGCCCGAGTTGTCGCCCAGCACTTCGTCCAGCGTGTTCCACAGGTGGAGCTGCATCTTGCCTGCGGCGACCTTGTCCATCACCTTGTCGACGAGGATGGGTTCGGCGCGGAACTTGTCGCGCCGGTGGATGAGGTGCACCTTGTTCGTGATGTTCGACAGGTACAGCGCTTCCTCCACGGCGGTGTTGCCGCCGCCGACGACGCACACGTCCTCGCCGCGATAGAAGAAGCCGTCGCAGGTCGCGCAGCCGCTCACGCCGCGGCCCATGAACGCCTCTTCGGAGGGCAGGCCGATGTATTTGGCCGAGGCGCCTGTGGCGATGACCAGTGCGTCGCAGGTGTAGGTGCCGGAATCGCCCTTCAGCGTGAACGGACGTTTGGAAAAGTCGACCGTGTTGATGTGGTCAAAGACGATCTGCGTGTTGAAGCGCTCCGCGTGCTTCTGGAAGCGCGCCATGAGGTCGGGGCCCATCACGCCGTCCACATCGGCGGGCCAGTTGTCGACGTCGGTGGTGGTCATCAGCTGGCCGCCTTGGGCGATGCCGGTGACGAGCATGGGCTTGAGATTTGCTCTCGCTGCGTAGATGGCGGCGGTGTAGCCGGCGGGGCCGGAACCAAGGATCAGGACCCGGGCGTGTTGTGCGGTGCTCATGGAGAAGGCTTCAGAAAAGTGCGGCTCGAAGGGGTGCCAAGTCTGACATGGGGTTCTCTCGCGCTGGCGTCAACGGCCGCAATGGTGACAATAGCCAAATTGTAGGTAGCGTGACATCTTCACGGTCTCGCCCTAACAATAGCGATAACAACTGTCTGGAGCTTCCCGTATGGCAATGCTTTCGAATCTCGACCTGATCCGCCGTGTGCCTCTCTTTTCCATGCTCACCAACGACCAGGCGCAAGGGATTGCGGACAGCGTGGTCAAGCGGCGTTTCCGTCGGGGCGAGATCATCGTGGAGCATGGGCGCAAGTCGAATGCGCTGTTCATCCTGCTCACCGGCCGCGCCCGCGTGCTCACCGCAGACTCTCGCGGCCGCGAGGTCATCCTCGCGGTGTTGCAGCCAGGCGACTATGTCGGCGAAATGAGCCTCATCGACAACGAGCCGCATTCGGCCACGGTGCGTGCCGAAGTCCAGACCGACATGCTCATCCTGGGCCGCGCGGAGTTCGCGCGCTGCCTGCCCGAGAACTCCAGCCTGTCCTACGCCATCCTGCGCGGTCTGGTGCAGCGGCTTCGCAATGCCGACCGGCAGATCGAATCGCTCGCCTTGCTCGACGTGTATGGCCGCGTTGCGCGCACGCTGCTGGACATGTCCGAGGAAGACGCCGGCGTGAAGATCATTCGCAACAAGGTCTCGCGCCAGGACCTGGCCAAGGTCGTGGGCGCCTCGCGCGAGATGGTCAGCCGCGTGATGAAGGACCTGGAAGAGCGCGGCATCGTCGAGACGCAGGAAAACGGCTCGGTGATCATCAAGGAACGCTTGACCTGATCTGGCGACCGGCGGGTGAGGCGGGTGCAACCGTGCCCGCCACGTGCGCTGCGGACCGTGCCTACGATTTCAAACGTCGCCGGTTTTGATTCGGCCACAATCCGCGCATGACGTTTCCGCTCGGTTCGCTCCGGTCCGACACCGGGGTTTCGCAAGCTTCTTCTTCCGCCGCGGGCGGCACCTACACCCGCAAAGGCGCGGCGACCCCCGCAGCGCCGGACCATGAGCACGCCAGCTGGAAAGCGCAGCTGATGCTCCTGGCCGGCGGCGTGGCATGGCTGCTGGCGCTGCTGGCACTGGCCACGCACAACGCCGCCGACGCGGCGTTTTCCACTTCGGGCAGCGCGGCTGCGCCGCTCAACAAGGCCGGCGCGCTGGGCGCCTGGTTTTCCGACCTCGCCTTCTTCCTGTTCGGCTATTCGTGCTGGTGGCTGATGGCCATCGGCGCCCGTGAATGGCTGGGCGGCCTCGCACGCGTGCTGCGCGGGGGCGGCAGCGTTGCATCGACCAAGCCGCGCTGGCTCTTCTGGGCCGGCGTCGCCTTGCTGTTGTGCGCGAGCACCTCGCTCGAATGGACCCGCATGTATCAGTGGGATGCCCGCCTGCCCGGCGGCATCTCCGGTGGCGTGCTCGGCTCGCTGCTCGGCCAGTCGAGCCAGAAGCTGCTGGGCTTCGTCGGCTCCGGCGTGCTGTGGATCGCCGTGCTGGTCGCGGGCCTCGCGATGGCGTTTCGATTTTCCTGGCTGCGCGCGGCCGAGGGCATCGGCACCTGGTTCGATTCGGTGAAGGAGCGTCGCGTCGAGCGCATCGAGCGCGCCGAAGACATTCGCCTGGGCGAGCAGGCCCTGAAGGAACGCGAGCAGGTGGTGGAAGTCGAGCACCAGCTGCATGAAGAGCACGTGCCCATCGTCATCGAGGCGCCGGTCATCCAGGTGCCCAAGAGCGAGCGGGTGGTGAAGGAGCGCCAGAAGCCGCTGTTCACCGAGTTGTCGGACACCAAGCTGCCGCAGGTCGACCTGCTCGACGCCGCGCCCTCGCGCATCGAGGCCTCGGTCACGCCCGAGACGCTGGAGATGACCTCGCGCCTCATCGAGAAGAAGCTCAAGGACTTCGGCGTCGAGGTGCGCGTCGTGGCGGCGTCGCCCGGCCCCGTCATCACGCGCTATGAGATCGAGCCGGCCACCGGCGTGAAGGGCTCGCAGATCCTGAACCTCGCGAAAGACCTCGCGCGCAGCTTGAGCCTCGTGAGCATCCGCGTCGTCGAGACGATTCCCGGCAAGACCACGATGGCGCTGGAGCTGCCCAACGCCCGCCGGCAGATGATCCGGCTGTCGGAGATCCTCGGCTCGCAGATCTACAACGACGCCGCCTCGCAGCTCACCATGGGCCTGGGCAAGGACATCGTCGGTGCGCCGGTGGTGGCCGACCTCGCGAAGATGCCGCACTGCCTCGTCGCCGGCACGACCGGCTCGGGGAAGTCGGTGGGCATCAACGCGATGATCCTGTCGCTGCTGTACAAGGCCGAGGCGCGCGACGTGAGGCTCATCCTCATCGACCCGAAGATGCTGGAAATGAGCGTGTACGAAGGCATCCCGCACCTGCTCGCGCCGGTGGTCACCGACATGAAGCAGGCGGCCAACGCGCTCAATTGGTGCGTGGGCGAGATGGAGCGGCGCTACAAGCTCATGAGCAAGATGGGCGTGCGCAACCTCTCGGGCTACAACAAGAAGATCGCCGACGCCACCGAGAAGGGGCAGAGCATTCCCAACCCCTTCAGCCTCACGCCCGAGCCGCTGGAGCGGCTGCCTTTCGTGGTGGTGGTGATCGACGAGCTCGCCGACCTGATGATGGTGGTCGGCAAGAAGATCGAGGAACTGATCGCACGCCTGGCGCAGAAGGCGCGGGCGGCCGGCATTCACCTGATTCTCGCGACGCAGCGCCCGAGCGTGGACGTGATCACCGGCCTGATCAAGGCCAACATCCCCACGCGCCTGAGTTTCCAGGTGAGCAGCAAGATCGACAGCCGCACCATCCTCGACCAGATGGGGGCCGAAGCGCTGCTGGGCCAGGGCGACATGCTCTACCTCACGCCCGGCGGCGGCGTGCCGGTGCGCGTGCACGGCGCCTTCGTGAGCGACGAGGAAGTGCACCGCGTGGTGAACTACCTCAAGGAGCAAGGCGGCGAGCCGAACTACATCGAGGGCATCCTCGAAGGCGGCACGCTCGATGGCGACGGCGACATGGCCACGGCCGACATGCCCGGCGGTGGCGGCGGCGAGAACGACCCGATGTACGACCAGGCCGTGGCCGTGGTCTTGCAGCACCGGCGCGCGTCCATCTCGCTCGTGCAGCGACATTTACGCATCGGCTACAACCGGGCAGCCCGTTTGCTGGAACAAATGGAGAAATCCGGCCTCGTATCGGCCATGTCCACCAACGGCAACCGGGACATCATCGTCCCCGCCCGTGCTGAATGATGAAAACAACAAACCTGTTCGCTGCTGCAGTGCTCGCCTTCGTGTCCGCCGCGGCCCACGCCGATGCGGTGGACACGCTCAAGGATTTCGTCGCCAACGTGAAGACCGGCCACGCCGCCTTCGCCCAGGTGGTGACCTCGCCCGACGGCAAGAAGAAAAAGTCGTCCAGCGGCACCTTCGATTTCGCGCGTCCCAACCATTTCCGCTTCCAGTACGCCAAGCCCTTCGAGCAGCTGATCGTGGCCGACGGCCAGAAGGTCTGGATTTACGACGCCGACCTCAACCAGGTCAGCTCGCGCAAGTTCACCCAGGCTCTGGGCGCAACGCCTGCCGCATTGCTTGCCGGCGGCTCGCTCGAGAAGGATTTCACCCTCAGCGCCTTGCCCTCGCAGGCGGGCCTTGATTGGGCGCAGGCCATCCCGAAGGCGAAGGATGGTGCATTCCAGTCAGTGCGCATCGGCTTCAAGGGCCATGACTTGTCGGCGCTCGAGATCGTCGACAGCTTCGGGCAGAAGTCGCTGCTGCAGTTCACGCAGCTCACGGCCAACGCGCCGATGCCGGCGGACCACTTCAAGTTCACCATGCCCCCGGGCGCGGACCTGATCGAACAGTGAAAACGGTGCGCCGGCGCCTGCCACCTGGGCAGCCGGCTGTCATATGCTCACGCCCATGCGCATCCTCCACCAAGGCGGCGCGCGGCTGACTGACGACTGACCTGCACGCCTCATGAGAATCCTCCTGGTTGAAGACGATGCCGTCCTGCGCGACGTGATGCTTCGCAGCCTGATCGACGCGGGCCACCGCGTGGACGTGGCCAGCACGTCGGCCGAGGCACATCACCTGTGGCGCGTGCAGACCTTCGACGCCGTGCTGCTGGATCTCAACCTGCCCGACGACAGCGGGCTGGCCGCCCTGCGCGAGGCGAGGTCGCGCGGCGACCGCACGCCGGTGCTGATCCTCACGGCGCGCAACCGAACCGATGAACGCATCGCCGGCCTCGACGCGGGCGCCGACGACTATCTGGGCAAGCCCTTCGACCTGGGCGAAGTCGAAGCCCGGCTTCGCGCGCTCGCCCGCCGGGCGCATGGCATCGATGACCGCTGCGAGGTCGGCAACCTGCTGCTCGACCGCAAGGCGGGCCGCTTCTTCACCAACGCCGCCAACGGCGCCATTCCTTTCGAGCTGCCCGCGCGCGAATTCGAGGTGCTGCGCGAGCTGATGACGCCGCCCGGCCACGTGGTGAGCAAGCGGGTGCTGTCGGGCAAGCTGTCCAGCTTCGACGACGCCCTGGGCGACAACGCCCTCGAAGCCTTCATCTCGCGGCTGCGCAAGAAGCTGGCGGGTACCGGCGCCACGATCCGCACGCTGCGCGGCCTGGGCTACGTGGTGGAGGCCGAGCAGCGCGGCTCCGACACGCCGCGCGACGCCACGCCCGCCGCCGTGCCGCCCGCGCCGCCGCCCGGCGCGGCATGACCCTCGACGGGCAGCCCGCGCTCGCGACGCGCAAGTCGTCCTTGCGCCAGCGCATGCTGCTGCGGGTGCTGGTGCCTCTCGCGCTCACCTGGCTGGTCGGCAGCGGCGTCGCCTCGCTGGTCGCCTATCTCTTCACCCGCGAAGCCTTCGACCGCACGCTGGTCGATGACGCCTATGCGATCGCGTCCAACGTGGTCGAGCGCGACGGCGACCTCGCGCTGGGGCTGTCGGCACCCGCGTTGAGCGGCATTCTCTTCGACCGCAACGACACGCTGGCCTATGCCATCGTGCGTGCCGACGGCTCCCTGCTGGCCGGCATGCCCAGCCTCGGCGGAAGCCTGCCGCCGTCGGGCGCTGCGCCGGAGTTGCGCAACACCGTGCGCGACGGGACGACGTTGCGCATCGCGACCGTTCGGCGCGAAACCCCGCGCCCGTTCGCGGTGGTCGTGGCCCAGACCACGGTGGGCCGCGGAAAGCTGCTGCGCCGGCTCCTCATCTATTCGGTCGCGCCGCAGGCCGTGCTGCTGCTCATCATCGGCACCTGGCTTGGCCGCTCCATCGGCCGCGAGCTCGCGCCGCTCGGGCGGCTGCAACAGGCGCTGGCGCAGCGCGATTCGAACGACCTGGCCTCGGTGCACGTCGAGGCCGAATCGCGCGACGTGGAGCAGCTGACGCAGACCATCAACGCGCTGATGGAACGCATCCATCGCGGCCTGCGGGCGCAGCGGGAGTTCGCCGGCAACGTCGCGCACGAGCTGCGCACGCCGCTGGCCGGCATCCGCGCGCTGGTGGACTACGGCCTCGCGCACAAGGACCCGCAGGTCTGGCAGGCGCAGCTGCGCGCGGTGGCCGCGAGCCAGGACCGCGCCAGCCGCCTCGTCGACCAGCTGCTTGCACTCGCGCTGGCAGACGAGGCGAGCGACAGCCTCGTGCTGCAGCGGCTTCCGATCGACGAGATCGTGCGTCACGGCGTGCTGGCCTTCATGGCCCGCGCCGACGCGGTCGGCGTGGACCTGGGCGCCGTGGGCCTGGACCAGCCGGTGAGCGCCCTGGCCAACCGCGAGTTGCTCGAAGGGTTGCTCAGCAACCTCATCGACAACGCCCTGCGCTATGGACGCCCCTCGGACGACCAACCCGGCCGCGTGACGGTGGAGTTGCAGCGCGACGGCGACGAGGTGGTGCTCTCCGTGACCGACAACGGCCCCGGCATGGAGCTGCAGCAGCGCGACCTGCTGCTCAAGCGCTGGGCGCAGGGCACGGCGGGCATCAAGCTGGGCGAGGGCGCGGGCCTGGGCCTGGCGATCGTGTCGCGCTATGCCGAGCTGCTGAAGGGCCGGCTCGAACTGGCCAGCGGCCCCGACGGCCGCGGCCTGAGCGCCAGCGTGAGGCTGTCGGCATGACCCACGATGGGTGACCCGGCAGGGCGTGGGCCCGCCAACCCCGGCACAATCCCCCGATGACCGGCGACCTGCTGTCCTCCCTCGACGAACCCGCGGACGTGCCGCTGGCCGAACGGCTGCGCCCGAAGACCATCGACGAAGTCATCGGCCAGCAGCACCTGCTAGGCCCCGGCAAACCGCTGCGTGTCGCCTTCGAATCCGGCCGGCTGCATTCGATGATCCTCTGGGGCCCGCCCGGCGTGGGCAAGACAACGCTCGCGCGGCTGATGGCCGATGCCTTCGAGGCGCAGTTCATTCCCATCTCCGCCGTGCTGGGCGGCGTGAAGGACATCCGCGAGGCGGTGGAGCGTGCGCAGACCGTGCGTGCCGGCGGCCGTCGCACGGTGGTGTTCGTCGACGAAGTGCACCGCTTCAACAAGGCGCAGCAGGACGCCTTCCTGCCGCACGTGGAGTCGGGCCTGTTCACTTTCATCGGCGCAACCACCGAGAACCCGTCCTTCGAGGTCAACTCCGCACTGCTTTCGCGCGCCACGGTCCATGTGCTCAAGAGCCTGGGCGACGAGGACCAGACGTTGCTGCTGCAGCGTGCGCAGGCCGCACTGGATGCGCCACCCATGTCCGAGCCGGCCGCCAAGCGGCTCATTGGCTATGCCGACGGCGATGCGCGGAGGCTGCTCAATGCCTACGAGAACCTCGTCGCGAACCTGACGAGCGGCGGCGGCAGCGTGAGCGAGATCGACGAAGCGCTGCTGGAAAAGTCGCTGGGCGAGCAGCTGCGCCGCTACGACAAGGGCGGCGAACAGTTCTACGACACCATCTCCGCGCTGCACAAGGCGGTGCGCGGCTCGGACCCGGACGCCGCGCTCTACTGGTTCGTGCGAATGCTGGACGGCGGGGTGGACCCGCGCTATGCCGCGCGCCGCATGGTGCGCATGGCCAGCGAAGACATCGGCCTGGCCGACCCCCGCGCCCTGCGGCTCACGCTGGACGCGGCCGAGACCTACGAACGCCTCGGTTCGCCCGAGGGCGAGCTGGCCTTGGCGCAGGCGGTGGTCTATCTCGCGATTGCGCCCAAGTCGAATGCGGTGTACACCGCCTACAACGCGGCCCGGGCGTTCATCGCCCAGGACGGCACCCGCGCGGTGCCGCTGCGGCTTCGCAACGCACCGACCAAGCTGATGAAGTCGCTCGACTATGGGCGCGGGTACCGCTATGCGCACGACGAGGAGGGCGGTTTCGCCGCCGGCGAGCGCTACTGGCCCGACGACATGGAAGGGCAGGAGTTCTACCAACCGGCACCGCGCGGGCTGGAGATCGGGATCGGCGAGCGGCTCAACGAATTGCGCCGTCTGAACAATGAGGCGAAGAAAAGCGGTTCGTGATCCCTTTGTTTGGTGAGATTCGCCAGTCTGTTAGAGAAAACTCCGCATGTCCTTGAGAGGGTGCGGCCCCTAGAATTCCGCCGCCAGCCGACGTTTACCGAACGTCGCAGAGCCCGCCACGCAACAAGCCACGGCGGGCTTTTTGCTAATAGAAATCCCGCGGTGGGCGCCCGACCATTGCGTCGCCCGAAGTGAAGTAGACAACCCCGAGGAGAGCTCCCGAATGGACACCTTCATCCAACAGATCATCAATGGTCTGGTGCTCGGCAGCGTGTATGCGCTGGTGGCACTGGGCTACACGATGGTCTACGGCATCATCAACCTCATCAATTTCGCGCACGGTGACGTGTTGATGGTGGGCGCCCTCACGAGCTGGACCGTGGTGACCACGTTGCAAGGCACGATGCCCGGCTGGGCGCTGATGCTGGTGTCGCTCGTCGCGGCCATCGTCGTGTGCACGGTGCTGAACTTCACCATCGAGAAGATCGCCTACCGGCCACTGCGCAACGCCCCGCGCCTGGCGCCGCTCATCACCGCGATGGGCGTGAGCCTCTTGCTGCAGACGCTCGCGATGATCATCTGGAAGCCGAACCCCAAGCCCTACCCGATCCTGCTGCCCTCGGAGCCCTATGAGATCGGCGGTGCGGTGATCAACAACATCCAGATCCTCATCCTCGGCGTCACGGCTGCGACGCTTGCGGGCCTGATGTACCTCGTCAACAAGACCAAGCTCGGCCGCGCGATGCGCGCCACCGCCGAGAACCCGCGCGTGGCGAGCCTGATGGGCGTGAAGCCCGACTTCGTCATCTCCGCCACCTTCGTGATCGGCGCGGCACTCGCGGCGCTGGCCGGCGTCATGTACGCGTGCAACTACGGCACGGTGCAGCACGACATGGGCTTCCTGCCGGGCCTGAAGGCCTTCACCGCGGCGGTGTTCGGCGGCATCGGCAACCTCGCCGGCGCGATGGTGGGCGGCGTGCTGCTGGGGCTGATCGAGGCGCTGGGCTCGGGCTACATCGGCGAGTTCACGGGCGGCATCCTCGGCAGCCACTACAAGGACATCTTCGCCTTCGTCGTGCTCATCCTCGTGCTGACGCTGCGCCCGTCGGGCCTGCTGGGCGAACGCGTGGCCGACCGCGCCTAAGGAGACAAGCAACATGACCCTCGGCAACAACAAGCCTGTGACCTGGGTGATCGGCGCGATCGTGCTGATCGGCCTTCCGCTCTTCGCGCAGCAGTTCGGCAGCGGCCCGGTGCGCATCCTCGACAGCGCCTTGCTCTACGTGCTGCTCGCGCTCGGCCTGAACATCGTGGTGGGCTACGCCGGCCTGCTCGACCTCGGTTACGTCGCGTTCTACGCGCTGGGCGCCTACCTCTTCGGGCTGCTCGCCAGCCCGCAACTGCTGGACACCTTCCCGTCGCTGGCCGCGCGCTTTCCCAACGGCATGCACGTGAGCATCTGGCTCGTCATCCCGATGGCCGCGGCCGTCGCGGGCATGGCGGGCATGCTGCTGGGCGCGCCCACGCTCAAGCTGCGCGGCGACTACCTCGCCATCGTCACGCTGGGCTTCGGGGAAATCATCCGCGTGTTCCTGCTCAACTTGGACGCGCCGGTGAACATCACCAACGGCCCGCGCGGCATCGGCCCCATCGATGCACCCGTGCTCTTCGGCTTCGACTTCAGCAAGGGCCACGAGATCCTCGGCATGGACGTGCCCAACGTCACCAACTTCTACTTCCTGTTCCTCACGCTCGCGATGATCAGCGTGCTGATCTGCTATCGGCTCGAGCGCAGCCGCATCGGCCGCGCCTGGATGGCCATCCGCGAGGACGAGATCGCCGCCAAGGCGATGGGCATCAACACCCGCAACATGAAGCTGCTGGCCTTCGGCATGGGCGCCACCTTCGGCGGCGTGTCGGGCACGATGTTCGCGACCTTCCAGAACTTCATCTCGCCCGAGGCCTTCATCCTCAACGAGTCGATCATCATCGTCGCGATGGTGGTGCTGGGCGGCATCGGCCACCTGCCGGGCGTGATCGTCGGCGCGCTGCTGCTGGCCATGCTGCCCGAGGTGCTGCGCTACGTGGCGAGCCCGCTGCAGAACCTCACCGGTGGCCGGCTCGACGCATCGATCCTGCGCCAGCTGCTGATCGCGCTCGCGATGATCACCATCATGCTCGTGAACCCGCGTGGCCTGTGGCCCGCCAAGGAGCACGGCAAGGCGGCTCCGGCCCCGGCGAAGTAAGGAGACAAAGCGCATGACTCAAACGGTTCTCAAGGTCGCCGGCGTCTCCAAGCGCTTCGGTGGGCTGCAAGCCCTGTCGGACGTGGGCATCACCATCGAGGCCGGCCATGTGTATGGCCTCATCGGCCCGAATGGCGCGGGCAAGACGACGTTCTTCAACGTGCTCACGGGCCTGTACTCGCCGGACTCCGGCAGCTTCGAGCTGGGCGGCGAGCCCTACAAGCCGAATGCCGTGCACAAGGTGGCCAAGGCCGGCATCGCGCGCACCTTCCAGAACATCCGTCTCTTCGCCGACATGACGGCGCTGGAGAACGTGATGGTGGGCCGCCACGTGCGCACGCATTCGGGGTTGATCGGCGCGGTGTTCCGCACGCCGTCCTTCAAGCACGAGGAGGCGGCGATCGCCAAGCGCGCGCAGGAGCTGCTCGACTACGTGGGCATCGGCCAGTACACCGACTACAAGGCGCGCACGCTGAGCTACGGCGACCAGCGCCGCCTGGAGATCGCGCGGGCGCTGGCCACCGACCCCAAGCTCATCGCGCTGGACGAGCCGGCGGCCGGCATGAACGCGACCGAGAAGGTGGTGCTGCGCGAGCTGATCGACCGCATCCGCAAGGATGGCCGCACGATCCTGCTCATCGAGCACGACGTGAAGCTCGTGATGGGCCTGTGCGACCGCGTGACGGTGCTCGACTACGGCAAGCAGATCGCCGAAGGCACGCCCTACGACGTGCAGCGCAACGAGAAGGTGATCGAGGCCTACCTCGGTGCCGGCCACACTGCGCATTGACCCCTGGGCACTGGAGAGAACAGAACATGGCAAACACATTGCTCAAGGTCAGCGGGCTGAAGGTCGCCTATGGCGGCATCCAGGCGGTGAAGGGCGCGTCCTTCGAAGTGAACGAAGGCGAGCTGGTGAGCCTGATCGGCGCCAACGGCGCGGGCAAGACCACCACGCTCAAGGCCATCACCGGCCTGCAGCCGGTGGCATCGGGCAGCATCGAATTCATGGGGCGGCCCATCGCGGGGCAGGGCCCGTGGGACCTGGTCAAGCAGGGCCTCGTGATGGTGCCCGAGGGGCGCGGCACCTTCACCCGCATGACCATCACCGAGAACCTGCAGATGGGCGCGTTCATCCGCAACGACAAGGAAGTCGACGACGACATCGAGAAGGTGTTCGCCATCTTTCCGCGCCTGAAGGAGCGCCGCAACCAGCTCGCCGGCACCATGTCCGGCGGCGAGCAGCAGATGCTCGCGATGGGCCGCGCGCTGATGACGCGCCCCAAGGTGCTGCTGCTGGACGAACCGTCGATGGGCCTGTCGCCGATCATGGTCGACAAGATCTTCGAGGTGGTGAACGACATCCACAGCCGTGGCGTGACAGTGATGCTCGTGGAGCAGAACGCCAGCCGCGCCCTGCAGCTGGCCACGCGCGGCTACGTGATGGACTCGGGCGAGATCACCATGAGCGGCGACGCCAAGATGCTGCTCAATGACCCGAAGGTCCGGGCCGCCTACCTGGGCGAATGACGCTCGGCGGCTTCAAGGCCGGCGACCTCGTCGCCACTGCCATGTTTCGAGGCATCCGCACGCCGCCTGCGTAGTCTTACGCAGGGATTGGTCCCTTTGCGCATCGCGCACGACTTGCCTATCGTCCATGGCACCGAGGCAAGCGAGGACACGAGATGGGACAGGTCTTCACGAAGGCGGCCGCGGCCGCCCTCTTGATGGCGGCGGCATGCGTCGCACAGGCGGAAGGGGCCAGGCCGCTGAGGGTGGGCTTCATCTGCCCGTTCGCCGGCGGCTCACAGGATTTCGGCAACGCCGCCCGGCTGGGCGCGGAGCTCGCGGTCAAGGAGATCAACGAGGTCGGCGGCTACATGGGCCGTCCGCTGGAGCTGGTCGAGCGCGACGACAAGGCCAACCCCGACGAGGGACGCAAGCACGCCGAAGAGCTGGTGACGCGCGACAAGGTGGACTTCACCATCGGCTTTTGCAACACCGGCGTCGCGCTCAAGTCGCTCGATGTTTTCCAGGAGCACAAGCACCTGCTGGTGGTGCCGGTGTCCACCGGCTCCGCGGTGACGGCCAAGTACCCCGCGGCCACGAGCTACATCTTCCGCATGTCCGCGCCCGACAGCTTGCAGGCGGCGCACCTGGTCGATGACGTGGTCAAGCGCGGCTACACCCGCGTGGCGCTCTTCGCCGACAAGACGGGCTATGGCGAGGGCGGCTTCAAGGACGTGGTGGGCTTCCTCGCCGCGCAGAACTTGAAGCCGGTGTACACCGCGCGCTTCGACCTCGGGGTGAAGTCGCTCACCCAGCAGATGCAGGAGGCCAAGGCGGCCGGCGCTGAAGCCGTGATCGGCTACACCGTCGGGCCCGAGGCGGCGGTGATGGCGCATTCGAAGAGCGAGGCAAAGCTCAACGCGCCGCTGTACGGACCGTGGACGTTCTCGTTCCGCACGGTGCATGAGAAGTCCGGCGGCACGGTCGAGGGCGCGATCATGGTCCAGACCATCATCCAGGACTTGTCCAACGAACGGCGCTCGTCGTTCATCGCCCGCTTGAAGCGCCACGCCGGCAAGGGACCGATCGGTTCGCTGATGGCCGCGGCGCAGAGCTACGACGCGGTGCAGCTGATGATGCGCGCCGTCTTCCAGACCAAGGGCGACACCTCGGGCGATGCGCTCAAGCTCGCGCTGGAGAACCTGCAGCGGCCGTACTCCGGCGTGGTGACGACGCACGACAAGCCGTTCTCGGCGAGCGACCACGAGAGCTTCACGCGCAACATGGTCTGGCTGGGCGTGTGGCGCCACGGGGAGGTGCAGTTCCTGTACCCCGAGGACGCCAAGCGCGCGGGCTTCATCCGGCGCAAGGAACAGCAGCCGTAGGCGGGGTCGCCGAAGAGTCGGCGCCTCAGTCGACCTTCGCGCCGCTGGCCTTCACGACCTTCTCGTACTTCGCGAGCTCGCGCTTCACGAAGGCCGCGAACTGCTCGGGCGTGCCGGCCATGGGTTCGGCGAAGAGGCTCGCGAGCCGGGCCTTCACGTCGGGCGTGTTGAGTGCATCGACGAAGGCCTTGTTCAGTCGCTGCGTCACGTCGGCCGGGAGCCTGGCGGGGCCGAAGATGCCGAACCAGGTGTTCACGTCGAAGCCCTCGAGCGCCGGGCTGGTCTGCGCGACCGTGGGCACCTCGGGCATCGCGCTCGATCGCTGGCGCGTGGTGACGGCCAGCGCCCGCAGCTTGCCCGCCTTGATGTTGCCCGACGCCGAGGCGAGGTTGTCGAAGGTGAGGTCCACCTGGCCCGACAGCAGCGCGAGCTGTGCCGGGTTGCCGCCCGCATACGGGATGTGGACCATGAACACGCCCGCCTGCGCCTTGAACATCTCGCCAGCGAGATGGCCGGCGCTCCCGTTTCCGCCCGAGCCGTAGTTCAGCTTGCCCGGGTTCTTCCTGGCGTAGTCGACGAGGTCGGCGGTGCGGTGGATGTTCAACCGGTCGGCCGTCTGCGGGTTCATCACCAGCACGTTGGGCACCTGCGCCACGCCGGTGATGGGCGTGAAGTCGCGGATCGGGTCGTAGGGCAGCTTGCTGAAGAGCCACGGGTTGATGGCGTGCGTGGCGACCGCGCCCATGACGAGGGTGTTGCCGTCCGGCGCGGACTTGGCGGCCATGTCGGCGCCCAGGTTGCCGCCAGCGCCCGGCTTGTTGTCGACGATCACCACGCCGAGCGTGTCTTTCACCTTGTCGGCCAGCAGCCGCGCGACCGTGTCCAGCGGACCGCCGGGCGGGTAGGGCACGATGAAGCGGATGGGCTTGCCCGCTTGTGCGAACGACAGCGGCGCGAACGAGGGCAGCGTGATGGCGGCGGCGAGGGTCTGGAGCGCGTGTCTGCGTTGCATGGATGCGGTGTCAGTCGCCGTGCTTGTCGGCTTCGGAGGTGAAGGAGTCGGCGAGGAATTCGTCTTCGGGCAGGCCGCACCTGTCGATGAAGTCTTTCTGTGCGGACTCGACCATGATCGGCGCGCCGCAGGCATAGACCTGGTGGCCCGAGAGGTCGGGCAGGTCGGCCATCACGGCCTGGTGCACGAAGCCCGTGCGGCCGGTCCAGGCGTCTTCGGGCTTGGGTTCGGAAAGCACGGGCACGTAGCGCAGGTTCGGCATGCGCTCGGCGGCTTGCAGCGCCCAGTCGTGCAGGTAGAGGTCGGCCTTGCTGCGGCAGCCCCAGTACAGCACTGCGGGGCGCGTGATGCCCTTGAATTCCATCTCCTCGATGATGGCCTTGATCGGCGCAAAGCCGGTGCCCGATGCGAGCAGCACCATCGGCTTGTCGCTGTCCTCGCGCAGGAAGAAGCTGCCGAATGGGCCTTCCATGCGAAGGATGTCCTTCTCCTTCATCGAGCCGAAGACCTGGTCGGTGAACTTGCCGCCCGGCATGTGGCGGATGTGCAGCTCGATCATCGGCTTGTCGCCCTGCGTGTGCGGCGCGTTGGCCATCGAATAGCTGCGGCGCGAACCGTCGCGCAGGATGAACTCGATGTATTGGCCGGCGTGATAGCGCAGCGGGTCGTTGGCGGGCAACTGCATCATGATCACCGCGACGTCGGGCGCGGGCCGGGCGATGGTGCTCACGCGGCTGGGCATCTTGCGCACCGGGAATTCGCCGGCGCCGGCCACCGTGCGCGCCTCGATGACCACGTCGGTCTGCGCGGCAGCGCAGCAGGTGAGGGTGAAGCCGGCTTCCTCTTCCTCCACGCTCAGCGCCTTGTGCTGGTGGGCGCCGTGGATCACGCGACCCTCGAGCAGGCGGCTCTTGCACGAGCCACAGGCGCCGTCCTTGCAGCCGTACGGCAAGCCCACGCCCTGCCGGATGGCAGCCTGCAGGATCGCTTCGTCGCGATCGACGGTGAAGCTGCGGCCGCTGGGCTGCACGGTCACGGTGAAAGTCATGGTCGGGCTCTCGTAAACTGAGCCCCGATTTTGCCCCGCTTCAACGTCTTCGCCTCCCGCACGGTCTTGATGTCTTCACACAGTTCACGATCCAAGCGTCCGAGCCTGCTCATCGTCGGATGCGGGGATGTGGGGATGCGGGTGTTGGGCCTGTTGAAGGGGCGCTGGCGGATCTTCGCGCTGACGACCAATGCTGACCGCGCGGACGCGATTCGCAGCGCGGGCGCCGTCCCGCTCATCGGCAACCTCGATCAACCCGAAACACTCGGCCGGCTCGCTGGCTTGGCCGATGCCGTGCTGCATCTCGCACCGCCGCCGGCCACCGGCACCACGGACCCGCGCACCGCGAACCTGCTGCATGCCATCGGCCGCAAAGGGCGCGTGGCGCGCATCGTCTATGCGAGCACGACGGGCGTGTACGGCGATTGCGGCGGGGCGGTGTTCGACGAGACGCGGGCCGTCAAGCCCGCCACCGATCGCGCGCGACGGCGGGTCGATGCCGAGGCTCGATTGCGCTGGCATGGCCGGGCCACGTGCGCGTGTGTGACGATCCTGCGCATCCCCGGCATCTACGCGGTGGATCGCGAGGGCGGCCATCCGCGCGAGCGGCTGCAGCGCGGCACGGCCGTGCTGCGCGCTGAAGATGATGTGTACACCAACCATGTGCATGCCGACGATCTCGCGCGTGCCTGCGTGGCGGCACTGGTGCGTGGCCTGCCGCAGCGCATCGTGCACGCGAGCGACGACACCGAGCTAAGGATGGGCGACTACTTCGACCTCGCGGCGGACCTGTGCGGCCTGCCGCGGCCGCCGCGCATCAGCCGTGATGAAGCCGCACAACGCCTGCCGCCGACGCTCATGAGCTTCATGAGCGAGTCGCGCCGCCTGAGCAACCGGCGTCTCAAGCGCGAGCTGCGGTTGAAGCTGCGCTATCCGACGGTGCGCGAAGGCTTGGCCGGCACCTGAGTCACACGCCCTGCGCCTTGCGCAAGGTCTTCATGCGGTCCTTCGCATGGGCCGTGACCGAGGTCGGCATGCCGCCGCGCGACACGACCAGCGTGATGTCGCGCTCAGGCGTGCCGCCGCGCCACAGGGTCTTGTAGAAGCCCTCCAGGTCGCTCACGTTGGCGCCGTCGATGCGCAGGATGATGTCGCCCGGCGCGATGCCGGCATCGGCTGCGGGGCTGGCCGGCGTGACGCGCACCACGCGCACCATGCCGTCGAATTCCACGCAGTTCAGGCCGAGCCAGGCGCGCGTGCTGCTTCGCGTGGCGCCGTGAGCACGCAGTTCGGGAAGAATCGCCTTGAGCAGGTCGACCGGCACGAACATGTTGCCCGGCATGTTGGGCTTCTCGGGTCCGAGTGCATCCATCACCACCAGCGAGCCGATGCCCAGCAGCTCGCCGTTCGCGTTGAAGAGCGCCGCGCCGCTGTGGTCGGTGCGGGGCGGCGTGGTGAAGAGTGCATCCTCGATGTGGTATTCCCAGTAGCCCGAGAAGGCGCGTCGCGACACCAGCCGCGCCATGCTCAGGTCACCCTCGTCGCCGCCGCTTGCGATCATCAGCGGGTCGTCGTCCTTCAGCGTCTTTGAACTGCCGAGCTTGACCGGCGCGACGCGCAAAGGCGTGAGCGCCTGCAGCAACCCGAAGCCCGAAGCGAGGTCGTAGGCGACCACGCGCGCGGGGACCGTGCGGCCGGCGGTCACCTCGAGTTCGACATCGTTCGCTTCGAGGATCAGGTAGCCGATGGTGACCACCAGCCCGTCGGCGCCGATGACGACGCCCGAACCCTGGCGCACCTGGCCGAGGTATTCGCTGGAAGGCGCGTTGTCCACCGCCACACTGCGGATGCCGACGACTGCCGCATGCGCGCGCTCGAGGGCGGCGATCTTGAGTTGGACTTCGGGGCTGTGCGGGTCGACCGCCGGTTGGGCGAGGGCTGCAAGGGGCCCAAGCGCCGCGAACGGCGTGAGCAGGCCCATCAGCCAGAGCAGCCTGCATCCTCGAATCCAAGCGGCCAACCTGCGCATGAGAACCTCCACGCGATGGTTCTCAGCATGATCCTTTTTCGCGTCCCTCGGCTGCTCATGGCCTTTGGGAAAGCGTGGGCAGCAAAGGGCCGATCAGAACCGGCGGCGCCCCTTGAACGGTGGCCGGCCACGCCAGTACTGGATCATCAGGAAGCCGCCGATCATGCCGCCCAGGTGCGCGAAGTGAGCGACCCCCTCCTGCGTGCCGGTGACGCCGAAGAAGAGCTCCAGCGCGCCGTAGCCGATCACCAGCGTCTTCGCCTTGAGCGGGATGGGCGGGATGATGAGCATCACCTGCCGGTTCGGGAACAGCATGCCGAAGGCGAGCAGCAGGCCGAAGAGCGCGCCCGATGCGCCGAGCGTCGGGTAGGGCGAATTCAGAAGCCAGGTGATGAGCATCTGCACGGCCGCGGCGCTGAGCAGGCTGGCTGCATAGAACTGCATGTAGCGCTTGCCGCCCCACAGTCGTTCGAGCTCCTGCCCGAAGGTCCACAGGCCGATCATGTTGAAGAACAGGTGGCCGAAGTTGCCATGCATGAAGGCATAGGTCACGACCTGGAACGGCAGGAAGCCGTAGCCCAATGGGTAAAGCGCCAACCAGCCGCTGAGCTGGCCGTGCAGCAAGTAGTCCAGAAGGAAGGCCACGGTGTTGATCATGATCAACGCCCGGGTGATCGGAGGCAGCGGTGGCATGCTCGGGAAGCCCTGGGTTCGACGGAAAGCGAAAGATAACCGCTTTCGACGACGAGTCGACGAAGCTCGAGAAGCTCTTGGTGCCGGAAGCCGGACTCGAACCGGCACGGGGGATTAGCCCGGTGGATTTTGAATCCACTGCGTCTACCGATTTCGCCATTCCGGCCATGGGATGGGCGTGGGTACGCGCTTGAGGGGCCGGATTATGGCACGCGCCACGCGCTCGGCCCGCCTCGGCGACAATCGACGGATGGCCTCACGCAAGATCACGTACCCGAGCGTCGAAGACGTCATCGGCAACACCCCGCTGGTGCGCCTCGTGCGCGTACCCGGCGTCGACAACGAGCAGCGCGGCAACGTCATCCTCGGCAAGCTCGAAGGCAACAACCCTGCCGGTTCGGTGAAAGATCGGCCGGCCATCAGCATGATCCGCCGCGCCGAGGAGCGCGGCGACATCAAGCCGGGCGACACACTCATCGAGGCCACGTCGGGCAACACCGGCATTGCGCTGGCGATGGCCGCGGCCATCCGCGGCTACCGCATGCTGCTGATCATGCCGGAGGACCTGAGCATCGAGCGTGCGCAGACCATGAAGGCTTTCGGCGCGGAGTTGATCCTCACACCACGCTCCGGCGGCATGGAATACGCCCGCGACCTCGCCGAACAAATGCAGCGTGACGGCAAGGGCCGCGTGCTCGACCAGTTCGCCAACGCCGACAACCCGCGCGTCCACTACGAGACCACCGGCCCCGAACTCTGGCGCGACACGCATGGGCGCATCACGCACTTCGTGAGTGCCATGGGCACCACGGGCACCATCACCGGCACCTCGCGCTTCCTCAAGGAAAAGAGCAAGGACATCCGCGTCATCGGTGCGCAGCCGGCCGAAGGCTCGCGCATCCCGGGCATCCGCAAGTGGCCCGAGGCCTACATGCCCAAGATCTACGACCCGACCTGGATCGACGAGACGGTGCAGGTGAGCCAGGTCGATGCCGAGGACATGGCGCGCCGCCTCGCGCGCGAGGAAGGGCTCTTCGCAGGCATCTCGGCGGCGGGCGCGTGCTGGGTGGCGCTGGAGATCGCGAAGAAGGTCGAGAACGCGACCATCGTGTTCGTGGTGTGCGACCGGGGCGATCGCTATCTGTCCACAGGGGTGTTCCCAGCATGACCGCAGCGCCGAGCGCCTACAAGTTCTGCCCGCAGTGCGCGACGGAGTTGCGCCACATCACGCAAGAGGAAGACGGCGGACCCAAGAGCCGGCTGCGCTGCCCGGACTGCCATTGGACGCACTGGAACAACCCGACGCCCGTGCTGGCGGCGGTGATCGAGCTGGCCGACCGCGAGGGCCAGGTGCTGCTCGCGCGCAATGCCGCGTGGCCGGGCAAGTTCTACGGGCTGATCACCGGTTTCATGGAAGCAGGCGAGACACCCGAAGAGGGCATCGCGCGCGAGGTGGCCGAAGAAACTTCGCTCACCGTCGATGCGTTGAAACTGATCGGCGTGTACGACTTCCAGCGCATGAACCAGATCATCATCGCGTACCACGCGGTGGCGCGCGGCGAGATCAAGCTGTCGCCCGAACTGGTCGAGTACAAGACCTACCCGCCCGCTGAAGTGCGCTGCTGGCCGGCTGGCACGGGCTACGCATTGGCGGACTGGCTCAAGTCGCGCGGCATCACGCCGCAGTTCATGGACTTGCCGCCGCGGCCGTCATCCACAGACAAGGTGTGAACGAGGACACGCGATGGATGCGAACAAGGAAATCGATACCCGCGGGCTGAACTGCCCGCTGCCCATCCTCAAGGCGAAGAAGGCGCTGTCCGAAATGGCCAGCGGCGAGGTGCTGAAGGTCGTGGCAACCGACCCGGGGTCGGTGCGCGATTTCCAGGCCTTCGCGCGGCAGACAGGCAACGAACTCGTCGAGCAGTCGTCTGCCAACGACGAGTTCGTGCACTACCTGCGCCGGCGCTGAAGCGGGCCGGAACGCAAGGTCAGGTCTTCGTCAGATCTCGAGGTTCTTCAGGTATTCGCGGAAGCCCGGGCCGAGCTCCGGATGCTGCAGCGCGAGTTCGACGTTGGCCTGCAGGAACCCTTCCTTGCTGCCGCAGTCGTAGCGCTTGCCTTCATAGCGGTAGGCAAACACTTTCTCCCGGCGCAGCAGCCCGGCGATGCCATCGGTGAGCTGGATCTCGCCGCCCACGCCGCGCGGCTGGTTGGCGATCTCGTGGAACACGCCCGGCGTGAGGATGTAGCGGCCCGCCACGCCCAGGCGCGAGGGCGCGGCTTCAGGCGCCGGCTTCTCGACGATGCGGCTCACGTCCATCACCTTGTCGTTGACCTGCGTGCCCGCGCAGATGCCGTAGCGGCGGGTGTGTTCGGCCGGCACTTCCTGCACCGCGAGGATGGACGCACGCCACTCGTTGAACTGCTCCACCATCTGCTTGAGCACGGGCGGGTTCCCCACCATCAGATCGTCGGCGAGAAGCACCGCGAACGGGTTGTTGCCCACCAGGCGCTGCGCGCACAGCACCGCGTGGCCCAGCCCGAGCGCCTGAGCCTGCCGCACGTAGATGCACTCCATGTCGTCCGGCTTCACGCTGCGCACCACGTCGAGGAGCTCTTGCTTCCCCGCCTGTTCGAGGGCTACCTCCAGCTCGAAAGTCATGTCAAAGTGATCTTCGATCGGGCGCTTGTGGCGTCCGGTGACAAAGATCATCTCGCGCACGCCGGCTGCGTAAGCTTCCTCGACGGCATACTGGATCAGGGGCTTGTCGACAACAGGCAGCATTTCTTTCGGCTGTGCCTTGGTGGCCGGAAGAAAACGGGTGCCAAGACCAGCCACAGGAAAGATCGCTTTGTTGACCAACATTTCCTTACAATCTCCTGAGAAAAGGTGAAAAGGCGTTCAAGCCATTCTGGCATGAGCGAAACACCTCATTGAGCTGCTGCGGCATTTGTTGCATGGACTTGCTGATCGTCGAACCGCTGGAGGATGAAGTCACGCAGTGGCTCAGTGCGCGGCATACCGTCCGCTACGCACCCGAGCTCGCGCGTGACCCGCGGGAGTTCCGCAAGGCGCTCTACAACGTGCGTGCACTGGTGCTTCCGCCTTCCGTCTCGCTGGACCAGCAGGCGCTGCATTACGCGCCGGTGCTGCGCGTGGTGGGGCGCGTGAGTTCGGGTGTCGAGAACATCGACCTCGACGCCTGTGCCCGCGCCGGTGTCGAGGTGGTGAGAAGCGTCACCGCCACCGCGCAGGCCGAGGCTGAATTCATGATCGGCGCGTTGCTCTCCCTGCTGCGCCGCGTGCCGGTGGTGGGCTCCGATGGCCTGCAGGTGGGCCGCGAACTGGGTGCGTGCACGGTGGGCATGATCGGCATGGCGCCAGCCGCACGACCCATGTCGCAGCTGCTCGCTGCCTTCGGCTCCAAGGTGGTCGGCTACGACCCGTCGCTGCATGCGAGCGACCCGGTGTGGGAACGCTGGCGCGTCAAGCCGCTGGGCTTGCGCGAGCTGCTCGAGACCTGCGATGCGGTGTGCGTGCAGCTCCACTACTTCAGCCGCTACCACGGCCTGCTGGGCGAGCGCTTCCTGCCCTTTTGCAAACCCGATCAGGTCATCGTCAGCATCGCGCACTCGGGGCTGTTCGATGAGCACGCCCTGGCGCATGCGCTGAACAGCGGCCGCGTGGCTGCCGCGTGGCTCGACAGCCTCGAACCCGGCTGGCTCGACGAAGGCCGGCCGCTCGCGGGCAACGCCACGCTGCAGGTCACGCCGCGCGTGGCGAGCACCACCCGCGAGTCGCGCCTGCGCAGCGCCTGGGCAGTGGCCAAGCGCATTGACGAGCTGCTGAGCCTCACGCCCGCGGCGCAGCCTGACTTCAAGTCGACGTCGCCAGGCGTTTCACTTGATCTAGCAGACGGTCCCGTGTCGCAGTGAAGTCGGCGACGCGCTGCTTCGCCTCGGCCACCACTTCCGGCTTGGCGCGGGCGACGAAGCTTTCGTTGGAGAGCTTGGCATGGGCCTTGGCGATCTCGCCATCCAGGCGCGCAGCTTCCTTGTTCAGGCGCTCGACCTCGGCGGCGACATCGATCTCCACGTGAAGCGCCAGGCGCACGTCCCCGGACACGGCGACGGGTGACACGCCGGCGGCTTTTGCGAACTCGGCCTCGTCGGTGAAGAGCTTCACCTCGGTCGCCTTGGCCAAGGTCTTGATCACAGGTGCCGCAGCGTTGAGGAACGCTGCATCGCCGATCGCATAGAGCGGTACGCGCTCCGCCGGTGACAAGTTCATCTCGCTGCGCAGGCTGCGCGTCGCGTTCAGCACTTCCTTCAGCCGCGCCATCCATGCATCGGCCTGCGCATCGATGCGGTCGGGCTGCGACTTCGGGTAGGGCGCCGCGACGATGCCGAAGCGATCGTCCGCCGCCTTGCGCCCGGCCACTGGCGCCACGCGCTCCCACAGCTCGGCCGTGATGAAAGGCGCGATCGGATGCAGCAGGCGCAGCGTCGCCTCGAGCACGCGGATCAGCGTGCGGCGCGTGGCGCGCTGCTGCGCGTCGTTACCGGTCTGGATCTGCACTTTCGCGATCTCGATGTACCAGTCGCAATACTCTTCCCAGACGAACTGGTAGATGGCGCTGGAGACGAGGTCGAGCCGGTATTCGGCAAAGCCCTTTTCCACCGCCGCTTCCACGCGCTGCAACTCGCTCGTGATCCAGCGGTCGGCCGCGGAGAAGCTCAGGTAGCCATGGAAGGGCCCGCCCGGCGCGCATTCTTCCTTCGAGTGCTCCTTCAAGCCGCAATCGAAGCCCTCGCAGTTCGAGAGCACGAACTTGGTCGCGTTCCAGAGCTTGTTGCAGAAGTTGCGGTAGCCCTCGCAGCGCTTGGTGTCGAAGTTGATGTCGCGCCCGAGGCTCGCGTAGCTCGCCATCGTCAGGCGCAGTGCGTCCGAGCCGAAGGCCGGGATGCCCTCGGGAAATTCCTTCTCCACGCGTTTGGCCACCTTCGGCGCCGTCTCCGGCTTGCGCAGGCCCGTCGTCGACTTGCGGATCAGCTCCGGCAGCGGCACGCCCTGGATCAAGTCCACCGGGTCGAGCACGTTGCCTTCGCTCTTGCTCATCTTCTGGCCATGCGAGTCGCGCACGAGGCCGTGGATGTACACGTCTCGGAAGGGCACTTTGCCGGTGAAGTGCACCGTCATCATGATCATCCGGGCGACCCAGAAGAAGATGATGTCGAAGCCGGTCACGAGCACGGTGGACGGCAGGAAGAGGGACATCTCCTTCGTCGCTTCGGGCCAGCCGAGCGTGGAGAAGGGCACGAGCGCGGACGAGTACCAGGTGTCCAGCACGTCGTCGTCGCGGCGCAGCTCGCCCTTGTAGCCGGCGAAGTCCGCCTTGGCGCGGGCCTCGGCCTCGTCGTGCGCAACGAAGAGCTCGCCGCCGGTGCCATACCACGCCGGAATCTGATGCCCCCACCACAGCTGGCGCGAGATGCACCAGTCCTGGATGTTCTTCATCCACTGGTTGTAGGTGTTGACCCATTGCTCCGGCACGAAGCGCACGCGGCCATCCTGCACCACCTCCACGGCCTTCTCGGCGATGGACTTGCCGTCGCGGCCGGGCTTGCTCATCGCCACGAACCATTGGTCCGTCAGCATGGGCTCGATGACCTGGCCGGTGCGCTCGCAGCGCGGCACTTGCAGCTTGTGCTTCTTCACCTCGACGAGGAAGCCTTGTGCCTCCAGGTCGGCCACGACCTTCTTGCGCGCGACGAAACGGTCGAGCCCACGGTAGGCCTCGGGTGCGTTGTCGTTGATCTTCGCGTCCAGCGTGAGCACGCCGATCACCGGCAGGCCGTGCCGCTGGCCCACCGCGTGGTCGTTCACGTCATGCGCGGGCGTCACCTTGACGACGCCCGTGCCGAACTCGCGGTCCACGTAGTCGTCGGCAATGACGGGGATGGTGCGATCGCACAGCGGCAGCGTCACTTGCTTGCCGATGAGGTGCTTGTAGCGATCGTCCTCGGGGTGGACCATCACGGCCGTGTCGCCGAGCATGGTCTCCGGCCGCGTGGTGGCCACCACCAGGTCGCCCGAGCCGTCGGCCAATGGGTAGCGGATGTGCCAGAGCGAACCGTCTTCTTCCTCGCTCGTCACCTCGAGGTCGGACACCGCGGACTTGAGCACCGGGTCCCAGTTGACCATGCGCTTGCCGCGGTAGATGAGGCCTTCCTCGTACAGCTTCACGAAGGTGTCGGTGACGATGTCCGACAGCTTCGGGTCCAGCGTGAAGTACTCGTGCTGCCAGCTCACGCTGTCGCCCAGGCGCCGCATCTGCTGGGTGATGGTGTTGCCGCTGTGCTGCTTCCACTCCCACACGCGCGCCACGAAGTTCTTGCGGCCGAGGTCGTGGCGCGACTGGCCTTGCTCCACCAATTGCCGCTCCACCACGATCTGCGTCGCGATGCCCGCGTGGTCGGTGCCCGGCACCCACAGGGTGTTGAAGCCCTTCATCCGGTGGTAGCGCGTCAGCGAGTCCATGATGGTCTGGTTGAACGCGTGGCCCATGTGCAGCGTGCCCGTGACGTTGGGCGGCGGCAGCTGGATGGAGAACGAGGGCTTGTTCTCGTCGAGCGTGGGCGCGTAGACGCCGCTCTTCTCCCACAGCGGCGCCCAGTGGGCCTCGATGGCGGCGGGTTCGAAGGATTTGGCCAGTTCGCTCATGGGGAAAGACGGCTGTCCGCCTGCGGCGGAGGTGGGTTGAACGGGGGAGGGGTGATTGTAGGCGGGGTGTTTGCCCCAGGGCCCCTCCGGCAGCGCCCACCGTGGACTCCGAGGGGCGGAGAGGGCGAGCGAGATCGGTCCCGTAGAAGCGAAGACGACACTCCCAATTACTTCGGCAACGGCCTGCATGCCGTGTTGGCGCATGCGCCGCGCGCGCGACGCCCAGGGCGGGTCAGGCCCCGGCCGTCTACATGAACAAGTGCTCGCCCGCGTTGTCGCCGCCCAGCACCACGTAGTTCACCTTGCGGATGTCCGCGAGCCGCGTCCCGCCGGAGTACGAGATGGAGCTTTGCACGTCCTCGCGCATCTCGCGCAGCGTTTCGGCGAGCGTGCCCTTGATCGGCTCGAGGATGCGCTTGCCCTCCACGTGCTTGTGCTCGCCCTTGTTGAAGTCGCTCGCGCTGCCGTAGTACTCCTTGAAGAGCTTGCCGTCGACTTCCACCGTGCGGCCGGGGGATTCCTCATGGCCAGCAAAGAGCGAGCCGATCATCACCATGCAAGCGCCGAAGCGCACGCTCTTGGCGATGTCGCCGTGGTCGCGGATGCCGCCGTCGGCAATGATGGGCTTGGTCGCCACGCGGGCACACCACTTCAGCGCCGAGAGCTGCCAGCCGCCGGTGCCGAAGCCGGTCTTCAGCCGCGTGATGCACACCTTGCCCGGGCCGATGCCCACCTTGGTCGCGTCCGCGCCCCAGTTCTCCAGGTCGATCACGGCCTCGGGCGTGCCGACGTTGCCGGCGATGACGAAGGTGTTCGGCAGCTTCTGCTTGATGTGCTCGATCATGCGGCGCACCGTCTCGGCGTGGCCGTGCGCGATGTCGATGGTGATGTAGTCCACCCGCACGCCCTCGGCGGCGAGCCGGTTGATGACCGCGTGGTCGGCGTCCTTCACGCCGGAGCTGATGGACACGAACAGGCCCAGTTCGTTCATGCGCTTCGCATAGGCCACGTTGTCGAGGTCGAAGCGATGCATCACGTAGAAGTAGCCGTTGGCCGCCAGCCATTCGGTGATGGATTCGTCCACCACCGTCTTCATGTTGGCCGGCACGACCGGCAGCTTGAACGTCTGGCCGCCGAACTCCACCGAGGCATCGCATTCGCTGCGGCTTTGCACGCGGCACTTGCGCGGCAGGAGGAGGACGTTGTCGTAGTCGAAGATTTCCATGGCATCGCTGGTTCGTTGGGGCCAGACGTTGGGCAGTGTCTGGACGAAGGCTGCGAGCGCTTGACTTGATCGTCCGGTGCATGTGCCGCGAGGCTGCGGGCACAAAAAACCGGGCGCCAAAATTTGGGCCCGGTGGCGCATTCTACGCGCCGACCCCACCGTGCATCGATTGCAATCCGAATGTCCCTTGTGACCCAGATCACCCGCCCCGACCAAGGCGACGCCCCCCAAGCGAGCGCAGCGACGCGCCCCTCCAGCCACGCCCGCGGATCCGGCTCCGCCGGTCCGCCAGGCGGCGCCCCTCGGGGGCAGGAGCGCAGCGACTGGGGGGCCCATACGCCAGGGGCCGATAATCTTTTGATGAGCAGTCAGAGCCTCCTCCTCGCCAATCTCAACCCCGAGCAACTCGAAGCGGTCACCCTGCCGCCTCGACCGGCGCTCATCCTCGCGGGTGCCGGCTCCGGCAAGACGCGCGTGCTCACCACGCGCATCGCCTGGCTCATCCAGACTGGGCAGGTGTCGCCCGGCGGCGTGATGGCGGTGACCTTCACCAACAAGGCCGCCAAGGAGATGCTCACGCGATTGGGTGCCATGCTTCCGATTCCCGTGCGCGGCATGTGGATCGGCACCTTCCACGGCCTGTGCAACCGCTTCCTGCGCGCGCACTGGAAGCTCGCCGCGCTGCCGCAGGGCTTCCAGATCCTCGATTCGGCCGACCAACTCTCGGCCGTCAAGCGCGTCATCAAGGCGATGAACCTCGATGAAGAACGCTTCGTGCCCAAGCAGGTGACGTGGTTCATCGCCGGCTCCAAGGAAGACGGCCTGCGCCCCAAGGACGTGGAGATCCGCGACGAGCAGACGCGCACCATGGTGAAGGTGTACGAGGCCTACGAAGAGCAGTGCCAGCGCGAAGGCGTGGTCGATTTCGCCGAGCTGATGCTGCGCACCTTCGAGCTCATGCGCGACAACCAGGCGCTGCGCGAGCATTACCAGCGGCGTTTCCGCCATGTGCTGGTCGATGAGTTCCAGGACACCAACCGCCTGCAATACGCCTGGCTGAAGATGTTTGCCGGCCCCGGCACGGCGGTGTTCGCGGTGGGCGACGACGACCAGAGCATCTACGCCTTCCGCGGTGCGCAGGTGGGCAACATGGCGCAGTTCGAGCGCGAGTACGAGGTCGAGAAGGTCATCAAGCTCGAGCGCAACTACCGCTCCTTCGGCAACATCCTCGACTCGGCCAACGAGCTCATCGCGCGCAACTCGCGCCGCCTGGGCAAGAACCTGCGCACCGAGGCCGGTCCCGGCGAGCCGGTGCGGGTGTATGAATCCACCAGCGATTTCGGCGAGGCGCAGTGGCTGGTGGAAGAGATCCAGCAATTGCACCGCGAGGGCATGGCACGCAGTGACATCGCGCTGCTGTACCGCAGCAATGCGCAAAGCCGCGTGATCGAAAGCGCGCTCTTCAACGCGGCCATTCCGTACAAGGTGTACGGGGGCTTGCGATTCTTCGAGCGGGCCGAGGTCAAGCATGCGCTGTCGTACCTGCGGCTCATCGAGAACGCGAACGACGACACGAGCTTCCTGCGTGTCGTGAACTTCCCTGCGCGCGGCATCGGCGCGAGAAGCATCGAGCAACTGCAGGACGCAGCCCGCGTGAGCGGCCGCAGCCTCTGCCAGAGCGTGGGCGCGGTGACGGGCAAAAGCGGCGCGAACCTGCAGGGCTTCGTGCGCATGGTCGATGCGATGCGCGATGCGACCCGCGGGCTCACGCTGCGCGAGATCATCGAGCACATGCTGCATGTGTCGGGGCTCGTCGATTTCTACAAGACCGACAAGGACGGCAAGGACAGGCTGGAGAACCTGGAGGAACTGGTCAACGCGGCAGAGGGCTTCGTGACGCAGGAGGGATTCGGCAAGGATGCGGTGGCGCTTCCGGTGGATGAGCACTCGGGCTCGAGCGCCGTCGCGTCTTCACCCGTTCGCCCTGAGCTTGTCGAAGGGGCTGTGGAGCGCGGTGCAGAGGCGGTCGGGGCAGCGATCGAAGGCAATGCGGTTCGCGCCGAGCTCATCGCCACCGTCACCCCCGATGCCGAAACCGGCGAGATCATGTCACCGCTGGCGGCCTTCCTCACCCACGCGTCGCTTGAAGCCGGCGACAACCAGGCGCAGGCCGGGCAGGACGCGATCCAGCTCATGACCGTGCACTCGGCCAAGGGCCTGGAGTTCGACGCCGTCTTCATCACCGGCCTCGAAGAGGGATTGTTCCCGCACGAGAACAGCGTGTCCGATGTCGACGGCCTGGAAGAAGAACGCCGGCTCATGTATGTGGCCATCACGCGTGCACGCAAGCGGCTGTACCTGAGCTTCAGCCAGACCCGCATGCTGCACGGCCAGACGCGCTACAACGTCAAGAGCCGCTTCTTCGACGAGTTGCCCGAAGCGGCGCTCAAGTGGCTCACCCCGCGCAACCAGGGCTTCGGCTCGGGCTTTGCGCGCGAATACCAGGCGGCGTGGGCGCGCGGATCGGGCCTGAACTCCATCGTCGGCACGGGCCGCGTGGCCGAGCGCACGCCGCCCGTGGTGCCCAAGGCGCCCAGCCACGGCCTGCGCGCAGGGCAGGGCGTGTTCCACAACAAGTTCGGCGAAGGCGTGATCGTCACACTCGAAGGCAGCGGCGAGGATGCGCGTGCGCAGGTCAACTTCGGCCGTCACGGCACCAAGTGGCTGGCCTTGAGCGTTGCCAAGCTCACGCCCGTCGATTGACGGCTGCACTGCGCGACGCTGGGCGACTTCGGTCCCTGCAACCCGCTCACCACCACGGGGCTCGGCACTCGGGCTTCACCAACACCGGCGATTTCCGGAAACTCGATTCGGAGTGGTACTGGACGGGGCGAGCGCCGATGCCAGGCCGCCGCCGACCGCCTACGCGTGGGCAGGCGACCCGATCTCGGCGTATCACTCGGCGGAGCCGTACACCAGCCACAACCGGGCGTGGGCAGTGCGGGATGGCGATGTGTGCGGCGCTTGAACCGCAATTCCGGCCTACAACAACCCCGCCCGCTTCACCGCCCGGTACCGATTCACCAGCTCCGCCGGCAACTGCGCCGGCTCCACGTCGATCAGCAGGCCATCCCGCCCCGCGAGCTTCTGGAAGGCATCCTTGCGCGACTGCGCGAAGAGGTGCGCGCCCGCCACCTCCACCACCTGCTGATGCGTATCCAGCGGCTGCTCGGCCAGCTCGCGCAGCACGCGCTCGCGCAGGCTGGCGAGCAACACCAGGTGGCGTGAGCGCAGCAGCTGCAGCGCCGGCTCCAGCTCGCGGGCGTCCTCATCGCGGAAGTTGGTGAGCACCACGATCAGCGCCCGCTTGCGCTGCACGCGCATCAGGTCGCGCGCGGCGAGCAGATAGTCCGAATGCGTGGCCTTGGGCTGCACGTCGTACAGCGTGGCCATCAAGCCGTTGAGCGCCGTCGAACCCTTGCGCGGCGCGAAGCGGCGCATGTCGCCGGGCTCGGTGCCGAAGGTCATCGCGCCCACCTCGTCGCCTTCCTTCAACGCGACGTAGGCGAGCAGCATCATCGCGTTCAGCGCCTCGTCGAAGTGGCTGCCGGCCCGTGCCGCCGCGCCTTCGTCGGCCCGCATGCGGCGGCCGCAGTCGAGCAGGAACATCACGCACTGGTCGCGCTCGTCCTGGAACTGCCGCACGATGGGCCGGCTGTGCTTGAGCGTGGCCTTCCAGTCGATGTGGCGAATGGCGTCACCCACCTGATAGTCGGCGAGCTGCTTGAAGTCCGTGCCCGAGCCGCGCTGCGCATAGCTCTTGATGCCGATGTCCGCGAGCCGCCGGTCGCTGGCAAGCCACGCATAGCGCGACACCGCCGCGAAGTTCGGATAGACCCGCAGAGACTGAGATTCGCCCGCGCGCCGCACCCATTCGAAGGTGCCGTGCAGCGTGCGCACCCGCAACTCTGCAGGTGCGAAGGTGACCAGCCCCCGCATGCGCGGCACGATCAGGTAATGCACCTCGGTGCGTGCCTTGGCCGGCACCAGCACGTGCAGCGGCAGTCCTTCGAAATCCACCGACGGGTCGACGTGGTCGAACAGCTCCACGCGCCAGGTGTTAGGCCCCTCGTTGACCAGCGCGCAGGCGAGGTTGTGCTGAACGCCAAGCGCGAGCGCGGCGGGCATGCGCCGCTTCCACACGAGCGGCGTGTGCCGCCACGCGACCATGCTGCGCATGATGTCCACCAGCGCCCACAGGCTGCCCACGATGGCCATGGCGATGCTCGTGCGCGCCACCGTCTCCAAGGGCACGCCGACGGCGAGCGCCGCGATGGCCGCCACGCCGGCGCCCGCCACCGTCCACAAGGTGGCGCGACTGGGGATCAGCGGAAGACGCACGATGCTCGCTGCCTCGGGCTCACAGGCGCGGTGCTTCGACGCTGTCCAGCAGCGCGGCCAGCAGCTCGTCGGTCTTGCGGCCTTCGAGCTGCGCATCCGGAGACAGCAGCACGCGGTGGCGCAACACTGGCAGCGAATGGTGCTTGATGTCGTCAGGCGTCACGAAGTCGCGCGCATCGAGCAGCGCCGCCGCGCGAGCCGCTCGCACCAGCGAGATCGCGCCGCGCGAGCCGGCACCGTTGGCGATGCCCGGCCAGTTGCGCGTGGCACGCACGATGCGCACCGCGTAGTCCACCACCTTGTCGTCCACGCGGATGAAGCTCGCCAGCTTCTGCAGCGCGAGCACGTTGCGCTCGTCCAGCCGCGGCGTCACGCCGGCCAGCGGCAACTGGTCGCCGCTTTGCGCGCTGGTCGTGCGCACGACGATGGCCGATTCCTCGGCGAGCGTCGGGTAGCCGACCTCGATCTTGAACAGGAAGCGGTCCAGCTGAGCCTCGGGCAGCGGATAGGTGCCTTCGGTCTCCAGCGGGTTCTGCGTGGCCAGCACCATGAAGGGCCGCGACAGCGGCAGCGTCTGGCCTTCGAGCGTGACCTGGTACTCCTGCATCACTTCGAGCAGCGAGCTCTGCGTCTTGGCGGGCGCGCGGTTGATCTCGTCGGCCAGCAGCAGGTTGGTGAACACCGGCCCGCGGATCACGCGCAGCGAACCGAGGTCAGCGGTCTGGCCCGGCGTCGGATCGAGCACCGCATGGCCGGTGATGTCGGAGGGCATGAGGTCTGGCGTGAACTGCACGCGGGCGTATTGCAGCGACAAGGCCTTGGCGAATGCACGCGCAAGCAGGGTCTTGCCCAGGCCCGGCACGCCCTCGATGAGCACGTGGCCCGAGGCGACGAGTGCGATCAGCGTCTGGTCGACCACTTCGCGCTGGCCCACCACGGCCTTGCCCACCTCTTCGCGCAGCGCCTTGAGGATGTCGGCGGCGCGGCTGATGTCGGCGGGGTTGAGTTGCATGTTGTTGTCCTCGTCAGCGGTTCAGTGTGAGTCGTCGCGCGGCGGTTTCGAGCAGCGCGAGGGTAGCAAGCAGATCGCGGCGGTGGCGCCTGAGCGCGGGATCCAGTGCACGGTACAAGGCATTGGCGTCGAGCGACGTGGCCCGCGCGATGGCGTCCGCGCGCGAGCGGCGGTCGAGCTTGTCGTGGTCACGGATGCTGCGGCGGCCGGCCTGTTCCAAAGCCCGCCACTGTGCCTGCAGCAAGGCCTCGCCGTCGCGCTGAAAAATGAAACTCGATGTGCCGCGGATCTGCTCGGCCACCGATCGGCGCGACAGCGGCGGCACCGGCGCCCGCGGCCCGAAGCGCAAGGACGCGCGCCACAGCGCCAGCGTGATCAGCGCCATGCCGATGAGCACGGCCGGCTTGCCCTGGCGCCAGATGAGCGTGAGCAGCGGGTCGCGCTGCTCGGTGTCCACGAACCACACCTCGGGGCGATGCCGCAGGTCGAGCATCGCGATGAAGGCGGCCGCGTGGTCGCCGTCGAAGAGATCGACGTTGCCGCTCAGCGCAGCGGTGGCCATCGTGGCCATGCCGCGCCCGATGGGCATGCGTGCCACCACCGGGCCGCTGCGGCCTTCCAGCGTCCAGGTGAAGGGCGCCTTGCTGACCAGCACGAGGGCTTCGGAGGCGGCGCACAGGCGGAAGTCGCGCGGCCGGTCGAAAGCCAATTGGTCGTCGGTGGATTCATGGGCCACGAAGCAATCTGCCGCCGCCGGCGGCCGCATCGCGTTGCCGCGTGGCGGGCGCCCGTTGGTGCGAGGCTTGGGCTCGAGTTCGGGCTCGCTGGCAGGCTCGGCGGCCGCTTGTGCTGCAGACGCGGGCATGTTCGCCGAAGCAGGCGAACTTGCTCCGCCCGCGCCACGACGCTTGCGGTCGATGGTCTCGTTGTGCACGTTGAACCAGGTCGGCCGCTTCCACTGCTCGCTCACCACGTGGCCGCCGGCCTCCACCCAGGCGCGAAGCTTCGCGTCACGCTCGGGGAAGAGGTCGTAGTTCCAGGAGTTGAGCACCAGCGTCGCGGTCACGGGCGGCAGCCTGTCGAGGTTGGTGGGCGACACCGTGCGGCCGCCCAGGCGTTCGATCAGTTTCTTGGCGGCGTAGTGCTGGTCCGTGGCGGCCTCGCCTTTGGCCGGGTCGCGCACGCGCTCCTCGGACCAGGTGGTGTTCATCACGAACCAGGTGCCCGCGCCCAGCGCCGCCAGCAAGAAGGCGATGTTCCAGATCGCGTCGCGGTGCAGGTTCATGCGGTACCTGCCTTCGCAACGGTGGTGCTGGCCGCCGCTTGTTGGCTTGCCGGCAGCTCGGCATCGAAGCTCTCGCACAAGGACATGACCAGCGCATCGTCCGGCGTGCGCGCCCCGTACACCAGCAGCAGCCAGGCCTGCACCAGTTGCTCGAAGTAGGCCGCGGCACCGGCCGCGAGCACGCGGCGCGCGAGCGCGACGCAATCGCCTTCGGTGCTGGCCGCGCGGATGGGCACGGCATGGTCGTGCACCAGCCGCGACAGGGCGCCGCGGTAGAGCAGCGACATGGCGGCCCGATGCTCCCCTCGCTGCCACAGCGCGCGTGCCGCGCCGGCGATGTCGTCGGGCAGGCTCTCGGGGCGGATGTCGAGGTCGCGCACGTGGCTGGGCAGCACCACAGGCTTGCGCCCGGCGAAGCCGCCATGCACGAAGAACCAGCGGCGTGCGCTCACGAGCAGCGCGGCGACGGCGATGGCGCCCAGCAGCCAGACGAGCAGCCGGCCGCTCTCCGCCAGCCACAGCGCGAAGCCGTCGAACCACGACGGTTCCGAAGGCTTGTGGGGCTTGGTCTCCTGCTCGTCGTCCTTGTCGTCGGACTTGAACCTGAGCTTGCGTTCCATGTGCCAGCCGCCGAGCAGCGGGTCGGCCTGTACGGCGCTGGCCGCCTGCTGGACGCGCTCGGGGGTGACGTCCGCGGTGGCCGCATGCGCGCCCGCGCCCAGCGCGAGACCCGCGGCGAGCAGGCAGGCGCTAGCGGCTGAACGCACGGCGAAACTCCTGCTCGATGTCCCAGGCCTCCAGCTCGACCCGGCGGTTCAGGTACATCGCGAACCCGGACGCCACGAAGAAGGGCTCGACGGCCAGCACCACCAGCGCGTACCCCGTGGTCACGAGCAGCGTCGAGACGAGCGTGCTGCCTTCGCTGATCCAGGCATAGATGAAGTTGCGGTGCCCGGACGGGTCGAACAGCAGGCCCAGCACCAGCAGCGAGGCCATGAAGATGTATTCCAGCTGGTTGAAGGCCGCCTGCTGCAAGGCGCCCGCGCCCTTCTTGCCGCGCATCAGCTGCCGCCGCCGCTTGCCCAGTGCCGCGCCGCGCTGGCCTTCGAGCTGGTAGACCGGCTGCGTCATCGCGCGCCAGGGCGAGAAGCGGCGCAGCGTGAGCGTGGAGATGAGCTGCGACCACCACACGCTGCGCTGCGCTTGCCACAGGTCCGCGAAGCGCGTGCGTTCGCCGAACACCGCGCGCGACAGCACGAAGAGCAGGCTGCGGTCCATCCAGGGCTTGAGCCAGAAGATGACGAGCGTGGGCAGCCAGGACGCGATCTCCGCCGTGGCCAGCGCCAGCGCGAGCACCGCGAGAAAGACCGGCAAGTAACAGCCCCAGACGTCGCGTGCACGCCATTGCACGAGGCGCACGCCCAGGTCGCCCGCTTCCATCATGCTGCGCGGGCGCAGGTCGACGGCCAGTGCATCAACCTGCATGCGTCACCTTCGCATCTTCGACGTCGGTCGTGCGGCCTTGCCAGCCGAGGTAGAGGAACACCATCAGCCAGAAGAAGCCGCCCACGCCGTACTTCACCTGCGGCGACACCCAGCGCGAGGACGACCAGAAGGCTTCCAGCGCCGCGGCGATGAAGAGCATGGCGGTCGCGCAGTACATGAGCGGCACGGCCTCGGCGGCGGCCTTCTTCAGGGCTTGCGCGCGCGTGAGCCGCCGTGGCGCCACCAGCGCGTGGCCGATGGCGAGGCCTGCCGCGCCCGAGATGACGATGGCCGTGAGCTCGAAGGCGCCGTGCGTGACGACGAATGAATAGAAGGTCTCGGTGTAGCCGCGGAAGGTGAGGTAGCCGGCTACCGCACCGATGACCGCGCCGTTGAAGCCGAGGAAGAAGAGGCTTCCGAGCCCGAAGAACACGCCGCCCGCGAAGCAGCGGAAGGCGATGCCGACGTTGTTCATGATGTAGAAGCCGAAGGCGTTCCAGTCGCCGCCGGCACTGCGCGCGCGGCCCACCGGACCGGCGCTGGAGGGGCCGTACATCGCGTCGAATTCCTTCACCGTGCTCGCGTCGTGCACCGACAGCACGAAGCCCGGGTCGAAGTAGCACAGCAGGCCCACCACGAGCAGCGGCAGCCCGAAGACGAGCGTGGCCGTCCACATGTAGAGGCGATGCGCGCGCACCGCCTGCGGCACGTCGATGAGGAAAAGCCGTGCGAGCCGCGAGAGGCTGCCGTCCGGGCGCCGGTACACGGCCTGGTGCGCCCGTGCGGTGAGTTCCTCGAGCCGCGCCGTGAGGTGGCCGGGATAGTTGCGAGAGCGGGCCAGCGCGAGGTGCTCGCAGGTGGCGCGGTACAGCGCGGCCACGCGCGACGCGGGGCGCTTGCCTTCGTCCCTGGCCTTCTTCGCATCGGCACCCTTGACCTTCTTGCGGAACTTCGGCGTGCCCTCGAGGTGGTCGAGCGCGGCCTCCAGCTCGTCCCACAGCGGGCGGTAGGTGTTCTCGAATTGCAGCGGCGTCATGGTGTGTCGTCGTCCGGTCAGCGTTTGCCGAGCAGCCACTGCGCGATGCCCAGCAGGCGCGGCGTGGCCGTCTTGCCGTCGGCGATCAAGCCGACACTCGGCGCAGCGAGTGCCGCAAGCTCCGCCAGCCGCGCCTCGGTGATGCGCGAGCTGCGCGCGGCCCACGCGATGACGGCGGCCTGCTCGCGCGGCGACAGCGGCCGGCTCGGTGCCTGCGGCGGCGCGTCGGGCATCGGGCCGTGCAGCGTGACCGGCTTGGCATACACCACCAGCGTGCCGGCGGCGAGGTCTCCCAGGCGCTTGAAATCGCCGCGCATCAGCATCGACGCGAAGCCGAAGCCATAGAGCATGGGCAGAAAGTCGGCGGTGCGCAGCAGGTTGCGCACGAGCGAGGCGGCCGGCGTGATGGGCAGGCCCGAGTCCATCACCACCCGCAAGCCCATGGACCGCTTGCCCGGCGTCGCGCCCGCGAGCGTGAGCTCGAAGACCACGGGGTAGAACCATTCGATCGCGAACCACGCAATGAGCGTGAAGCCTGCGCCCAGGCCGCCGAAGCTTTGCAGCGCGATGGAGCTGATGATGAAGACGCCCAGGCGGATGAGCCCGTCGATGGCGAACGCATAGAAGCGCGCGACGACGCCGGCCGGCCGCAGTGCGAGTGCGATGCCCTCGGGCGTCTCTGCGGTGAATCGGGTGTCCAGCGATGCGCTCATCGGGCGATGGCGCTCGCGGTGGGTTCATCCTTCTCGGGAGGGGCGCATCCCTCATGCACCCCGGGCGGCGGTGTGCGGCCGCCATGTGGAACGCTGCCCATCCGTCCTCCGTGGTGAAGCAGTTCGTTGGTGCGGCGGATGGTAGCCGAAGGCACCGGGCGCGCCGGGGCGCGGCCTGCGGTGAAAGTCACATCCCGATGCCGTCCAGCTCCCGGTAGATGTCCCGCAGCCACATCTTCACGCGCTGACGGTCCATCAGCCCCAGTTCGGCCGTCTCCAACCCGCCGATGTTCTTGGCTGCCCAGAAGCTGCTGTTGGTCGCGTCGATCTTGTTCATCACGCTGTCGTGCAGGTGGCGCACCGACACGACCTGCGCGCCCAGTTCCATCGCGCGGGCCTGTTCGCCGGATTGCTCCAGCACGGTGAAGTCGGCGCCGCGCACCTGGTTGCGCACGAGCACGTAGCGCAGCTGGCGGCCGAAGCGGTCGAGCAGCTTCTTGAGCAGGTCCACCGAATCCTTGCCGCTGTCCATCACGTGCCAGTAGAAGATGGGCACGCCCATCTCGTCGGCCAGGTTCAGCACGCCCGATTCGTCCATCCAGCGCACCAGCGGCTCGTGCGTCTGCGCGGCCAGGTCCACGAGGATGCGGCGCTCGGGCTGCTCGACGGCCGCCTCCATGATGGCGTCCAGTGATTCGTACTTGTCCACGAGCACCGGCGAGGCGTAGCCCGAGTAGAAGCGCATCAGCGCGCCGTGCGAGCGGTCGGTGTCGAAGCCGAGGAAGGGCAGGTTGTGGTCGATGAAGTACTGCGCCACGCAGCGCGCGACGACTGACTTGCCGACGCCGCCTTTTTCTCCGCCGATGAAGTGAATGTTGGCCATGCCGTCTCCGTGGGTCTCCGGGGTGCGCCGTCCCGGCGCGAGAAAACGCCGACTTTACCGGGCGCCGGCGCCTTGCGGCCCACGGCCTTCACGAAATCGTCATCGGACGTTCACGGGAGCGGCCTAGGCTGCAGCCTCGCCCGCTCCTGGAGAAAGACGATGCGGCTGGAACATCTTCGGCGACTCGTGCGCCACCTGTGGTCGGCCATCGCCGCCTTTGTGACCGCCTTGTGCCTGATGGCGTCCGGCACCGCGCAGGCCGCCATCGCCGATGGCGCCTCGGCTCAGAGCAGCGTCACGCCCGGCAAGGTCAAGAGCGAGGTCTGACGCATCAGCTGCACGAATTCATTCACGTAGGGCCGTTCGTTCAGCCGTTCGGGCACGGCGGCGTACAGGCGCCCGGTGAGCCCGTTGCGGCCGATGCGCTGGCTCGCCACGTAGCCGCGATCGAGGTAGCCCTTGACGGCCCACAGCGGCAGCGCCGCCACGCCGCGCCCGCTCGCCACGAGCTGCAGGATGGCCACCGTGAGCTCGGTGGTGCGCCGCGCCGGCGTGATGTGGGCCGGCGTGAGCACGCGCCGCACGAGGTCGAGCATCTCGTCGGGCACCGGGTAGGTGATGAGCGTTTCTTTCGCGAAATCGCGCGGCCGCAGGAAGGGCCGTGCGAGCAGCGCATGGCCCTGCGGCAGGATGGCCACGATCTCGAAGCTGAAGAGCGGATGGAAGGCGACGCCCTTTTCCTCCGACTCGTTCAGCTCGGACACGATGGCCACCTCGGCGCGGTCCTGGTGCAACAGGCCCACCGGGTCGGCATGGAAGCCGGAGACGATGTCCAGCTCCACCTCCGGCCAGCGCTGGCGGAAGGCGTCCATCACGGGCATCAGCCAGTCGAAGCAGGTGTGGCATTCGACGGCGATGCGCATGGCGCCGCTCGCGCCGGACACGAGCTTGGCGACGTCGCGCTCGGCTTCGTCCACCGAGGGCAGTACCGCGTCGGCGAGCGCGAGCAGGCGCTGCCCGGGCGCCGTGAAGTTGACCGGGCTCGACTTGCGCTCGAACACGCTGGTGCCATAGTGCTCCTCGATCAGGCGCAACTGGTGCGACAGCGCCGACTGCGTGACGTTGAGCAGCTGCGACGCCCGCGAGAGGTTGCCGGCCTCGCGCAAGGCGACGAGCGTGCGCAGGTGCCGAAGCTCAAGCAGGGATTGCATGAATGATTTTCATCATCTTCCGAAAAAAGTTTCGCTTGAATCATAGAGTGCGCGGGCCGACCATCGCAAGCTGAATCACAGCTTCGATGAAGGTCCCATGATCAGCGCCCACATTCCCGGCTTCCCCCGCATCGGTGAGCACCGCGAGCTCAAGTTCGCCCTCGAGCGCCATTGGCGCGGCGAGATCGATGCCGACCAACTGGAGCAGGTGGGTGCCGAGCTCCGCGCCCGCCACTGGCAGCTGCAGCGTGACGCGGGCCTGGATTTCGTGACGGTGGGCGACTTCGCCTTCTGCGACCAGGTGGCCAACCACATCCAGCTCTTCGGCTGCGAGCCGCGGCGCTTCGGCTTCACGCAGCACGAAGCAGAGCTGGCGCGCTACTTCACGCTCGCGCGCGGCGTGGCGGCGGAGACGGACGACGCGGCCGGCTGCGGATGCGACCACGCCCACGGGCCCGCACGCCATGCGCTGGAGATGACCAAGTGGTTCGACACCAACTACCACTACCTCGTCCCGGAGTTTGACGGCCACACGCAGTTCACGCTGGCGTCGCGGCGGCTGTTCAAGGAGGTCGACGAGGCGATGCGCCTGGGCCACCGCGTGAAGCCGGTGCTGCTCGGGCCCTTGAGCTTCCTGTGGCTCGGCAAGGAAAAGGCGGCGGGCTTCGATCGCCTGGCCCTGCTGCCCTCGCTGGTCCGCGTGTACGTGGACATCCTGCAGCGCCTGGGCGGTGCGGGCATCCAGTGGGTGCAGATCGACGAGCCCATCCTCGGGCTGGACCTGCCGGCCGCCTGGCGCGATGCCTTCGAGTCGGCCTACGCCGCGCTGCGCACGGCCGACGTGTCGCTCATGCTCGCGACGTATTTTTCGCCGCTTCGCGAGAACCTCGCGCTCGCTTGCGCGCTGCCCGTGGCCGGGCTGCACGTGGATGCCGTGCGAGCCGGCGATGAACTCGATGCGGTGATCGACGCGCTGCCGCTGGACCGCGAGCTGTCGGTGGGCATCGTCGATGGCCGCAACGTGTGGCGCGCCGACCTCGACGGCGCGCTCGACCGGTTGCGCGATGCGCGCGAGCGGCGCCAGGGCCGGCTGTGGATCTCGTCCTCGTGTTCGCTTCTGCATGTGCCGACGACCTTGCGCGCGGACGCGGCGCTCGATGCCGAGCTGCAAAGTTGGCTGAGCGGTGCGAAGGAGAAGCTCGACGAGATCCGCGTGCTCAAGCGTGCCTTGCTCGAAGGGGCGGATGCCGTTCGCGGCGAGCTCTTCGCCGCGCGGGTGGCGCAGGCGGCGCGGCGCAGCAGCCCGCGGGTGAAGAACACCGAGGTGGCGCGGCGTGCCGCGACGCTCGCGGACGATGCCGATCGGCGCAGCTCCGTCTTCGAGCGGCGCCAGCGCCTGCAACACGCGCGCTTCCAGCTGCCGCCGTTCCCGACCACCACCATCGGCTCCTTCCCGCAGACGAGCGCCATCCGTGCGGCACGCGCGGCCTTCCGCCGCGGCGAGCTGCCCGAGCATGAATACGTCGAGGCGATGCACCGCGAGATCGCGCATGCGGTTCGCCTGCAGGAAGAGATCGGCATCGACGTGCTCGTGCATGGCGAGGCGGAGCGCAACGACATGGTCGAATACTTCGGCGAGCAGCTCGAAGGCTTTGCCTTCACGGCCAACGGCTGGGTGCAGTCCTACGGCTCGCGCTGCGTGAAGCCGCCGCTGCTCTTCGGCGACGTGTCGCGGCCGCGCGCGATGACGGTGGACTGGACGGTCCATGCGCAAAGCCTCACGAAGCGCCCGATGAAGGGCATGCTCACCGGGCCGATCACCATCTTGCAATGGTCCTTCGTGCGCGACGACCAGCCGCGCTCGGACACCGCATTGCAGATCGCGCTGGCCATCCGCGACGAGGTGGGCGACCTCGAGCGCGCGGGCATCGCCATCATCCAGATCGACGAGCCGGCCATTCGCGAGGGCCTGCCGCTGCGGCAGGCCGACCGCGCCGCCTACCTGGCGTGGGCCACGCGCGCCTTCCGCGTGAGCGCCGCCGGCGTGCGCGACGAGACGCAGATCCACACCCACATGTGCTATTCGGAGTTCAACGACATCCTGGCCGAGATCGCGGCGATGGATGCGGACGTCATCACCATCGAAACGAGCCGTTCGGACATGGAGCTGCTGCGCGCCTTCGGCAGCTTCCGCTACCCGAACGAGATCGGCCCGGGCGTGTACGACATCCACTCGCCGCGGGTGCCCGAGGTGGACGAGATGGTGCGCCTGCTGCGCAAGGCCGCCGAGGTGGTGCCGGCGCGCAACCTGTGGGTCAATCCGGACTGCGGCTTGAAGACGCGCGGCTGGCCCGAGACGGAAGCGGCGCTGCGCAACATGGTGCAGGCCGCCAGGCACCTGCGCACATTCCCCGCCGCCCCCGCAGCTTGAATCACGAATCGGAACGCGACCCATCAAGCCACGCCCGCGGATCCGGCTTGGCCGGTCCGCCGGGTGGCGCCCCTTGGGGGCAGGAGCGAAGCGACTGGGGGGCCGTCAACCTCTTCCGATGTAGGGCATCTTCGTCGCCATGATGGTCATGAACTGCACGTTGGCATCCAGCGGCAGGCTGGCCATCTGCACGATGGCGTTGGCGACGTGGGCCACGTCCATGCGCGGCTCGGCCATCATGTCGCCGCGCGGCTGCAGGATGCCCTGCGCCATGCGTTCGGTCATGTCGGTGGCGGCGTTGCCGATGTCGATCTGGCCGCAGGCGATGTCATAGGCGCGGCCATCGAGCGAAGTGGCCTTGGTGAGGCCGGTGATCGCATGCTTGGTGGCGGTGTAGGGCGCGGTGAAGGGCCGCGGCGCATGCGCCGAGATCGAGCCGTTGTTGATGATGCGGCCGCCGCGCGGCGTCTGCGACTTCATCAGCCGGAAGGCGGCTTGCGTGCACAGGAAGGCGCCGGTGAGGTTGATGTCCACCGTATTCTTCCACTGCTCCACGCTCAGCTCTTCCAGCGGCACGGGCGGCGTGCCGGTGCCGGCGTTGTTGAAGAGCAGGTCGAGGCGGCCGAAGGCATCGCGCGTGGCGTCGAAGAGCGCGTTCACCGAGGCCGCATCGCGCACGTCGGTGGGCACGGCGATGGCCCGTGTGCCGTCGCCGCCGGCCTGCGCGATGGTCTCTTTCAGCGCGTCCTCGCGGCGACCGGCGAGCGCGACCTGCCAGCCGGCCTTCAGCAGTGCGATGGCGCTGGCGCGGCCGATGCCGCCGCCTGCTCCGGTGACGATGGCGACCTGGGTCATGGCGTCTCCCGGGGGAGGGCGTCCAGCGGCACGTCCTGCTTGCTGTCCGGCTCGAAGCAATCGGCGAAGGTGAAGAAGAGCGAGGCGTAGAAGGCGGCCGAGACCATGAGCGTCGCGGGCGACATGAGGAACATCATCTGCGGGCTGGCCAGCGCCGCCATGAGCGTGGTGATGAACAGCGCCAGCAGCGCGACGATGCCCGCCCACGCCAGCGAGAAGAGCGCGAGCGCGCCCTTGTTGCGCCAGCAGGCGACGGTGCTGAAGAAGGCGGCCTTGGCCGCGCTCATCGCGCCCCAGTGCACGAGTGCCGGTGCATACCAGAAGGGCACGCTGATGATGGCCACGCCCGTGAAGAGCACGAGCCACGCCGTCTGCAGGCGCGGGTCGGTGGCCAGCGGCAGCAGTTCTTCCGGTGGCCGGCCGGCGCTCATCGCGGCTTCGAAGCGGCCCATGGCGCCGCCGTCGATCGCGACGAACACCAGGTACACGCCGACTGCGCAGATGGTGTAGGCCACGCCGAGCTGGATCTGCGCCCACATGCGCTTGCGGTCCACGCGCAGCGGGCGGATGAACACGCTGGGCATCGGGAAGCGTCCCTGCAGCGCGTCCTGCGTGGCGAGCATGAAGGCGATGGTGGCCAGCGGCGCGACGACGAGCATCGAGGTCGCCATCGCGAACATGAAGATGAGGAAGAGCAGGCAGAAGGCCATCGGCCGCATGAAGAACACGCGCAGGCCGTGGCGGACCCAGGTGAATCCCTGTCGAGCAGGAACGAGCTTGAGCTTCATGCGTCCACCGCGCGCTGCGGCGCGAAGTGCCAGGGGTTGTCCACGCGCTCGCGCAGCACGCGCTCGAAATGCCGCGGGTCGTGGGGCTTGAGCATGCTCGCGTCGCGCGGCAGGTGGAAATCCCACAGCCGCGAGATCCAGAACCGCAGCGCGCCCGCACGCAGCAGGGCCGGCAAGAGGCGCAGCTCCGCGCCGCCGAGCGGCCGGACCGCATCGTAGGCCGCGACGAAGGCGGTGGCGCGTTCGTCCTCGAGCCGGCCGGATTCGAGGTCGATGCACCAGTCGTTCAGGCACACCGCGACGTCGAAGAGCAGGGTGTCGACGCCCGCGAAGTAGAAGTCGAAGAAGCCGGTGAGCTCGTCTTCCTCGAACATCACGTTGTCGCGGAAGAGATCGGCATGGATGGGCCCGCGCGGCAGCGACCGGTACTGCGCCGAGGCCGCCACGTGCTGCTGGAAGGCGAGCTCGGCGGTGAGCAGCTCGCGCTGCTGGTCGTCGATGTGCGGCAGCACGATCGGCACCGTCTCTTCCCACCAGGGCAGGCCGCGCAGGTTGGGCTGCTGCATCGCGAAATCAGCACCCGCGATGTGCATGCGGGCGAGCATCGCGCCGACGCTGGCGCAATGTGCGGTGTCGGGCGCGAGGTGGTGGCGCCCGCGCAGGCGGTTCACGAGCGCGGCAGGCTTGCCGGCGATGGTGTGCAAGATGGTTCCGGACTCGTCGGCCTGCGGGTCGGGCACCGGGATGCCGCGGCCGGCCAGGTGCTTCATCAGGTGCAGGTAGAACGGCAGCTGCTCGAAGCTCAGCCGTTCGAACACGGTCAGCACATAGCGCCCGCCGGTCGTATCGGCGAAGTAATTGGTGTTTTCGATTCCGGCGGTGATGCCGGTGAGTGTGGTCAGCTCGCCGATGCGAAGCCGGGACACGAGCGATGCGGCCTCGTCGAACGAGACCTCGGTGAAGACGGCCATTGGGCTTGCAGGGATCCTAGAAAGTGATGATGCGCCAGACGCGCTTGCCGGCTGCACCACGTTGGGAGCCTGCGCTGTCGGACATGTCGCGCCCCTGGTCGGCCGGAAGAATCTCGTAGCTCTTCAGTCCCTTGGGCGTCACGGTCATGCGCTGCGTTTGGCCGCGCACTTTCAGTTCTTCGATGCGAGTGGCATCGTCTTCGATGACGGTGCGCTGGACGCGGGGCTCGCCGTCCTTCGCCGCGGCGGGCTGCTGCTCGGGCTGCGTGGCATCCGCGGCGTGAGCCGTGCCGGCGCCGGCCAGGCCCAGCGTGAGCACGAGCCCGAAGGCGGCGGCGAAGTGGCGAGCGGGGGTCATGCAGGCGATTCTAGGCCCGAGCCATCGCGCTGGGGTAGGACGACAGGAGGAAACACCGGCAGACAAGTTCGAGCGCGTCTTTTGCACTCGAAACGGATGCTCGAAAGGGGGTGCTCGAAAACGCCCTGCCTTTAACCGGTGGACACGGGACCAGCAGGTTTGCGGCGGGCGAGGGGAGTCCGAGGGGTAAACCAGCCGCAGCGCGTCTTCGAGCAGGTGCTACCGTAACGCTGCAGGTGAGCGGTCACAAGCTGTCAGGCTTTACAGGTTGACCCCATGGCGCGATTCGTTACCGTTCAACACAATGGTGGAGGCGGTTCCAGGGTCAAACCTGAGACGTCAACGCCTGTCGGCGATGTTTGCCGGCAAAAAGGGAGAAGAGAACAACATGCTTCGAATACTCGTGGTCGAGGATTCGCCGGTGAACATGGCGCTCACCGTCGCGATCCTCGAGGGCGCCGGGCACGCCATCCTGCAGGCCGACCATGCCGTCGAGGGCATCGAGCTCGCGCGAAGGGAGCAGCCCGACCTCGTGCTCATGGACATCCAGCTGCCCGACATCGACGGCCTCGCGGCCACGCGGCGCCTGAAGGCCGACCCGCGCACCGCCCACATGCCGGTGATCGCCCTCACCGCCTTCGCCATGAAGGGCGACGAGGACGAGACCCGGGCCGCGGGCTGTGACGGCTATGTGACCAAGCCCATCCGCTACAAGGAATTCCTGGCGGAGGTGAATGCGGTGATGAAGCGGCGCAGCCGCGCGGCGGCGGGCTGACGAAGGCACGGCTTGCGCATGCCCGGTCCCGCGGTCGAGCCGGCCGATCGCACCGCCCGAGAGCCGCCTGCGGCCATCCTGTCGACGGCGCCTGCCGGGCCGCTCGAGCGGCGGACCGCGCTCGCGATGCTGCTCGTGTCCCTCGTGCTCTTCGTCGCCATGGCGCTGTTCGCGAAGACGCCGCTCACGCCGGTGTGGGCGTTCATTCCGATCTACGAGACGGCGCTGGTGTTCGGCGACCTGATGACCGCGCTGCTGCTGCTGGGCCAGTACCGCATCGCGCGCACGCCCGGGCTGCTCGTGCTGTCCAGCGGCTACTTCTTCACTGCCTTCATCGCGATCGCCCACGCGCTGAGCTTCCCGGGCCTGTTCGCGCCGCAGGGCCTGCTCGGCGGCGACGCGCAGACGACGGCTTGGATCTACATGTTCTGGCATGCCGGCTTCCCGCTCTTCGTGATCGTCTATGCGCTGCCTGCGCGGGAATCCACGGATGCAGGGGAACCGCGATCGAACGGCCGCGGGCTGGGTGCGGTCGTCTTCGCGCTGGTAGCGGCCGCCGTGCTCGCGGCGCTTGCCACTGTCAACAGCGCCTGGCTGCCCGCCATCATGGAAGGCAACCACTACACCGGCGCCATGAAGCTGGTGGTCGGCAGCGTGTGGCTGGCCAGCGTGGCGGCGGTGTGGGTGCTGTGGCGGCGCAGGCCGCACTCCGTCATCGACCTGTGGATGCTGGTGGTGATGAGCGCCTGGACCTTCGACATCGGCCTGTCGGCGGTGCTCAACGCGGGCCGCTTCGACGTCGGCTTCTACGGCGGGCGCATCTACGGCCTGCTGGCCGCGAGCTTCGTGCTCGTGATGCTCGTGGCGGAAAACGGCACCCTCTACGCGCGGCTCATGAAGGCGCACGAACGCGAACAGCGCAAGGCAAACGATGCGCGGCAGCTGAGTGCGCAGCTGGAGGGCGCGAACCTCGCGCTGGCCGAGCAGAACCGGCAGCTGGAGGAAGCCAGCCGGCTCAAGTCGGAATTCCTCTCCAGCATGTCGCACGAGCTGCGCACGCCGCTGAACGCGGTGATCGGCTTCTCAGAAGTCATGAAGGACGGCCTGGCCGGCCCGCTGACGCCGCAGCAAGGCGACTACGTCGGGCACATCTTCCAGAGCGGCCAGCATTTGCTCGCGCTCATCAACGACATCCTGGACCTGTCGAAGATCGAGGCCGGCAAGGTCGAAGTGGACTTCGAGCGGGTCGACCTGCAGGCCCTGCTCGATGAAAGCGTGGCGCTGCTGGCAGACAAGGCGAACGCCGCGCGGGTGCGGCTGCGCCTCGAACCCGGCACGCCGCAGGGCGTCTTCCTCGCCGACAAGCGGCGGCTTCGGCAGATTGTCTTCAACCTCCTGTCCAACGCCATCAAGTTCACGCCGTCCGACGGTGAAGTCACGGTGCATGCACGGCTGGTGGACCGGGCCGCCGCGCAGAATGCATTGCCCGGGTTCGGCGTGGGCATGCGCATGGCGCTGCCCGCCAGCGATTTCCAGCATTTCGTCGAGCTGTCGGTGGTGGACACCGGCATCGGCATCGATCCCGAGGACGCGCGGCGCCTGTTCATGCCATTCACGCAGATCGCAAGCCAGCTCACCAAGCGTGTCGAGGGCACCGGCCTGGGGCTGGCGATGGTGCGGCGCCTTGCCGAACTGCACGGCGGCACGGTGGCCGTGACGAGCCAGGCCGGCCACGGCAGCTGCTTCACGGTGTGGCTGCCCTGGCGCGGGGCGCAGCCCGAGGCGCGGCCGACTCTGCCGACGTCGAGCGCCATTGCCGTGGACGCCCCGCGTGCGGGCTCGCGCCGGCTGGCGCTGGTGGTGGAAGACGACGACGAGGCCGCCGCGCTGATGGGCCTGCAGCTGGAGTCCGAAGGCTTCGACGTGCACACCGTCGCCTCGGCCGAGGCGGCGCTCTCGCTCACCGGCAGCTTGCGGCCCGACCTCATCACCGTGGACATCCTGCTGCCGGGCATGGACGGCTGGGACTTCATCGCCCGCCTGCGCGACCTGCCGGCGTGGGCCGACATCCCGGTGGTGGTGGTGTCGGTCATGGCCGACCACCGGCGCGGCTTCTCGCTCGGCGCGTCGCTCGTTCTGCAAAAGCCGGTGAGCCGCCAGGCCCTCGCGCGCGGGCTCGAACGCATCGGCCTGGCGCCGGGCGGCGAATCCACGGTGCTGGTGGTGGACGACGACCCCCACGCCGTCGAGCTCATGGCGACTCATCTGCGCCAGTCGGGCCACGTGGTGCTGCGCGCACCGGGCGGGGCCGAGGGCATCGAGCTCGCACGGCGCTTCCGGCCCGACCTCATCGCGCTCGACCTGGAGATGCCCGACGTCAACGGCTTCAACGTGGTGGAAGCGCTCAGCGGCAACCCCGCGACGTCCGGCATCCCGGTCGTCATCGTCACGGCGCGCCAGCTCACGCCAGCCATGCGCAAGCGGCTGAACGGCCACATCCACGACATCGTCGACAAGGCGGGGTTCGACAGCGGCCGCTTCATCGGCGAGGTGCGCCGGGCGCTGTCGCGCATGGCGGCTGCGTCGTAGCCTGCTCGCCCCCTGGGCCGGGTGCCCCGGTAGCCCGGGCCTGCGCCGGGTTTCGGGCTTGCCTGACAATCGCCCGATGACCGAGAACATCACCGAATCCGACCCCAGCACCTTGCTGCTGGTGGATGGCTCCAGCTACCTCTACCGCGCCTTCCACGCGCTGCCCGACCTGCGCAGCCCCGACGGCTTTCCGACCGGCGCGATCCACGGGATGGTGGCGATGCTGAAGTGGCTGCGCGAGAAGATTCCCTGCGATCACGCCGCGTGCGTGTTCGACGCCAAGGGCAAGACCTTCCGCGACGACTGGTACGCCGAGTACAAGGCCAACCGCGCCTCCATGCCCGAAGACCTGGCGCTGCAGGTCGAGCCTATCCACGAAGTCGTGAAACTGCTCGGCTGGCCGGTGCTGGAAGTGCCCGGCGTCGAGGCCGACGACGTGATCGGCACGCTCGCGTGCGCGGCGGCCAAGGGCGGGCACAAGGTGGTGATCTCCACCGGCGACAAGGACCTGGCGCAGCTCGTCACGCCGAACGTGTCGCTCATCAACACCATGAACAAGCCGCCGGAGGTGCTGGACGTCGAAGGCGTGATTGCGAAGTTCGGCGTGCCGCCCGAGCGCATCGTGGACTACCTCACCCTCATCGGCGACACGGTGGACAACGTACCCGGCGTCGAGAAGGTGGGCCCGAAGACGGCGGTGAAGTGGATCGCGGAACACGGCTCGCTCGACGCGGTGATCGCCAATGCCGCGAACATCAAGGGCGTCGTCGGCGACAACCTGCGCCGCGCGCTGGACTGGCTGCCGCAAGGGCGGCGCCTCGTCACCGTGGTGACCGACTGCGATCTCGCCGGCCACGTGATGGACTGGCCGGAGTTCCAGTCGCTGGCCTTCCGCGACGCCAACCGCGAAGGCCTGCTCGACTTCTACACCCGCTACGGCTTCAAGACGATGCGCCGCGAGCTCGAGGCCGAGTTGCGCGGCGACGCCGCGATCGCTGGCGGCGACCTCTTCACCGAAGCGCCGGCGCAAGCAGCGGCGCCCCTCGACAAGCGCTACGACACGGTGATGAGCTTCGAGGCCCTGGACGCGTGGATCTCGAAGATCGAGGCGGCGCCGCTCACCGCCATCGACACCGAGACCGACTCGCTGGACGCCATGGTGGCGCGCATCGTCGGCATTTCCTTGAGCGTGACGCCGGGCGAGGCGGCCTACATTCCGTTGCGCCACAACTACGCGGGAGCGCCCGACCAACTGCCCTACGACGAAGTCATCGCGCGGCTCAGGCCCTGGCTCGAGAACCCGGACGCGCACAAGGTCGGGCAGAACATCAAGTACGACGCGCACGTGCTGGCCAACGCGGGCATCGACGTCAAGGGCTACGTGCATGACACCCTGCTGCAAAGCTACGTGCTCGAGGCGCACAAGCCCCACAGCCTCGAAAGCCTGGCCGAGCGGCACCTCGGGCGCAAGGGGCTGAGCTACGAGGATGTGTGCGGCAAGGGCGCGAACCAGATTCCCTTCGCGCAGGTCGAGGTCAATCGCGCGTCCGAGTACTCGAGCGAGGACAGCGACATGACGCTGCACGTGCACCAGACGCTCTGGCCGCTCGTGCAGGCGGACGCCGGCCTGCGCCGTGTCTACGAAGACATCGAGATCCCGGTGTCGCTGATCCTCAAGCGCATCGAACGCAATGGCGTGCTCATCGACGCCGGCGTGCTGCAGCGGCAAAGCCAGGAGCTGGGCGAACGCATGATGCAGCTCGAGCGCGAGGCCTATGACCTCGCCGGCCAGCCCTTCAACATCGGCTCGCCCAAGCAGATCGGCGAGGTGCTCTACACCAAGCTGTCGATGCCCGTGCTCAAGCGGACCGCGAGCGGCGCGCCCAGCACCGACGAGGAGGTGCTGGAGAAGCTGGCCGAGGACTATCCGCTGCCGGCGAAGATCCTCGAGCACCGCAGCCTCTCCAAGCTCAAGGGCACCTACACCGACAAGCTGCCGCTGATGGTGAACCCCGCCACCGGCCGCGTGCACACCAACTATGCGCAGGCGGTGGCGGTGACGGGGCGGTTGTCGAGCAACGATCCGAACCTGCAGAACATTCCCATCCGCACGGCCGAGGGCCGACGCATCCGCGAGGCCTTCATCGCGCCGCCGGGGCATGTGGTGTTGAGCGCGGATTATTCGCAGATCGAGTTGCGGCTGATGGCCCACATCAGCGAGGACCCGAACCTGCTCAAGGCCTTCGTCGAGGGCATGGACGTGCACCGTGCCACGGCCAGCGAAGTGTTCGGCATCTCGCCCGACGAGGTGACGAGCGAGCAGCGCCGCTATGCCAAGACCATCAACTTCGGGCTCATCTACGGCATGAGCGCCTTCGGCCTGGCGGCGAGCCTGGGCATCGAGCGCAGCGCGGCCACCGCCTACATCGAGCGCTACTTCGCCCGCTACCCGGGCGTGAAGCGCTACATGGACGAGACCAAGGCCTCGGCCAAGGCGCGCGGCTATGTGGAGACCGTGTTCGGCCGCCGCCTGTGGCTGCCGGAGATCAACAGCCCCAACGGCCCGCGCAAGTCGGGCGCCGAGCGGCAGGCCATCAACGCGCCGATGCAAGGCACCGCGGCCGACCTCATCAAGCTGTCGATGATCGCCGTGCAGAAGCGCCTCGACGAGGAGCGTCGTGCCACGAAGATGGTGATGCAGGTGCACGACGAACTGGTGTTCGAGGTGCCTGAGGCGGAAGTGGATTGGGCCCGCGAGGCCTTGCCGAAGGTGATGGCGGATGTGGCGCAGCTGAAGGTGCCGCTGGTGGCGGAGGTGGGCGTGGGGCCGAACTGGGACCAGGCGCATTGAGCGCCAAGGCCCTCAGTTAGCATCCGCACCCAATGAACCTGCCCTACGAACTCCAGATCGGCTGGCGCTACACGCGGGCCGGGCGCGCCGGACGGCGCAACGGCTTCATCTCCTTCATCTCCGGCGTGTCGATGCTCGGCATCGCGCTCGGGGTGGCGGCGCTGATCATCGTGCTGTCGGTGATGAACGGCTTCCAGAAGGAGGTGCGCGACCGCATGCTGTCGGTGGTGGCGCACATCGAGATCTACGAGGGCCAGGGCGAAGCCTTCGCCGACTGGCACACGGTGGCGGCCAAGGCGCGCGAGAACAAGGCGGTGGTGGGCGCGGCGCCCTTCATCGCGGCGCAGGCGCTGGTGGCACGCGGGGACGACATGCGCGGCGCGATCATCCGCGGCATCTCGCCCGAGGACGAAGCGACGGTCACGGACCTGGTGGCATCGAGCAAGGGCGCCATTTTCAGCAAGCTGCAGCCGGGCAGCTGGGGCATCGTGCTCGGCATCGAGCTCGCGCGCAGCATGGGGGTGCGCGAGGGCGACCAGATCACCATCGTCGCGCCCGGCGGGCAGATGACGCCGGCCGGCGTGGTGCCGCGGCTCAAGCACCTCACCGTGGTGGGCACCTTCAACGCCGGCCACTACGAATACGACAGCGGCCTGGCCTTCATCCACGTGGACGATGCCGCCAAGCTCTTTCGCGTGGCTGGCCCCACTGGCGTGCAGCTGCGGCTGAAGGATGTGCACGCCGCGCGCGAGGTGGCCGACGAGCTCAGCGTCTCGCTCGGTCCCGACGTGAGCGTGCGCGACTGGACGCGCACCAACCGCAACTGGTTCGACGCGGTGCAGATCGAGAAGCGGCTGATGTTCATCATCCTCACGCTCATCGTGGCGGTGGCGGCCTTCAACCTCGTGTCCACGCTCGTGATGACGGTGACCGACAAGCAGGCGGACATCGCCATCCTGCGCACGCTGGGCGCGAGCCCGCGATCGATCATGGGCATCTTCATGGTGCAGGGCGCGACCTCGGGCGTGATCGGCACGCTGTCGGGCATGCTGTTCGGGCTGCTCGTGGCGCTGAACATCGGCGTGATCGTGCCGGCCATCGAGCGCGCGCTGAACGTGAGCTTCCTGCCGGGCAGCGTCTACCTCATCAGCCGCATGCCCAGCGACCCGCAGAGCAGCGACATCCTGCCCATCGTCTTCATCTCGCTCGCGCTGTCCTTCGTCGCGACGCTCTACCCGAGCTGGCGCGCCAGCCGCGTGCAACCGGCGGAGGCGCTGCGCTATGAGTGAGACGGTGATCCGGGCGCTGAACCTGCACAAGCGCTTCAAGGAAGGCCCGCTGGACGTGCACGTGCTGCAAGGCGTGGACCTGAGCGTGCAGCGCGGCGAGACGGTGGCGGTGGTGGGTGCTTCGGGGTCAGGCAAGAGCACGCTCTTGCACCTGCTGGGCGGCCTGGAAGCGCCGACCGAAGGCACGGTGGAGCTGCAGGGCAAGGACTTCGCCCACATGGCGCCCAGCGACCAGGGCGACTGGCGCAACCGGCACCTGGGCTTCGTCTACCAGTTCCATCACCTGCTGCCCGAGTTCACGGCGCTGGACAACGTGGCGATGCCTCTGCGCATCCGCCGACTGACGCCCCACGATGCGCGCGAGGCGGCGCGGCAGGTGCTGGCGCAGGTGGGCCTGGCCGAACGCGTGCTGCACCGGCCGTCGCAGCTGTCGGGCGGCGAACGGCAGCGCGTGGCCATCGCCCGCGCGCTGGCCGGCAACCCAGCCTGCGTGCTGGCCGACGAGCCCACCGGCAACCTCGACCGCGAAACGGCGGACACGGTGTTCCGCCTGATGATCGACCTTGCGCGGCGCCAGGGCATGGCCTATGTGATGGTCACCCACGACGAGACGCTCGCGAAGAAGTGCGATCGGGTGCTGCGTCTTAGCAAGGGACGGCTGGTCTAGCTTGCCTCTTGAGGCCGCCCGCCGGGAGGGCGCGGCGGCGAGGGTCAGCGCGGATGTGCGAACGCTTGGGGTCTGCGTAGGCTCGGCATGTGTCGACCACGCGCTGTTACCCGTCACTGTCGCCGTGTCCACGGCGGATCGCCGCACAATTTCCGCATGTCCCCCACACCGCCCTCCGACCCGATGCGCCTGCCTGACGACGTGCAGGCGCTGCTGCTGGCGCAGGCGCGCTTCAAGCCGCTGGCCGCGGGCGAGCCGCTGTTTCCCAAGGGCGCGCTGCCCGATGCACTGTATGGCGTGGTGAGCGGGTCCTTGCGGGTGAGCATGACGGCGGCCAACGGCCGCGCAGCGGTCATTGCGGCGATGGAGCCCGGCCATTGGTTCGGCGAGGTGTCGCTGCTCATCGGCAAGCAGCGCTCGTACGACACCATGGCCATCGAGCCCTGCGAAATCGCCATCGTCAACGCGGCGGAATTCCACGCGCTCATCCAGTCGCGCCCCGACGTGCTGATGGCCTTCACCAAGCTCGTGTGCCAGCGGCTGCGGCAGGCGTCGATGTGGATCGACGACGCCATCCTCATGCCGCTGCCCGGTCGGCTCGCCAAGCGCATCCTGCTGCTGGAAACGCGGGCCAGCGAGCCGGGCACGACGCTCGCGGTGTCGCAGGAAGAGCTCGCGATGATGCTCGGCGTGTCTCGCCAGAGCGTGAACCGGCAGCTGCGGCAGTGGGAGGCCGACGGCGTGGTGCGGCTGCACTATGGGCGGATCGAGGTGATGGATCCGGAGGTCTTGTCGCGGTTGGCTGTGTAGGGCGGCGGGCAAAGGCGCGGGTGGCAGTGGGTTGGCGTGAATGGCTCACTCTCCCTCTCGCAGAGGGTTGGGGTGAGGGCGATGGAGTTGACGCGGCCCGTCGGGGCTTGCGCCCGGATGTTCTTATCGCAGCGGCCCACGCCCTCACCCCAGCCCTACCCAGTGGGAGAGGGAGCAATACCAGACCGAGCACACCACCGATCGTTCAAGTGGGTGGCGGGTGCCGCCTGCCGCGGCCCACCCAATCGCCCCAGTAGAACGAGAGCCTGCAAGAGGCAGACCCCCGCCCCTCAACTCCTAGGTGCGCCCTGCACAGCCGGCGCACGCGTGACGCGCGTCTTGCCGCCCGTGGTCACGAGGATCACCGGATCACCAGCCACCAGGTTCTCCGTGCCCTTGGCCTGCACGATCGCGCGGCGCTCGCCGTTGCGAAGCTGGATGAGGATCTCGACCGCTTCTTCGCGGGTGCCGAAGCGTTCGACCGCATTGCCGACTACCGCACCGGCCACGGCGCCTAGCACGCCGACCACCGCGCCTTCGCGATGGCCGCCGACGGTGGAGCCGGCCACGCCGCCGACGACGCCGCCGGCTGCGGCACCGACGCCGCTCTGGCTGCCTTCGACGACGACCGGGCGCACCGAGAGCACCGTGGCGTCCTGGACCTGCGACATGCGCTGGGCGTCACCTTTCTGGATGACGTCGGGGCTGGTGGTGGAACAGGCGGCGAGGATGGCCGCCAGCGACAGGACGAGGATGGATTTGTTCATGTTGACTCCAGGAAACGGCGACCGGCTGGAGCCGCAAACGCCGTGAAAGTTCTGCACTTTACTCAACCGTGCGGACAAACGGTGCTCAGCCGTGGAGACGGCTGTGGCGTGGAACGCTCGCGAGCAGGAACTCCATCTGGTCGGCGAGGATGCGGCGGCCGCGAAGAATCATGTCCTCGTGCAGGCTCGGCACATACGGTAGGTACATGAGCGACATGCGCGCCTCTTCGGGCAGCCGGTTGCCCTTGCGGCCGTTGCAGGCGCGGCAGGCGGTGATGCAGTTCATCCAGGTGTCGTGGCCGCCGCGCGACGTGGGCGTGATGTGCTCGCGCGTCAGGTCGTCCACGTGGAAGTGGCCGGCGCAATACGCGCACACGTGGCGGTCCCGCACGAAGAGCTTGGGGTTGGACAGCGCCGGCGTCTGGCGCCACGCCCGGCTGGGCACCGCGCCGCGCACGGCGATGATGGGGTGTACCTCGATGCGCGATTGAAGCCCGGTCTTGCGCTGCATCCCGCCGCGCAGCACATAGAAGGGCGCGCCCAAGGTCCAGGCGATGCCGTCGTTGGCGTAGATGCAGGCAGCTTCCTTGGCGGAAATCCAGGATTGAGGCCGGCCGGAGACGTCGAGTTGAAGCACTTCCACGCGAGAACACTCCTTCCTTGGAGAGTACTCAATCCAAGGTTCGTACTCAATAGGAATAGGCGCGAACCTTGCAGAGGAACAACTGCCCCCACGTCGCTTCGCTCCTGCCCCTTCGAGGAGGCGCCACCTGGCGGGCCGGCGAAGCCGGTCCCGCGGGCGTTGCTTGATGGGCGGCGCGCTGCGCTTCCCTTTGATTTTGGGACGCAGGGGCATCGTGGACGGGTTGTGCGACGCGTGGATGACGCCCGGAGCTTTCTACGGCGTGGGGCAGGGTTTTTACTGTGAGATTTCGCGCGTTGCTGCGTGAACTAGGCGCCACAGCCTAGAAAAAAGGCACGGGCGGACAAGCGCGCTCCCCAGGAAATCTGCAAAATAGAACGATCGTTCGATTTCGTGGAGCAAGACGCCCACCTCAGCGCCGTGACCGACAGCACCGTATCTCCGATCCGCGACTCCGCCGCCCCGCAGCGCACGCTGCTCAAGGGGCAGCAGACGCGTGCCGCCATCCTCGATGCCGCCCTCGCGCTCGCATCGAACATGGGGCTGGAGGGGCTGTCGATCGGCGCGCTCGCCGAGGTCACGCAGATGAGCAAGTCGGGCGTCTTCGCCCACTTCGGCTCGCGCGAGGAGCTGCAGATCTCGGTGGTGCGTGAGTATCACAACAAATTCGAGGAAGAGGTGTTCTTCCCCGCGATGCGCGAAACCCGCGGCCTGCCTCGACTGAAGGCGCTGTTCCAGCGCTGGGTGCACCGCGTGTCCATGGAGCTCGATTCGGGCTGCATCTACATCAGCGGCGCGGTGGAGTTCGACGACCGTCCCGGCCCGGTGCGCGATGCGCTGGTGCTGATGGTGCAGGCCTGGCAGTCGGCGCTCGAGAGGGCCGTGAAGATCGCCGTCGAGGAAAGCCACCTGCAACAAGACATCGACCCGCTGCAGCTCGTGTTCGAGCTCCACGGGCTCATCCTCGCGCTGCACCACGATGCGCGATTCCTTCGCAATGCTGGCGCCATCGAACGCGTGCGCACGGCCTTCGAGCGGCTGGTGGGGCACTACGCCACGCCGGCCGGCCTCCTGATCCTCAACGGCGCGAAGAGCGCCGCCCCTCGGGCATCCCGCGCCAAGGCGCGTGGCTGACCGGCAGTTCATAACGATTCCACGAAGGAGTTTCACGATGGCCCAGTACACCCCGCCGCTGCGCGACATGCAATTCGTCCTGCACGAGCTTCTCAACGTGGTCGACGAACTCAAGCAACTGCCCGCGCACGCCGAGGTGGATGCGGACACCATCAACGCCGTGCTGGAAGAGGGCGGCAAGTTCGCCTCGCAGGTCGTGGCGCCGCTGAACCAGATCGGCGACCAGGAAGGCTGCAAGCTCGACAAGGCCACCCACGAGGTGACGACCGCGAAGGGCTTCAAGGAAGCCTACCTGCAGTACGTCGAAGGCGGCTGGCCGGCGCTCAGCTGCGACCCGGAGTACGGCGGCCAGGGCCTGCCGCACGTCATCAACCAGTGCTTCTACGAGATGATGAACTCGGCCAACCAGGCCTGGACGATGTACCCAGGCCTCTCGCACGGCGCGTACGAAGCGCTGCATGCGCACGGCACCGACGAGCAGAAGAAGCTGTACCTGCCCAAGCTCACGAGCGGCCAATGGACGGGCACCATGTGCCTGACCGAGCCGCATTGCGGCACCGACCTCGGCCTCCTGCGCACCAAGGCCGAACCGCAGGCCGACGGCACCTACAAGATCACCGGCAACAAGATCTTCATCTCTGCCGGCGAGCACGACATGAGCGAGAACATCGTTCACCTGGTGCTGGCCCGCCTGCCGGACGCGCCGCAAGGCTCCAAGGGCATTTCGCTGTTCGTGGTGCCCAAGTACAACGTGACGCCTGAGGGCAAGATCGGTTCGCGCAACGGCATCTACTGCGGCGGCCTCGAGCACAAGATGGGCATCCACGGCAACGCCACCGCGCAGATGGTGCTCGACGGCGCCATCGGCACGATGGTGGGCGAGCCCAACAAGGGCCTGGCCGCGATGTTCGTGATGATGAACGCCGCCCGCCTGGGCGTGGGCATGCAGGGCCTGGGCCTGACCGAGGTGGCCTACCAGAACGCCGTGGCCTACGCGAAGGACCGCATCCAGATGCGTTCGCTGTCGGGCGTGAAGGCCGCCGACAAGCCGGCCGACCCCATCATCGTGCACCCGGACGTGCGCAAGATGCTGCTCACCGCGCGCGCCTACGCCGAAGGCGGCCGTGCGCTGTCCATCTGGACCACGCTGCTGCTGGACAAGGAACTCGCCTCCACCGACGAAGACGAGCGCCGCGACGCGGCCGACCTGGTCGCGCTGCTGACCCCCATCGTCAAGGCATTCCTCACCGACAACGCCTGGATCAGCACCTCGCATTGCATGCAGGTCTTCGGCGGCCACGGCTACATCGCCGAGTGGGGCATGGAGCAGTTCGTGCGCGACTCGCGCATCAACATGATCTACGAAGGCACCAACACCATCCAGTCGCTGGACCTGCTGGGCCGCAAGGTGCTCGCCGACAACGGCGCCAAGCTGAAGAAGTTCGGCAAGATCGTGCAGGCCTTCGTGGAAGAAGAAGGCACCAACGAAGCCATGCAGGAGTTCGTGAACCCGCTGGCCGAACTCGGCGAGAAGGTCACCAAGCTCACCACCGAGATCGGCATGAAGGCCTTCCAGAACCCCGACGAAGTGGGTGCTGCGGCGGTCGATTACCTGCGCGTGTGCGGCCACCTCGTCTTCGCCTACTTCTGGGCCCGCATGGCCAAGGTGGCGCTGGCCAAGGTGGATGGCGGTGACCCGTTCTACAAGGCCAAACTGCACACGGCGCGCTTCTACTTCGCCAAGCTGCTGCCCGAGACGGCGTCCCTCATCCGCACGGCGCGCGCCGGTGCCAAGCCCATGATGGACGTTGAGGAATCGCTGTTCTGATGCAATGCGCCGATCCCAACCAAGGAGACGCGGCATGCTGAAGATCGCGCTGGCCACACTGGCTTTCGTCGCCCAGTCGCTTGCGTTCGCGCAGGCGACGCCGGTGGGCTTGTGGAAGACCATTGACGACGACGGCAAGACCGAGAAGTCGCTCGTGCGCATCAGCGAGAGCGGCGGCGACGTGACCGACCCGAATAACGGCAAGGTCTATCGCGCCAAGGTCCGCACGCTCGAGGGTGGCAAGCAGTTGCAGATGCGCGGCTACATCGGCCCGTTCTTCAGAACTCAAACGTGGATTCGGGTCGAGTGACTCATCCCGACACAGACAACTTCAACCAAGGAAGCTCAACCATGACCCGATTCCCCGTGCGCAAGGTGGCCGTTCTCGGCGCCGGCGTGATGGGCGCGCAGATCGCCGCCCACCTCGTCAACGTGAAGGTGCCCGTGGTGCTGTTCGACCTGCCCGCCAAGGAAGGCCCGAAGAACGGCGTCGTGACCAAGGCGGTCGAAGGGCTGAAGAAGCTCAAGCCGTCTCCCCTGGGCGTGCCCGAAGACGCGGCGCTGATCCAGCAGGCCAACTACGAGGAACACCTCGACCTGCTCAAGGATTGCGACATCGTGATCGAGGCCATCGCCGAGCGCATGGACTGGAAGCTGGACCTGTACAAGAAGATCGCGCCGGCCCTCGCGCCGCACGCGATCGTCGCGTCCAACACGTCGGGCCTGTCGATCACCAAGCTGTCCGAAGTGCTGCCCGAAGAGATCAAGCCGCGTTTCTGCGGCATCCATTTCTTCAACCCGCCGCGCTACATGTACCTGGTGGAGCTGATCGCCACGCCGACGACGCAGCCCGAAGTCATCGACCAGCTCGAAGCCTTCGTGACCAGCGCCGTGGGCAAGGGCGTCGTGCGCGCCAAGGACACGCCGAACTTCGTCGCCAACCGCGTGGGCATCGCCGGCATGCTGGCCACGATGAAGGAAGCCGAGACCTTCGGCCTGTCGTATGACGTGGTCGACGACCTGACGGGCAAGAAGCTTGGCCGCGCGAGCAGCGGCACCTTCCGAACCGCCGACGTGGTGGGCCTGGACACGATGGCGCACGTCATCAAGACGCTGCAGGACAACCTCGCCGACGACCCCTTCTTCCCGTCGTACGCGACGCCGGCGGTGGTCACCACGCTGATCGGCGCGGGCGCGCTGGGCCAGAAGAGCGGCGCGGGCTTCTACAAGAAGGTGGGCAAGGACATCCAGCGCTTCGACGCCGCCACCGGCGAGTACGTGCCGGCCGGCAAGAAGGCCGACGAGATCGTCGCCCGCATGCTCAAGAAGGCCCCGGCCGATCGCCTGAAGCTGCTGCGTGAATCGACCAACCCGCAGGCGCAGTTCCTGTGGGCCATTCTGCGCGACAGCTTCCACTACGCGGCCGTGCACCTGGCCGACATCGCCGAATCCGCCCGTGAAGTGGACTTCGCGATGCGCTGGGGCTTCGGCACCAGCCAAGGTCCGTTCGAGCTGTGGCAGCAAGCCGGCTGGAAGCAGGTGGCCGAGTGGGTCAAGGCCGACATCGATGCCGGCAAGGCATTGAGCAAGGCGCCGTTGCCCGCGTGGGTCTTCGATGGCCGCGACGGCGTGCACACCGCCGAAGGGTCGTGGAGCCCGTCGCAGAACAAGTACATCCCGCGCAGCAAGCTGCCGGTGTATTCGCGCCAGTACTTCCCCGAGTCGCTCGTGGGCGATGGTTCGGTCGAGCCGCTGAAGTCGGGCACCGAGCTCTTCAAGAACGACGAAGTGCGCGTCTGGACGCTGGACAACGAAGTCGTCATCGCGAGCATCACCGCCAAGCTGCACCTGATCAGCCCGCTGGTCACCGAAGGCCTGCTCAAGGCGGTCGAGATCGCCGAGAAGTCCTACAAGGGCGTGGTGATCTGGTCGCCGGACGACGTGTTCTCGGCCGGCGCCAACCTCGAAGCGCTGATGCCCGTCTTCATGAAGTCGGGCGGCAAGGGCATCCTGCCCGAGGTGAAGAAGCTGCAGGACGCTTTCCTGCGCCTGCGCTATGCGACGGTGCCGGTGGTGTCGGCCATGCGCGGCATCGCGCTGGGCGGCGGCTGCGAAATCTCGGTGCACTCGGCCAAGCGCGTCGCGGCGATGGAAACCTATGTGGGCCTGGTCGAAGTCGGCGTGGGCCTGATCCCCGGCGGCGGCGGCCTGACCTACATCGCGCGCCGTGCGGCGGAGATGGCGTCGGCCGGCAATGCCGGTGCGGACATCTTCGCCTTCCTGAAGGACGGCTTCACCAACGCCGCGATGGCCAAGGTGGGCACGAGCGCGATCGAGTCGCGCAAGCTGGGCTACATCCTTGAGAGCGACACCATCGTCGCCAACAAGGACGAACTGCTGTTCGTGGCGATCACCGAAGCGAAGGCCATGTACGACGCCGGCTACCGCGCGCCGCACAAGAAGCTCTTCGCGGTCGCGGGCCGCAACGCGAAGGCCACGATCATGGGCCAGCTCGCCAACATGCGCGACGGCGGCTTCATCAGCCAGCACGACTTCCACATCAGCACGCTGATCGCCGACGTGGTGACCGGCGGCGACGTGGACGCCGGCTCGATGGTGAGCGAGGAATACCTGATGGCGCTGGAGCGCAAGCACTTCTGCGCGCTGCTGGACAACCCCAAGACGCAGGAACGGATCATGGGGATGCTGCAGACGGGCAAGCCGGTGCGGAACTAAGTGAGGCCTGCGGCCTGAAACCATCCAACAACCAGACCATGACCTCCCAGGCTGACCCGTCCAGTCCCCTCTCCCGCTCGCGGGAGAGGGTTAGGGTGAGGGCTCGCGGACTCCGCCAGGCCTCACCCGATGCTGAACGTGTCATGTGGCATCGCCTTCGTGCGCGTCAAATCAATGGCTGCAAATTCCGCCGCCAGCATCCCATCGGCGGCTACTTCGCGGACTTCGCCTGCGTCGAGGCGGGGCTTGTTGTCGAGCTCGATGGCGGACAGCACCTGGACGAAGCGGCGGTGCGGTACGACGCGCGCCGGACGGCGAAGTTGATTGAGCTGGGCTATGCGGTTTTGCGATTCAACGATCGCGAAGCGCTGGTGGAAACGGATGCGGTGTTGACTCGCATCCTGGACTGGTTGACGGCCCATCACCCTCACCCCAACCCTCTCCCGCAAGCGGGAGAGGGAGCCAATGCAAGAACCTCTTTGTCGCGCGCGGCAGAGATCGTCCAATCAGAGAAGGACTGACCTATGAGCAAGCAAGTTCAAGACGCCTACATCGTCGCCGCCACCCGCACGCCCATCGGCCGTTCCGGCCGTGGCTACTTCAAGAACACCCGCCCGGACGACCTGCTCGTCGCGGCCGTGAAGAGCGCGATGCTGCAAGTGCCGTCGCTCGACCCCAAGGCCATCGAGGACGCCATCATCGGCTGCTCCTTCCCCGAGGGTGAGCAGGGCATGAACATGGCCCGCATCGCGATGGCGCTGGCCTTCTCCCACCCGGTGGGCGGCGTGACGGTGAACCGTTTCTGCGCCTCCGGCGTGACCGCCATCCAGATGGCCGCCGACCGCATCCGCGTGGGTGAAGCCTACGTGCTGATCGCCGGTGGTGCCGAGTCCATGAGCCTCGTGCCCATGGGCGGCAACAAGCCGTCGTTCAACCCGGAAGTGTTCGCGAAGGACGAGAACGTCGGCATCGCCTACGGCATGGGCCTGACGGCAGAGAAGGTCGCCGAGAAGTGGAAGGTCTCGCGTGAAGCGCAGGACGCCTTCGCCCTCGAATCGCACCTGCGCGCGCTCAAGGCGCAGGCCGATGGCGAGTTCACCGACGAGATCACGCCGATCGACGTGGTGGACCGCTTCCCCAACCTCGAGACCGGTGAGCAAGGCACCAAGACCCGCACCGTCAAGCTCGACGAAGGCCCGCGCAAGGACACCTCCATCGAAGGACTGGCCAAGCTCAAGCCGGTGTTCGCCGCCAAGGGCAGCGTCACCGCCGGCAACAGCTCGCAGACGAGCGACGGCGCGGGCGCGCTGATCCTCGCGAGCGAGAAGGCCATCAAGCAGTACGACCTGAAGCCGCTGGCTCGCTTCGTGAGCTTTGCAGCACGCGGCGTGCCGCCGGAGATCATGGGGATCGGTCCGATCGAGGCGATCCCTGCGGCGCTGAAGTACGCCGGCCTCACGCAGGACCAGATTGACTGGATCGAGCTGAACGAAGCCTTCGCGGCACAGTCGCTCGCGGTGATCAACAGCATCGGCCTCGACCCGAAGAAGGTGAACCCGATGGGCGGCGCGATTGCCCTCGGCCACCCGCTGGGCGCGACCGGCGCGATCCGTGCTGCGACGGTGGTGCATGCCCTGCGCCGCCACAACCTGAAGTACGGCATGGTGACGATGTGCGTCGGCACCGGCCAGGGCGCCGCCGGGATCTTCGAGCGCGTCTGAAGCGTCTGAAGTCAGGCAGGGCCGCTACCAACGCGGCCTTGCTGGCCGCCACAAGCGGCCTTTGATTTTTGGGTGGGGCCTGAGCCTCGGCGAAACGGAGCTGCACATGAAGTCCATCGACCTTCAGTCCGCCCACGGCACCTTCATCGCCGCCCGCTTCCACGAGCCTCCCTCCACGCCCAAGGCCGCCGTCGTCATCGGCGGTGCCATGGGGGTCAAGCAGGACTACTACGCCGCCTTCGCCCAATGGCTCGCGGCCCAGGGCTACCTCGTCGCGAGCTTCGACTATCGCGGCATGGGCGACTCTCGACGCGGCCCGCTCAAGCGTCTGCAGGCCGACCTCTTCGACTGGGCCGACGATTTCAACACCGTGATCGCCGAGGCGATGCGCCGCGCCCACGGCGCGCCGGTCTACGTCATCGGCCACAGCCTGGGCGCGCAGCTCCCCGGCATGCTCCGGCACCGCGACCGCATCGCGGGCCTCGTGTCTGTCGCCGCGGGTAGCGGCTACTGGCGTGACAACGCGCCGCAGTTGAAGCGCATGGTGCTGTACTTCTGGCATGTGCTCGTGCCCGTGGCCACCCGGCTCTTCGGCTACTTCCCCGGCAAGAAATTGCGCAAGGTGGGCGACCTGCCGGCCGGCGTCATCATGCAGTGGCGCAAGTGGTGCCTCCACCCGCGCTACCACGTCGGCGCCGAAGGACGCGAAGTCCGCGAGAAGTTCGAGTCCGCCCGCTTCCCACTCGTGGCCCTGTCGATCACCGACGACGAGCTGATGACCGAGCGCGGCACGCACGTGCTGGTCGATTGCTACGCCAACGCACCGCGCCGCGTGGAGCGCATCGCGCCGGCCGACGTGCAGGCCCGCCGCATCGGACACTTCGGCTTCTTCCGGGACCAGTTTCAACATTCCCTGTGGGCACGCACGCTGGGGCTGCTCCAGGGCTTCCAACAATTGCAGGAGACAGCAGCATGAGCATCAAGACCGCCACACTGAATGGCGTGGCCACCATCGAGATCGCGCGTCCAGAGAAGAAGAATGCGATCACCGTCGACATGTACGCCGCCATGGCCGCGGCCTTGCGCAACGCCAATGCCGACGCGGCCGTGCGCGCCGTGCTCATCACCGGCCAGCCGGGCATCTTCACCTCGGGCAACGACCTGGAGGATTTCATGCAGCGGCCCAAGCAAGGCATGGATTCGCCGGTGTTCCAGTTCATGAAGGCGCTGTCCACCTGCGAGAAGCCGGTGGTGGCTGCGGTGACGGGCGCGGCCATCGGCATCGGCACCACCATGCTGCTGCATTGCGACCTGGTCTACGTGTCCGACGAGGCGCGCCTGGCCATGCCTTTCACGAGCCTGGGGCTCGTGCCCGAGTTCGCCTCCAGCCTGTTGCTGCCGCAGCTCGTGGGCCACGTGAAGGCGGCCGAGAAGCTGCTGCTGGGCGACCCCTTCACGCCGCAGGATGCGGTGGACATGGGCGTGGCCAATGCCGTGCTGCCCGCCGGCGAGGTGGTGAACCACGCACGCCGCATCGCCGAGCGCTTCAACGCCTTGCCGCCGAGCGCCGTGCGCGAGAGCAAGCGTCTCATGCGCCGGGCAGGCTCCGCCGCCGTGCTCGAGACCATCGCCGTCGAGGCGGGCATCTTCGGCGAACGGCTCTCGAGCCCCGAGGCCCGCGAGGCGTTCAGCGCCTTCTTCCAGAAGCGCAAGCCCGATTTCGCGCAGTTCTCGTGAGCGGTGCACGGCGATGAGCCTGGTCGTGAAGCTGCTGCTCTCGCCGTTGCTCGTCGCCCAGGCGGTGATGACGCGCCGCCGCGCGCCCGTGCTGCCGGAGGCCTCGGGGAATCGCCGCGGCATCTTCGGAAGCGGGCCGGTGCTGCGGGTGCTCATCGTGGGCGACTCGTCCGGCGCCGGCGTCGGCGTGCCGACGCAGGACCTGGCGCTCGCCGGCTACCTGACCCGCACGCTGGCCGAGGCGGCGCAGGCCGAAGTGCACTGGCACCTCGTCGCGAGGGCGGGCATCACCTCCGCCCAGGCGCTCGACCTGGTGAGGCAGGAACGGCCCGGGCCCGCCGAGGTGGCGGTGGTGGTGCTGGGCGTGAACGATGTGATCGACCAGGTGCCCTCGCACCACGCGGTACTGCATCGCGAGGCGCTGGCCGACTGGCTGATCGCCAACGCCGGCGTGGGGCACGTGGTCTTCGCGCCGCTGCCGCCGGTGCATCAATTCCCCTTGCTGCCGCAGCCGTTGCGCTGGATCATGGGGCGCGACGTGCGCCGCCACGACGAGGCGCAGGCGCGCTGGGCGGCGACGCGGCCGGACGTGTCGCACCTGCCCATCGACATCCGGCTGGACGCGAGCTGCATGGCGTCCGATGGCTTCCACCCGGGCGAGCCGGTGTATCGGGCTTGCGGTGAGGCGCTCGCCCGCCACATCGCCACAAGAAGACTGGAGACCCCATGAACACCTTGTCGGGCAAGACGCTCTTCATCACCGGCGCATCGCGAGGCATCGGCCTGGCCATCGCCAAACGTGCGGCGCGCGACGGCGCGAACGTCGTCATCGCGGCCAAGACCACCGAGGCCAACCCCAAGCTGCCAGGCACCATCTTCTCGGCGGCAGCGGAGATCGTCGCGGCCGGCGGCCGTGCGCTGCCGCTGCAGACGGACATCCGCGACGAGCACAGCGTGCACGCGGCGGTGGCGCAGGCGGTGGAGGAGTATGGCGGCATCGACATCCTCGTGAACAACGCGAGCGCGATCAGCCTCACGCCCACGCCCGACACGCCGATGAAGCGCTTCGACCTGATGTTCGGCGTGAACGTGCGTGGCACCTACCTGTGCACGCAGACCTGCCTGCCGCACCTCGTGAAATCGGCGCAGGCTGGGCGCAACCCGCACGTGCTTAACATGTCGCCTCCCTTGTCGATGAAGCAGCACTGGTTCAAGAACCACGTGGCCTACACGATGGCCAAGTACGGCATGAGCGAATGCACGCTCGGCCATTCGGGCGAGTTCAAGCCGCATGGCATCGCGGTGAATTCGCTGTGGCCGAGGACGGCGATCGCCACGGCGGCGCTGCAGATGATCCCGGGGGTGGACGTGGAGAAGTGCCGCACGTCGGAGATCCTGGCCGACGCCGCCTATTTCATCCTCACGAGCGATGCCCGCGAGACGACGGGCAACTTCTTCATCGACGACGAGGTGCTCGCCGCGCATGGTGTGACGGACCTGGAGAAGTACAGCGTGAAGCCAGGGACGACGGAGTTCATTCCGGACTTCTTTGTGGATTGATGGATGAGGCGCTCGTGCTGAGACACGAGACGCTTCGTCACGCCAAACCGTTCGCACTGAGGTATCGAAGTGCCGCGCGCGGGCCGGCGCTTCGATACCTCAGCGTGAACGGATGGGTTGGCGCAACGAAGCGCCTCGACAGGCTCAGCGCGAACACCCCCATCTCACCCCACCGAACTCATGATCTCCAGCACTTCCTCATCGTCCAGCTGATGGAAGTCGCGGTAATGCATCCCGATCGCCACGAAGGGGTCGGGCATGGCCAGGCACACCACCGCATCCACCAGCGAGCGGATCTCGATCACCGTGTCTTCCGGCGCCACCGGCACCGCGAGGATGAGGGTGGAGGGCGCGCGGCGGCGCAGGGCCATCAGTGCCGCCTTGGCCGTGGTGCCGGTGGCAAGACCGTCGTCCACGAGGATGACCTCTCGCCCCGTCACGTCCAGCGGCAGGCGGCCATGCATGTAGGTCTCGCGTCGGCGCTCGATCTCGGCCACCTCGCGCTGCTTGGCCGACGCGAGCTCGGTCGAGCTCATCGGGTCGATGCGTGCGACCTCGTCGTTGATGACCACTTCCGGCGGGTTGCCGTCCACCACGGCCGCGTAGGCCAGCTCGGGCTGCCAGGGCAGGCCGATCTTGCGAACGAAGAGCAGCTCCAGCGGCGCGTCCAGCGCGCGGGCGATCTCGGCCGCCACCGGCACGCCGCCGCGGGGCAGGGCGAGCACCACCACGTCTCGCCCACGGTGGCTCATCAGCCGGGCAGCGAGCTGGCGGCCCGCGTCTTCGCGAGTGTCAAAGGGCAGGGTCTCATGCGGCATGGCGGGAATTCTGACCCCGCCGAAAGACGCAGATGCGGGTAGGGTGGCGCCGCGGCGCCATGGCCGCGCTCAGGCCCGCGGAATCAGCCTCGGCTGCCCACTCTTGTCGATGGCCACGAAGGTGAGGTTGGCCTCCGTCACCTTCACCACATGCAGGTTGGCCGGGTTGCGTTCGGCGTACACCTCGACATGCACGGTGACCGAGGTGCGGCCGATGCGCTCCACCTTGGCGTAGAAGCTCAGCAGGTCGCCCACCGACACCGGCTGCTTGAACACGAAGCTGTTCACTGCCACCGTGGTGATGCGGCCCTTCGCGATGCGCGCCGGCAGGACGCTGCCGGCCAGGTCCACCTGCGCCATGATCCAGCCGCCGAAGATGTCGCCATTGCCGTTGGCATCGGCCGGCATGGGCATGACGCGCATCACCAGCTCGCGGTCGTCGGGCAGCTTCAATGGCGCCATCGACTCCGGAATCAGGTTTTCGGCGGGGCTTGTAATCTCGGGCATATTGCTTCACCTGGGCTCAGACCCTCCGATTCTTTCACGATGCGCCGAGCCACCATCGATTCTTCCGCCATCCCCGTCCCCGGCGCCGTGGTGCCTGCGCGCGCCCACAGCGACGGCCAGACGCTGCGCAAGCTGCTGCCCTACCTCTGGCGTTACCGCGCCCGGGTGGTGCTGGCGCTGATGTTCATGATCGGCGCCAAGCTCGCCAACGTGGGCGTGCCACTGCTCCTGAAGAAGCTGGTCGACAGCCTGACCATTCCGCCGGGCGATGTTCGCGCGATCTTGGTGGTGCCCATCGGGCTGCTCATCGCCTACGGTGCGCTGCGCCTGTCGACCACGCTCTTCACCGAGTTGCGCGAACTCATCTTCGCCAAGGCCACCGAAGGCGCGGCCCGCAGCATATCGCTGGAGGTGTTCCGCCACCTGCACAGCTTGAGCCTGCGCTTCCACCTCGAGCGCCAGACGGGCGGCATGACGCGCGACATCGAGCGCGGCACGCGCGGCGTGCAGTCGCTCATCTCGTACTCGCTGTACAGCATCATCCCGACCTTGATCGAGGTGGTGATCGTGCTCACGCTGCTGGGCGTGAAGTTCGATGCCTGGTTCGCGTGGATCACGCTCGGCGCGCTCGTCATCTACATCACCTTCACCGTCACGGTGACGAACTGGCGCACGCAGTTCCGCAAGCTGATGAACGAGTTCGATTCGACGGCGCACAGCAAGGCCATCGATTCGCTGCTGAACTACGAGACGGTCAAGTACTTCAACAACGAGGCCTTCGAAGCGAAGCGCTACGACGAGAGCCTGGAGCGGCTGCGCCGCGCGGCGCTCAAGTCGCAGACGACGCTGTCCATCCTCAACACCGGCCAGCAGCTGATCATCGCCGCCGGCCTCGTGCTGATGCTTTGGCGCGCGACGAACGGAGTGGTGCTGGGGCACATGACGCTCGGCGACCTGGTGATGATCAACGCCTTCATGATCCAGCTGTACATCCCGCTCAACTTCCTGGGCGTGATCTACCGCGAGATCAAGCAGTCGCTCACCGACCTGGACAAGATGTTCACGCTGATGGAGCGCGACCGCGAGGTGGACGACGCGCCCGACGCCAAGCCGCTGGTCGTGAGCGAAGGCCGCGTCACCTTCGACCACGTGAGCTTCGCGTACGACGCGAACCGGCCCATCCTGCACGACGTGAGCTTCGAGATCCCGCCGGGCAAGACGGTGGCGGTGGTGGGGCCGTCGGGCGCAGGCAAGAGCACGCTCGCGCGGCTCATGTACCGCTTCTACGACGTGACGGGCGGCGCCGTGCGCATCGACGGCCAGGACATCCGGCAGGTCACGCAGACGAGCCTGCGCCAGGCGATCGGCATCGTCCCGCAGGACACCGTGCTCTTCAACGACACCGTGGCCTACAACATCGGCTACGGCCGTGCGGGCGCGACGCAGGAGGAAATCGAAGGCGCGGCCAAGGCGGCGCGCATCCACGGCTTCATCACGAGCACGCCCAAGGGCTACGACACCATGGTGGGCGAGCGCGGGCTCAAGCTGTCGGGCGGCGAGAAGCAGCGCGTGGCCATCGCGCGCACGCTGCTGAAGAACCCGCCGATCATGATCTTCGACGAGGCGACCTCCGCCCTCGACTCCGCCAACGAGCGCGCCATCCAGGCCGAGCTGCAGGGCGTGGCGCGCAACAAGACGGCGTTGGTCATCGCGCACCGGCTGTCGACGGTGGTGGATGCGCACCAGATTCTCGTGATGGAGTTGGGACGGATCATCGAACGCGGCACGCACGCACAGCTTCTGGCGCTGAACGGGCGGTATGCTGAGATGTGGCGCTTGCAGCAGGCGGGGGATGAATCGGGGTGATTCACCCCTTTCCGTTCGCACTGAGGTATCGAAGTGCTCGACCCTTCGATACCTCAGGGCGTACGGCTTGAGGCTTCGATACCTCAGCCCGACCCTTCGATACCTCAGGGCGTGCGGGTTGAGGCTTCGATACCTCAGCCCGAACGGGGACCGGAAGGTGAGTGGACGACAAAGAGGGACATGGAAACCAAGTGGCTTGAAGATTTCGTGAGCCTCGCGGAAACGCGAAGCTTCTCGCGCTCGGCGCAGTTGCGCCACGTGACGCAGCCGGCGTTCTCGCGCCGCATCCAGGCGCTGGAAGCCTGGGCCGGCCTTGATCTGGTGGACCGCTCCTCCTACCCGACCCGCCTCACCCCTGCCGGCGAAACCTTCCACTCGCAGGCGCTGGAGATCCTCGGCAGCCTGCAGGCCACGCGCAACATGATGCGCGGCCACCAGGTGGCGGGGCAGGACATGATCGAGTTCGCGGTGCCGCACTCGCTGGCCTTCACCTTCTTCCCGCATTGGGTGATGGACCTGCGCAAACGCTTCGGCGCGGTCAAGAGCCGGCTCATCGCGCTCAACGTGCACGACGCCGTCATGCAGCTCACCGAGGGCAGCTGCGACCTGCTCATCGCCTACCACCACCCCTCGCAGCCGCTGCAGTTGAGCCCCGACCGCTACGAGATGCTGAGCCTGGGCCACGAGACGCTGGCCGCGTACGCCAAGGCGAACGACGATGGCCAGCCGATGTTCCACATCCCGTCGGGCCCCGGCACGCAAGTGCCGTACCTCAGCTATGCATCGGGCGCCTACCTGGGCCGCCTCGTGGAGTTGATCGTCAAGCTCTCGCCCACGCCGCTCAACCTCGACCCGATCTACGAGACCGACATGGCCGAGGGCCTGAAGGCGATGGCGCTCGAAGGACACGGCTTGGCCTTCCTGCCCGGCAGCTCGGTGAAGAAGGAGCTCAAGAGCAAGCGGCTCGTGCGCGCCGCCGCGCCGGGCGTTTGCGAGTTGTCGATGGAAGTGCGCATCTACCGCGAAAGGCCCGAGGTGGCGCGGCACATCAAGCCCGGCGCGCAGGCGCTTTGGGACTTTCTGCGCGATTCGGCCTGACCGGCGGACTCGGCCGGAGCGCGTGGTTTGCCGAGAAAAATCCGGTGGCCTGCGCTGTTTTCCGAATGCTTCCGGCGTTCGGGCTTCGGGTTAGTACCGGGTGCCCTGGGTAAACCCCATGGCCGTATGCAACAAACGCATACACGCTCCGAGATTCAGCATTGGACCGCGCGCCGCGTGCAAACGTACAGTCCGCGCCCATCATGCAAGCAATCTCGACAGTCCGACCCGACGCCCGCCGCGAACACGATTTCCTCGGAGAGAGGGACATCCCTTTCGACGCGTACTGGGGCGTGCACACCGCGCGGGCGGTGGAGAACTTCCCCATCACCGGCCAGGCGATCGGCGGCTGGTCCGACCTGGTCTGCGCGCTGGCCTTCGTCAAGCGCGCATCGGCCCAGGCCAACCTGTCGTTCGGCGTGATCGACGAGCGGCTGTGCCTGGCCATCGAGCGCGCCTGCGACGACCTCATCCGCGGCGAACTGCACGGGCAGTTCGTGGTCGACGTGATCCAGGGCGGCGCCGGCACCTCGACCAACATGAACGCGAACGAGGTGATTGCCAATCGCGCGCTGGAGCACCTGGGTTTCGAGAAGGGCCGCTACGACGTCCTGCACCCCAACGACCACGTCAACGCCTCGCAAAGCACCAACGACGTGTACCCCACCGCGCTGCGCCTGGCCGCCTGGTTCGGCATCGGCCGTCTCATCAGCGCGATGAGCGAGCTGCGCGGGGCCTTCGAGGCCAAGGCGGCGGAATTCGCAAGCGTCCTGAAGATCGGCCGCACGCAGTTGCAAGATGCCGTGCCGATGACGCTCGGCCAGGAGTTCCTCGCCTTCGCGATCATGATCGGCGAGGACGAGGCGCGCCTTCGCGAGGCGCGCGCGCTCATCACCGAGGTGAACCTGGGCGCCACCGCCATCGGCACCGGCATCAACGCGCCGGCGGGTTACGCGGAGAAGGTCATTGCGCTCTTGGCCGACATCTCCGGCGTGCCGGTGGTGAAGTCCGAGAACCTCGTCGAGGCCACGCAGGACACCGGTGCCTTCGTGCAGCTGTCGGGCGTGTTGAAGCGCGTGGCCTGCAAGCTCTCGAAGATCTGCAACGACCTGCGGCTCTTGTCCTCGGGCCCGCAGGCGGGCTTCGGCGACATCAAGCTGCCGCCGCGGCAGGCGGGTTCTTCCATCATGCCGGGCAAGGTGAACCCGGTGATTCCCGAGGTGATGAACCAGGTGGCCTTCGAGGTCATCGGCAACGACGTCAACATCACCATGGCGAGCGAGGCGGGGCAGCTGCAGCTCAACGCTTTCGAGCCCATCATGGGCTGGGCGCTCGCCAAGAGCGTGAAGCATTTGACGAACGCCTGCAGGACCTTGCAGGTGAATTGCGTCGAGGGCATCCAGGCCAACACGGCGCTGCTCGCACGACGAGTCGCGGAATCGGTGACGCTCGTGACGGCGCTCAACCCCATCATCGGATATGAAAAGGCGGCACTGATCGCCAAGACCGCACTCGTGACCGGCGGCACGATTGCCGAAACCGCCGAGAGCCTCGGGATCATGAGCCGTGCTGAAATGGAGGCCCTGCTCGTGCCCGAAACGCTCACCCACCCGGTGCGCTTGGTGGCATGAGCGTTGCATTGAACCTGTGGACCCAGGTTCTCACGCCCTCCTTCGGGAATACGCCATGAAGTTGTTGTCTCTCATCTCCCTCGCGCTCGCGGCGTCTGCCGCCGCGGCCGCGCCGCCCCCAGCACCCACGCCGTCCGGCCCCTCGCTGGACCGCATCAAGCAGACCGGCAAGATCATCATCGCCCACCGTGAATCGTCGGTGCCTTTCTCTTACGTGTTGCCTGACAAGAAGCCCGTGGGCTACGCCGTCGAGCTGTGCCTCAAGGTGGCCGAGGCGGTGAAGAAGAAGCTGAACCTGCCGAGCCTGCAGCCCGAGTTCCTGGCGGTGACGCCGTCCAATCGCATCGCTGCCATCACCGACGGCAAGGCCGACATGGAATGCGGCTCCACCACCAACAATGCCGAGCGCCGCGAGAAGGTCGCCTTCACCGTGCCGCACTACATCACCGGCGCCCGCTACATGGTGCGCGCCGACAGCAAGATCGACGACCTGCCCAACTTCGACGGCAAGAAGCTCGTCTCCACCAAGGGCACCACGCCGCTGAAGGCGGTGATCGCCGCCAACAAGGAGCGCCTGATCGGCATCACCGTGCTCGAGGCGCCCGACCACGGCAAGGCGGTGGAGATGGTCGAATCCGGCGAGGCCGATGGCTTCGTGATGGACGATGTGCAGCTGTTCGGCCTGATCGCCGGCCGGCCCGATCCGAGCAAGCTGAAAGTGGTGGGCAAGTTCCTCACCATCGAACCGCTGGCCATCATGCTTCCGAAGAACGACCCGGAGCTCAAGAAGATCGTGGACGAGGAAATGAAGCGGCTCATCAACTCCCACGAGGCCTACGCCATCTACGACAAGTGGTTCCTGAAGCCGATTCCGCCCAAGGACACCGCGCTGAACCTGCACATGAACTACCTGCTGAAGGACTTCTGGAAGTACCCGACGGACCAGGTCCCCTATTAACCTCCCGATCAACCCTAGGTTGCAGGGGATCTACGTGTTTTTGCGTAGATGCCCGTCCATAGAATTTCGTTTTGACGATTCGCGTTCACATTTTTCTCTCATCTGCTCAGCAAAACCTCTGAAGGAGTCCTCATGAAGAAGACCATGCTCGCCCTTGCCGCCGTTGTGGCCGTGGGCGCGGCTCACGCCGAAGACACGCTCAAGAAGATCAAGGACAGCGGCTCCATCACCATGGGCGTGCGCGAATCCTCCGGACTGTCGTACACGCTGGGCGACGGCAAGTACGTCGGCTACCACGTCGACATCTGCACCAAGGTCATCCAGGACCTGGAGAAGGTCGTCGGCAAGAAGCTCGAGATCAAGTACCAGCCCGTGACCTCGCAGAACCGCATCCCGCTCATGCAGAACGGCACCGTGGACCTCGAGTGCGGCTCGACCACGAACAACGCCACCCGCCAGAAGGACGTCGCCTTCGCCGTCACCACCTTCGTGGAAGAAGTGCGCATCGCGGTGAAGGCCAACTCCGGCATCACCAACATCGGCCAGCTGGCCGGCAAGACGGTGGCGACCACCACCGGCACCACCTCGGTGCAGACGCTGCGCAAGCACGAGCGCGCCACCGGCGTCGACTTCAAGGAACTCTTCGGCAAGGACCACTCCGACAGCTTCCTGCTGCTCGAGTCCGGCCGCGCCGACGCCTTTGTGATGGACGGCTCCATCCTGGCCAAGAACATCGCTTCGTCCAAGAACCCCAACGACTACAAGATCGTCGGCGAGGTGCTGTCGGTCGAGCCGATCGCGATCATGATGCGCAAGGATGACCCGGCCTTCAAGAAGGCGGTGGACGACAGCATCAAGAATCAGATCAAGACCGGCGACATCAACAAGACCTACGACAAGTGGTTCATGCAGCCCATCCCGCCTGCGGGCGCCAAGATCGGCCTGCCGATGAGCGAAGCCACCAAGGCGGCACTCGCGAATCCGAACGACAAGCCGATGGAAGACTACGCCAAGAAGTAATTCGACAGCGATCGATCGGACTCGGGTAGGCTTCGGGGCACTTTGCCCCGGCCTGCGCGGTTCGACCAGCGCGGCGCCCGGTTTGACCGCGTCGCGCTTTTTTCTGGCTTGGCCGCCCCGGGGTCCGGGCGACCAAGCCACAAGAAAAAACAGGAGGCCGATTTGGGAAGCACTTGGGACTGGGAGATCTTTCTCCAGGACACGGGAGGGGGTCGCACCTACCTCGACTGGATGATGTCGGCGTGGGGGTGGACGATGCTCGTCTCCGTCTTCGCGCTGGTGGTGGCGCTGGTGGTGGGGTCGCTCATCGGCATCCTTCGCACGACGCCCAGCAAGACGCTGGTGTTCATCGGCGATGCGTGGACGGAGCTGTTCCGCAACATTCCGCTGCTGGTCCAGCTCTTCATCTGGTACCACGTCATTCCGCAGATGTTCCCGGCCCTGCAGGCGATTCCGGGCCTCGTGCTCGCGGTCTTCGGCCTGGGCTTCTTCACCTCCGCGCGGATTGCCGAGCAGGTGAGGGCGGGCATCATGGCCTTGCCCAAGGGCCAGCGCTATGCGGGCCTGGCCATGGGCCTCACGCTGCCGCAGACCTACCGCTACGTGCTCCTGCCGATGGCGTTTCGCATCGTCATCCCGCCCATCACCTCGGAGTCGATGAACATCATCAAGAACTCGTCGGTGACCTTCGCGGTGCAGATCTCCGAGCTCATCTTCTTCGCGCTGCAGTCCAGCGAAGAGACTTCGCGGCCGACCACCATCTATCTGGCAGTGACGGTGCTGTACTTCATCTCGGCCTTCGCGGTGAACCGCGTGATGGCGGTGGTTGAAAAACGGGTCCAGGTGCCCGGCATGATCGGGGGAGGCAAGTGATGCTGCACCTCGACTTCGGGTTCCTCAACTGGAACGTCATCTCCACCTACGTCGCCAAGGGCTTCATCTACTCGGTGCAGCTCACGCTCGTCGCCATGGTGGGCGGCATCGTCATCGGCACGCTGCTCGCGCTCATGCGGCTGTCGGGCAAGAAGTGGCTGGTGATGCCGGCCGCGGCCTACGTCAACACGCTGCGCTCCATCCCGCTCGTGATGGTGATCCTGTGGTTCTTCCTGCTGATTCCGGCCGGCTTCTACTCGGCCATCGGTGGGCAGTTCGCGCTCGCGCACCGGGCGGAGCTGTCGGCGGTCATCACCTTCACCTTCTTCGAGGCGGCCTACTACTCGGAGATCATGCGTGCGGGCATCCAGTCGGTGCCGCGCGGGCAGGTGTATGCCGGCTACGCGGTGGGCATGACCTACAAGCAGTGCATGCAGCTGATCGTGCTGCCGCAGGCCTTCCGCAACATGCTGCCGGTGCTGCTCACGCAGACCATCATCCTGTTCCAGGACACCTCGCTCGTGTATGCGATCGGCGCCTACGACCTGTTCCATGGCATGGACCTCGTGGCCAAGAACCTGAGCCGGCCGGTGGAGTCGTACCTCGTCGCGGCCGTCGTCTACTTCGTCATCTGCTTCAGCCTGTCGATGCTCGTGCGCCGGCTGCAGAAGAAAATCCAAATCATTCGCTGATTTCGCGCCTGGAGAGCGAACCATGATTGACATCAAGAACGTTTCCAAGTGGTACGGCACCTTCCAGGTGCTCACCGACTGCACGACCACCATCAAGAAGGGCGAGGTCGTCGTCGTGTGCGGCCCGTCGGGCTCGGGCAAGTCCACGCTCATCAAGACGGTGAACGCGCTGGAGCCTTTCCAGAAGGGCGACATCGTCGTCGACGGCATCTCGATTTCCGACAAGAACACCAACCTGCCGAAGCTGCGCAGCCGCGTGGGCATGGTGTTCCAGCACTTCGAACTCTTCCCGCACCTGAGCGTGACCGAGAACTTGACGCTCGCGCAGATCAAGGTGCTCGGCCGCAACCTCGACGACGCGAAGGCGCGCGGCCTGAAGATGCTCGACCGCGTGGGCCTGATGGCGCACAAGGACAAGTTCCCGGGCCAGCTGTCCGGCGGCCAGCAGCAGCGCGTGGCCATCGCCCGCGCGTTGTCGATGGACCCGATCGTGATGCTCTTCGACGAGCCGACGTCGGCGCTCGACCCCGAGATGGTGGGCGAGGTGCTGGACGTGATGGTGCAGCTCGCGCAGGAAGGCATGACCATGATGTGCGTGACCCACGAGATGGGCTTCGCACGCAAGGTGAGCCACCGCGTCATCTTCATGGATGCCGGCAAGATCATCGAGGACTGCACGCGCGATGATTTCTTCGGCAACCCGGATGCCAGGTCGCCGCGGGCGAAGGACTTCCTGTCGAAGATCCTCCAGCACTGAACACCGCGCGCTCAGCGTGAGCGCGGGCGCAGCCTGAGGCGCAGGTCCACCGGCGACATGGTCAGCGCGATGCGTTCACGCGCCTCGCCGCCGCCCGGCGCGTTCACGCTGTCGATGTCGAAGCATGCGAACAGCATTGCGATGACCATCTTCATTTCGGCCAGCGCCAGGTAGCGGCCCGGGCAGATGCGCGGACCGGCGCCGAAGGGCATGGCCACCCGCTTGGACGAACTCGCGGACAGCCCCGTCAGCCAGCGCTCGGGGCGGAACGCCGTGGGGTCGTCGAAGTGGCGCGCGTCGACCGCGGCGGGCCGCATCAGGCACATCACCAGCGTTCCAGCCGGCAGCTCGACGCCGGCCACCACCGTGTCGCGGATGGCCTGCTGGATGTTCAGTGGCGCAACGGGCTTGAGCCGCATGGTTTCATGGGCGCAGGACTCCAGGTACTCGAGGCGGGCGAGCTGCTCGGTGTCGGCCGGCACAGTCGCCCCGCCGAGCACGCCGAGCACCTCCTCGGCGAGCCGGTGTGCGGCCTCCGGGTTCGCATGCAGCAGCCAGATCATCCAGGCGAGCGTGTTGGCGGTCGTGTCTTCGCCGGCGAGCAGCATGGTCAGCACATTGCCCGAGACGTCTTCGTCGGTGATGGCGCTGCCTTCGCGCTCACGTGACACGAGCATCGCCTCGATCAAATTGGTCGGCCGCTCGCGCAGTTGCGGCTGCTCTGCCAGTCGGCGCTTGGCACTGGTGATGAATCCGTCCACCGCCACACGCAGCGCGCGGAGATGGCGGTCGAGCGCCCGGTCACGCGGCAGCTTCACGAGCTTCCAGTGCGGAAACGGCGCCAGCAGGCGCTTGAAGAGCGCCGGCAGGATCTTGTCCAGGTGCGACTGGATGACCTCTTCGTCCGACTCGATGGTGTTGATGTCCGTGCCGAAGGCGAGGCCGGCCGTCACGTCCACGGTGTAGCGCATGAGATCGGCCTGCAGGTCGATGGGCGTGCCAGCGCCGGCGGCGCGCTGCCATCGCCGGGCGAAGCGTTCGGTGACCTTCACGAGCGTCGGGAAGAAGGCCTTGATGTGCGTCGGGTCCAGCCCGCTCAGCACCATCGGCCGCTGGCGCTTCCAGGTCTCGCCGTTCGACGAGAAGAGGCCGCCGAAGCCCATCTCGCGCGCGGTGTCGTTCAGGCGTTGCGTGCGCTGGAAGCCGTCGGGCCGGTCCCGCAGGATGGTGGCGATCGCCTCGTGGTCGGACATCACCACGAACTCGCGCGATGCGATGCGAAAGCGGTAGCAGGCGCCGTATTCCCGGGCCCAGGCCTCGGCCTGCAGGTGCAGAGTCTCGCGGTCGATCTGCGCGAGGTTGCCGATCAGCGGCCATCCGGCCGGGCCGGGCAGGTCCGCGATGCGCCGGTGTGCGGCCGGGGCCGCTTGACGTTCGGTGATGGCCATGTCACGCCCTTCCTGACGGAACGAGGCGTGCACTGTATGCCGCAACGCGACGCGGCGCCATCCCGCAGGTTCGATCAGGGGCTGGGGTTGGCGAGAGGGGCATTCAGCCGGCAGGCAGGTCCTCGTGCAGGCAAAGGATGTTGCCTTCCGGGTCCTCGAACCAGGCGGCCTTCTCCGAGCCCAGCACGCACACGTGGCCCTCGGTCTTGAGCCCGGGGAAGTCATAGTCCGCGAACACCACGCCGCGCGACTTCAGCGACGCGATGGCGTTGGCGATGTTCTGTACCCGGAAGCTGAGCGCGGTGTGCTGCGCCTTCGTCCCTTCGGGCTTGGGGAACAGCGCGATCTCGGTGCCGCCGCAGCGGTAGATGAACTTGCCGTCCGGCTTGCCGCCCAGCGGCGTGAGGCCGAGCGAACTCTCGTAGAAGCGGCGTGCGCGGTCCATGTCCTTGACGGGCAGGATGCAGGTCACCTCGGTGCTCGGGAATGTCGGAAGGGCACTCATGCTCAGCTCTCCTTGCCGCGTGCTGCGGGACGTCCGACGGTTTTAGGACGGATGCAACTCCTGTGCAAGGCCTGCAATACCCGCGGTGCCGGCAACTTCCACGCCGCCTGCCGCATGAGGCGCCACCCGCCTCGCCTCAGCGAGCCCCCAGCAGCTGCACCCCCAGATGCCGCGCCAGCCCTTGCGCCCCGGCCTTCATCACCCCGTTGTGATTCCACCGGAACACCGGCGCCATCAACGGCGCGGCGACGCGCATCCAGCGCGAGCCGAGGTCCACGCACCAGGTGTAGCGCACGTGCGTGGTGTCTCCATCGGGCATGAGCTCCCAGGTGCCGACGCCGTCGAGCTGGCCGCTGGCGCGGCCCTGCATGCGGCGTGGCCGCTGCATCTCGACCACCCGCACGTCGAAGGCAATGCCATAGGGCAGCCGGCTGCTCCAGGCGATGCGGCGCACGGCATTCAGGCCGTCGGCATCGCCGGGCTCGATCTCCTGCACCGACTTCACGTAGGGCCACCACGACGGCCATTCCTCGGTCGCCTTCAGGGCATCCCACACCCGGTCGATGGGGGCGGCCAGGTGCCAGCGGCTGACGAGCTGGAACTGCGCCGCCGGCGCGCCTTGCAAGGCAGCGGTGCTCATCGCACCCGGGCAGCCGCCGACGCGGCCGTGTCGTAGGTGCCGATGAAGCGGGTGACCTTGCCGTCCTTCACGTTGAACACGTGCACCCAGTCGGTCTCGAAGACCTTGCCCGCCGGCAGCGCCTGCGTGCGCTCCCAGCCGAGCACGGTGACGTGGTCCGGGCCGCCGAGGAATTCGCGCGGCTCGAAGGCCTGGATGCCGTCCGCCTCGGCCACGAGGCCGAACCATCGGGCCACGGCCGGCTTGCCGACGAACCGCCCCATGTAGGGCACGCCGATCTCGCCGCGGTGGATCCATTCGACGTCATCGGACAGCATGGCGAGGATGGCGGGCACGTCACCGCGTCCGAAGGCGGCGTACAGGGACTGGATGGTCTCAACAGGTTGACTCATGGTGTCTCCTTCCGGTTGGAATGCATTGGTATACGCCCATCACCTGACAGTGGATGCACCCCCGGGTGCGAAAATCCGCGCCCATGAACTCCACCGCCAGCCCTGCACAGTCCGCCCCGGCCACCACCCTCACCATCACCCGCCCCGACGACTGGCACCTGCACGTGCGTGACGGCGCGGCGCTCGCCAGCGTGGTGCCGCACAGCGCGAGGCAGATGGGCCGCGCGCTGATCATGCCCAACCTCAAGCCGCCGGTGACCACGGCCGCGCAGGCGACGGCCTACCGCGACCGCATCCTCGCTGCCGTGCCCGAGGGCGTGAGCTTCGAGCCGCTGATGTCGCTGTACCTCACCGACAAGCTGCCGCCCGAAGAGATCCGCGCGGCGAAGCAGGCGGGCGTCGTGGCCGTCAAGCTCTACCCGGCCGGTGCCACCACCAACAGCGATGCCGGCGTGACCGACATCCGCAAGACCTACAAGACGCTGGAGGCGATGCAGCGCGAAGGCATCCTGCTGCTCGTGCACGGCGAGGTCACCGACCCGTCCATCGACATCTTCGACCGCGAGAAGGCCTTCATCGACACCCAGCTCATTCCGCTGCGCGCCGATTTCCCCGAGCTGAAGATCGTGGTCGAGCACATGACCACGCGCGACGCCGCGCAATATGTGGCGGAGTCCGATCGCTTCACGGCCGCCACCATCACCGCGCACCACCTGCTCTACAACCGCAACGCCATCTTCACCGGCGGCATCCGGCCGCACTACTACTGCCTGCCGGTGTTGAAGCGCGAGGAGCATCGCGTGGCGCTGGTGAAGGCGGCCACCTCGGGCAGCGACAAGTTCTTCCTCGGCACCGACAGCGCGCCGCATGCGGCCCAGCTGAAGGAACACGCCACCGGCTGCGCGGGCTGCTACACCGCACTGAGCGCGCTGGAGCTGTATGCCGAGGCCTTCGACGCCGCGGGCGCGCTCGACAAGCTCGAAGCCTTCGCGAGCTTCAACGGCCCGGCCTTCTATGGCCTGCCGCGCAACACCGGCAAGGTCACGCTGCGCAAGGAAGCGTGGACGCTGCCCGAGAAAGTCCCGTTCGGCGATGCCGAGCTCAAACCCCTGCGTGGCGGCGAAACCGTGGCGTGGCGCATCGTCGAAGGAACCGCATCGTGATCGACAACCAGCCGCGCATCGCGCTCCTCATCGACGCCGACAACTCGCCGGCGAGCAAGATCGACGTGATCCTGGCGGAGCTTGCGAAGATCGGCGTGACCAACATCCGCCGCGCCTACGGCAACTGGAAGAAGGACGGGCTCAAGGGCTGGGAGGCGGTGCTGCACGAATACGCCATCCGACCCATCCAGCAGTTCGACTACAGCAAGGGCAAGAACGCCACCGACATGGGCATGGTCATCGACGCGATGGACCTGCTCTACACCGACCGGCCCGAGGCCTTCGGCATCGTTTCGTCCGACAGCGACTTCACGCCGCTCGTGATGCACCTGAAGGCCAAGGGCGCGCAGGTGTACGGCTTCGGCGCGAAGAAGACGCCCATGCCGTTCGTCAATGCCTGCTCGCGCTTTCTCTACCTCGAGAACCTGGGCGCGGCGACGGAGGCCGACGAGGTGGACAGGCCGGCGAAGGCCGAGAAGCCTGCGAAGGCCGCCGCCAAGTCGCGCCGCAAGACGCGCGACTCGGCGAAGGATGTGAAGGAACCCGCGGCGGCCGAACCGGTCGTGGCAAGCGCCGAGGTCGCATCGCCGCTCAAGCAGGACACGACGGCCTTGCGTCGCGATGCGCGGCTCGTCACGCTGCTGCGCAATGCCGTGGAATCAGCCGCCGGTGAAGACGGCTGGTCGGCGCTCGGCTCGGTGGGCCAGCAGATCGGCAACCAGGCGTCCTTCGACCCCCGCAACTACGGCTACCGCAAGCTGATCGACCTCATCGAGGCGACCCAGCTCTTCGAACTCGACCGCCGCGGCTCGCAGTTCGTGCTGCGCGACAAGCGGCAGGCGAGGGCGGCCAAGGTCTGATCGGTCCGGCCGCTGCGTTCGGCGGGTAACTCCGGCGATGAGTTTCTGGAGAGCCATCGAGTGGCATCAACCCTGGCTTGAGCCGTATCGCGTTGAAGGCGAGTCGGCCTGCGCCAGGCTCGAGCAAGGCGTGGCCCTGCACGATGCGCTCAATGAACTCGCCGTGCGGCACGGCATTGCATTGCGTGCCGGCCCCTTGCGCTTCGTCTCGCAGGATGAACTTCCTGCGCACGATGCCTACGAGGCCTTCATCTTTCGCAGCGCCTGCGTGCCCACGCGCGGCAACCTGCACGACTTCTTCAATGCGTTGGTGTGGCTGGCTTTCCCGCAGATCAAGCGGCGCCTCAACGAGCTGCAGGCCGAGGTGATCGAGCGCTCGGGCGTTGGGGCCACACGCGGGGCGTTGCGCGACGCGCTCACCTTGTTCGACGAGAACGCGGCGCTGTGGTGGGCCGAACAGCCACTGGCCGATGCGCTGGCCGCGCGCGACTGGAAGACACTGTTCGTCCAGCGTCGCAACGATTGGCGCGGCGCGAGGATGATCCTCTTCGGCCACGCCTTGATCGAGAAGCTCGTCTCACCACGCAAGCCCATCACCGCCCACGTCTGGCGCATGCCTGTCGGCTCCACGCTCGATGACGTCGTGACGCAGGAGCTGCAGGCAGACCGGCTCGCCCGACGCCCCTGGATGCCCATGCCCGTCCTCGGCGTCCCCGGTTGGTGGCGCGCGAACGAGGACAGTGGCTTCTATGACGATGGCGCCGTCTTCAGGCCACGCCCCAAGGACCAGCCCCAGGACGCTGCCGACAAGCCTTAGTCCGCCCGCATAAAGAAGCGCGACTTCAGCAAGGCCGCTGCATCCTGCGCCTCGACGTGCATCTGCGCCTGCTCTGCATCGAAGCTGTACATGCGCCCCGTGTGCACGCCCCGCACGCTCACCGGTGCGCGCGCCAGGTACCGCACCAGCACCCGCACCACGCCCCGGTCGGGCACCGATCTCTGCGGCACATCGAAAGAAGAAGTCGCGCGAATCGCGGCGCGTCCTTGCCCACAGCATCCCATCGTCACTCTCCTTCGCCGGTGCGTTCACCGGCGTGTGTCACCCGTACCGACACGCGTTCCAGCAGGCAGGCCGCGCCCGACAAGGCGAGCCACGCCAACATCCAGCCGAGCAGGTCCTGCGCGAGCAGCAGGGCCAGCGGCCCCGCCACCCAGAACGACAGGCAATAGAAGCAATCCATCGCCCGCCCGAACACGCTGTCGCCCAGGAATCGCCGCACCTTGAGCACGGCATCGCCCGGGCCGTCCTCGGCGGCCAGCAGGTGGGTCACCCGCCAGCACGCGAGGCCGGCCAGGGCGAAGCGCGTCCAGAACGACAGCTCGTCCATCACGCGAAGATCACAGGGGCTCCGGCCCATTGATGATCTTGATCGGGAACAGCACCCAGCCCGAGTAGTGGTTGGTGGCCTCGTTGACCACCGTCTTGTCGTTGACCTGCAGGATCACGTTGTAGACGCAGGCCTGCCCGGGTGCAAGCAGTTGGTCGGGCGGCAGACCCATCGGGTTGGTCGCCGCGTCCACCGATTGCAGGTTCCAGTTCGTGAGCGTGTCCACTGCGAGCGGCAGCGGCCTCGCCGGCACGGGCGAGGTCGAATCCATCAGCAGTGCCGGCGTGGCCGCGCTCTGCTTCAGGAAGTGCACCGTGTAGCGGTCGAAGTTGTCGCTCGTCGGCGTGACGGTGTCGGTGGGGTCGATGAACTGGTCCCACGCGAAGCCGCGCACCTGCACGGTCTTGAAGATGCCTTCATGCGTCTGCGTGTAGAGGTCCGCGCAGGGTGCCTGGCCGCCGATGCCCGTGATGGCCGCCTTGATCGGCTCGTTGTCCACCCACACGCGCTGGATGTCGTAGTAGGTGTTGCCGCTGGTGTCCACCACCTGCATCAGGAAGCTGAACTTGCCGGTGCCGCCTTCTAGCACCTGGTTCATCTTCGGCAGTGCGTTGCTGTCGAAGGCGCTGGGCGCGAGCGACGGCACGTTGGTGCAGAAGCACAGCAGCGTGGAGTCGATGTGAACGCACACGCATTCCGAGCGCGTGCTCCACACGTTGGTAAGCACGTCGGGCTCCGGGTCGCCGTCGAGCACGTTGTAGGCACGCACCTGGTCGGCGGTGAAGTTGATCGGCGGGCCCGAGGGCTGCGGGATGGTCTGCGGGCCGAAGGTGATGTGGCGGACGAGCACCCAATCGGCGCCCGGCACGATGGCGCTGAAGGGCGGCGGCTGCGGCACGCTGAAGGTGGGGTCGGGAATCGCCCACAGCGTGTATTCCTTGATCTTCTCGCCCGAGCAGCCGTACACGTTGGCCGCGCCGCGCACGTGCATTGCACCGCCGGCCGTGGCTTCGGGCGATGCCGCGCTGTTGCTCGTGCGAAGCGGCTCGGCCGGGTTGGTGAAGTCGACAGACCAGGGCGTGGACACGCGCTTGATGTAGACCTCGTCCACCGACAGCGAGAAGGTGGTGACGCAAGGCGGGTTCACTTGCGAGCCGTTGGTGGCGAACACGCGCAGCGTGACGGTGAAGGTGGTGGAGGTGAGCAGCTCGATGCCGGCATCCACCGCGCACTTGCGCGTGTCGATCCAGCCGAGCGTGCCGCCCGACACGACGAAGTTGCCCTGCACCGCCGCCACGTCCGGGTTGCCGACGTTGTTGGGGTACACGACCACGCCGCTCAGCAAGTTGCCGTCAGGGTCCTGCACCTCGATGAGGTAGCGTGCGAAGTCCAGGCCTTCGGCATCGCCCTTGACCGGCTCGAGGATGCGGCCGGGCAGGATGTCGGTTTCGCCGCGGATGCAGCCGGTGGGCGCCGTGAGCGCGCAATGCAGCGGCCGCACGCAACGGCGCAGGCAGGCGCGGTACGAGCGCAGGCACCGCAGCACGTCGCGCAGGTTGCGGGCACGCGCGAGGCAGCAGCCGAAGCGGATGGCGCACAGGCACCAGCAGCGGCAGAACCAGAAGAGCGGGTCGACGCGGTACTTGGCGATGAGCTCGCGGCCCATGAGCGCGGCAGCGGTGTCGGTGCTGAGCAGGCGCTCGAGGATCTGCACCGAAGCGTCTTGCCCGTCGAAGCAATCCAGCCGTCCGCTGAAGATGTCGTCGGGCACGCCCTGCGGGAATTCGACGTTCGCGAGCTGGTCGTTGAGGTAGGGCTTGGTGGCCTGCGCCAGCGCCTGCACGAGCACGGTGAAATCGGCGCGCTCGGCGACGGTCGGCGGGTTGGATACCGGCGCGCCGAGCACTTCACGCACGCATCGCCAGTAGCGGTAGAGGTAGTAGCTGGACCCGGCAAAGGTGCGCGGCCCGCGGCACAACAGCCAGCCGAAGATGATGCAGCAGCGCAAGTGCAAGAGGCACCAGCGCCAGCGCTCGATCGGCCCGAGCACTTCGCGGATGGCCGCGGGCAAGACGCGCTGCGCGACCTCTTCGCTCGTGAAGCGCTCGAAGAGCTGCATCGCCTGCGCGAACTCGTCCTCGCAGCTGGGCGGGTTGTCCAGCGCTTCCTTGATGAGCGCATCCGGCGATTCGGTGCGCTTGAGGTCGGCTTCGAGCACCGGCTTGTAGGCGTTCAGCAGCTCGCCCAGCACGAAGCGGAAATCGTCGTCGATGGGCTCGTTGGCGTCGTCGTCCGCGTTGAATGCGGCCAGCGCCGTCTGCGCATCGCGAAGCATGCGTGTTTCGTCGGGCAAAGCTTGCCCCGCGCCCGAGGGGCGCTTGTTCGTTGCCATGATGTCTTCTCCCGAGTGAATGGATGCGTCGCGACCGCGGTGCAAAGGTAGGCGACGGAGGAGGCGTTCGACATCCCTAGCTGGGGCTTGTGGGGCCCCTACCTTCTGCTGTCCTGTTTGGGGAGGGAATCTCGTAGGGGGCTCTTTGCGCGGTTTGCGCGGGGGCGGGTGGAGCAAAGGCGCGGGTGGGCAGGCCAGGGCGCGCTGATCAGGCGGTCGGCGCGTAGCGCCGACTCCCTTGCGGTGCTCGGACTCGCGGCCCGTCGGCGAACTCCCGCCGCTCGCGTTGCTCGCTGTGGTCAAACAGCGCCGACGAGTCAGAGGACGAAGCGCGCTTGCGCGCGCGGCCGCGAGTCCTGCGCTCCTCAGCGCCTTCAAAGCGCGCCCTGGCCTGCCCACCCGCGCCTTTGC